>Ga0070739_10007687_pt1 | contig 11315 bp, 12 predicted proteins | sample Coa_R1_7_FD_66445 | JGI IMG/M metagenome (GOLD analysis project Ga0070739, IMG submission 66445) | Surface soil microbial communities from Centralia Pennsylvania, which are recovering from an underground coalmine fire - Coalmine... | ecosystem: Environmental > Terrestrial > Soil > Unclassified ... | reverse complement strand
GATCGGGACTTGTCTTTGGCCGTGTCGCGGCTGACGAGCTTGAAGAAGCGGCTCTCCTCGCCGTCGCGCATCTTGTCCTGGTAGAGGAAGGCGAGCTGCTTCTCGTCGAACTTCTCGAACCACTCGTCCCAGGAGATCTCCTCCAGGCGGTCCTTGCCGCTGTAGCCCGGGAAGTCGATCCGCAGCACGCCCGCCTCGTCGTCGCCGGTGCCGCGCACCGTGGCGGGGTGGCCGCCGCGCTCCTCGACCCACTTGCGGATCGTCCGGTGGTCGGTCGTCGTCTTGGACTCGCCTGCCATGTTGCTCCTCCTCGGTCTGGGTTTGGACTACTGTGCCGCCCGCGACGCGCTCTGCAGGGGACGTACCACGATACTCAGGCAAGCTGACGCAGGGAACGCACCACCAGGGCCAGGCGGATCTGCACGGCGTCGTCGAAGTGTCGCGGATCGAGGCCGGTCAGGGAGGTGACCTTGTCCAGCCGGTAGCTGAGCGTGTTGCGGTGGATCGACAGACGCGCTGCCGTGGGCGAGATGCAGCAGTCCTCGTCGAAAAACACCGTAAGCGTCTCGAGCAGCTCGGGCTCGTGGTCGAGCGGACTGAGCAGGTGGGTAGCGAGGTCGACCTTCGTCCGCTCGTCGGACACGCCGACGAACGCGGCCACGCCCAGCCCATCCAGGCAGTGCACCTGGTTCGGCCCGTGGAAGCGGCTGCCCAGCGAGAGCGCCGCGCGCGCGTCCTGGTACGACCGCGCCAGCCCGCGCAGGCCCGGATGGTAGCGTCCGATCCCGACGGTGACGGGCGAGGTGACGTCGCGGCGCAGGCGCTCCAGCAGCTCAGCGACCGCCCGCTTGAGCGCGCTCAGGTTGGCCCAGGATGGCATCACCTGCTCCAGGCTGTCGGCCCGATCGGTCCAGGCGGCCAGGTCCTGCGTGCTGCTCGCCTTGAGCACGGCCACCTCGCCGTGGCCGATGTAGGCGCAGATCGTGTCGTTGGGCAAGTTGAAGAAGCCGACCACGCTGCCGATCACCAGGTCGGCGCGCTTCTGGATGCGCGCGTCATCGGGCGGGCCGCTGCTCCCCGGCGGCAGGATGTAGCTGGCCGCGTCGATCAGGATCACCGCGCGGGGCCGCGAGAGGTCCAGTCCGAGGATCTGCGCCTCGCGCAGCACATCGGCCTCGTTGCCGATCGGGCCGCACAGCAGGTCGTGGATGAACTTGTTCTTCAGCTCGCGGCGGCTCGGCAGCCGGGCGACGACCGTGGCCTGCGTCACCATCAAGTCGACCAGCGCGCGGGCCAGTCGCGGCGAGATCACCTCGCCGTTCTCCGGCTGGGCCACCACCAGCTCGCAGATCTGGGCGTCGAGGCGGAGGGGCAGGCGCAGATAGTTGCCCTCGCTCGTCGCGCCGGCGCGCTCGAAGGGCAGGCCGATCAGCGTCGGCTCACTGCTGGCGATGACGACGCCCCGCTCGTCGAGGGCGGCCACGCGCGTGCTGAGGATCTCGGCGGTCTGGTCCGCCACCAGCGATGCGACCCGCTCGAATTGTCCGTTCGCGACTACCAAGCAGCCGACCTCCAACCGGGGTGAGGCGATCTGCCGCGCGCACGTCGGTGGATGCCGTCGGCCGCGCTCCGTGTGGCGCTTTGCAGAGGACATGCCGGCGCCAGGGCGCGGACCTGGCGAGAACCTTAGATTCTCCTTAAAAGTGATCTACTGGTGATGTGCGACGCGTTCCGCGTGGGTACCCGGCGCGGGAGGCGGACGCGGCCGGGCCCAGCCTGGACGGGAGCTTAGAGCGGTCTGCACGAGCATCGAGCGGGCCTACTGACACCGGCGCGGGCAACTTAGCCGGGCTCCGACGGAACTTACCGTGTGAGCCATCCGCCGATAGCCGCGGCTACCTCGGCCGAGTCACGGGTGGCGGGAGGTACGTAGCCGGGGATGCTGTCGGAGAAATGCTTCGAAGGTTGCCACCGCCAGCGAGCGGGGGGGGCCTTCGGAGCGCAATAGCAGCAGAGTGTTCTTCAGAGCGAAGCCTTCGACATTCAGTGCAGTCAGGTGTCCGGCCGCGATCTCGCGCTCGGCCGCGATCCGCGCCATCATCGAGATGCCCCGCCCTGCCTCGACGAGCCGCTTGACGGCATCCTGGAACGGCAGGCGCATGACGACATTGCGCCGCAGCTCCGCCGCCCGCATTGCCTCCTCGGCATACTCGCCGAGCTGTGGGCCTACCTGGAGACCGATGAAGGGCGTCGCTGCAAACTGCTCGCGCGACACCGATGGTAGGGCCGCCAGGGGATGGTGCGGTGCAGCAACCACGACCCAGGGCTCCTCTAACAGCGTCTCTGGGATGATGCCCGTCCGCGTAAGCGGCGCCCAGTCGAGGCCGAGATCGACCGTGCCCTGCAGCAGAGCATCGAGCAGCTTCTCCCGCTCGACGACCTCTACGATAACGTTCACCTCCGGGTAGGCGGGGCCAAAGTCGCGAAGCACCTCGGTCAGGTAATAGAGCGGGGCGGTGTGACGCACTCCCACGGCGACCGTACCCGCAGTCCCCAGGCGGAGATCGGCCAGTCGCCGGCTAGCCGACTCGCGCAAGTCAAGCATAGCGCGTCCCGCCGCGTACAGCTCGCGTCCGGCCTCGGTCGGCGCCATGCCGCCCGGGACGCGCCGCAGGAGCGGGATGCCGAGCCCGTGCTCCAGCCGCTTCACCTGGATGCGCAGCGCCCCTGGGGTAATGGACAGCTCGGCGCCGGCCCGCGTGAAGCTACCTTGCTCGACTACGGCACAGAATAGCTCGATTTGATGTAGCTGCATTCTTCACCTCTCGCCCGGCATGATATATTTGTACCGGTTCATGCCACAGAAAATGTCGTTGACGTGCACTGTGTCCCGGCGTACGATGCGTGCAGGCGGTAGGACGGAGTGATCGCACCGCCGGAATGCGACCGTAGGGGACACGGACAATGCGTCGAGCCGCACCGCTCTGGGCGACCTGGTTCGCCTTTCTCTCCCTCGTCAGTTGCACGAGCCTGCCGGGCACTGGCTCCTTCAGCTCACCCCAGAGCGCCGCTGGCGATCGCTCACCTACCGTCCCCACCAGCGCTCCGATCACGTTGAGCAGTGCGCCCTCGGGATCCGATGCAACTGGTTCACCGCGCCGGGTGCCGCTCACCCCCCCGGTGGCAGTTCGCGTCGGCTATACCCCGAACGGCGCGAATGCGGGCATCTACATCGCCCTGGCGCGCGGCTACTTCCAGGATGAGGGCCTGGACGTCAGCTTGGAGCCGTTCGACACGGGCGAGCGGATCATCCCAGCCCTGGCCGCCGGTCAACTCGACGCCTCGGCCGCTCCTATTGGAGCCGGTCTGTTCAACGCGCTGGCGCGCGGGGTGGCGCTCGAGATGGTCGCGGGCCAGGTGCTCGACGTGGCCGGGCCCCCGAATGGCGCCGCGCTGGTCATCCGCAAGGACCTCTTCGATGCGGGGCGGGTCCGCGACTACGCCGACCTGCGCGGCCTGCGCATCGGGCACGCGGGGATCAGCAGCGCATCAGGCGTCGTCTTCGCCCGCCTGCTGGCACTCGGGGGCTTCGAGGAGCGCGATGTCGAGGTGACCGAGATACCCGCCGGGGCCGACCAGGCGACGGCCCTGATCAACGGGCGGCTGGACGCGGTGCTGATGAGCGAGCCCTTCGTGACCCGGGTCGTCGAGGCCGGGGCCGGCGTGCGCTGGAAGAACCTGGGCGACATCTATCCCAACCGTCAGGCCACCGTGCTGCTGTACGCCACCCCGTTCCCGCAGCACCAGTCCGAAGCGGCTGTGCGCTTCCTCGTCGCGTACCTGCGAGGCGTTAGGGACTACGTCGCGGCGATGAGCGGTGGCGCCGACCGTGCGCCCATCTATCGCATCCTGGCGGAGTACACGCCCATCAAAGACCTCGACCTATACGCGGCGCTCGCGCCGGCGAATCTTTCCACGGACGGCGGGCTCCACACAGAGAGTATGCTGGCCGATCAGGCGTTCTGGGTGCAGCAGGGCCTGATCCCCCAGCCCGCCGACCTGGCGGCGGCCATTGATCTCCAGTACCTGCAAGCCGCACGCCAACGCCTGGACCGAGTGGGGGTGGGACGGCCGCCGGGATAGCTCTAACCATCGTGTCGCAGGTGCATCGCCGCCACGCCAGGCTGGCCGCAAGCCCCGCGAGGCCGCAGCCCGTGCCCGGAGGTTCATCTCGATGTCCTTGGTGCCGGGACGAGCTTCCGCCGCAGGCCGGCGGCTGCAATCCGATCCCACGCTTCCACGGTGGGTTCGCAGCCCGCCGGGCACCGTAAGTCGCTGGACCACATGGTAAGGAGCGTCCATGTCGCGGTGGTCCCCGCGCCGCACGACGATTGTCTGGGGCGCCATGCTGCTCTACTTGTGGGCCTGTAGCCCGGCGCCCAGCACGCCTGGGTCACCCGGTTCAAGTGATGTGTCGGGAGCGGTCACGACTGGCCCAGCAGCACCGGTCGCCTCTCCAGAGCTGAGAGCCGTGCGCATCGTGACCCAGCCCAGCGCCCTGAGCGACGCGGGGATCTACCTCGCCGATGCGCGCGGCTACTTCCGCGAGGCCGGTATTCAAATCGATCGAGTAGGGATGAATGCGGTGGAGGGAACGACCGCGCTGATCGGTGGCCAGGTCGAAATCGCCGCGTTCCCGCCTACCACTGGCTTGTTGAACGCGACCGGCCGCGGGGTGGCTCTGAAAGTCGTAGCCGACAAGGGCGAGGAGGGCAACGGCTTCGCCTACCAGTCCGTAGTCGTCCGACGGGATCTCTACGAGAGCGGGGCCGTGCAGCGGATAGCGGACCTGCGGGGACGCCGCCTAGCCTTGAACTTGAACGGGTCGCCGCTCGAAGCGAGTATCGCCGCTGGCCTCCGGCAGAGCGGCCTCACGCTCGCGGACGTCGATATCCAGGAAGGCCTGGGCTTCCCCGAGCAGATGCAAGCCCTGGGTAACGGGGCGCTCGACGTGGCCGTGCTGCTCGAGCCCCTGGTCACCCAGGCCCTCAACAACCACACCGGCACGATCCTTAGCCCGGTCTGGAGTTCCTCCCGAACCAGCAGGTGGCGACTATCCTGTATGGCAGCATCCTGCTGGACCGGGATCCGGACCTCGGCCGGCGCTGGATGGTGGCTTACCTCCGTGGCGTCCGGGCCTACAACGACGCGTTTCGGAAGGGCGAGCCCGCGCTACACGCAGAAGCCATCGGGGTGTTGGCCGCCGCTACGCGTATTGCCCCCGAGTTGATTGAGCAGATCGCGGCGGCGGGCGTCTGCCGGCGCTCGATCCGGACGGCCGGATGAACCTAGCGGCGATGCGCGAGTCGGCCGCCCACTGGCGGGAAACGGGTCGCTTGACAGCCGACCGCCAGGTGGATGAGATCGTGGATCGCCAGTTCACCGAGTACGCGATCCAACTGCTGGGGCCGTATCAGTAGCCGATGGTCCGGCGGTTACTGCAGCGGTCGACTCGGCCCAAGGATCATCCGCACCTCTGCACACGGCAGCTCACGGTCGGACGGCATGCCGTGCGCCACCTAGAGGAACGGGACGCGGAACGACAGCGCGCCGCGCAGCCGCCAGTACACGGCCAACAGGGGGATCAGCGCAGAGGTGACGAGCATCTCGGCGACGTGCCCCGGTGCACGCGAGGTATGGCGCAGGCGGACGGCGCAGAACTGGCCGGTGAGCAGGAGCCACACCCCGACGGCGGCCAGGGCCGCCCGCCGTCGGCCGCCGAGCGCCAGCCCCACGGACGCGAGCAGCGCCCCGGCAATGCCGTAGTAGCGCCACGGCGGCGCGGCCTGGATGCGCTCGCGGTACAGGCGCGGATGCTTGCGGTAGAGCAGGGCGTTGAAGCGCGCCTTGCGCTGCTGGCCAAGACTGACCCCCCAGGGGGCCGGACGGATGGGGTGGACGACAACCGCGTCTGGCGCACGGACGAGGCGCTTGCCGCGCTCGAGGAGGGTGAAGTAGAGGTCGCTGTCCTCGCGCCAGGCGGTGGTGAAGCGCTCGTCGAAGCCGCCGACCGCGGCCAGCACGTCGCGGCGGTAGAAGCAGTTCGCCGTGGCGAACTCGGCCTCCGCCAGGCGCGCCGCGTTGCGCTCGTAGTCCGTCGGCACCGGCGGAGCTGGCACGTGGATCGCGCCGGCCGCGCCGACCACGCCATCGACGAACGCGGTCAGGCCGTGGCTGAGCCAGTCCGCGGCCGGCACGGTGTCGTCGTCGGTGAAGGCGATGACGGCGCCCCGCGCCGCGCGCCAGCCGGCGTTGCGCGCGGCGGCCGGCCCGTGCCGGCCCTCGACGGGCACGTAGCGCACGGGCACCGCGCCCCGCGCGCCCTCGCGCTCGACCAGCTCCCGCGTGCCGGCGTCGGCCGCGTCGTCGGCCACGATCACCTCGTAGTCGCTAGGAGGCAGGTCCTGGGCGCGCAGCGCGGCGAGGCAGCGCCGCAGCAGGTCCGGCCGGCGGTAGGTCGGCACGACCACCGAGACGCGGGTCATGCGCGGCTCCCGGGCTTCTCGAGCAGGAACGACCCGATCACCAGCGCGTCGAGCGGTGTGGACCAGAAGCACTCGACGGCGTCGCGCGGCGTGCAGACGATCGGCTCGCCGCGCGTGTTGAACGAGGTGTTGACCAGGACCGGCACCCCCGTCCGCGCCTGGAAGGCGCGCAGCAGGTCGTAGTACAGCGGGTGCTGCGCCCGGTTGACGGTCTGGATCCGCGCCGTGCCGTCGACGTGGCAGACGGCAGGGATACGCGCGGCCTGCTCGGGCCGCACGTCGTAGACGAAGAGCATGAACGGCGAGACGTCGGCGTTCGCGAACCAGGCCGGGGCCTCCTCCTCGAGCACGACCGGCGCCACCGGCCGGAAGTCCTCGCGGTCCTTGATCTCGTTGAGGCGGTCCTGCATCGCGGCGTGGAGCGGCGAGGCGAGGATCGAGCGCGCGCCCAGCGCGCGCGGCCCGAACTCCAGCCGGCCCTGGAACCAGCCGACGATCTGGTCGTCGACCAGGAGCGCGGCCGTCTCCTCGGCGACCCTCGCCAGCCGCCGGTAGGGCACCTTCGCCCAGCGCAGGAAGGCCTCGATCTCCGCGTCGGCGTAGGCCGGGCCGAGGTAGGCGTGGTCCATCCGCCAGGGCCGCGCGCTCGCCCCGCCGGCCGCGTCGGCGGTCGCCCGCGCTGGCCGCGCCGCGCCCGCGCCGTTGCCGGCGCCGTTGGCGCCGTGCGCTGCGATCCGCGTCCCAACTGCGGCCCTGCCGCTGGACACCGCGGCCGGGATCGCCGCACTCGCCGCCCGCTCCCGCTCACGGGCGTCGATCCAGAGGGCGGCCCCGAGCGCCGTGCCGGCGTCGCCGGCCGCGGGCTGCACCCAGATGCGGCGGAACGGTCCGCGGTCGCGCAGCCGCGCGTTCAGCACGCAATTGAGAGCGACGCCGCCGGCCATGGCCAGGTCGTCGGCGCCGGTCGCGTCGTGCAGCCAGCCCGCGAGCGCGAGCACGGTCTCTTCCAGGACGACCTGCAGCGAGTGGGCGACGTCGTAGTGGCGGTCCTCCAACGGGTCGCCGCGCCGCCGCGGGGGGCCGAAGCGCTCCTCCAGGCGCGGCGGCGCGACCGTGTACGCCCCGTTCGCGCCGACGGTGACGATCTCGCGGAAATCCGCCAGGTAGCGCGGCCGGCCGAACGAGGCGAGCGCCATTACCTTGTACTCGTCGGATGAGTGCAGGAACCCGAGGTAGCGCGTCACCTCCTCGTAGAGCAGCCCCAGCGAGTGCGGCAGCGCCACCTCGCCGAGACGCTCCAGCCGGTCGCCGTCGCCCAGCCCGTAAGTCGTGCTCGTCCGCTCGCCGCGGCCGTCGAGGGTCAGCACCGCCGCCCGCGCGAACGGCGAGGCGTGGAAGGCGCTCGCCGCGTGCGCCAGGTGGTGCTCGACGAAGTGCCAGCGATAGGGGCCGTCGGGCCGCGCACCGCGAAAGCGCGCCGCCAGGTGGTGCGGGGCGCCGCCGACCAGGTGGCGCGGCGCGTTCACGATCGACGCCAGGAACAGCGGGTCCCAAGCCGACTCCCACTCCGGCGGGGTCGGGTGAGCGCTCGGCTCGAGCGGCAGGGTGATCGTGGCGTCGGCGGCGTAGCGGCCGAGCAGCAGCCGCGGATCGTAGGAGTAGGCGACGTGGTGGACGTCGCCGAGGGCGATCTCCGCCTCGCGCAGGCAGTAGTCGACGGCGTGGAACGGCAGCTCGTAAGTGGAGAATGGAATCGGGCGCTTGCCGTGCTTGATCCGCGTGAAGCGCTCTTCCTCCGCTGCCGCGACCACCTGCCCATCGCGGACCAGGCAGGCGGCCGAGTCGTGGTAGACCGCGTTGATGCCGAGCGTGTACATGCGGGTGCCCTTGACCACTTCTCAGGATGGGCCGCGCCGGCCGCGGGAACGCCGCCCGCTGTAACATTGCAACTATCGTGCCAGGCAGGGCCGGGCCCGCCAGGCACGCCGTGTGCAAGGGTGCGCGGGCGCGCGAGCGGCGGGTGCCGAGCGCGCCGCCGACATCCGCCTGCCAGGCGGGCGCATGCCGTGCGCCGGTCCGCGGGCACGGTACACTAGAACAGTGCCCTCGTTCATACCTCGGTGCGAGGGACACGCGAGAGCACGGGGCGCGGCCGGCCGGGCGCGCGTCGGCTCTCTATCCTACGAGGAGGGGAAGCCATGGCTGTGACCAAGGGCCGAAGCTCTAAGGCGAGCCAGACGGCGACGCTCAAAGTCGGCGATCAGGCGCCAGACTTCGAGCTGCCGAGCCACCGTGGAGACAAGGTCAAGCTCAGCGACCTGCGCGGCAAGAACGTCGTCCTGGCGTTCTATCCCCTGGCCTGGACGCCTGTCTGAAGCGTGCAGATGCCCGAGTACGAGGCGCTCGCGTCTCGTTTCGCGGGCTTCGACGCCCAGGTCGTGGGCGTGAGCGTGGATAGCGTTCCCAGCAACAAGGCGTGGGCCGAGTCCCTGGGCGGCATCAACTACCCGCTGCTCTGTGACTTCTGGCCGCACGGCGGCGTGGCCAAGCGGTTCGGCGTGCTCATGGAAGACAAGGGCATCGCCGAGCGCGCTGTGATCGTCGTCGACAAGCAGGGCAAGATCGCCTACGTCGACGTGCACGAGACCGGCGAGCAGCCCGATCCCGAGGCGCTGTTCGAGGTGCTTCGCAAGCTCTAGTATTCCATTAGAGAGATGCTGGGTGCTGGCAACTGCCAGCACCCAGCATCTCTCTCTCAGAGAGGGCCAGCATGTCCACGATGTCGCGGCGCTGCATCCCCTACACGCCCAACCGGCGCCCGCTGGCCGAGACGACGATCGCCCTCGTCACGACTGCCGGCGTACACGCCCGCAACCAGCCGGCTTTCAATCCCGAGGGCGAGAAGGAGTTTCGCATCATTCCCAACGACGTGCCGACGGCCGAATTGACGATCAGCCATCCCTACTACGACCACACCGACGCCGATCGCGACATCAACTGCGTCTTCCCGGTCGACCGCCTGCGCGAGCTGGCGGCCGAGGGGCTAATCGGCGGCGTGAACGACTTCCACATCGGCTTCATGGGCACCTCGCCGCGCCTGCGCGAGGTCTACGAGGAGACGGCGCCGGCCATCGCCGATCGCGTCGAGCGCTCCAAGACCGACGCGGTCGTGCTGACCGCCGGCTGACCGCACGTCTGCCATCGCACGGTCGTTGCGATTCAACGCGAGATAGAGATGCGCGGCCTGCCGACGGTCCTGATCACGGTCAGCCCGGAGGCGTCGGCGCAGATGGGTCCGCCGCGGGCGATCTATCCCGTCGGCTTCCAGATCGGCCACGTCCTCGGCGGCCCCGGCCAGGCCGACCTCCAGCGCCAGGTGCTGCGCGACGCCCTCGAGCGCTTAATCACCCCCGGCGAGCCCGGCACCATCGAAGAGCGCGTCTACCCGCAGTACGTCCCCCCGCCGCCCGCGCCAAGCTAGCACTCGGACAGGTGATGCGAGTGGTGTTTGCATCGGCAAACACTACTCCCGTCACGAGTAACGGACTGCTGGCGCGCGCTACTCGGTCGCGCCGAACCAGCGCACGGCCAGGGTGAGCCCGACGGCGATGAAGGCGAGCAGGATGGCGACCTCCGCCAGGATCGGCAACGGCGCGCCGGACGGATCGGTGATGGCCAGCGCCCGGAGCACCTCGGGCGGCGCCGCCGTCGCCGACAGCACCACCCGCCGCATCGCGTCCACGGCGTAGGCGACCGGATCCAGGTGGGTGAGCACCGCCAGCCAGCCTGGCAGCCCCTGCAGCGGGAAGAAGGCGCCGCTCAGGAACAGCAGCGGCATCAGCACGAAGTTCATCACCACCTGGAAGCCTTCCATCGTCCGCATCCGCGACGCGATCGCCACGCCCAGCGCGGCGAGGGCAAAGGCGAGCAGGAACATCAGGACCAGCATCGCCAGGACCATCCCCGGCGACACGGCCACGCCCACGACCGGCGCCAGCAGCAGCAGCACCGCCGACTGGAGCATCGCCACCGTGCTGCCGCCGAGCGCCTTGCCCACGGCGACGGCGGTGCGCGGGATCGGGGCGACCTGGATCTCCTTCAGGAAGCCGAACTCGCGGTCCCAGACGATGCTCATCGAGGAGAAGATCGCCGTGAACAGCACGCTCATCGCCAGGACGCCCGGGTACATGAAGGTCGTGTAGTCCACGCCGCCCGGCGCCGCGCCCGCCCGGCCGCCGCTCATGCCCATGCCGATGGCCGAGCCGAGGCCGACGCCGAAGACGAACAGGTACAGGATCGGCTGGAACAGCGACGGGATGATCCGCTGGCGGTCGCGCCACCAGCGCAGCAGGTCGCGGTACCAGATGATGTAGGCGCCGCGGACAGCGGCCCGAGCGCGCGACGGCCGCCGCGCCTCGACGATGCCAACCCCGGTCGCTCCACGCACGTCGACGCTCATCGGCGTCCTCCCCAGGCGCGCCCGAACTGGCGCATACGGTCCACGTCGCTCGACTCCTCGTCGCGGATGGCGCGGCCGGTCAGCTTCATGAACACGTCGTCGAGCGTCGGCCGGTTGACGCTGATCGCCTCCACGCGCGGGGTGAGCGCGCGCACTAGCTCGGGCACGAACTCGTCGCCCCGCGCCACTTCCAGCCGCAGCTCGGCGCCGTGCACCTGCGCCTCCAGGCCCCAGCGGGCGGCGATCTCGCGCGCCGCGAGCGCGTTGTCGTCGGTGCGCACGGTCACCACCTCGCCCCCGACCATCGCCTT
>Ga0070739_10007686_pt1 | contig 11316 bp, 6 predicted proteins | sample Coa_R1_7_FD_66445 | JGI IMG/M metagenome (GOLD analysis project Ga0070739, IMG submission 66445) | Surface soil microbial communities from Centralia Pennsylvania, which are recovering from an underground coalmine fire - Coalmine... | ecosystem: Environmental > Terrestrial > Soil > Unclassified ... | reverse complement strand
CGAATCTCCCGTCAAGAGAATCGTCTTGAGACCGAGCGATTGGAGATTCGCAACAGAGGCCTTTGCCTCTGGGCGCACGATATCTGCGATGCGGATCGAGCCGAGGAAATGTCCACCGCGCGTTACGAACACGGCTCCTTCTGAAGTCGCGTCAATCGATTCTGAAGCCTTAGTCGCAGTCTCTTGTAAATGTGACCAGTTGCCTACGGAGATCGTTTCGCCGTCGAGTTCCGCCACGATTCCTTTTCCGGGAGTGTACTCGAATCGATCGGGGTGGCGAATACGAATATCCATCTGCGAAGCCTTGTTGAGGATGGCTTTGGCAAGCGGGTGTTCGGACGGAGATTCTGCGATGGCCGCGGTTTCGAGTAGGGCCCTCGCGTCTGCTCCGCTTGTAGGGTGGATGTCGAGGACTTCGGGTGTGCCGTAAGTGAGAGTGCCCGTTTTGTCGAGAAGAATTGTGTCGACTTCGGCAAGTTTTTCCAGATAAAGACCGCCCTTAATGATCGCGCCGTCCTGAGCGGCTCGGCCTATCGCGCCTAGGATCGCGAGTGGTGTCCCGGCAGCGATGCCACACGCGCCAGCGACGATTACTACCGAGATGGTCGAACGAATATTGTGCGTGATCAGAAATGTGGCAACAGCCGCAGCCAATGCAAAGTAGACAAGATAACCCGCGAGCCGGTCGGCGATACCTTGAATCGGAGCACGGGATTTTTCTGCTCGTTCGACCGCTTCGATAATCTTGCCAAAGGTGGTATCCCGGCCAATTCGCTCGACCCTGACTTCGAGCGCTCCCGATTGGTTGATGGTCCCGGCGTAAACCAAAGCACCGGAAGTCTTTTCGACTAGCATTGATTCACCGGTGATCGGTGCTTGGTCAACAAATGAATGCCCTGCAACAACCGTCCCGTCGATAGGAACACGGGAACCCGGACGGACAAGGACTGCGTCGCCTCTGACGATCTCAGCGATATTAACGTCCCTCCATTCGTCACCTCGGCGGACAGTTGCAGCGTTCGGCAAGAGATCAACAAGCCGCTGAATCGCTTGGCGGCCTCTACCGACCGTCAAACCCTCGAGTATTTCTGCCACAAGGACGAAAAGGGTGATTATGAGTGCGGTGAAAATTTCGCGAATCGCAAGCGCGGCAACGATCGCGATGGTCATGGAGAGTTCCATCGTCATACGGCGCTGTACGATGTTCTCGTAGGCTTCGTGGAAGATCGGGAAGCCACCAGCAAATGTACAAACCACGCCGAGCGCAGTGACGTAAGGATTGCGACCGCCATTCAGAAACCAGATCCCCGCCGCAGCCAAGGCGACAAATAGCACGCGGGTAACCTCGCGCCAAGTCAATGCGTGTTCGTGCTCATGCTGGTCGCCTCGCACCGGTCCCGCTGGCGATTCGGTTGCTGCACAGCCTACACCGGCGACTGTTTCCGTTTGCTCGGGTTCGGTTCTACTCATTTCTTGATCTCAAAGGAACAGCACTAGCGCACCGGTCGTTATTTCAAATACGTGCGCACAACTTCAATCAATTCCTCGGCGGCCTGGGCTTGCGGAGAATTCTTGCCGTTCGATGGTGAAAGAACATGGAAACGCACATGGCCCTCCATTACTTCTGCCATTAGACCGTTGAGCGCACCCCGGCAAGCGGCCATCAACTGCAAGACACCCGCGCATTCCTCCTCAGATTCCAAGGCACGTTCAATGGCATCGACCTGTCCCCGAATGCGCCGAACACGAACAAGCAGCTTTTCTTTTTCTTTAGTTGTATGGGCCATATGGCTACTATACTATAGACCCCTATAGTATAGATGACACTTGTCTTGGCTCAATGGCTCCATGGCGTTTGTTACGGCCCTCACTTCAGATAGGTGCGGACAATCTCGATGAGGTCCTCCGCGGCCTCCTCGGAGGATTTGGACTTGCGAGGCATGTGATTACGAATATGGTCCTCCATGAGTTCGGCCATCAGGCTGTTTATCGCGCCTCGGGCTGCAGCGAGGCGCTGGAGGACATCGGCACAGCCGGCATCCTCATTCAGTGCGCGGAGAACCGACTCAACCTGACCGACGACTTTCTTGGTTCGGTTAATGAGATCTAGCTTTTCACGGGAGGTATGTGACATTTGCGCCTTGACTACCCTCTGGGGGTATGGTATCAGACAACTGGGTCAAATATATGCCGTTAGAGGCAGTGAGCGTAAATGGAAATTCCGATTCAAGAACAGGAACCTCCGGGTAGCGGAACTGGTTCCCGCTTCCACGCCGGGCGACTTTAGGAACCCTGCATCCTCCTCAATCCCGCCCGCTCCGATGGAAAGGAACCGGAGTGAGTGGGGGAGCTGTAAATCTGCCGTAACAACCCCACCCCAAAATTAGCTCTTCACCATGTCGCACTCGCGCGTGAAGAGTGAAGCTTCGCTGATCCGATGGCACAGTTTGTGTCCATTTTTCGCGCTACCAGGTTGGATTAGGGGAGGAGGCCCCATGCTCCGGCTAAACCAGTATCTGCGCGGACTACTGCTGATCGTATTTCTATCGGGGAGCGCCTGCGCACAGAAGCCACTCACCTGGCAGGAGGTTCGTGAGAGATTTGAAGCTGCAAATCCCTCTCTGCGCGCTGGCCAGATCGGCATCGATGAGTCTCGCGCGCAGGAAACGACTGCACATCTTCGTCCTAACCCCGACTTTGCATTTAGCGTAGACCAGATCAATCCCTTCTCTACCCAGCCTTCACCGTCGGGCACAGCTGGTAACGTCTACCAGCCGTTTGCTTACGCGCTGCCATTTGGGAGTCTGAGTTACCTCTATGAACGCCAGGGAAAGCGCGGACTACGGTTCGAGAGTGCGCAGAAGGCCACAGGAATTGCCATTTCCCAGCAAAGCGACTTAGAAAGGACGCTCGTCTTTAATCTCAGAACGGCATTCGTTCAAACGTTGCAGGAGAAGGCCATCGTCGATCTGGCGAGACAAAATCTCGCATATTACGACCACGTTCTCGACGTCAACCGTGATCGATTCAGTACAGGCGCTATCGCGCACGTGGATCTAGACCGTTTGGAGCTCCAGCGCGTTCAGTACGAGTCGGATTTGCAGACTGCTGAAGTTAATTTGCGGACAGCTAAAATACAGGTTCTCACGCTTCTGAATGATCGCACGCCAGTTGAGCAATTCGATGTCACCGGCCCATTTGATTTTTCGGCGCAAATACCTCTTCTTGACGACATCCGTCAGATCGCACTCGATACCCGGCCTGACTTGAAGGCAGCCATGCAATCAGTTGATAAGGCCATGACGGATCACCGTTTGGCAGTCGCCAATGGTTCAACCGATCCGACATTCAACATGGATTTCGCTCGCAATCCGCCGATCCCCGTCTACTTCGGCGTTGGTATCAATATTCCGTTACGTCTTTTTGATCGGAACCAGGGCGAAAAGCTGCGGACACAGCTTGATATCGGTCGTAGTCAGAGCCAAGCGGAAGTAACCCGAGCCCAGGTTTTCAGCGACGTGGACTCCGCATATGCGACGTTAACAAGTGCACTAACGCTGCTCCAACCCTACAAAGATCGCTACCTAAACCAAGCCCAAAGCGTCCGAGACACGATTGAATTTTCCTACCAGCGTGGTTCCGCCTCCTTGCTCGATTTCTTGAGCGCGCAGGCCGAGTATCGGAGCGTGCAGGTCAGTTATTTGAACCTGGTCGCTTCATATTTACAGGCGGCGAACCAACTAAATGAGGCCGTTGGGCGCGAGGTGATCCCGTGAAAGGCGTCAAGCGGGAGGCTCTCATCTCTCTGAGATTCTCGATTTTGATGGGGTTGTTTCTCGCAGGTTGCGGACATGCGAACAATGACCCTAACGCAGGAGCACCGCCACCGCTGAAAGTCGAGCACGTCGAGGACTCCAACGTTTTTCAAGTTGAACATCCCGAGCGGTTTCCCTTAACCGCCGCGGTCGAGCACGTCAGCACCTCGGAATTAACAGCCACAGGCACGGTGAATCCAGACGTTTCCAAGAACGTGCCCGTGATCTCGTTGGCTGCCGGCCGGGTTGTGGAGATCGATGCGCGCCTGGGCGATACGGTACAAAAGGGGCAGGTGTTACTGCGCGTCCAAAGCGCCGATGTTTCGGGCGCCTTTTCAGATTATCAAAAGGCCGTTGCCGATGAACAACTGGCGCATACACAGCTGGCAAGGGCTCAGGAGCTTTACGGCAGGGGCGCGATCTCTCTGAACGATCTGCAGGTTGCTCAGGATACGGAATCCAAGGCTCAAGTTGATGTGAAGACAACAGCCAACAAACTCCGGGTCCTCGGCGACACCGATCTTAATCAGCCCTCTGATGTTGTTGAAATTCGGGCGCCGATATCCGGTGTGATTACAGACCAGCAAGTGACTAGCGCGGCGGGCGTGCAAGGCCTCAGCTCGCCAAATCCATTCACCATTTCCGATCTTAGTTCGGTTTGGATTCTATGTGATGTTTACGAAAACGACCTTGCCACCGTGCGCGTCGGAGACAAGGCCGACATCCGTCTCAACGCATATCCCGACAGAAAGTTTACTGGCACCATCGGCAATATTGGTCCCGTCCTCGATCCGAATATCCGCACAGCAAAAGTGCGCATCGAGATGCGAAATCCAGGGCTCTTACGGCCGGGCATGTTTGCCACCGCCACATTCCACGGCCAAAAGAGAGAAATGTATGCGGCGCTTCCTGCAACAGCGATCTTGCATTTGCATGACCAAGACTGGGTCTACGTGCCGGCTGGGGGAAACACGTTTCGCCGTTTACAAGTGACGGCCGGCGAAATGCTCCCCGGGAATATGCAGGCGGTCCGGTCGGGCATTAAGCCGGGCCAGCAACTGATTGCCAACGCCCTCGAATTCCAGAACACGGTAGAACAGTAATGATCCGCCCCTTTGTCGATTTCGCTCTGAACAACCGTTTTGTCGTTCTTGGCCTCGCCGTAATTCTTTTCGTGGGCGGGATTATCTCCTTCAAAAGACTGCCGGTAGAAGCCTACCCAGATGTTGCGAACACCTGGGTCCAGGTGATTACGCAATGGCCGGGGCGTGCGGCCGAGGAAGTCGAGCAGCAGATCACCATACCCATAGAAATTCAAATGAACGGAATTCCTTATCTTCTGCATGTACGCTCGGCTTCGTTAGCCGGGTTGTCCGTTGTAAACCTGATTTTCGATGATGACTCGGACAACGACTGGGACCGCCAGAAGGTGTTGGAACGGCTCACGCAGGTTACACTGCCGCCTAACGTCTCGGCGCAGATCGGTCCTGATTTCAGTCCAATCGGCTCGGTCTATTGGTACACCGTAAAGAGCACCAATCCCAATTATGACTTGATGGAGGTCAAATCGCTGCAGGATTGGGTGATCAACAAAGTCATTAAGTCGGCCCCGGACGTCGTGGATGACTCCTCCTTTGGCGGTCTTACACGCGAATATCAAATCCGCGTGGATCCGGACAAGCTGGTGGCCTATGGTTTGAGCCTCGCCCAAGTGGAGCAGCAACTGACGAACGCGAACGCGAACGGCGGAGGCAGCTTTGTCGAGCAGGGATCACAGCAGATCAACGTTCGCGAGGTCGGGCTGGTGAGGAACGTCCAAGATATCGAAGGCACGGTCCTCAAGACACAAAAGGGTACGGCCATACGTGTAAAGGACATCGCGACCGTGACTCAAGGGCCGAAAATTCGCCTTGGTCAGATCGGGTGGGCAATTCACCGGTCGGATGGCGTAGTTGTGGACAATAACGATGTGGTGGAGGGGATCGTCTTCATGCGTAAGGGGGCTGACACGGCGGCGACGATGGGGGGCATACATGCGGCCGTGCAAAGGCTCAATGACCACATTCTCCCGCCAGGAGTGAAAATCGTCCCCTACCTGGACCGCGACGACCTGGTGAACTACACGACGCACACGGTTCTACACAATCTGGGCGAAGGAATGATTCTCGTGGTGATTGTCCTCTTCATTTTTTTGGGGAATGTCCGCGGTGCGCTCATCGTCTCGTTTACGATACCGTTTGCTCTCCTCTTCGCCTCCATTTGTCTCGATCTGAGACACATTTCCGCCAACCTGCTTTCGTTAGGTGCGTTAGATTTCGGCATGGTCGTGGATGGCGCAGTAGTCATGATCGAGAACATCTCCAGGCATCTCAATCGCCCCGAAGCTGATCTCCGCACGCCACTGGAGCGGATTCGCGAAGCTGCGCACGAGGTCCAGCGGCCTGTTTTCTACGCCATAGCCATCATCATCACCGCTTACATGCCGATCTTCACGTTGCAACGTGTGGAGGGTAAGCTCTTTAAACCAATGGCGTGGACGGTAGCCTTCGCCTTACTCGGCGCTTTGGTCTTTTCCATGCTAGTGGCTCCTGCGCTGGCCAGCCTTTTCTTCCGATCAGGAGTGAAGGAATGGAAGAACCCTGCAATGGCGTATCTGACTGCCCGCTATCGGACGGCTGTCACCTGGGCCGTCCGCCACAGGCCAATCACGGTGGGAGCAGCCGTCGTGCTCTTTGCATTGGCGATGTTTTTGGGTTTTGGAGGAGTGATTGGATCTGAGTTCCTTCCTCATTTGGACGAAGGCGCAATTTGGGTTCGGGGCACGCTGGCTCCCAGCACCGGGCCCACCGAAAGCGCGCGCGTCGCGGAAAGAGCGCGCGAGGTGCTCTGCTCCTTCCCCGAGGTCCCTCGGGTAATCAACCAGATCGGGCGCCCCGACGACGGAACGGATACGACCGGATTCTTCGACATGGAATTTTTTGTGGATCTTCTGCCGAAAGAGCGGTGGAGGCCCGTCTTCCATCAGGACAAAGACCAACTAATTGGGGCAATGGATCGCGAATTGGAAAAGATACCGGGAGTATTCTGGGGTTTTTCTCAACCTATCTCGGACAACTTGGAAGAAGCCGTGAGCGGCGTAAAAGGTGCGCTCGCAGTCAAAATCTACGGCAACGATTTGAAAACGCTGGAGACCAAGGGAGATCAGGTGGTCGACGTGATGCGGGGCATCCCAGGCGTCGAGGATCTGGGATTGTTCCGAGTTCTCGGACAGCCGAACCTCAATTTCGAGGTGAATCGAGATCAAGCCGCGCGTTTTGGGATTAACGTTTCCGACGTACAAGATGCGATTCAAACAGCCGTCGGGGGAAACGCTCTGAGTCAAGTTCTGATCGGCGAGCAACGGTATGATTTGGTGCTGCGATACCTTCCCGAATACAGGGACACAAAAGAGGCAATCGAGAAAATCCGGCTGCTTTCCCCTAGTGGTGAACGTGTCTCTCTAGCACAGTTAACGAAGGCGAGCGTTACGGATGGCGGATCGGAAATTTATCGTGAGGCAAATTCGCGATATGTGGCAGTGAAATTCAGCGTGCGTGGCAGGGACCTAGGGAGCACCGTTCAGGAAGCAATCAGAAAGGTTGATATAGCGGTGAAATTGCCTGCCGGTTACACCATTGACTGGGCGGGCGAATACGAGAGTCAGCAACGTTCGCAGCGGCGGCTCTTGATTGTGCTACCGGCCACGATTCTAGCCATCTTCATCATCCTGTACGCGATGTTCCGGTGGGTGAAATGGGCGCTTCTCATTTTGACGAACGTCGCGATGGCGCCATTGGGGGGTCTGCTGGCCCTGCTGGTGACCGGCACAAACTTGAGCGTTTCCTCCGGCGTCGGATTTCTTGCTCTGTTCGGGGTATCCGTGCAAACCGGTGTCATCATGGTTGAGTACATCAACCAGCTTCGCGCCAGAGGCTATACAATTCAAAGGTCCGCAGTGGAAGGAGCGATACTCAGGCTTCGTCCCATCATGATGACCATGCTGGTGGCAACTTTGGGTCTGCTGCCCGCCGCGCTTTCACATGGAATTGGATCGGATTCGCAGCGGCCTTTTGCAATCGTCATCGTTGGGGGGCTGCTCTCTAACCTGCTCATCAGCATCTTTCTTTTGCCCACGCTCTACACCTGGTTCGCAAGTCCAAATGATGAGCTTCCCGAGCCTGAATCTGAGGGGGCGGTGTAAGATTTAGCCCTAGGATTCAGATGAAAAAAGCCGAGGTTTGCGAGTTTATCCAGTCCATAGGCATTATTCCCGCCATTCGGGTTTCCTCTGCTGAAGAAGCGCATTTTGCGGCCGATTGCGTTACGAGTGGTGGGATACCTATTGTCGAGATCACCATGACAGTCCCGGAAGCGGTTCAGGTGATTTCACACCTCGTTCAGTATCATCCGAAGATGATGGTCGGCGCAGGGACTGTGCTGAACCTGGAAATGGCGGCCAAATGCGTCGACGCCGGGGCGAGCTTCCTCACAAGCACCGGCCTCAATCCAAAAGTCATCGACTTTGCAGTCAAGAATGAGATCGCCGTTCTTCCGGGTGCCTTGACGCCCACGGAGGTAATTGAGGCTTGGGACGCGGGTTCTGATTTCGTCAAAGTCTTTCCTTGTGCACAGGTCGGCGGCGACAAATACATCAAGGCGCTGAAGACAGCATTACCGCAAATTCCGCTCATCGCGGCGGGTGGAGTGACCCAACACACTGCTGGAGGCTTCATTCTGGCAGGCGCTGCAGCAATTGGCGTGGGCACGGAGCTGATCCCAGCGGAAGCCATCGAAGGTCGCGAATCCGAGCGGATTCAAGAATTGGCACAACGGTTCCTGGGTTTTGTGAAAGATGCCCGTCGAAGGCTTGCGCCATCAAAGAGAACGGCCCAACCAACCAAAACGGATTTCCTGAAACTTCATAAACATCCCGCAGAAAATTCACGGGAAGGTGACAATAAATAAGCACTCACCCTATAGCCTCGCTTAGAGCTCATTCCAGCATCGTCATGCCTATCATGGACGGTGCCCGTTGTGCGTTTTTCGCCATCTGCGCATGTATTCTCGGTGCTCTTCCTTCCTAGCTTTCCAATAAGCTTTCATATAAGCCGCTCTCTCTTTTTTGTGCGTTCGACTGTAGAGGCACGCCATGAGTCGCCTTCGCTCCTTCTGTTCCTTGGTCCATTCCGAATATGGTTTGCTCATCGGTTCTTACAGACTGGGTAAGAGGAGATGCGGTTACAAACGGACGCGGCCACCCTCAGAAGTGAAAGCCGATTTCGGCCGTCTCCGTGCGCGGCGTCACGTAATGCGTGCCGCTGAAGGTGGAAAGGAAATTGTAGAGCGCGACTTTGTTCGTTAGATTGATTACCGTAAATCGCAAGCTGATCTTGTAACGCTCCGCCTTAAAGTGGAATATGTCGTCGTCCCCTACGCTCAAATCAAATAGGTTGCGCGGCGCAATACGCGGCGGATTATGGTCATCGTTTTCCGTTCCTGGAGCCGGTATTTTTATGAGCGTAGAACCGAATAGGGCGGGAGCACAGGTGGAATCAGGACTGATCGGCGTCGTGGGAGTCGCGTGCACTGCACCGCAGAATAGCCCTGCCTGGAACTGCTGATCTGGAGTGAGCCCGCTCGCGTCCACCGGCGTTGTCGTATCCGCCGCAAACGGCACCGCTCCCGCAACCAGCCCGCTGTCGTAGCGCCAATTCATTCCAAACCACGGCCCGCGAACGAAGGGTTGATATTGCAGGTGTGTGGTCTGCGCGAACTTCTGGTCATGGTCGATACGGAAGACTCCCGTCCCCGGCAGCCCGGAACCCAATCCCGATACCTGCGGATTGAAAAAGCGAGCCGAAACGCTGCTGAACGTAACGAATCCGCTGAAGCGATGAAAATTAGGAACGCTGACTCGCGCCACAAATCCTGGAATCTTCGAACTGGCCCACTCGATGGGAAAGAAAATGGGCGTATTTCCAAAATCGCTGAAGTCGAAGGCATTGTGCGTATACTTCCAGATGTATTCGCCATCGAAAACCAGATATTTTCCGAAGGCCTGCTCCAGTCCAGCGTGAAATTCGTTTCGCCAGCCGGGGCCGAGCGGAGCGGGCACGCACGGCGTGCCAAACTCCACCTCGGTAAGCGTGGCGATAGCCACATTTTGACACCCTGTACTGGCCAGAATGAGGTTCTCGTTGAAAGGCGTCTCAAGAGTACGGGCATAAGAGATGCGCAGAACCGTCCCTGTTGGCTTAATGCTGTAGGCGATTCCGAGTCGAGGCTCAGGTTCGGTATGGCTGACGAATCCACGATAGACATCCGCTCGAAAACCAACATTGAAGGACCAATTTCCTTTGGTGATGGCGTCCTGCACGTATGCGGCGAACTCGCGAATGTCCTTGCGTCCGTGAAACTGGAAAACGCTGCCGCCTGCAGTCAAATCGTAGGGAAACAGTTCGGTGCAGGGTGAAGCAATGGGAAGACCGCTGGCATTGAGGCACGGATTTCCGATCGCATCTGTCAGGCTAGGGAGAAGCGTCGGATCAACGATTCCGAAGCCAAAATTCTCGCTGAGCAATGTACTTTGGTAGGTAACTCCTGCCTTTAAATTGTGAATTCCTTTCACGTAAGACACGTCGCCACGAACTCCAACGTTCGTCAGAAATCTGTTTTGATTTACAGTTTCGAGTTGCAGATTAGGTATAAGGTCCGAGAAAGGATTAGGGCTAGGAAAATATTGAAATTCGTCGCGCCGAAGGAACGCGCCAACATTGACGACGGTCGTCGTACCGATCAGGTGTGTCCATGACGGAGCGATGTTGAAAGTCCTGATCTGAGCCCGCTGATCCGTTTCCGGCAAGGGATTGCCAAATGGATCGAGCGCCCCCGATTGCAGCGCATCATAAGAGTTCGGTTCCTGGAACCAGGATCGCGTGTAGTTCAGGTTCAGCTGTACCGTGTCGGCGTCGGAAAATTTGTAGTCGGCGCGATCGAAAAGGTTTTCTTCATTACCCTTGTCATGGAAGGCGGTGAACTCCGGTGGATCGAGAAAGCGGCTCGTGCTCAGGCCGTTAGCCGCGAGGAAGTTGCCCCACTTCGGGCCGCCGAACGCGATGTTGAAATCGGCATTAACACTTCCAAAGGAACCGTACGAAGTCGTGAAACTTCCTGTTGGCTGGGTCACCCCTAGACCCGAGCGCGTTGTGGCCTTGATTACCAGGCTCGTTTTATCGCCGAATTCCGCAGGCGGCGCACCCGAAATCACTTCGAGCGACTGCACCGCGTCTGTGGGAATTTGGTTAGAAAAGACCTTGCTCTGCTGGTCGGTGATCGGCTGGCCATCGAGCGAAAACGAATTTTGTGCGTGATCGCCGAGGCCATGGAAAAGACCGTTGGAATCGGCGACAACTCCGGGTGCTGAAAGCGTCACCAGCGAACTGAGCGACGAGGACTGGCTCTC
>Ga0070739_10007684_pt1 | contig 11317 bp, 10 predicted proteins | sample Coa_R1_7_FD_66445 | JGI IMG/M metagenome (GOLD analysis project Ga0070739, IMG submission 66445) | Surface soil microbial communities from Centralia Pennsylvania, which are recovering from an underground coalmine fire - Coalmine... | ecosystem: Environmental > Terrestrial > Soil > Unclassified ... | reverse complement strand
ACCATCGCCGGGCTGACCGGCTCGAAGCCGAACTCCTCCTCGCGCCGCCAGCGCACCCGCACCGGAACCCCCGGCCGGTGACAGGCGACGACCGCGGCGTCGGCCGCCGCATCGTCGGCGCCGTTGTGGCCGTAGCAGCCCGGCCCCTGGACGTGCCTGACCGAGATCTTTGCCGGATCGAGCTTCAGGGTGCGCGCCAGCGCGTCGCGCAACGGATAGACGCCCTGCGAATGGGTCCACACTGCGAGCCGCCCGTCGCGATAGAGGGCGAGCGCGCAGGACGGCGCGATCGACGCATGCGCGATGTGCATGCGCGTATAGGTGGCCTCGTAGCGATCGTGGGCGGGCGCCGGACCCGCGGGCAACGGCGCGCCCAAGACTCGGTCGATCGAGGGCTGCTGCAACAGCCAGCGCGCCTCTTCCTGGAACGGGTTCAAGCGATCGACGCCGTCCCAGACGACATGGTTCGGCGCCGCCGCGGCGGCCATTTCGACGGCGGTCTCGTCGGCCCCGAGGATCGCGAGAAAATTGCCGACGCGCAGGATGTCGATCGGCGCGCCTTTCGCGGCATGGCGCAGGGCGGCCTCGTCGACCGATGCGATGGTCGCGCCGCGCCGCGGCTGGCGCACGACCCGGGCGTGCACCATGCCGTCCTGCGCCATGTCGTGAACAAAGACCGGCGCGCCGAACAGCTTGGCGGCAAGATCGACGCGCGGCAGGTCGCGCCCGACGATGCGATGCTCGCTTGCCCGTTTCGGCGATGCCCGGCCGGTCGCCGGGCGGGCGAGATCGACGGCGGCGGCGAGCGACCAGTAATCCTCCCCGGTCGGTGCGCCGCGATAGAGGATCACGCCGTCCTGCACAGCGAGATCGGCGCGGGCATGGCCGAGGCGCGCAGCGGCGTGGTCGAGAAACAATGCCCGCACCTCGGCGCAGGCGAGACGCAAAGCGACGCCGCCATACTGGATCGACTGGCTGCCCGCGGTATAGCCCTCGTTCGGGGTCAGATCGGTATCGCCGGAAGTGAGCAGGATGCGTTCGGGGGCGACGTCCAGCTCCTCGGCTGCGATCTGCCGCATCGCGGTCAGCACGCCCTGGCCGATCTCGACCCGGCCGGTCATGACCGCGACCTGGCCGGGCGCGGTGAACCGCACCCATTGGTCGAGGCGCGGATTGTCGGCGAGCAGCGGCGGCAGGGCGGGTTGGGCGACATTGCTCATCGTGCGGCTCCTTGCATCATCGCGGCGGCGCGTTCGACCGCACGCAGAATGCGCACATGGCTGCCGCAGCGGCAGATGTTGTCGTCGAGCGCTCGCGCGATCTCGGCGCGCGACGGCGCCGGGTTGCGGTCGAGCAAGGCCTTGGCCGAGATCAGTATGCCGGGCAGACAATAGCCGCACTGTCCGGCCTGCTCGTCGACAAAGGCCTGCTGCAGCGGATGCGGCCGCTCGGGAGTGCCGAGCCCCTCGACCGTGACGATCCGCTTGCCGGCGACCGTCGCCAGGGCCTTGCCGCAGGATTTCTCCGGGCGGCCGTCGATCAGCACCATGCAGGTGCCGCACTGCTCGAGGCCGCAGCCGAATTTCGTGCCCAAAAGGCCGAGATGATTGCGCAGCACGTCGAGCAGCGGCGTATCGCCGTCCGCCGTCACGCTGACAGGGTTTCCATTCACGACCAGAGAAATGGGCTGCATTGGGATCTCATCGTCGGAGGTGCGCACTATATCAGCCGAGGATGATCGCGAAACTCTCCGTATAAGGGATTCAGCCTTGTTTCATTTCAGAATGTAAAATAGTCTTGCGTCATCTCGGATGAGTTGAGGATGTTATCTCGAACGGCGAGCAAACGGAGCGGCGCGGACGGCGCCGGGCGCTGCCGTTTGCTTCCGCCGCCCAGGAGAGCCCATTATGCAGGATGCCGGAACGAGCCAGCCCGCTATGCGGGACATCCCGATCGGTCTTTCGGCCGCCGGTACGCGTCGCGAGTTCGACAGCATGGGGACGGTGGAAGTGCCGGCGGACCGCTACTGGGGGGCCCAGACCCAGCGCTCCTTGCATCATTTCTCGATCGGCGACGACCGCATGCCGAAGGCGGTCTATCATGCCTACGGCTATGTGAAGAAAGCCTGTGCGCTGGTGAACCAGGCGGCCGGCCGGCTCCCGGCCTGGAAAGCCGCCGCCATCATCCGCGCCGCGGACGAGACGATCGCCGGCAAGCTCGACGAGCATTTCCCGCTCTATGTCTGGCAGACCGGGTCCGGCACCCAGTCCAACATGAACGTCAACGAGGTGATCGCAAACCGGGCCATCCAACTGCTCGGCGGCGAACTCGGCAGTCAGCACCCGATCGGACCGAACGACGACGTCAATATGGGCCAGTCCTCGAACGACAGTTTTCCCACCGCGATGCACATTGCCGCGGTCTCGATCCTCGACGACCGGGTGATTCCCGAACTCGACAAATTGGCCGCGGCGATCGAGCGCAAGGCGGAGGGCTGGATGGACGTGGTCAAGATCGGCCGCACCCATCTCGAAGATGCCGTGCCGCTCAGCGTCGGGCAGGAATGGTCGGGCTGGGCGGCGCAGCTCCGCGCCTCTATCGCCGAGATCGCGCACTCCCGCGCGGGCCTCTATGAACTCGCGCTCGGCGGCACCGCAGTCGGCACCGGCCTGAACGCGCCCAAGGGCTTTTCCAAGGACGTCGCCGCCAAGATCGCGGAGCTGACCGGCAAACCGTTCGTCACCGCGCCCAACAAGTTCATGGCGCAGGGCTCGCTCGATGCGATGGTGCGCGCCAGCGCGGCGCTGCGCGGCGCCGCGGTCGCGCTGATGAAAATCGCCAACGACATGCGCTGGCTCGCCTCGGGTCCGCGCTGCGGGCTCGGCGAGCTCAAACTGCCGGAGAACGAGCCCGGCTCCTCGATCATGCCCGGCAAGGTCAACCCGACCCAGTGCGAAGCCATGGTGATGATCGCCATTCAGGTGATCGGCGAGGACAACGCCGTCGCCTTCGCCGGCAGCCAGGGCAATTTCGAGCTGAACGCCATGCGCCCGATCATCATCAACAACTTCCTGCACTCGGCGCGGATCCTCGCCGACGGCTGCGAGAAGTTCCGCACCTTCTCGGTCGAAGGCACGGAGCTGAACCGCGAGAAGATCGACGCCTATGTCGGCAATTCCCTGATGCTCGTCACCGCCCTCTCGCCGGTCATCGGCTACCAGAACGCCGCGCACATCGCCGAGAAGGCCGCCGCCGAGGGCACGACGCTGAGGGAAGCCGCGCTCAAGTCGGGCAAAATCAGCGCGGAGGAGTACGACCGGATCATCGTGCCGCGCAATATGATCGGCGAAGGCGTCGGCGGCGCGTGAGGTCGCCATGATCCGCTGCGTCAGGATCTGGACCGCCGAAGACGGCAATTCCCGCTTCGAGGAAGGCGTCATCGACATGCCGAAGGGTGAACGCGGCGACGTCCTCAGCGGCGCCTTCCCCGTGACCGCCATCTCGTTCCGCGAAACCGGGGCCGGCGGCGCCTTCGAATGGCACGACGCGCCGGCCCGGCAGTTCGTCATTACCTTGAGCGGCACGCTCGACTTCCAGACGCGCGCCGGCGCGCATTTCATCCTGCGCCCGGGCGACATTCTGCTGGCCGAGGACACCGCCGGCACCGGCCATAGCTGGAAGCTGATCGACGACGAGCCGTGGCGCCGCGCCTACGTGATCCTCGCCCCGGCCGCCCGGGTGCCCTTCGTGGCCAAATCGCCCGACCCGCAACGCTGACAGGAAGGACGCCGCCATGCCCGTCGCAACCTCCGGCGCGTCCGACATCGCCCTGATCGGCGCCGGCATCATGAGCGCCACGCTTGGCACGCTGCTCAAGGAGCTCGAGCCTTCGCTCACCATCACGATGTTCGAGACGCTCGAGAATTGCGGGCTCGAGAGTTCGGATTCCTGGAACAACGCCAGCACCGGCCATGCCGCCAATTGCGAGCTGAACTACACGCCGCAGCGCCCGGACGGCAGCGTGGACATCTCCGAGGCGCTGAAGGTCAACACCGAGTTCGATCTCTCGCGCCAGCTATGGTCCCATCTGGTGCGCAAGGGGGCGATTCGCGATCCGCGCGCTTTCATCCATCCGTGCCCACACATGAGCTTTGTGTGGGGCGCCGAGAATGTCGCCTTCCTGCGGAAACGCTTTGCCGAGATGTCGGCGCACCACTGCTATCACGGGATGGAATACAGCGAGGAGCGCGCGAAGATTGCCGAATGGGCGCCGCTGATCATCGAAGGGCGCGACAACGAAGAACCGTTCGCCGCGACGCGGATCGTCACCGGCACCGATGTCGACTACGGATCGCTCACCCGCCTGCTGGTGAGCCATTTGTCGGCGCAGCCCGAGGTGCGGGTGCTCTACAAACAGCGGATCGTCGATCTGCAGCGCGACAACGGCGGGCTGTGGCGGCTGCGGGTCGAGGATCAGGCCGCGCGCCGGACATATGCCGTGCCGGCCAAGTTCGTGTTCATCGGCGCCGGCGGCGGCGCGATCGAGCTGTTGCAGAAATCGCGCATCCCCGAGGGCCATGGCTATGGCGGGTTCCCGGTCAGCGGCATCTGGCTGCGCTGCGACGACGCGGCGGTCGGCAATCGCCACCACGCGAAGGTTTACGGCAAGGCGGCGCAAGGCTCGCCGCCGATGTCGGTGCCGCATCTCGACACGCGCATCGTTAACGGCAAGAGATCGCTGCTGTTCGGGCCCTATGCCGGGTTCTCGACGAAGTTCCTGAAGCGCGGATCGCTCACCGACCTCTTCCGCTCGATCGAACCCGGCAACATCCTGCCGCTGCTGGCGGTGGCGCGCGACAACATGGCGCTGACGGAGTATCTGGTCGGCCAGGTGCTGCAAAGCTCCGCGCACCAGTTTGCCATGCTGCGGCAGTTCTTTCCGCAGGCCGTCCGCAACGAGTGGCGCGAGGCGGTGGCCGGACAGCGGGTCCAGATCATCAAGCCCGATCCCGAGAAAGAGGGGATCCTGGAATTCGGCACCGAGCTGGTCGCCGCCGCCGACAGGTCGCTGGTCGCGCTGCTGGGCGCCTCGCCCGGGGCTTCCACGGCGGCCGCCATCGCGATCGGCGTGCTGGAAAAGTGCTTTGCCGGCGAGCTGACCGCAAGCGGCTGGTTGCCCAGGCTGAAGCAGATCATCCCGACCTACGGCATCGACCTCAGCCGCGACGCCGACGCCTGTCGAAAGGTCCGCGCCGAAACCGCGAAGACCCTGTGCGTGGACACCATCTGATCCAGCCCGCCGACGCATCGCCGGTCGAGGAGGTCGTCGCCCATCTCGCGCTGCAGATCGGCCGGCTTCTGCTGGCGAACGGCGCCGATACCGAGCAGGCGATGAACGCGGTCGTGAGCTTCGCGGCGGCCTTCGGTTGCGAGGCGCACCTCGCCGTGAGCTATGAGGCGCTGATCCTCACCGTCGTCGCCGGAGATAATTTCCGCACCAAGATCGGCCATCGCCTGCCGGGTATGAATGTCGGGATGACCGTCATTGAAGCGGTCGATGGCGTTATCGAGGCGGCCGCGTGCGGCCGTCTTTCGCTGCCCGAAGCGCGCGCCGCGCTGGACGCGATCGAGCACGCCCCGCCGGTTTATCCGCGTTGGGCCGTGATGGCCGCGCTCGGCGTTACCGCCGCCAGCCTGAGCCGGCTGTTCGGCGGCGATTGGGGCAGCGTCGCGGTGGCGGGCGTCGCCGGCGCCGCCGCTACCTGGCCCCGGCTCGCCTTCGCCGCGCATGGCGTCAACCCGGTGCTGGCGGCCTTCGCGGTGGCGTTGGCGGGCGGGGCGATCGGCGGCGTCGGGGTGCATCTCGGCGTCACCGCCAGCGCGGCGCTGTGCCTGGTCGCGCCGGCCATGATCCTCGTGCCGGGCGTGCCGCTGATCAACGGCGTGCAGGACATTATCCGCGGCCACGCGACCCTCGGCGTCAGCCGTCTCGGCTTTGCGGCGGCGGTGGTTGCGGCCATCGCCATCGGGCTTTTTGCCGCGACGATGCTGACCGGGGTCCGCATCCCGGTCGCCGGCCCGACGATCGTGGCGGGTGCGGCCCAGGACGCGGTTTTCTCGGCCTTGGCGGCCGCGGGCTTCGCCGTGCTGTTCGGCGTCCCGGTGCGCATGGCGTGGGGCTGCGTGATCTGCGGCGTCGCCAGCCACACCTCCCGCACGCTGCTGTTCGGCGCCGGGATCGACCTGATCACCGGCACATTGATCGGCTCCCTGGCCGCGGGGTTCCTCGCCTGGCTCCTGACCCGCCGGTTTCACGCGCCGCAAGCGGCTTTCGCGTTTCCCGGCGTGGTCGCCCTGGTGCCGGGGGCATATGCGTTTCGCGCCGTCATCGGGAGTCTGGCGATCGCGCACGGAACCGCAGGTCCGGCGCTGATTTCGCAGACGCTCTCTCTCGCCCTCAGCGCCGTGCTGATGATCGCCGGCATTGCCGTCGGCGTCGCCGCGCCCGCCCTGCTGCCGCGTCGAGATCGCAGCGGGGCCGGGCAACGCCGTTCCCCGCAGTTGATGCTCTCCCGAAACCCTCGGTCCGGTGATACGTAATCAGGGTTTTCGAGGTTGGCCGGAAAGGGACGAGGATGCGCCGTCGGAGTGTCGCCCCTGCCTCGCCGCCCGGAGCGGGGCCTGCTCGAGGCGGCCTGAAGTCCGCGCCGGTCCTGCGTGTCGGCGCCGCCCTGCCCGACCCTCCGTTCGAGTTCATGACCGGCGCGGGTCCGAGCGGCTTCGACATCATCCTCATGCAACGCATCGCCGAGCGGATCGGCCGCACTTGGCAGCTCGTTCCCTATGAGGGCTCGGACTTCAACGGCATCTTTGCCGGGCTCGAATCCGGCGCTTACGATTGCATCGCCTCGGGCACCACCATCACGCCGGAACGCGAGCGTCTCGCCGACTTCTGCGCTCCGTATGCGATTTCCGGGCAATCGCTCGTGATCGACCCCGGCCGGCACCTGAGCGTGCACGGCATCGCCGATCTGACGGGGCTTGTCATCGGTGTTCAGCACCGCAACGCCAGCCAGCCGGTCGCCGAGAGATTGGTTGCCGAGCGGCGCGCTGCGCGCCTTCGCCTCTATGCCTATCACGAGATCGAACAGGCGCTCGACGAGCTTTCGACGGGCGGATGCGACGCCTTCATGAAGCTTGCGCCGGTGACCGCCTGGTTTGTGCGCGACCGGCCGAAGCTGAAGGTCGTCGAGACCGGGATCACCCGCGAACGCCTCGGCATCTGCGTACGAAAGGGAAATACCGCGCTGCGGAACGCGATCGACGAGGCGCAGGCGGCGCTGATGCGGGACGGCACGCTGCCCGCCTTGATCGGCGAATGGCTCGGCGCGGCCGCCGCGCCGGCTTAAACCGCCCGATCCGGTTGAGCCTCCCCGCGGGTCCTGTCGCAGGTGAAAGGCTTGAAGGTCGGACATTGCTGTCCGAAATTGAGTGACATGAAGCCGGTCGAACTCCTACGCCGCCTGCGCCGGCTTGCTGCGAGGCGCGGCTGGGAGATCGAGATATCCGAAGGCGGAAGCCATACAAAGGTGACGCTCAACAAACGGCGATCGGTGGTCGGCAGGCACGCGACAGACCTCAAGACCGGAACCCTGCATGCCATCCTCAGGCAGCTCGGATTGCGGCCCGAGGACTTGGAGGACTGAGCCATGCGCTACGCCTACCCCTACGAGTTGACACCTCAGGCCGAGGGCGGCTTCACCGTGACTTTCCCGGATGTGCCCGAGGCGATCACGCAAGGAGAGAGTGAAGGGGAGGCGGCGGCGATGGCGGAAGACGCGCTCGTCGCGGCCTTGTCTTTCTACACCGACAATGGCGAGCCGTTGCCGCTTCCGTCGCCGGCGGACGGGCGGAAATTGGCTTACGTTCCGCCGCTCGTCGCCGCGAAGCTCGCGCTCCACGACGTCATGCTCGCCGCCGGAGTCTCGAACGTCGTTCTCGCGCGCCGGCTCGGCGTCGACGAGAAGGTCGTGCGGCGGCTGCGCGATCCTTTGCACAAGAGCCGCATCGATCAGATCGACGCGGCTCTCCGAGCCCTCGGGAAGAGGATCGAGATCGTCATCAGAGAGGCGGCTTGAGGGGTCTTTGGAGTTCGATCTCCGATATCCGGCGGACGTCGCAGGCGCCGCCGCTGCCTGGTCCCGGCTCGCCTTCGCCGCGCACCGTGTCGACCTGGTTCTGGCTCGGAAGGCACTGCAATAGTAATTATTATGCCCTCGCTCCGTTCTATGGCGTGACCCCGGGTGGCCGGCCTATGGGGCGGGAACACCGCGGAGGCGGGGCGGCGCGGAGGATCAAGGGATGCCGGTCTCGAAGAAGCGGCGCGCGAAGAAGACTGTTGCCAAGGCCTCGTCGAAGCCCAAGGCCGCCGCTCCGGCGTTGCCGGACCGGCGCGTGATGGAGCGCTTCCTGGCGGCGCTCGGCGGCGGCCGCGGCGGCGATGATCCGACCGCAAAGGCGCAGGAGGTGATGTACGAGGCCTGGGAGCAGACCACCGCCCGGTCCCGGATTGCGCTCGCCCGCAAGGCGCTCGGCATCTCGCCGCTCTGCGCCGATGCCTACGTCCTGCTGGCCGAGGAAGCCGCCCGGAGCGTGGAGGAGGCGCGGGACTACTATGCCAAGGGGGTCGAGGCGGGGGCGCTGGCGCTCGGGCCGGAGGGCTTCGCAGAGCATGAAGGCGAGTTCTGGGGTTTCCTCGAGACGCGGCCCTACATGCGCGCCAGGGCCGGCCTCGCGGGCGCGCTGCTGAAGCTCGGCGACGTGGACGGCGCGATCGGCCACTTCCGCGACATGCTCCGGCTGAACCCGAACGACAACCAGGGGATCCGGTATCTCCTCGCCGGCTGCCTGCTGCGGCGGGGCGACGACGACGCGCTGAAGCAATTGCTGGCGTCCTACGAGGACGATGGGAGCGCCTTCTGGCTCTATACCCGGGCGCTGCTCGCCTTCCGTGAGGGCGGGGAGCACGACGAACGGGCCGCAGCGTTGGCGCGGGAGGCCTGGGCGGCGAACGAACACGTGCCCGCCATGCTGGCTGGAATGAAACCACCCACTCCCTCCGAGAGCGGCTACATCACCATGGGCGGTCCGGACGAGGCGAGCGAATACGTCATGGAACGCGGGCCGGTTTGGCGCCGCACGCCCGGCGCGGTCGCGTGGCTGACCAAGACCGTCGCCGCCTTGCCATCGAAGCGGCGGGCCCGCCCGGCCGCGCACTGATCGGCGTCAGCGTACGATTTTGAACGAATCGTCCGGTGGCCCCCGCTACATACGACATCCTCCACCTTCCGCCGTTCTTAATGGCGCTGCGCGCCATACGAGGGGCTCTGCCCCTCGCGCTCCCCGGAGCATTTGAACCAAGATGATTTCAGGTTAAAGTTGCGGCACGGTACAGCCTGGAGAGGCGATGACCGTCCAAGGTGATGAAGCCGGGGCGCTGCGTGCGCTCCGGCTTTTGCGGCTGGTCATCCCTGACCGCGAACCTGCTCGACACGAACATCGTATCCGAGCTGCGCCGGCCAAACCGCACCGATTCAAGAGCGGCGGCGTGGGCGGACAGCGTACCGTCCGCGGAAACGTGCTTGTCGAGCATCACCTTGCTCGAATTCGAAACAGGAACTCTTAGTGTCCGTCCGCAAATACGGCATGCAATCTCAATGGGTTATCGTCACCCCCGCGAGAGCGGGGGTCCAGGGCAACCGCCGTAATGCTGGAGCCCTGGATTCCCGCTTTCGCGGGAATGACGATTAAGTTGCTGAAACTCATCGGATCATTTCCGGACGGATACTTACAATTGCCTGGGCAGCGGATGATCCCCGAGCTTGAGTATCGCGCCGGTCCTTCCAGCGCCACGGCCGAATTGAATTGACAAAATCGCATTGATGTGGTATACGCAACAGCAGATGCCGCGCCAGTTCCGGTCGGGCAATTCCGGCTCGCCGATATCGCCGCGATAACAGCCGGAAGACAGCGAGATAACAGCCGGGTAACAGCGAACGCATGGCTGTTATCCGCCGGCAAAACCCAGGATTTCTGCGGGGCCGTGGCTGCTTTTTTACGCTGCAAAAACAGCCAGGGAGGGGCGAGCGGCTGGCCCGCGCCGGCGATCGGGCCTGCGAGACAAGTCGGATGCAGAGACTCGCCGCGCCGTGACTGGACCACGGCCGGCCTTGCCGTCTGCAATCGATACCTGCCATGGCCCGCCACCGATCTCTGTCGGCGCGCTTGGCCGCGCCCTATAAAGGTCCGGGGTGAGGACCGATGACCGAAACGGCAGGCAGGCGATGCGGGTGTTGATCTGCGGCGGCGGCGTGATCGGCGCGGCGATTGCTTACTTTCTGTCCCGCCGCGGCATCGCGGCGATCGTCGTCGAGCGCACCGGGCTTGCCTGCGCGGCGTCCGGCAAGGCCGGCGGTTTTCTCGCGCGCGACTGGTGCGACGGCACGCCGCTCGAAAATCTGGCGCGGCGCAGCTTCGCCTTGCACGCGCAACTGCCGCAGGAGATCGGCGGCGATTGGGGTTATCGCCGCCTCGACACCTTCGGCGGCTTTGCCGATGCCCGCCGGCGCGGCGGCCGGAACGGCCTCGCTTGGCTGTCCGACCGGGTGGCGATCGCGCGCCGCCTCGGCGCGCCGCAGACGACCGCGCAGGTCCATCCGGCCGCCTTCACCGCGGCGCTGATGCGGGCCGCTGTGGAACGGGGGGCGGAACTGCGGCAGGGCCGGGTCACCGGCATCCTGCACCGCGGCGATCGGGCGGCGGGGGTCGAGATCGACGGCGAGGCGGTCGCCGGCGACGCCGTCGTTGTCGCGCTGGGCCCGTGGTCGCTGCTCGCCGCCCGATGGCTGCCGTTGCCCGCAATCTTCGGGCTCAAAGGGCACAGCCTCGTCTTCGATACCGGAGCGCAAATACCGGCCGAGGCGGTTTTTCTCGAGTATCGCGAGCCGGGCGGCGCCGTGCACTCGCCCGAACTGTTCCCGCGCCCGGACGGCACGACCTATGTCTGCGCGATTTCCAGCGACAGCCCGTTGCCGCTCGATCCCGCCGCAGTCGGCCCCGACCCCGGCGCGATCGAGCGCCTCGCAGCGATGTGCCGCGCCTTGTCGCCGGCGCTCGCCGTGGCGCCGATCCTGGCGCGGCAGGCCTGCTATCGCCCGATTACGCGCGACGGCCTGCCGCTGATCGGCCGGGCGCCGGGGGTGGCGGGCGCCTATGTCGCGACCGGCCACAGCGTCTGGGGCATCCTGAACGCGCCGGC
>Ga0070739_10007683_pt1 | contig 11317 bp, 9 predicted proteins | sample Coa_R1_7_FD_66445 | JGI IMG/M metagenome (GOLD analysis project Ga0070739, IMG submission 66445) | Surface soil microbial communities from Centralia Pennsylvania, which are recovering from an underground coalmine fire - Coalmine... | ecosystem: Environmental > Terrestrial > Soil > Unclassified ... | reverse complement strand
CTGGAAGCCCGCTTAGGCAGACCCGCCACCGAAGAAGAGATCGCTCATGAGATGGGGATCACCCCCGATAAGTTCGACAAGCTCCTCACCAACATCGGCCGCGCCAGCCTTCTCTCCCTGGACGACCTGCGCATGAGCGGTAAAGGCGATTCCGGCGGCATGCAGCGCCTGGTGGACATCCTCGCCTCCGAAGATTTGAGTCCGTTAGACAACGTGGCGATCCGTGAGCGTCAGCGCTGCCTGGCAGCGGCCATCGACCGGCTTCCGGACCGGGAGCGCACGGTGGTATCTCTGTACTACCATGAAGGGTTGACCTTCAAAGAGATCGGCGGCGTGCTCACCGTCTCCGAATCCAGGGCGTATCAGCTTCATGCCCAGGCTGTCACCCGCCTGCGCGGCTACCTCGAATCCAACGCCGAGCTCTTCCCCTAGATAGATCTCATTTCCATGCACTCATCGCGCAAACGGTTGGGAGAGCTGTTAGTCTCCCATAAACTATTGACCACAGAGCAGTTGGAGCAGGCGCTCGCCTTGCAGCGGGAACGCTTCCAGCCGCTCGGCCAGATTCTGATTCAACTGGGCTATCTCACCGAGGAGCGGCTGCTTCAGGCGTGCGCCCTGCAGCAGGGCGTGGCGGTCTGGCAGTGGCAGAAAGATCAACCCACCCAGGAGGCGCTGGCGCTCATTCCGAGCGAGCTCTGCCGCAGCCATCTCATTTTACCGATCTCCACACGCGGAGGACGGCTGCTGCTTGCCATGCGCGATCCCGACGACGTGGACGCCATCGACATGGTGCGCAACATCACCAAGCTGCGCATCGAGCCGGTGCTGTCTAGCGAGGAACGGCTGCTGCTCGCCCTGGATGCCGCCTTCGGGCCGGCCAACACCACCATGAACCGGTTCGTCTCCCAGGCGATGACCGAGTTTGCCCCCGATCTTCCAGAAGCGCTGGTCCTGGAGAGCGTCGTTTCCGAAGCCGAGATGCGCCCGGTCGTCGCCCTGGTCAACCAGATCCTGGTCGAAGCGATCCGCATGCGGGCCAGCGACATCCACGTCGAGCCGCGCAAGGACCGCATCGAAATCCGTTACCGCGTGGACGGCCAACTCCAGCGCGTTCACGAGATTCCGCCGGAGCTGCAGGCGTCGCTCATTTCCCGCATCAAGGTCATGGCTCAGCTCGACATCGTGGAGTACCGGATCCCACAAGACGGTCGCATGACGATCTCCGTAGATGGCCGCACGGTGGACATGCGCGTCTCCGTGCTGCCCACTTACCACGGGCAGCGGATCGCGCTGCGCATTCTGGATAAGAGCGTCACTCTGAAGACGCTGCCGGAGCTGGGTCTTTCCGAGCACAACCTGGGGCTGTTCCAGGAGATGATCTCCCGGCCTTACGGGCTGCTCCTGGTCACCGGCCCGACCGGCAGCGGCAAGACCACCACGCTCTATGCGGCTATCAATCAGCTTAAAGAAGTCACCAACAACATCATGACGTGCGAGGACCCGGTCGAGTACGATCTGGACGGAATCAGCCAGTCGCACGTCAACGAGCGCGCGGGACTGAGCTTCGCTTCGCAACTGCGCGCCATCCTGCGCCAGGACCCGGACATCATCCTCGTCGGCGAAATCCGGGACCGTGAGACGGCGGATACGGCCATCCGCGCCGCTCTGACCGGCCACCTCGTCCTCTCGACGCTCCACTGTAACGACGCGCCGAGCGCCATTCCCCGCCTGACGGACATGGGCGTCGAGCCGTATCTGCTCAGCACCGCCCTGATCGGCGTGATGGCTCAGCGGCTGGTTCGGGTCCTCTGCCCGCACTGCAAGCAGCGCTACACGCCCGGTCCCGAAGAGCGCGCCCTGCTCGGCCCGCAGTTCGAGGAGGACATTCCAGTGCTGTGGCGATCGACCGGCTGCCCGCAGTGCAGCCTGACGGGCTATCGCGGCCGGACGGGTATCCATGAGATTCTGCCGGTCGCGCCGGATGTCGAGCGGGCCATCGCCGGCTCGGAGCCGATCGAGACCGTGCGGCGGCTGGGCGCGCAGTATGGCTATCGCGCGCTGCCGGTGGACGCCTGTGACCGGGTGCTGGCCGGAGAGACGGCTTTAAGCGAAGTGCGCCGCCAGGTCTCCTTCGGATCGCCGGTCCACACTCGTGTCTTTACCCTCCTCCACCCCGAAGTCGCTTGAAAGCCTGTCTGAATCACGGATGGCACAGATTTCACGGAGGACACGGATGAGCCACCGGTATCTCTATCCGTGGAATCGGTGTCATCCGTGTCCATCCGTGATTCAGATTACAGAGCGCAGTACATTCTCTGCGGCGTGTGGGGAAGCACAGGCGGGATATACGGCGGCCTGCTCGGCGCCGATACGCAAGACCGCTCAGAAACGTCTCTTCCGGCGTTACCGCCTCTGGACACCGGACGAAAGATCCTCCGCCTCGTAACATCCGAACAAGATACCTGCAAATTGCCTGGCAGCCTCCTGGTTTCGTCAAGGGGGCTGCCTTTTTATGGCACCTGACTTCGCAGCAGGATTCCAACAAGACCTTCTGGTCGATTATCTTACTCCAAGGCGTATTCAACGGCCTGATCGATGGTCATAGCCCGCCCCTCGGTCCAGCCCGCAGAGAAGGCCGGCTCTCCTATGGCCGCTCGTACCGCCGCTACCTCGCGGTCGATCTGCTCTTTATCCTTCGGCGGCAAAGGTGCGCCAATGGCTTCCCTCAAGGCTTCTGCGGCTGCCCATAGCCTTGCGGCGCGTTCCTTCTGTCCCCACCCGGCTGCAAGTGCAGCGAGGGCTTGCAGCGATTCAGCAATGCCCCATTTGTCCCCTAGCTCTCTATTTATCGCCAGGCTTTCTCCTAACACGTTCCATGCCACCGCATTGTCGCCTTGCCTATAAGCTACCAACCCAAGACTATTGAGCGAAGCGGCTACACCCCGCCTATCTCCTAACTCCCTGAATACGGCCAGGCACTCTTCCAAGAGAGCGCAGGCGGTGGCATAGTCGCCTTGATAAAGCGCTATCAGTCCCAGACTATTGAGCGAGCCGGCAACTCCCCACTTGTCTCCTAATTCCCTGAATTCGGCCAGACACTCCTCAAAGGGGGTTCGTGCGGCGGCATAGTCCCCTTGCAGATAGGCCACATTTCCCAGGTTGAGGAGCGTGTATGCAAGGCCGTGCCTGTCCCCTAACTCTCTTCTTAATGCCAGACTTTCTCGATATAGAGAAGAAGCCCTAGTATACTCTCCCTGGTCTTTCGCCACATTTCCCAGGCTGTTCAGCGAGCCGGCAACTCCCCACTTGTTCCCTGATTCCCTGAGCTCAGGCAGACCCTGCTCGAACAGGGCGCGTGCTGTGGCATAGGCGCCCTGGCTATAGGCCACATTTCCCAGATTGCCTAGCGAGAGGGCTATGCCCTGCTTGTCTCCTAACTTCCTAAATATAGCCAGACTTTCTTCATAAAAGGCGCGTGCGGCGGTGTAGTCGCCTTGATCGAAAGCCATGTGTCCCACGGCATTGAGCGCCCTGGCCCGCGCCGGCGTCTGCGGCCCGGCAGCTTCCTGAGAGAGAATGGCTTGCAGATGCTCTCGGCCCTCGCTCCAATAGCCACGTATATTCCAAAACCGCCAGCAAGCTCCGGCCAACCGCAGGCCTGCCTCCGCGCACTTTTTCTCTTGCCGGCTCCAGATCAATGCCGCTCGCAGATTGTCATGCTCGCTCTCCAGACGCTCCAGCCACTCCGTTTGCGCAACACCCGTCAACTCAGGTTCCGCCTCCTCCGCAAGACTTAAATAGAACTGTAGATGGCGATCGCGCCAATGCCGTTCTTCTCGGCTCGCTTGTAGACGTTCCCGACTATACTGACGGACGCTTTCCAGAAGACGATAACGCGTCTTATCTTCCCACTCTTCGGCGATCACCAGCGACTTATCCACTAGAGAGGCCAACAGATCCAACATCTGCCGGGCTTCTATCTCCTCACCGGAACAGACGGCCTCGGTCGCTTCTAATGTCCAGCCACCGACAAATACGGAAAGCCGCTGCAGTAACTGCCGCTCTTCGGGGGAGAGTAGATCGTAACTCCAATCCAGAGCAGCTTGCAGCGTCTGCTGGCGGGGCAGCGCCGTGCGGCTGCCACCCGTCAACAGACGGAAACGGTCCTCCAGGCGGGCGTCGATCTCCTCTATCGACAACACCTGCAGGCGCGCTGCCGCCAGCTCGATCGCCAGCGGGATTCCATCCAGTTGCCGGCATATCCGGCTGATCGGCTCGGCATGGCGCGCGCTCAACCTGAATGCTGGCCGAGCTTGATGCGCGCGCTCTACAAACAAGCGGGCCGCCTCGTACTCCAGAATCACCGGCATCTGGTCTTTCTCCGCACTCTCCCCATGCAGCCGCTTTTCCCCTCCGGCCTTTCGGCTCAGATCCGGCGGTACCGTTAGGGAGGGAATACGAAAGGCGACTTCCCCGGTCAATCCCAGTGACTGGCGGCTGGTAGCCAGAATGCGCAGATGCGGACAGTTTCGCAGCAGGGTATCGACGAGCTGCGCGCAAGCGTCGATGAGATGCTCGCAGTTATCCAGCACCAGCAGAGCCTGCTTCGCGCCCAGATGATCGATCAACGTCTGCAGCAGCGCATGACCCGCCGCCTCCTGCACGCTCAAGGTGGAAGCTACTGTAGGAATGACCAAAGCGGATTCCACGATGGGCGCCAGCTCGACAAACCAGACTCCCTGTGCATAGTCCTCGGCCACTTGCCGGGCGACTTCGATGGCAAGCCGGGTCTTGCCGACGCCGCCTGTTCCTGTCAAGGTCACCAACCGGGAGGCAAGCAGGCAGGCGCCGATTTCGACAAGCTCCTGCTCCCGGCCGATCAGGCGAGTCACGGGTGTGGGAAGAGAAATAGTCCGCGCCTGAGGCGTTGCCACCGGCGCCAAGGCCGGAGAAGAGGCCGGCAAGGCCAGACGGCGGGCATCCTGCCGAATCTGCTGGAACAGAGCCATCGTTTCGGGAGCGGGATCGGTATTGAGTTCTCGCCGGAGCAGCAGCCGGTAATCTCGATAGGCCAGGATTGCCGCAGCGGGATTACCCTGGTCTGCCAGGGCCTGCATCAGCGAGCGTTGGGCGCTCTCCCGCAGGGGATCCGCCAACACCACCTGCCGCAAATACGTCACGGCGGTCTCGAGATCTCCGTTCGCCATTGCCTGAGCGGTCAGCTTCTCCAGCGCGGAGAGATACGCCTGCTCGCGGGACTGCCGCTCGGCAAAGACCCACTCCTCCGTACAGCCTTCCAGCAGCGGGCCGCCATAGAGCTTCACAGCCGTCTCCAGGGCGGCAAAATCCGTCTGAGCGACGGCACGATCGAACGCAAAGACGTCTACCATCGCGGATGCTAAATCCAGTTGGACGGTGTGCAGACTGGGCGAGAGAAGGCGAGCCGCCTGGGTTCCCAGGGCCTGACGCAGGATCCAGAGGCTGCGGCGCAGATTGTTGGCCGCCTGGCTCTGCGTGCTCTCCGGCCAGAGGGTTCCGGCCAGCCAGTCCCGCTCGACCGGGCGGTTGGCCCGCAGAATCAGCAGCGCCAGCAGCCACTGCTCCTTATGGGAGCGCAGACGTGGCAAGGGCTGGCCCTCCAGGCGGATGGCGAAGGGGCCAAACAGAGTGATGGTCAGCGGCGTGGTGGCCTGCAGTGCCTGAGTGCCGTCCATGGAAAGAGACTCCTGCCACTTTCGAGAGGCTTGTTGCTGGTAATGAAAAAGATTCTGTGCTTGGATACGCTTTTCCTGCTGTTTTGGATACGTTGCGGGATACACCGGCTCCATATACTGTGGTCATCATGCTGAACGCGCCCAAACGCGGACGGCCAATCCAGGAGAAGAAGATGAACGCGTTTTCCAGAGTCCTCGCATACTTCGCGTATCCCCGCACGACCAACCTTTGCAAAATCGGTCTGGCGCTTGCAGTGACGATGTCGCTTGGTCTGGCCGATGTGACGCCGACGCCGGCCCAATCGGTGACGGTCGCGACGCTTTACACGTTTTCCGCGCTGAGCGGCTATCCCGGAACCAACTCCGATGGAGCCGGGCCGATCTGTCTCATTCAGAGCAGGGACGGCAACTTCTATGGCGCCTGTCAGACGGGCGGCTCGTACGGAAACGGAACGGTCTTTAAACTCACGCCCAACAGAACCTTGACGGCCCTCTATGCCTTCGACCCTGTGAACGGGTCCGACGGTTACGACCTGCTTGCCGGCTTGACGCAGGCCGGGGATGGCAATCTCTACGGCACGACTGAGGGAGGCGGAAGCAATGGTTACGGTACCCTCTTCGGCGTCTCGCCGAATGGCGGCTTGGCGTTCAATCACTCCTTCACAGCGCTGGTACTGGGCAGTAACGGTTGGTACAATACCGATGGGAACACCCCCCTGGGGCCGCTTACCCTCGGCAATGACGGCAACCTCTACGGTACTACCTATTATGGCGGCGCCTACGGCAACGGCGTTGTGTTTAAGCTGGCGCCTGGCGGCGGGCTGACTCTGGTCCATTCGTTCGGCGATTTCAGCGTTTCCAGCACGGATCCCTATAACCCGTGTACCGGCGTGGTACCGGGTTCCGACGGCAACTTCTATGGGTTCACCCTGGGCGGGGGCTGCAATGGCTACGGGACTATCTACCAGATGACTCCCACAGGCGCGTTGACCGTGCTCTATCCGTTTAGCTGGGGCGATGCGGCCGGCGCCTCCGGCAAGCTGCCGGCGCTCGCGCAGGGGGCTGATGGCGATCTGTACGGGGGTACGTTCGGGGCGATCTTTAAGATCACCACAGGGGGAGCACTTACCGTGCTGAACACCACCAACCAGTTGACGGCACCATTGGTGCAGGGCCTTGACGGCAATATCTATGGCGTTGCCTCAGGAGGCCCCTATAGTGGAGGTGTCTTCTTCCAGGTGACGCCTGCCGGCGCTTTCAGTGTCCTCTACAACTTTGGGAATGTGGCCGGGGAGGGATCCGATCCTACCTGGCTGATCCAGGGCAGCGACGGGAACTTTTATGGCACAGCCGGCTACGTTCCCGGCAGTACGGCTACGGGAACCGTCTTTCAAATCTCGCTCTCGGCGCCGGCGCCGGTCGTGAAATCCCTTAGCCCTTCCTCGATCAATGCGGGCGGTCCGGGCTTTACGCTCATTGTCAAAGGCAGCAGCTTTGCTAGCAACTCCACCGTCAACTGGAACGGCAGCCCTTTGAGCTCTAGCTACGTCTCCATTTCGGAACTGAAGGCCGCCGTACCCGCTTCTCTGATCGCCACTCCCGGCACGGGACAGATCACGGTCTCTACGCCTGGTGGCGGCGCCTCGACGGCCAAGACCTTCACCATCCTGGTGACAACCCTCAAGCTGATCTCGGCCAGCATGAGCAAGAACAGCAGCACAGGCGCTTACACCGCTAATATCAGCCTCAAGAACATCGGCTACTTGAGCGCACCGAATGTCAAGATCACGAAGGCGAGTTTGGGTCTGGCAAGCACCACCAGCACCTTGCCGGTGAGCGTGGGCAACATTGCTGCCGGGTCCAGCGGCAGCGCCAGCCTGAATTTTCCAGGCTCGACAGGCGCCTCCGGGACGGTCGTTTCCCTGAAAGTGTCCGGCACGTTCACCGGCGGCAAGCTCAGCGGCTCGCTCAAAGTCACCTTACCTTAGATGGAGATATGGCCAGGCGCGGCTAAAGAGTAGGCCGCCTGGGAATTCACGCTCTAAAACCAACCCAAAGCACGAGCCGCGTGGTGCAGGGATAGTGTTTGCCCCTCTGCACCACACGGCTCATCTGCATCAGGACTCTATCGGCTACTTCTTGAAGACTTCCCTGGAGATATGTTAGCGGACACCCGGTTGAGCCTGATACTGTTCATCGCTTACGTGCTCCATCCAGTCGACCATTTTGCCGTTGAGCTGCTCCTGAATAGCGATGTGGGTCATAGCCGTCGTTGGTGTTGCCCCATGCCAGTGCTTCTCGCCCGGCGGGAACCAGACCACATCGCCCGGCCGGATCTCCTCGATCGGCCCGCCCTCGCGCTGCGCCCATCCCAGGCCCGCTGTTACGATGAGGGTCTGCCCCAGCGGGTGCGTGTGCCATGCCGTGCGTGCCCCCGGCTCGAAGGTGACGCTGGCGCCGGCGGCGCGGGCCGGATCGTGGGGCTGGAACAGCGGGTCGATGCGTATCGTGCCGGTGAACCATTCCGCAGGTCCCTTGCCGGAAGGCTGGGAGCCGCTTGGCTTGATCTCCATGGTTTTCTCCTTGATCTCTCTAAAAATACTCGATCCGTGCTGTCCGCTATTCTCACAATTCTCAGAAATCACCGCACATCCACATCGGCGGCCCTGATAAAAGTTCGCAGAGGGCCATATAGCCTGACTCGGCCCGAACTTGCAGCCGATCCTGTTTCCGCAGCGCACGCGGAGTTAACACGCCAAAAAACGCCTGAGTGAATGCCTGAATATCCATTTCGATCTGCGCCTCTGCTTTTGTGGCGGAAACCGACACGGCCCCCGCATCAAACGTGACCTTCCAAGTGCCCTGATTCCACAACGCGGCGGGGTCGTGAATGCCGAGGAGGAGCGTCCCGCGCGCGGAAATATCCGGTTTCCAGGCGCTCATGCAGCCCACGAGATCGACGACTCGCCCCTGCAGCATGGTTCTCAATACGGTTTCCATCTCACTATGGTAGCCTTGTGACCAGAGGCCATCGTCTTCCGGGGCCTTCCAAGCAAACTTCTGCACCTGCATTTCATGCCGTCGGAGTAAGCTCAGTAGTCCACGCTGCGAACGCGGAGTCAACGTGATAAATTCCGGCAGCCACGTCTCAGCGGCGCTCCCACCGCGATAGATGAGATACCCTTCGACCTCGCCCTCGCGCTCATAAAGGTAGGTATAGGTGATCTGCTCTTTGGTGTCCTCCAAAAGGTAATTCCAATGCGTGTCGTTCCGAGCCACCATACCGCGATAGCCTCCGGCGAACCGTGTATAGCATCCTCGAATGCGGGTATGATCTTCCTTCTTTGCCGCGCGAACATAGTTTATTTCTGGATCGGGCCGGAGCACGCGACTAGGAACCTTATAAAAGCGATTGGCGCAAATCCACTCCCAACCAAATTGGCGATAGTAGTCAAAATGGAAAGGCTGCAGCGTAGAGACGACGAGTCCGACATCCTTCATGCGCTGAAGCAGGTACGCAATGCCGGCGCCGCCATAACCGCGTCCTCGACTGGCCGGCAAACAGGCGATGGAAGCGACGTATCCTGTGGGAAGGACTGTCTCCGGCCCGAAATGGAGCGCGGAATGAACCATCTCAAAGGTCGCCTGCAAACCACTGGAATCCCAGAGTCCGAATCTTTCGAGACGCTCCCCTAAACGGTCTCTGTATTCATCCATACCTGCCAATGCCGAACGCATTCCACGTTGAAATGCTTGAAGCCAGATCAGGGCGGCCTCAGCGCGTTCTTCACCGACCAATTTGCGGATTTCCAACGACGCTACCTCTTCTTTGACCCGATTGCTTAGGATCGAGCGGATGATCAGACATTACAAGCGTCATAGGCTTGCTGCAATCCCTCTTTCCAATCGCCATTCGGAATCAATTCCTGCCCGACATAGCCGTCGTAATCGGTGGCGGCGATGGCGCGCATGATGGCCGGGTAGTTAAGCTCCTGGCTGTCGTCCAGCTCATGCCGACCCGGATTGCCTGCTGTATGGAAATGGCCGATGTGCGCGATATTGTCCCGAATTGTCCGAATTATGTCGCCTTCCATTTCCGGCATAGATACGTCGTTCAGCACCTCATTAAAAAAGGGTTTGCAGCCGGTGCGCCACCCGAATGCACGTCTGCATTACCTCCGGCGCGAACGTGGTGCAGTTGATCGCGTTGAGCACGTTGCCGACGAGCGCCCATGACACCAGCTCATCCGCGTCCATGCCAGTCACATCCGCCCAGATGCCGATTCGACGGGCTGCCACGTCGAGGAAGTCTTCGCGCGCTGCGATCTCCGGCGGGTTATGCATCCACCGAGCAATATCGGATGCGGGATCGCCGACGATGCCAATCGGGTCGATGATCACCCACTCGCCTGACGTCCGTTGTAAGACATTCCAATGGTGGAAGTCGCCGTGGACCAGGCACGTCTGTGTCGATCGCTCCACCAGCGAGGCCGCCAACTGCTGCGCCTGCGCGACGAGGCTCGTGTCGATCAGTTCGGGCTGCGGTGTCCAATCGAACAGCGGTTGCATCACGCGGCGCTGTGGTATGAGACCTTCGACATCGGAGACGGGGCGCCAAAAGGTGCGCAGTGTCTCTGCCGCGATGTGCGTAGAGACTTCGTCGTCCATCTCAACGTGTCTCAACTCCGTCCCTGGTACGATTCGTTCCATGACCATCGTGCAATGCTCGAAGTCGAGGTCATAGAGGCGAGGGACGGTGTCACCGGCGCCGATCTCGAACGTGCGCGCTTGGGCAACAAAATCGACTGCGTTCGGTGACGACTTAATCACCACCGGCCCAAGAGCTGGCGACGTCCCAAATAACACTACGGTGATCCAGGTGTCGCCAATGAGAGGCTCAAGCTCGATCTGCCACTTCGCGCACAACGTTTCGATGATCGTCGGCAGAGACGACAACCAGTTTGGCGAGAAGTCCTGGTGAGCGAACTCGTTGATGTTGGCGATGACTCGTTCCGGGACGGCGAGACCGGTGTGGAACTTGATCACCATCACTGCTCCCTCACTGCATCCCCAGATGGTCAGTATAACATATGTTCAAGGTAGAAGTACCGGCAGAGTGAAGCAAACGCAACTGCTCGCCTAAATGCACGGCCACACCGCAATCGTGCAGATTGCGGATCAGCAAGGTCGATATGCTATAGGACATGGCTTGTCTCCACTCCGTGATGGAATTGTGTACTTACCCTACACGTCGCATACCTTGAACGCTTGTTCCAGCGCCGCAAGCGGATCGCCTTTGGGGATGAGTTCCTGCCCGACATAGCCATCAAAATCCGTCGCGGCAATCGCCCGCATAATGGCCGGATAGTAGAGTTCCTGATTCTCATCTAGTTCATGCCTGCCCGGAACTCCGGCGGTATGAAAATGGCCGATATGAGATATGTTGGAATGTATGGAGGAAATTACGTCACCCTCCATGATGTAGAGTAGGAAGCTGGCGAGGTGGCAAGTATCTAGGACTTGCCCCTTTTCCAACAACCCCTCCCCGAACCGTGCTTGCCACTTTCGCGGCACACGGCTCTCCAGCATCTCATGCCGAT
>Ga0070739_10007681_pt1 | contig 11319 bp, 12 predicted proteins | sample Coa_R1_7_FD_66445 | JGI IMG/M metagenome (GOLD analysis project Ga0070739, IMG submission 66445) | Surface soil microbial communities from Centralia Pennsylvania, which are recovering from an underground coalmine fire - Coalmine... | ecosystem: Environmental > Terrestrial > Soil > Unclassified ... | reverse complement strand
CCAATCCTCGTTGCCGATGCCGAGCTGTTGCGTGGTCGAAGAGGGGCCGCACCACGAGTAGTTGTCCTGCAGGCCGCCGCAGACGTGGTAGGGCTTCTGGTAATCGAAGGCCACCTCGTAGAACTGGCCGAGAGGGATGTTGTTAATGTGGCGCCAGTTGCGGCCGCTGTCGGTGGTGGTCCACACGCCCCCATCGCAGCCGATCACGAGATGGTCGGAGTTGGCGGGGTCGATCCAGATGGCGTGCACGTCGCTGTGGACCTCGCGGAAGCGCGACTGGTCGAACGTGCGGCCGCCGTCCTCGGACATGTAGATGTTGACGCCGCCCAGCCAGATCTTGAGATCCGTATTGGGGTCGACGCGGATCTGGCTGAAGTAGGACGGGCGCGGGTTGGTGTCGCTCATGCGGCGCCACGTGGCGCCCTTGTCCTCGGAGCGGTAGACGCCGCCCTGCGTGCCATGCTCGACGAGCGCGTAGACGATGTTGGAATTCTTGCGGTAAATATCGATGGCGCAGCGGCCGATGTCCCCGGTCGCGGGCAGGCCGCGGCCGACGGCGTTCGCTCCGTTGCCGCCGAGCCTGGTCCAATGCAGGCCGCCGTCGGTCGAGCGGTAGATGCCCGAGCCGGGGCCGCCGCCGGCGAAGCCGAAGACGGTGCGGCGGCGCTGGTACGCGGCGGCATAGAGGATATTCGGGCTCTGCGGGTCGATAGCGATATCGTTCACCCCGGTATCGGCGTCGATCGCCAGCGTCTGTTTCCAGGTCGCGCCGCCGTCGGTCGACATGTAGACGCCGCGCTCCGGATTCGGTCCCCACAGGTCGCCTTGGGCGGCGACGTAGACGATATCGGGGTTCGTCGGGTGGACCACGATGCGGCCGATGTGATGCGTCTCGCGGAGGCCGAGGTGATGCCAGGTCGCGCCGCCGTCCGTCGATTTATAAACGCCGTTGCCCCAGGACGAACTCTGGCGGTTGTTCGGCTCGCCCGTCCCGCAATAAATGATCGACGGGTTGGAGGGAGCGAGCGCCAGGTCGCCGATCGAGGGATTGGGCTGGTCGTCGAAAACCGGCGTCCAGGAGAGGCCGCCATTGATGGTCTTAAAGATCCCGCCCGCCGCCGCTCCGACGAAGATCACGCGCGGATCGCTTTCGACGATCGCGAGGTCGTCGACGCGGCCGCCCATGGTCGCCGGACCGATCGAGCGGAACTTCAGGTTCTTCAGTGCGGCGTCGTAATTGGGCTGTGCGGCGAGCAGGCCGCCGAAGCAGGCAAAGGCGCAGAGGCGCTTCAGATGAGCGAAGGACATTGGCATCGACTCCCGAGTGGAGAGCCATTGTACAACACGTCCTCTTGACGATTGCTGTACCAGCAGTCATAATACACCTGTGATACCATTCCGGGTGGCCTTCCAGCCGGGCGCCTCGCTCTACGAGCAGGTGGTTTATGCCGCCAAAAAGGCGCTCGTCGCCGGCCAGTTGCGCGCCGGCGATCCCTTCCCATCCGTCCGCACCCTGAGCGCCGAGCTCAAGATCAATCCCAATACGGCTCACAAAGTGATCACGCAACTCCTCAACGAGGGGTTGATCGAGGTGCGGCCGGGAACCGGGACCGTCGTCTCCGCGCGGCGCGAATCGACGGCGGCGGAATGCAGCCGGCTGCTGGATCAGGAACTCGAGCAACTGGCCGTTGAGGCCAAACGGCTGCACATGAGCCTGGACCAGGTGACCGCCGCGCTGGCCGCGCACTGGCATCGTCTGGACGGTGCCGCGGAGCCGGCGGCCCAAGGAGCGCGCAAACACCGATGAACCCTCCGATCCGCACCGAAGCCCTGACTCGGCGCTACGGACGCCACATGGCGCTCGATGGGCTGGATCTCGCCGTGCCCGAGGGCAGCATTTTCGGACTCGTCGGGCCGAACGCCTATTCCACCTACGCGGGACAACTCGAGGCGGTGACGGTCTCGACCGAGGAGCCGGTCGCATGGGTGCGCGCGCCTCTGAAGATCGCGGGCATCCGGCTGGGAGCGTATGAGGCCGCGCTGAAGTAGATCCTCAGGCCCTCGCGGCAGTGTGCAGCAGTGCTCCCGCGCGATTCCGGACCTCCACCACCAGCGCCATCTTGCCGATGGCGTGCGTCGAGCAGGAAAGGCACGGGTCGAAGCAGCGGATGGCGGCCTCCACGCGGTTCAGCATGCCTTCTTCGACGCGGTGCGGCGAAACGAAACGCCGCGCCGCCTGCTCGACGGCCCGGTTCATGGCGAGGTTGTTCTGTGCCGTGGCGATCAGCAGGTTGGCCCTGCGCATGAGGCCGCTCGAATCGACCTGGTAATGATGGAACAGCGTGCCGCGCGGGGCTTCGCACGAGCCGATGCCTTCCTGCCGGTTGAGTCCGGCCTGCGCGCGGATCTCGCCGCGCAGGCACTCGGGATCGGCAAGCAGTTCCTCAATCCTCTCGATCGCGTGCAGCATTTCGATGAGCCGCGCCAGGTGGTAGTGAAAGGACTGGCAGATGGCGCCCGTGGAGCGCTGCCGGAACTCGCGCAATTCCCGGTCTGCCCGCGGCGTGCCGGCGTGCGTCGCGACGTTCAGCCGGGCGAGAGGGCCGACCCGGTAGATGCCGCCCGGATAGCCGAGCGGTTTGTAATAAGGAAATTTGGTGAATGTCCACTCCTCGCTGGCCTCGCCCAGAAACGTGGCATAGCGGACGGGGTCGAGGCCGTCGGCCACAATGTTGCGTTCGGCGTCGACGATGCGAATCGAGCCGTCGTAGTATTCGAGCGCCCCCGAGGGCGATACGGTGCCAAGGAACAGCGAAGGGAAATTGCCGATCGAACCGGCTTCCTCCGGGATGCCGTCGAGCAGCGCCTTCAGCCGTCCGAGCGCCACATCCATCGACGCATAGGCCTCGGGAATGCCGCCGAGGATTTCGTCGCGGTCCGCCGAATCGAGCGAGCGGATGATGCCGCCGGGCACGCCCCACGAGGGGTGCACGCGCTTGCCGCCGGCCATTTCAATCACGCGCTGCCCGAACTGGCGCAGGCGGATGCCGCGGCGGGCGAATTCGGCGTCGTGCCCAATCAGGCCGAAGAGGTTGCGGCTCTCCGGAGGCGAATCGAAGCCGAGCAGCAGGTCCGGCGCGGAAAGATGGAAGAAGCTGACCGCATGCGATTGCAGTACCTGCGCGTAGTTCACGATACGGCGCTGCTGAACGGCGCCCGGCGGCACCGCCACCCCGAGCAGCATGTCTCCCGCTTTCGCGCTCGCGAGCGAATGGCTGATCGGGCAGATGCCGCAGATGCGCGCCATCAGACCGGGCATTTCATGGAACGGGCGGCCTTCGCAGAACTTCTCGAAGCCGCGGAACTCGGTGACGTGGAACTGGGCGGATTCGACCTCACCGGCATCGTTCAGATAAATGGAAATCTTCGCGTGGCCTTCGATGCGGGTGACGGGATTAATGACGATGCGCTGCGGCATTACCCGAACCTCGGCGCTCTGCCGGCCGGCGCGGCGCCCTCCAGCACGGCATTCAGCAGGCCGTAGATAGCATCCGCGGAGGGCGGACAGCCGGGGAGGAAGTAATCGACCTTGACGATCTCGTGCACGGGCGAAACCCGCTCGAGCAGCGCCGGAACCGCATCGTTGCCGCCGGGAATTCCGGCCACCACGGTTGCGGTCTCGCGGTAGGCGCGGCCGATGACGTCCTCGAGCGGGAACAGATTGCGCAGGGCCGTGACGTTGCCCGTGACGGCGCAATCGCCGAACGCGACCAGGACGCGGCTGCGCCGGCGGATCTCGCGAACCTGCCGCAGGTGTTCGCGGCTGGCGACGGCGCCTTCGACCAGCGTGATATCGGCTTCGGGAAATTCCTTGTAGTCGGTGAAGGGCGAAGCGAGCAGTTGGACGCGGCCCGCGAGCTCGATCAGGCGCTCGTCCATATCGAGAAACGACATGTGGCAGCCGGAGCAGCCTCCCAGCCAGACCGTGGCCAGCCGCGGCCTGCCGTTCACACGATCCATTGCTTTTTCTCCCGCGCGGTCACCAGGAATTTCAGGAAGCTGCGGTCCTTGCGCATCTCCGCCACCGCCGTTCCCTTATGGAACAGCGCGCCCGTGGGGCAAACCTGCACGCACTTGCCGCAACTGGTGCAGGTCTGCGATTCGCCCCAGGGCTCGCCGAGGTCGGAGATGATGCGGGATGCTGTGCCGCGGCCCGCGACATCCCAGGTGTGCGCGCCCTCGATCTCATCGCACACACGCACGCAGCGGGTGCAGAGAACGCAGCGGTTGTGGTCGATGCCGAAGCGCTCGTGCGTGGTATCGACGGGCACTGCCGGGAATTGGTAGCGCGGGCGGATGTGGTCGACGCCGAAGCGCGTGGCCAGGTCCTGCAGCTCGCAGGCGCCGTTTGCCACGCACACGGCGCAGATGTGGTTGCGTTCGGCGAACAGCAGCTCGACGATCAGCTTGCGGTGGCCCGCCAGCTTCGGAGTATCGGTGCGCACCACCATGCCTTCGCGGATGCCCGTGAGGCAGGAGGCCTGCAGCCGGGCCTCGCCTTCGACCTCGACCAGGCAGAGGCGGCAGGCGCCGGGATTGCTGAGGCCGCCGATATGGCAAAGGCGCGGGATTTGGATCCCGTGCTCCCACGCCACATCAAAAATCGTTTGACCAGCGAGGCCGGTGACCAGCCGCCCGTCGATCTCGAGTGTATGGACACTCATACCGCGGCCTCCTCCAGCGCCTCGAAGCGGCACTGCCCGGCGGGGCAGCGGCGGTCGCGGATGTGGGCCTCGTACTCGGCGGGGAAATAGCGCAGCGTGCTGAGCACCGGATTCGGCGCGCTCTGGCCCAGGCCGCAGAGGCTCGTCTCGCGCAGAAGCCCGGCGAGCTCGTGCAGCATGCCAAGATCGTCTTCGCCCGCTTCCCCGCGCGTGATGCGCCGCAGGATGTCGTGCATCTGCACCGTTCCGGCGCGGCACGGGATGCACTTGCCGCAGGATTCGTCCATGCAAAACTCCATGAAGTAGCGGGCGATGTCCACCATGCAGGAGGAATCGTCCATCACGATCAGCCCTCCCGAGCCCATGATGGAGCCGATCCTGGCGAGCGACTCGTAGCCGACGGGAATATCCACAAACTCCTCCGGGATGCAGCCGCCGGAAGGGCCGCCGGTCTGCGCCGCCTTAAACCTGCCGCCGGGAATGCCGCCGCCGATCTCGAACAGGATGGTGCGGAGCGAGGTGCCCATCGGCACTTCGACCAGGCCCGTATTGGCAATCTTGCCCGCCAGGGCGAAGACCTTGGTGCCCGTGCTGCCCTCCATGCCGATCGATGCGAACCAGTCGCCGCCATTCCGGATAATCGGCGGGATATTGGCAAAGGTCTCGACGTTGTTGATCAGCGTCGGGGAATCCCACAGGCCGCGCTCGGGCGGGTAGGGCGGGCGCTGCCTGGGCTGGCCGCGCTTGCCTTCGATCGAGGCGATCAGCGCGGTCTCTTCCCCGCAGACGAAGGCGCCGGCGCCGATCCGCAGGTCGATACGGAACTGGAACCCGGTTTCGAGAATGCGGCCGCCGAGCAGGTGCTCGCGCTCGGCCTGCCGGATGGCAGTCTCGAGGCGCTCGATCGGCAGTCCGTATTCGCCCCGCACATAGATGTAGCCTTGCTGCGCGCCAACGGCGTAACCGGCGATCGCCATGCCTTCGAGCACACGGTGCGGATCGCCTTCGAGCACGCTGCGGTCCATGAATGCGCCAGGGTCGCCTTCATCGGCGTTGCAGATCACGAACTTGCGCTCGGGAATCTGCCGGGCCACGAGCTCCCATTTGATGCCGGTCGGATACCCGGCCCCGCCGCGCCCGCGCAGGCCGCTCCGTTTCACGTCTTCGACGACCTCCCGCGGGGTCATTTGCGTGAGGCCTTTGGCCAGCGCCCGGTAGCCCTCGGCGGCGAGGTAATCGGTCAGCCGCTCCGGATCCACGCGGCCGCTGTTTTCGAGCACAATGCGCTGCTGGCGGGCGAAGAAGGGATCGTCCAGGCTGATGGCGCCGGGCAGTTCATGGTCCTGCTCGACCATCGCCCCGGCTTGTTCGGGGACCGCGTTGCCGTACAGGCGCCGGTCCGCGGCGCTGAACACCAGCGGTCCGCGGCGGCACAGGCCGAGGCAGCCCGTACCGCAAACTTCGACCTTGCCGGCCAGGCCCCGGCGGCCGATCTCACCCGCGATGGCGTGCCGCACGCCTGGGGAGCCGCTCGCCGTGCACCCCGCGGCGGCGCAGCAGTAGATGCGGTTCTGGAGCGCGGCCTGCCGGGCAGCTTCCGCTTGCGCGCGATCGGCCAGTTCGTCCACCGTCATGCCGCGCCGAATCTTTCCAGCTCGCGTGAGAGCGACTCAGGCGTGACGCGGCCCATCACCGAGCCATCGCAGATCGCCACCGGCGCCAGACCGCAGGCTCCGATGCAGCGCGCGATCTGAGCGCTCACTCCGCCATTCGGGCCGGTCCGGCCGGCGCACGAGTGTTTGAGCGTTTCCACGAGCCTCAAAGCGCCGACCACGTAACAGGCGGTGCCGAGGCACACGACAACGGAATGCTCGCGTTTCGGTTCGAGCGAGAATAGATGATAGAACGTCGCTACGCCGAGCACGCGGCTGGGCGGGAGCCGCAGCCTGCGGGCGATATGCTGGAGCAGGGCGGGGGAGAGATAACCGTACAGATCCTGTGCCGTGTGGAGGATCTCGATGAGAGCGTCGCCCGCGTACTGATAGCGCGACATGGCGCGCTCCAGCAGCTTCTCCCGGTCTTCCGGCGCCGCCGTGCCGTTGGGCATGAGCAGGACTTCCTGAAAGATTGTGCGCCCGCGGCGCAAGCGGGCGCAATCGGGCATTTTCGGGCTGGTGGCCGCGGTCGGGAAAAAACGGACCAGCCGGCGCGAGCTACACGGCGCTGCGCGACGGCACCACGACGCGTTCCAGCTTCTCCTGAATGGTGTGAACGACGGAATCGAAGGCGCGCTCGAGACGGTCGCCGGCCAGTCCGGCTTCGGGCGGCGGCACCTCGGAAGCCGCGCTCGGCATCTCGATGTGAACCGTAATCCTCGACTGTTCGCGGCCTTCAGGCCGGATCTCCAGCCAGCCGCTGTATTGGGGCGTGCCGTCCGATTCCCAATCGAGCCGCCGGTTCATCTCATCCGTGCGGAAGAAGCCGCTGACCTCGGCGCGCCGGCCCTCGCCGTAATCGCAGATGCCGAAAACGTGTCCGGGCTCATCCTCACGCATCGATTCGAGGTAAGGTACGAAATCCGGCAGATTGGAGACGCTGGAGAGATAGCGCCACACCTCTTCGGGCGGCGCTTTGACCGTAAAGGTTCGTTCGTGTCCGCTCATGGGGGAACCCTCCATGAGACTGCGAACACGTGAATTGCCAGCTTCGCGGCTCAGTTTGCCTTGGCTCGCGGCTCAAGGCGCGGCGGATTCTGTTCGTCGGCGAATTCGAAGCCGCTCAGGTACGCAAGTTTCAGGATTTTCGCCATCTTCTCGAAGTTGATTTTCTCCACCGTGTCGGTGACCTGGTGGTAATCGGGATGGAAGCCGGTGAACCACCACACGGCGGGAATGTCGTGCAGCAGGAACGGGTACTGATCGCTGCGGAAGAGGATCTGGTTGTAGGCGTCGCGATCCCACTTGTACGTGAGGTCGAGGCCGACGATCTTGTTCTGCCGCTCCACCGTCTCGCGGTAATCGGGAGTGTAGTGCGTGCCGATCAGCCCGAGCTGGTTGCGCGTATCGGGCGAGATTTCGGTAATCACGCGCGGGTCTGCGGCCTCGTTGCGGCCGATCATATCGAAGTTGATCTGGGCGCGCGTGGTGGCCAGCGGGCGCAGCGGATGGCTCACGTAATGATATGAGCCGAGCAGCCCGCGCTCCTCGGCGGCGAAGACGATGAACAGCATCGAGCGGCGCGGCTTCGCCGGATTGGCCGCAAAGGCGTGGGCCAGCGCCACCACGCCCACGGTGCCCGAGCCGTTGTCGTCCGCGCCATGAAAGATACCGGCGGGTCCGGAGCCTTCGTGGTCGAAGTGGCCGCTGAAGACGATCGTTTCTGCCTTCAGCGCGGGGTCGCTGCCTTCGATGAGTCCGGCGACGTTGTACGACGTGCCCCGGCGCAGTTCGGCCGTGGCCGTGTGCAACTCGATGCGCACGCCGGGTATCTCGAACGATGCGGGCGCGGCCTTTGCGTCGATCGCGGCCTGGACATCGCCGGGTTGTTTGCCGGCCGCGGCGAACAGCGCCGAGGAAACCGGCGCCCCGGCGGTGAAGAGCGGGATATCGGGGCCGCCATCGGCGAGCATTTGGGTGGCCCTCCGCGGCCGCAGCATAAGCTGTCCTTGCGCGTTTCGCGCCGGCTGCAACTGCGTGGCCACGCGCACCGGTCCCCGGTGGTTGGGTTCCGGCATGGTGATCACCGCCACCGCGCCATGGCGGGCCGCGTTGAACAGCTTGTAGTTGTTATTGGCGTAGCGCGTGTTGCCCTTGCCGTTGAACACCGACGCGGCGTCGTTCTCCTGCGGCTCGTGGTTGAAGAGGAGGACGATCTTGCCGCGGGCGTCGATACCCGCATAGTCGTCGTAATTCAGCTCCGGCGCGGTGATGCCGTACCCGGCAAACACCACCGGACCGCTCACGGTGGCTTCGCGAGGGAAATTGGCCGTGGCGTCCGGCGCGCGGAAGATTTCGCTGCGGCCGTCGCGGAAAATCGTGAGGGTGGTGAGGTTGCGGTCGGCCGTGAATTCGATCAGCGGCACCGGCTGCAGGTAGGAATCGCCCACCAGCGGCTTCAGCCCGGCCTTGGCAAACTCACTGGCGATCCACTGAATCGCGACTTCGCTGCCGCGCTCGAGCGAGCGCCGCCCGTCGAGCGCATCGGACGAAACAAAGGTGAGATCGGCCCGGAGCCGCGTGGGCTCCAGCGAATCATAGCCTGGCGCAAGCCGCGCCGGCGGCTGCGCAAGAAGGAGAGAAACCGGGATAACAGCGAAGAGAAACCGCATGTGGAACCTCGGCGATATTGTACGCGACGAGGACCCCCTTGTGACACAGAGACGCGGAGGCGCAGAGAAATCTCTCCTATCTCTGTCTCTGTATCTCCGCGTCAAAGACTCAGCCGCTCAGTTCCTCGTCTTCGGCCCCGTCTCGACCCGGTGCGCGAAAACCTGGACGTTGATGTCCGAGCTCTTGTCCCAGCCGTTCCCCTTGCCGTCGAATGTGCCTTCGTAGCGCCCGGCAGCGTCGAACAGCAGCATCATGCCATCGGCGCCATCCTGTGGCGCGCCGCTGAGGGCGGCATTCGAGGCGTGGTTGAGCCACTGGAAGCTTTTGCCCTCCCGGCCCGGCACCGGCCGGCCGTTGCCCCAGACGCCGAAGCGGTACTTCACGCCGCCATCGACCGCGAGGTTCAGATTCGTGAAATCGATCTGCCACACGCGCAGTCGCGTGCCGAAATCATCGTAGAGCAGTGCGCCGGAGGCGGAGGCGTCCGAAATCCGCACGTTCGGGTTGCTCGTATCGTCGCTGCCGGCGGTGAGTTGCGCCGTGGCGATGGGCGTGATGTCCCCGGTGCCGACGTGCAGCCGCACGTCCTGGTAAAAGTCGCCCAGGTGTGGATACTGGATCTCCGCCGTTCCGGGAACGGCCCACGTGCGGATGGAATCGATCACCCACCGCTCGCCGGGCAGGCCGATGGTGAAATCATCGCCGAGGAAGCCGTGCTCATGGTTGCCCCAGCGCACGTTGCTGCGCACCGGGCCGGAGGCGTTGTTGAGATTGGCTTGCGGCAGCCCGCGGTCGACCACCAGCGCCGGGTCCGCGGCAAAAGCCGGAATCAGGAGGCAAAGGCCGAGTAAGGAACGCGAGAGCATGATCTTCAGTCTCCAGAACGGGTATCGAATGCCAGTCGGACTTATTATACCGGGTAACAACACGATAGAGCGACCGTCGCAGCCGCCGCAGCCGCCGCAGCCGGCAGGGTGCCTTCATTGCCGGGTGGGTTTCTGTGGACCGCGCTTCACGGGATCAATCGTGCCGGCGCAACGCCGCCATCAATCAGGTTGTTTGTTGCACCACTGCAGTGCCCTTGGCCCACGCCCAGGCATGGATGCGCCAGGAGTCGCCAACCTTCCGTAGCGCCGTCGTGAAGATCGCACCCGATTGCGTAACCTGCTTGCCGCGTAATTTGAACGTCATGCTCGCAGGGACCACCACATAAGCACTATCGCCGGTAACGTCGACATGCATTGGCGTTCCTAACGTGACGAAGTAGTCTGTGGCCCCTTCGTGCTCGGCGGAAACCACCACAGCTCGGTACCAATCCTCGCAAGCGGTAGGGCCCTGCCACACGTGAGGCGCGAGTCCATCAAGAATCGGTCCCGGTGTAGTGAAACGCCTGGCCATCGCTTTCGCGTCACCCTTGTTGAAATCCTCAATGTATTGCCGGACGGCCGTCACCGGGTCTTCTGCTGGAGTCAGTTGCGAAGCCATAGGATGCACTCGTTGGAAATGATTCTTCTGGCCGTGCCTTCGATACATGAAACTCAACGCCTAGGGTTCGATTTTTGGCGCTCAGTAGCTAACCGGACAATCGGCGGAAGAACGCCCCCGCAAAGATCGACTTTGTGTCCTCGTCCGGGACATTCGTGGGGGGCAACGTCGCCAATCCAGCCTGGCCGTGACCGGGAGCACAGTCCCCAAATTTCAAAAAAACCCAGCATCGCCGCTCCTCGTCATAACAATCGTCTGCACGTCTCCTGAGGAATCGCGGGTGTCCGAAGTATGGGGGACATATTGAAACGGTTCTGGGAAAACCTGGCCGGCCGCTGGAGCGGCCCGATGAATTTTCGGCTGGTGATTCAGCCTGCTGTAGCCGGCGTCCTGGCGATTCGCGCCGGACTCAGGGACGCTCGCGAGGGGCGTCCGGCCTTTCTGTGGGCTGCTGTCACAAATCCTGCCTACCGGCCGGAACTGTTGCGGAGCGGCTGGCGCGATGTCGGCAAGGTCTTTCTTGTCGCCGCGATTCTGGATTCGGTTTACCAGCTCATCGTTCACCGCGGTGTGTTTCTGTTGGAGCTGGTCGTTGTTGCCACCGTTTTGGCGATTGTCCCCTACCTGCTGATTCGCGGTCCCGTGGGCCGCGTCGCAGCGGTGGTGCGCCGCAAACGAGGTCAGCGGGAAGCCGTGCTACACGGAGCGAAGCCTCTCAGAGGAGGGCGAAGTGACGAACCATAAGGACTGGGCGAAACCACAGGCAATGGCGATCCCGAAGG
>Ga0070739_10007677_pt1 | contig 11328 bp, 9 predicted proteins | sample Coa_R1_7_FD_66445 | JGI IMG/M metagenome (GOLD analysis project Ga0070739, IMG submission 66445) | Surface soil microbial communities from Centralia Pennsylvania, which are recovering from an underground coalmine fire - Coalmine... | ecosystem: Environmental > Terrestrial > Soil > Unclassified ... | reverse complement strand
GCGGGCGTCCACTCGCAGGCGCTGTTCATCCTCGGGATCCTCGTCGCGGCGGCGATCCTCGGGAACATGGTCGTGCTGCCGATCGGTGGCGCCGACATGCCGGTCGTGATCTCGCTGCTGAACGCGTTCACGGGATTGTCGGCGGCGGCCACCGGCGTCGCGCTCGGCAACACGGTGATGATCGTCGCCGGGATGATCGTCGGCGCGTCGGGCACGATCCTCACCAACCAGATGGCCAAGGCGATGAATCGCTCCGTGCCCGAGATCGTCGCGGGCGGGTTCGGTGGCGCGGTCGCGGCGCCGGCAGGCGGCGGCACCGAGGGCGGCACGGTCCGCTCGACCAGCGCGCAGGACGTGGCGATCCAACTGTCATACGCGCGCCAGGTGGTGATCGCGCCGGGCTACGGGATGGCGGTGGCGCAGGCCCAGCACGCGGTGCGCGAGCTCGAGCGAGCGCTCGAGGCCAAGGGCGTCGAGGTCAAGTTCGCGATCCACCCGGTCGCGGGGCGGATGCCCGGGCACATGAACGTGCTGCTGGCGGAGGCCGACGTGCCCTACGACCTGCTCAAGGAGATGGACGAGATCAACCCGGAGTTCACGCGAACCGACGTGACGCTGGTGATCGGCGCCAACGACGTGACGAACCCGGCGGCCAAGAACGAGCCTGGCTCGCCGATCTACGGGATGCCGATCCTCGAGGTCGACCGCTCGGGAGCGGTGGTTGTGCTCAAGCGCTCGATGGCGAGCGGCTTCGCCGGCATCGACAACCCCCTGTTCTACGACCCCAAGACCTCGCTCCTGTTCGGCGACGCAAAGGCGTCTGTTTCCGAGATCGTGGCCGAGGTGCAGGGTCTCTAATAGAGTCGCGGCAACGATTCGACCAGGAGTGACCGCATGAGCATGGATCCACAGCGCCTCACCGCCATCCCGCTGTTCTCGCAGCTCTCCGAGACCGAGGCCAAGCGGCTGGCCACATTTGCGAACGAGACCAGCATCGCCGAGGGACAGATCCTCATGAAGGAGGGCGACTACTCGACCGAGCTGATCGCGATCGAGGAGGGAACCGCCGACGTGCTCAAGAGCGGCGAGCGGATCGCCTCGGTCGGGCCCGGCGATCTGATCGGCGAGATGGGTCTGCTGGCCCGCGAGCCCCGCAACGCGGACGTGGTCGCCACCTCGCCGATGCTCGTGATCAAGCTCACGCACTGGGAGATCCGCCGCATGTCGCAGGAGACCGTGGGGCGGATCGAGGAGATCATCCGCGAGCGCCAGCAGCAGGGCGTGGCCGATCCCGCCCATTCCTGACGCACGTCGCTGTTCTGAAAGCGAGCCTTCAGGCCTTCAGGACTTCTCCCGGCGCGCCGAAGCATTTGTTAGCTTTTCCAGCGCCGAATCTCCGGTCCGCCGAACCGGGGAGCGGGGAACCCAGTCGTTGGGGCGAATCCCGCGGTGATCCGCGGGAAGCGCGAGCAACAGCGCTAGCCCGTCAGCTAACCCCGCAGGCGACAGGCGCCAAGGATGAACAGCGCCCTTCCGGGCGCATGCATGATGCTGAGCAACGCCAACCGCCGAACCGCTCTGAAGCTGCTCCTGCTGGGCCTGGTGGCTGCGGCCGCGCTCGCCGCGGCACCGGCCCTGGCGGCGACGGCTCCGAGCGGCGGCGCGGCCCCGAGCGCAGGCGCCACCTCGGCCCCGGCCAAGAGCGGGCCCAGCGGCGGGGCCGGACTCACCGCTCCGAAGGGGATGGTGAGCGCCGGAAGTCAGGTGTTCTCGCGAGTGCTGCGTCGCGGCGACCGCGGTCAGGACGTCAAGACGCTTCAGACCTGGCTCACCTACCTCGGTGAGCGGGTCCCCGTGAACGGCTACTTCGGGGTCTCGACGCAGCGCGGCGTCGAGCTGTTCCAGCGCGCCGCCCGCCTGCGGCCCGCCAACGGCGTGGTCGGGCAGAGCACCGCCCAGACACTGCGGGCCAAGGTCCGCGCCGCGGCCAAGCGCCACAAGGTCGTGGCCGCCAACCCCTCGACCGGCAACAGCTCGGCGGCAGGCGACACCAAGAAGGCGAAATCAGGCGGAACTTCGCTGAGCGGCTCGCAGCCGAGCTCGACGAGCTGGGTGTTCCCGCTCGCGCCCGTCTCGCGGGTGCTGCCGCCGTCGGACTGGACCCTCGACCAGGGCGTCGACATCGGAACCTACGGCAACGCCTGTGGAGCGAAGGTGACCGAAGTCGCGGTCACGGCCGGGACGATCGTGCAGGAGGGGATCAGCGGCTTCGGCCCGTACGCTCCTGTTCTGAAGGTCGCCTCGGGGCCGTACGCCGGCCGCTACGTCTACTACGGGCACGCGGCGCCGGCGCTCGTGAAGGTCGGCGCGCACGTCAAGGCGGGACAGCCGATCGCCGAGGTCGGCTGCGGCGACGTGGGGATCTCGAGTGCGCCGCACCTCGAGATCGGGATCAGCGATGTCGGTGGACCGACGTGCTGCCCGGGCTGGCAGGAGACCTCGCCGGCCATGTACCAGATCATGGTCGGCCTGTACCGTCGCGCCCAGGGCTGAAGCCCCGCCGCTGCCCGGCGCGCGGGCACGGTTAACCTGAGCCGATGCTCAGTCGCGAGGCGGCGCTCCAGACGCTCGAGGGCGAGCCGTTCGACGTCGTCGTGATCGGCGGCGGGATCACCGGCGCAGGCGTGGCCCTGGACGCAGCCTCGCGGGGGTTCAGCGTGGCGCTCGTCGAGAAGGCCGATTTCGCGTCGGGCACGAGCAGTCGCTCCTCGAAGCTCGTGCACGGTGGCCTGCGCTACCTGCAGAACTTCGATCTCGGGTTGGTGCGCGAGGCGCTGCTCGAGCGCCAGCTGCTCGTCAAGCTGGCTCCCCACCTCGTACGCCCGCTGAGGCTCGTCGTGCCGGCATTCGACGGCGCGCGGCCCGACCTGCTTGTCGGAATCGGACTGAACATGTACGACGTGATGTCGACGCCGCGGCTGCGGGCGCGGCGGGCGGCCCGCCGGGCTGCCGCGGCCGGCCTCGAGGAGGCCGACTGGAGCCCGGAGCGTCACCGGGTGATCTCGGGCGAGGAGGTGCTCGAGCTCCTCCCTGCGCTCGAGCGGCGCAATCCGACCGGGGGCTACCTGTTCTACGACTGCCAGACCGACGACGTCCGGCTCGTGCTCACGGTTCTGGCCGAAGCCGAGCGTTTCGGCGCGGTGTGCGCGAACCGGCTGGAGGTGGTGGAGCTGGCCCACGAGGAGGGGCGAGCCGCCGGAGTGCGCGTGCGCGACGGATCGAGCGGAGCGGAGTTCGTCGTGCGTGCCGACAACGTGGTCAACGCGACCGGCGTGTGGGCCGACCGGATCCGTCCCGAAGAGCTCCATTCGGAGGCCGAGGTTCCGACGATCCGCCCGAGCCGCGGCACACACATCACGCTGTCACCCGTCGATCTGCCGCTCGTGTCTGGGGCGATCGTGCCGGCGGGGGAGGGGCGCACGGTGTTCGCGCTGCCCTGGCTCGGCCGCAGCCTGATCGGCACCACCGACAACAACTACGAGGGGGACGTGGACCGGGTGCGCCCGTCCGCCGAGGACGTGGCCTACCTGCTGGATGCGGTGAACACCTTCTTCGCGTGCGAGCTCGGGGCGGACGACCTGACCGGGGCGTTCGCCGGCGTGCGGCCGCTGATCTCGACCGGCGACAGCCGCAAGTCGGTCGACATCTCGCGCAAGGCGGAGCTCTACGAGACCTCGAGCGGGATGATCACGATCACCGGAGGAAAGCTCACGACCTGGCGGCGGATGGCCAAGATGGCGGTCGACGCGCTCGTCGAGCGCGAGGGGCGCTTCGCGCCCTGCCGCACGCACGAGATCCCGCTCGGGCAGATGATCGAGCCGGACCGCCTGACCCGCGTCGGCGGCGTCGCGGAAGACGCTTACGCCGCGCTCTCCGATCGCTACGGGCACGACGCCGAAAGGGTGCTGGCGCTCGCTGCCGAGCGCCCGGAGCTCGCCGAGGCCGTCCTGCCGGGCCTGCCCGATCTGACCGCCGAGGCCATGTACGCGGTGCGCAACGAGCAGGCGCGCACCCTGGCCGATGTCCTGATGCGCCGAACGCGGCTCGGGCTGCTCGCCGCAAGGGAGCTGACCGGGGTCGCGCGTGACCGCACGCGGCGCATCGCCGAGCTGCTCGGGGCGGAGCTCGAGTGGAGCGATCAGCGCCTGGAGGCCGAGCTGGCAGCGTTCGACGAAGAGGCCTCGCTCGACGGCATCGGTGCCGCAGCATGAGCGAGCCGGGGGTGGCGGAGGGACAGCTGGTGGCCGACGTGGCCGAGCTTTGCCGGCGCCTGCTCGGTTCGCCGGTCGTCGCACGGGAGGCTGCGGTCGCCGCGCTCACCGCGGGGCCGGACGACCGCGTCGCGATGCTCGCCCGCGCGGTGCGGGAATGCCGGCGCCGGACCGCGACGTGGCCGCCTGCCGGCGCGGCTGGCCCGGATGGGCGATCGCTCGACGAGGCGGTGGCGGCCGAGGTCGCGGCGGCGAGCGGCTCGTTGCCTGACCGGCAGCGAGAAGCGCTCGTCCTGCGCGAGCGGCTCGAGCTCTCGCACGCCGAGACCGGTCAGGTGATGGGCCTCGACGCGGCCGCGGCCGGCCTGCTCCTGGCCCGGGCACGCCTGCTTCTGCGAGCACGACTTCGCGGCACCGAGCCGGAGGAGGGGGGCGGCTGCGCCGATTGGGAGCGCTGCCTGCGGGCGCTGGCCCGCCGCCAGGACAACGAGCAGCTCGAGCCCAGCGAGGCCGAGCTGGTGCGCGAGCACCTGATGGGGTGTCCAGACTGCGAGCGCGCCCACGCCGCGATGCTCGAGGCATCGGTCTGCTACCGCGCCTGGGGCCGCGCGTGAACGAGCTCGTGCTTCGCACCGCCCGCGGCGAGCTCGAGCTAGGTGGGCGGATCTGGCTGATGGGGATCGTCAACGCGACCCCGGACTCGTTCTCCGACGACGGGAGCGTCCGCAGCCTGGAGGACCGCGTCGAGCTGGCGCGCAAGCAGCTCGAGGCGGGCGCCGACGTGATCGACATCGGCGGGGAGTCGGGGGTGACCAATCGCCCCGCCGTGGAGGCGGAGGAGGAGATCTCGCGGGTGGTGCCGCTGATCGAGCGGGTCGCAGGGGAGCTCGGCGCGCTCGTTTCCGTGGACACCTACAAGCCGGCGGTCGCCCGCGCCGCGATCGCGGCCGGCGCGGCGATCGTCAACGACGTCAGCGCGCTCCGCGACCCCGAGCTGGCCGACGTGTGCGCGCAGACCGGAGCGGGCCTTGTCGTCATGCACACCCGGGCGGCGCCCAAGGAGAAGCTGTTCGATCCATCGCTGGACGGGAGGGTCCTGGCCGACGTCAAGGCGCTTCTCGCCGATCGCATCGAGCTCTCACTGTCGCGGGGGGTGGCATTCGAGCAGCTGATCCTGGATCCCGGCCCGGACTTCGGCAAGACGCCGGCGCAGACCGTCGAGGTGCTGCGGGGGTTGCGGGAGCTGCACGCGCTCGGTCGGCCGTTGCTGCTCGCGATCTCGCGCAAGGACTTCATCGGTGCGATCACGGGGCGTGCTCCGAGGGAGCGGTTGGGTGGGACGCTGGCGGCGCTCGCCCACGGTATGGCGGCGGGCGCACACGTGGTGCGCGTCCACGACGTCGCCGCGGCAGCCGACTTCCTCGCGGTGCACCGAGTGCTCGGTGAGGAGCTGGAGCTGGGGTCGGACGCGCGCCTCGCCGACGAGCTCCGCTGGGAGAGACGTTAGGCTTTACCGGGAATCGCCGGCCGCTGCCCCAACGCGGCCGGAGCCAACCGATCAATCCAAGGAGGAACGATGTCAATTCTCGACCGGGCCGCGCTCGAGGGCAGCCCCCTGGCAGACCTTCACGCGATCGCCAGCGAGCTGTCGATCGACGGATTCCGCCGTCTGCGCAAGGCTGAGCTGATCGACCGGATCGTCGCGCGGCAGGAGGGTGCCGAGCCGGCCACCGAAGAGGAGAGCGAGCCTGCGGCCGAGCCCGAGGCTCGGGAGGACGAGCCCGGAGCTCAGGAGGACGAGCCCGAGGCTCCGGCTGACGAGCGCGAAGCTCAGGAGGACGAGCCCGAAGCGCGGGCGGCCGCCGGGAAGCGGCGCAGGGGCCGGCGCGGCGGCCGTGGGCGGACGCGCGAGGAGCCGGCCGCAGAGGCGGAGGCCGAGCCCTCCGAGGCCCAGGGCGAAGCCCCGGCTCAGGAGGAGGATGGAGCGATCGTCGAAGGTGTCGTCGAGCTGCTCGCCAACGGCTCGGGATTCCTGCGCGTCGCGCCGCCGGACCCGACCGACGACGACATCTACATCTCCGCAGCCCAGGTCAAGCGCTGCGAGCTGGTCGGCGGCGACCGCGTTTCCGGACCCAAGCGGCCGCCCCGGCGCTCCGAGCGCTTCGCGTCGCTGATCCGGATCGACACGATCAACGGCCGGCCCGCGTCCGAGCAGGCCGACGGCGTGCGCTTCGACGAGCTGCCGAGCGCGTTTCCCACCGAGCGCTTCCGGCTCGGCTCGGATGAGCCCACGCTCAAGGCGATCGAGTTCCTGACGCCGTTCGGTCGGGGCTCCCGGGTGGCGATCGTCGGTGGGTCGCGGGCCGGGAAATCGCGCGCGCTGCGGCTGCTCGCCGACGCTCTCGCCGCCGATGAGGCGCTGCAGCTGTTCGTGGCGCTCGCCGGGGTACGACCCGAGGAGCTCTCGGAGTGGCCCGCGGAGGGCCGTCTGACGCCGACGGCGGCGCTCGGCTTCGCGGCATCGGCCGACGCGCTCGATCACGTGGTCGAGCTGGTCGTCGAACAGGCACGGCGGATCACGGCCCGGGGCGCCGATACGGTCGTCTTGATCGACACGCTCGACGGGCTGCACCCGCACGCCGCACGCAGGGCGATGGCGTCCGCGCGGAACCTGGTCGGCGGCGGGTCGCTGACCGTGATCGCCACCGCGCGTGAGCCGATCGGGGGCGAGACGACGGTGATCGCGCTCGATGCCCGGCTTGCGGGCGCCGGTCGCTATCCGGCTGTCGATCTGGTCGCGAGCGGGACGATCCGGCCAGAGCTGCTCGTCGGCGAGCCCGGTGCGAAGGCGATCGCCGACGCGCGCGCCGACGCGATGGACCGGGACTGACAGTCGCGCGCCGTTCTTCGGCAGGTTCCTCCCGTTTGGGTGCTGGAGCGCCCGAAGCGGAGGAACCTGAGCTGTTTCAGTAGGCAGTGCAGCGCGAGCGGTGGCGGGGGACCGACTTGTAGCGCGGCTCCTGGCCGCGGTTCCAGAGGAGCTGGTCGACCTGGGCGGCGGTGATGGAGGCGGGTGCGCTGGCGACGATCAGCTCGACTGCATGGACGGCGCAGGCACGGATCTCGACCTCCTCGGGCGAGCCGTGCTCGATCAGCTCCCCGTTCTCGATTCGCCGCACCAGCTCCGGGCTGAAGCGCAGGACCCCGTCGAGGCGAAGCACGTGGGGGACGAGATTGTCGGCGAACATGGTCAGGCGGTCGAGATCGGAGAAGGTCGCGACGCCGGCACGCTGCAGGTCGGCGGCGGCGATCTGGGCGCGTTTGAGGAACGGAAGCCGCTGGCCCAGGTGCTCGGAGACGTCGCTGAAGCAGGCCCAGCCGGCCAGCTCTTCGACCAGCCGGGGAGCTGAGCCCGACGCCGCCTCGACCGGCGCGCTGAACGAGCCGTGATAGCCATCCCGGATCCGAGCGCCGAGGTCGCGCAGCGAGACGGCGAACAGCTCGATCAGCTCGTGCGCCGGGTCCTGCCCGACGGCGCCGGCCACCTCGTCACCGGAGATCGCCGCCAGCTCCTCGGCACTCCATGGCCCGCGCGCCTCGAACCTCGCCCGCAGCCCTCCCGCGATCGTCTGGTAGCCCGATCGGCCGGGTTCCTTGCGCAGGGTGGGAAACCAGCCCGAGCCGAAGTTGATCGCATCTAGCGTCAACCAGTACGCGGCACACGGCTCACGCTCTGAGGGAGCCGGCGGCCGCGCGGGTTCGATGCGGCGTGGGGGCGGCAGCGACGCCGCATAGCCCGCGACCCGTTCGGTTTCGATCCGGACGTGCCGCGCCGAGGCGGCCACCGCCGCGCAGGCGGCCCGCAAATCGGCGAGGAGATCTGGTTCGACCACCCCGCCGATTAAATTGGTCGGGGCGCATGAGCGAGACCCCGACCGAGATCGACGCCCTGCTGGAGGGGCTGAACCAGCCCCAGCGGGAGGCGGTCACCTACGGTGAGGGCCCGCTTCTGATCCTGGCCGGCGCCGGTTCGGGCAAGACGAGGGTCCTGACCCACCGGATCGCCTACCTGGTCGGTACCGGGACGGCCCAGGCCAGCGAGATCCTCGCGATCACGTTCACCAACAAGGCGGCGGGGGAGATGCGTGACCGCGTCGAGCTGCTCGTCGGGCGCCGCGTGCGGGCGATGTGGGTGATGACCTTCCACGCCGCCTGCGCGCGGATGCTTCGCGCCCACGCCGACCGCCTCGGCTACACGCGCCAGTTCACGATCTACGACCAGGCCGACTCCCGCCGGCTCATCAAGCGCTGCCTGGACGAGGGCGGCGTCGACCCCAAGCGCTTCACGCCGGCGGCGATCCACTCCCAGATCTCCGATGCCAAGAACCACCTGCGCGACGCCGACGCCTATGCGCAGCTGGTCGGCTCGTTCTTCGAGCAGACGGTGGCCGACGTCTACCGCAGCTACGAGCGCGAGCTGCACCGCATGAACGCGATGGACTTCGATGACCTGCTCGTGCGCGCGGTAAACGTGCTCGAGCTGTTCGACGAGGTCCGCGAGCGCTACGTCGAGGCCTTTCACCACGTTCTCGTCGACGAGTACCAGGACACCAACCGCGTCCAGTACCGCTGGCTCGAGCTGCTGGCGGCGGAGCGTCGCAACCTCGCGGTCGTCGGCGATCCTGATCAGTCGATCTATGGGTTCCGAGGCGCGGACATCCACAACATCCTCGACTTCGAGGAGCGCTTCCCGGACGCCCACGTGGTCAAGCTCGAGCAGAACTACCGCTCGACGCAGACGATCCTCGATGCGGCGAACGCGCTGATCGCGGGCAACCGGGGACGCAAGTCGAAACAGCTGTGGACGGAGCTCGGGCAGGGCGACCCGATCCACGTGCGCGAGCTCGACGACGAGCAGGCGGAGGCGAAGTTCGTGACCGGCGAGATCCAGGAGCTGGTCGACTCCGGGGTCTCGCGTCGGGAGATCGCGGTCTTCTACCGGACGAACGCGCAATCGCGAGTGCTCCAGGAGATGCTCGGGCGGGCAGAGATCGCCTACCAGGTGATCGGCGGCGCGAAGTTCTACGAGCGCGCCGAGATCAAGGACGCGATCGCCTACCTGACCACGTTCGTGAACCCGCAGGACGTCGGGGCGTTCACCAGGATCGTGAACTCGCCGAGGCGGGGGATCGGCGCGACGTCGGTGGCGAAGCTGGTCGGCTTCGCGAACACGATGGGAATGACGATCTGGGACGTGGCCGCCGACCCGACCCAGGTTCCCGGCCTCGGCGCCGCCGCAATCAAGGCGATCGGCCGCTTCATGGGCACGATGACGATCCTGCGCGAGCGGGCGCAGTCGGGCCCGCCGATCGCCAAGCTGCTCGGGGAGCTGCTCGAGCAGACCGGCTACCTCGAATCGCTGCGGGCCGAGCGCACGATCGAGGCGCAGGGCCGGATCGAGAACCTCGAGGCGCTGGTCAACGGCGCCGCCGAGTACGACGAGGACCAGACCGCCGAGCACACGCTGGCCGAGTACCTGCAGCGGGTCGCGCTGATCGCGGACGCCGACGAGCGCACCGACGACGAGGGGCTCGTGACGCTGATGACCGTGCACAACGCCAAGGGCCTCGAGTACCCGATCGTGTTCATCATCGGCCTCGAGGACGGCGTCTTCCCGCACTCGCGCGCGCTCGAGGAGGGGGACGTCGAAGAGGAGCGGCGACTCTGCTACGTCGGCATCACCCGCGCCCAGCGCGACCTCTATCTGACCTATGCCCGTGCGCGCACCGTTTATGGTGCGCGCACCTACGCCATCCCGAGCCGCTTCCTCGCCGAGATCCCGGTGGCGCTCACCGACCGCGAGGAGCAGCCGTCAAGGCGAGTGGGGGGCTTCCGCGAACGGCTCACGTCGTGGGCGGCCCATGACGCGGCGGAGGCAGAGCCCGTCGCGTACCGTCTCGGGGACGATGTGGCGCATCCGTCGTTCGGCGAGGGAGTCGTGACCGGGCTCGAGCCGGGCGGAATCGTCGTGATCCGCTTCAGCAAGGATCGCTCGGAGCGCAAGCTCGTCGCCGATCTCGCCCCGATCACGAAGCGCTAACCGGTGGCCGCCCAGATCATCGACGGCAAGGCTGTCGCGCGATCTGTTCGCGAGCAGGTCGCGCGAGAGGTCCGGGCGCGGGTCGACCGAGGCGGGCGGACGCCGGGGCTCGCGACGATCCTCGTCGGCGACGATCCGGCCTCAGCCATCTACGTGGCCAACAAGCGCAAGGCGTGCGCCGAGGTGGGGATCGCCGATCACCACCGCCACCTCCCCGCGACCGCCGGCCAGGACGAGATCGCGGCCGTGATCGAGCAGTGCAACGCGGACCCCGAGGTGAGCGGCATCCTCCTCCAGCTGCCTGTCCCCGAGGGCCTCGACGGCCAGGCGCTGACGGCTCTGATCCGCCCCGAGAAGGACGTCGACGGGCTCACCCAGCTGAGCGCGGGCCGGCTCGCCCAGGGCGTGCCCGGTCTGCGGCCGTGCACGCCCTCAGGGGTGATCGAGCTGCTCGACCGCCACGGCGTCGCGATCGAGGGCGCCGAGGCGGTCGTGGTCGGTCGCTCCGACCTCGTCGGCAAGCCCGTCGCCTTCCTGCTCCTGCAACGGAACGCGACCGTGACGATCTGCCACTCCCGGACCCGCGATCTGGCCGGCGTGTGCGCCCGCGCCGACATCCTGATCGCCGCCGTCGGCGTACCGCGGCTGATCGGGGCCGAGCACATCAAACCGGGGGCGGCGGTGATCGACGTCGGCATGAACCGGCTGAACACTGACCCGCCCACCCTATGCGGCGATGTCGACTTCGACGCGGCCGTCGAGGTGGCCGGCCTGATCACGCCCGTTCCGGGCGGCGTCGGGCCGATGACGATCGCGATGCTGCTGCGCAACACGGTGAGCGCGGCCGGACTACAGCCATGAGCTCGTTCAGCCCTGCTCGCCTCCGAGCCGGTGAGTGGTTGGTGGGAAGCTGCTCGGTCGCATTGCTCGTCGTGATGTTCGCGACACCCTGGTACG
>Ga0070739_10007676_pt1 | contig 11328 bp, 7 predicted proteins | sample Coa_R1_7_FD_66445 | JGI IMG/M metagenome (GOLD analysis project Ga0070739, IMG submission 66445) | Surface soil microbial communities from Centralia Pennsylvania, which are recovering from an underground coalmine fire - Coalmine... | ecosystem: Environmental > Terrestrial > Soil > Unclassified ... | reverse complement strand
GCCTTGATGAAGCTGATCGGCCGTGACGATCTTTTGGATGATCCAAGATTTGCTCATCGCGAGGATCGCAAGCGGTATCGCGCTGAGCTGACCGCAGAGATCGAAGCGGGACTCGCTTCGCGCACGTCGGCTGAATGGGAAAGCCTCCTGAATGGAGTCGGCGTGCCTGCCGGTCGCGTGTTGACGGTACCAGATGCACTGTCACTCGAGCAGGTTCGGGGTCGCGGGCTTGTCGAGCAGTTCCATGATTTCGAAGTACTCGGGAAACCGCTTCATCTCATTACGTCGGGGTACACGCTGCGTGGCGGCAGCAGGCGTTTGCATCGTCCTCCGCCAAAGCTTGGTGAACACACCGACGAGATCCTGCGCGAGGTAGGTTATTCGGCTGAAGACATCGGCGCTCTTCGGCAGACAGGAGCGATATGAGCGAGGATCCCAAAGCAATCATCGACGGGGCAGAGCGCTGGTGGAGTACATCGATCATTGACGTCCACCCGGGCGAGATCGATATCCGCGGGTATCCGATCGAGCAGCTAATCGGAACAATCACATTCCCAGAGATGATCTGGCTGATGGTTCGCGGCGAACTTCCGACGGCCGGGCAGGCGCGCCTCCTGGAGGCGGCGCTGGTCGCATCGGTGGATCACGGCCCGCATGCTCCATCAATTGCTATCTCGAGGATGGCAATCACGTGTGGCGCCGAGCTCAATAACGCTATGGCCTCCGCAATCAATGTCCTTGGCGATGTGCACGGTGGCGCTGGCCAGCAGTGCATGGAGTTTTACCAGATGATCCGACGGCACGCTGCCAACGGCCGCGACCTGGAAGCTGCGGTGGAGGCAGCACTTCCGGAGTATCAGGAAAAGCACGGGAAGGTCGTCGGCGGCTTTGGACATCGATGGCACCCGGTCGACCCTCGGACGGCACCGCTGCTTGGGCTGGTGGAGGAAGCGGCAGCGGCGGGTGAGGTGACGGGCGAATACATTGCCATCGGGCGTGCTGTTGAATCGGTGCTTACGCGGAAAAAGAGTAAGCCGATCCCGATGAACATCGACGGTTCAACTGCCGTCATCTTCTCTGAGCTTGGCTTCGAACCGGACATGGGCCGCGGACTTTTCATCCTGTCGCGCTCGGTTGGAATTCTTTCACACGCGTGGGAGCAAAAACAGCAAGGAGGCCGCATCAAGGGGCCCATGCCAAAGAATATACCGTTCACCTACACTGGAACGAGACGCCGATCATTTGATCGCGAACTTGACCAGCAAAAAATAGCGACCGCTAAAGCGGATCGACGGAGAGCATGATGAAGGACCTCGTTTCTCACCAGCTGGTGAGATATCTCGAGCATCGCGGTGTCGAGCACATCTTCGGGCTTTGCGGGCACACCAACATCGCGGTGCTGACCGCGCTGACCAACAGCCCGATCCAGTTCATCAATGTGCGTCACGAGCAAATCGCCGCCCATGCGGCTGATGGCTATGCGCGCATCAAGAAGAGAGCCGCTGTCGTGCTTTCGCACCTTGGGCCGGGACTTACCAATGCGGCGACTGGCGTCGCAAATGCGGCTCTCGATTCCATACCGATGGTCGTCATTGCAGGCGACGTGCCGAGCCACTTCTATGGGAAGCATCCGCACCAGGAAATCAACCTTCACGCCGATGCTGCGCAGTGGGAGGTTTATCGACCATTCGTGAAGCGTGCATGGCGTGTCGAACGCCCGGATTTGTTTCCGGAGATCATTTCGAAGGCCTTCCAGCTTGCCGAGAGCGGGCGCCCCGGTCCGGTGCTCGTATCGGTTCCAATGGACATCTTCTCGGCTCCGATTGATGTGGACCTTTTTGAGCGCGTGAAGCCGCACACGACGGAGCTGGTTAAGCCGGCGCTCGACGAGGAAATTGCGAAGCAAATCGTTGTTGCGCTTGGTGATGCTGAGCGGCCTGTCATCTACGCAGGGGGCGGCACCCTAATCGCGGACGCCAGCGAAGAGCTCGCGGCCTTTGCCGAGCACATGAGCATTCCGGTTGCGCATTCACTGATGGGCAAGGGAGCAATCCCAGACGACCATCCTATGACACTCGGAATGACGGGATTTTGGGGTACTCAGTTCGTGAACGACAGCTGCCGGAATGCCGATTATTTGCTCGGCCTTGGGACGAGCTTTAAAGAAGCCGACAGCAGCTCTTGGGAGAAAGAGTATACTTTTGATATCCCCAAAACGAAGCTCATTCAAATTGACATCGATCCGTCCGAGATCGGGCGCAATTATCCAGTCGAAATCGGTGCGATCGCCGACTTGAAACAGGCTATGGTGGCGCTCAATCGCGCGGCACGGCAACTATATCCGGCAGGGCGGCAGAATGAAGCGCTGCGCTCGACGATCCAAAAGTACCGACATGACTTTGCCGCGAGCAATGCCGAGGCCGAGCGCAGCGATCAGTTCCCGATGCGACCGGAACGCATTTTGGCCGACACGCGCGCTGTTCTTCCTCGCGATGCAATCATCACGACAGACGTTGGGTGGAACAAGAACGGCGTTGGGCAGCAGTTCCCCATTTTTACGCCGGGCTCAATCCTCACTCCAGGTGGTTATGCAACGATGGGCTTCGGCGCGCCTGCAGCACTTGGTGCCAAGATTGCTGCGCCAGATCGCGTTGTTGTGTCGTTGGTCGGAGACGGCGGGTTCGGGCAGAACCCGTCCCTACTCGCAACTGCTCACGAGCAGGACATCCCGGTCGTTTGGATCGTCATGAATAACCGTGCTTTCGGCACAATAGCTGGTTTGCAGAAAGCGCATTTCGGAACGACGCTCGGCACGGTTTTCGAAAAGGGCGGCTGTCCATATTCTGCAGATTTCGCGGCTGTTGCACGCGCCTACGGGGTTGAGGGTGTGACCATCAACTCAGCGGACCAGTTCAAGCCAGCACTTGAAGCCGCGGTTAAGAGTGGGCGCCCAGTAGTGCTCGATGTCATCATGGAGAATGCGCCAGTCCCCACCACCGGTCACTGGAACATCATGGACATCTATTCGCCAGGCAAGAAGGTCACGCACGTTACGACCTGATTGGCGTCTTATGCGGCGCACCACCGTAGGATGACTTCGACGACCTGCTCTCGGCGTTTCCGAACTTCGCTTCGCGACCACATATCCCGCGCGAAGCCCTCGCGGAACGTGTAGCGATTGGACACCGGGTAAAAGCAGAGAGCCGTGATGTTGGTGTGCAGATCAAGCGCATCAATTCCGCGTCTAAAGACGTTCTTCTTCACACCTCTGTGCAGAATGTCGCCCAATGAGTCGATGAGCTCCTCGTTGAGATGTTTAAGCCCTCTGACGTGCTTCAGATGCTCCGCTCGATGAATGTTTTCATTCATTACGAGCCGAACGAAGTTCGGTCGCTCGATGTGCGAGTCGAACGATTGGCGCACGACTTCGGCAAGAGCCTTTTCGGGCGCTAATCGTTGCAGGTGTATCGCCTGTTCGGCGCGGCGGATTCGCGTGTACTCGCGCTCAAGCACTGAACGGTACAGCGCGTCCTTGCTCCCGAAGTAGTAGTAAATCATTCGTTTGCTTGTACGCGTTCGCTCGGCGATTTTGTCGATCCGCGCACCGCTCAGTCCCTTGTCGGCAAACTCTTCAGTTGCAATTTCGAGAATGTCCTCACGAGTTGCCTCCGCGTCCTTAACTCTAAGGCGAGAGCGATCTCCTTCGGCAACTCCACTCGGTGATAATGAGCGAGCGGTTTGTCGTGATGTACGCGTCGACTTACCTGCCACGTTCGCTCCATTTTTCTGGCCTATGTCCTCATGACGCAGGCGTGTGTCCGCAACAAGGGACGTAACTGTGCCTGCGGTGCAACACGAGATGGCATACGTTTTTTGTCGTACATTTTCCGTTGCAACAAATTTGAAACCCGTTATCCAATGACGTAGCAGAACGAGCGCTTGCACGTCTGCTGGGGAGAGAGACGTGGTTCGTTGTCGGCGCGCGTGGAGAGCGCGCGCAAACGCGGCGCTGTCGCGCAAAGATTACTTCGCAGGAAGGCTGTGGTGAGCAGCCGAGCAGCAGACGCATCCGCGACTAAAGTGTCGCCGGCAACCAGAGTCCGCCTGCTCATTCTTGCGCTGATCACTCTCGCCACCGTTCTGAATTATCTCGATCGCGCGGTTCTCGGTGTTGCGGCGCCCGCGATGAGCAAGGAGCTTCGGATTGCTCCTGCAATCATGGGGGTCATCTTCTCGGCGTTCTCTTGGACTTACGCGGTGGCACAGGTCCCCGGCGGGATGATGCTCGATCGCTTGGGCACGCGCGTCACTTACGCGCTGTCGCTGGGGTTGTGGTCACTGTTCACGCTGATGCACGGATTTGCACGCACAGTCGTTCAACTACTCACGTTCAGGCTTGGCCTCGGAATCGCGGAGGCACCTTGCTTTCCGGCGAACAGTCGAGTGCTCAGCACTTGGTTCCCCCAGCAAGAGCGTGCTCGAGCAAACGGCGTTTATTCCGTTGGGCAGTACGCGGGCCTCGCCTTCTTTAGTCCGGTTCTTTTCTGGATCGTTGCGGCGTTCGGATGGCGTTCCCTCTTCCTCATCAGCGGCACGATTGGTGTGACGTTCGCGCTCATCTGGTATGCATCCTACCGCGAGCCGCACGAAAGCAGACTCGTCGGCAAAGCCGAGCTTGATCATATCGAGGCTGGTGGCGGACTGGGTCACCGAGGCGCTCAGGTGCCCTTCTCATGGGGGCTTGCTGGCCGGATACTTTTGAAGAGGCAGATCCTCGGTGCTTCGATCGGCCAATTCTGTGGCAACTCGACGCTGGTCTTCTTCCTGACCTGGTTTCCAACTTACCTTGCGACCGAGAGGCACATGGACTGGTTGAAGTCGGGATTCTTCGCGGTCATGCCGTACATTGCCGCTACAGTAGGTGTGCTCGTCGGCGGGTGGATTTCTGATGCGCTTATCGCTGTGACTGGCTCAGCCAATATCGGCCGCAAGGTTCCGATTGTCGCCGGACTTTTGCTCGCGTCTATTATCGTTCTAGCGAATTATGTGAGCAGCAATCAGCTAGTAATCGTCGTCATGTCGGTTGCCTTCTTTGGCCAAGGCATGGTCAATCTTGGATGGACACTGATCTCCGATGTCGCACCTAAACCACTAATGGGGCTCACCGGGGGCGTATTCAATTTCTGCGCGAACCTTGCGGGGATCGTTACGCCATTGGTTGTCGGCTTTGTGCTTCAGGAGACGGGCTCGTTCTATGGTGCGCTGGCCTACATTGCTGTGCTCGGGCTGATCGGCGCCGCCGCATACATCTTCATCGTTGGCGACGTACATCGCGTCGCACTCGAGGAAATCTAAGTTGTGTTGTTATTGTACTAAGCAGTTAGTTCATAAGGGAGTCCGCGATGATGACCAAGACGTATAAATGGAGCATTTCCGCACTGTCGCTGACCGTAGCGCTCGCGGGCCCGGCATATGGACAGGCGACTGTAGCGCCGCCGCCGCCACCGCCTGGAGCACAACCATCGCCGACTTCGAGTGAGGTCCGTCCGGCAACTGCGAGCGACAAGGCGCCCGAGCAGTCGAGCAACCCCGCCGTAGCGACCCAGACGGCAGAGCCGGGAGCTGCGGCACAAACCAATGCTCCAAATGAGGCAATCATCGTGACGGGCACCAGTATCCGCGGTGTCGCACCAGTTGGCTCGAACCTGATTAGCGTTGGCCGGCAGGCAATCGACCAAACCGGGGTCCAGACTGTCCAACAGATCCTGAAGACGGTGCCTGCGGTTGTCGGTCTCAACTCGGCCGGCCAAGGCTCGTTCGGCAGCGCGGACGCCTCTGGTACAAACGCGCCGACGATTCACGGCCTCGGAGCGAGCGCGAGCAACTCGACGCTGATCCTCATCGACGGCCATCGTTTCCCGCTGGAAGGCATCAATCACGCCCTTGCGGATCCGAACATCCTCCCGCCGAACATGATCGAACGTGTCGAAGTGCTGCCTGACGGTGCATCTTCGGTGTACGGCTCGGACGCAGTTGCTGGCGTCATAAACTTCATCACGCGGCGGCGATTCAATGGAATCGAGGTCAACGGGCAAGTTGGCTTCGGCAATGGTTACCATACGCAGGAGGGTGGTGTCGTCGCCGGCACCACTTGGGACGGCGGCTGGATCACCGGCGCGTATGACTATTCCCACCGCAGCAATCTTGCCTACAGTTCGCGTGGCTACCTCGACGCCTTCAATGCTGATGAGGCGCAAGCGGCGGGGCTCGACGTCAGCAGCGCGGCAGCCCAAAATCGCGCAAACCTCGGCAGCTTCTTTTGCGATCCCGCGACGGTGCAGATTGGCTCCACAATTTATCGCAATACCGGCGGGACATATGGCAGCCCGGTATCGAACGCGCAGGCGAACGCATTCTGCGACACCAACCAGTACGCTGACATTCTGCCGGACGAAAAGCGCAACAACTTCATGGTCAGGGCCGAACAGCAGGTCGGCGACCGACTAACAATCGGCGCTGACTTTCTCTATTCCAATCTGAAGGACTATACTCGCACCTCGCGGGCCGGTGCCGGTAATGCGAACGGCGTCCAGACAACCGTTTACGGTCCGGGCAGCACACCTCCAGCAGGATCAAGCATCAACCCATTCTTCGTGCCGATCCCGGGTACGACAGCGACTTCCTACACTGTGCGCTTTTCGGGCGATCAGCTTCTCGGTCCCGGGGCGTACAACCTTGCCGGCGAGAAGGTTTGGTACGCGTCCCCGCACGCTGAGTATAAAATCACGGACAATTGGCGCGCGAGTGCAACCGCCGTATTCGGTGACAGCACGAGCATGTCGCAGGACGTGGGACGACTTTGCACAGCTTGTGCCGTCCTCGCGCTGAACGGCGGCCCGGTCTCGCTGCCATCGGGCCAGTCAAACGACATTAGTCCACTGACTACTGCTACTGCGCTCGACGTTTGGAATGTGGGAAGTGCGAACCTGACATCACCCACCGTGCTGAACCAGTTGACGGACTCGACGGTGATTCAGGAAACGAAACAAGGGTTCGAGCAGTTCAGGGCACAGCTCAACGGCGATCTCTTCCAGTTGCCCGCCGGATCCGTCAAAGTCGCTCTTGGCGGCGAATACCTTCACTACACAATCGAGCAGACGCGCAGCGGTCCGAATGGCCTCGGGCCCGCAAGCATCGACTCAACTTTCCTGCATCTCAATTACAAGCGGAACGTGAAGTCGGGTTATGCGGAAGTCTACGTCCCGATCATCAGTGAAGGAATGGGTGTCCCGCTAGTCTACAGCTTCGATGTCAACGTCTCAGGTCGCTACGACAAGTATAGTGACTTTGGATCGACGTCGAACCCCAAGATCGGTGCGAACTGGGAAGTTTTCAGGGGTATCAAGCTTCGCGGCAGCTGGGCCAAGTCGTTCGTTGCGCCGGCGCTTACGAGTTACGGGGCCGACGCGAATGGTACGACCGCGGAAACGAGCATAACCAGCGCGTTCACGAATATCGCGGTGCCGATTGCAACGTTCCCCACGGTCACCAGCATTCCGGGTGTAAGCTGCAACTCCACCACTTGTACTATAGGCACGACGGCAATTCGCGGATTGCAGATCAATGGCGGTAACGCCTCGCTCCAGCCGCAAAAGGGCCGAACGTGGTCGTTCGGTGGCGACATTCTGCCGTCGCTTCTGCACGGCCTGCGCCTCAGTGCCACCTACTGGCATGATGAGATCAAGGGCGGCATCACTGCGCCGGTGCCGAACTTTGCAGTGCTTGGTGCGCCGCAACGACTGATCCTTTTCCCAGGAGGGGTGACGGGCTCGTCACCAGCGTTGCTTTCGCTCATTGGTAACCGGCCAGTGCAGACGACGATTAACGGCACCTACTATTATGTCTATGATTACAGGCAGGGAAACGTCCTCAACCTGACCGCTGAGGGAATCGATGCGGAGGCCTATTATCGCGCGAACACGCGTTGGGGCGGAGTCGATGCGGACGTATCGATCTCGTACAAGACTAAGTTCGACCAGAGTTTCGGTACGGGTCCGACGTTCAGCGTGCTGAACACGACCGGGTTCAACACGACCTTCCCGTCCATCCGGCTCGAGGCCCGTGGTAATGTGGGCGTCGACGTGGGACCTGTTCGCGGCGTCATCTACGCCAATTACGTGGGGTCCTATTACAATTGGAGTTCGAACGCGATTAACCCTGTGATCACCACGAATGGGATTCCAAGCGGTGGCGACAAGGTAAAGGCATCCTGGACTTTTGACGGGCACATCGACTTCAAGTTGCCGGACGACCGGTTCACGTTCCTGCCGAAGGCCGATGTTTATCTCGATGTTACGAACATCTTCAACAAGAAGCCGCCCTTCTACAACAACAATAACGGCGGCTGGGACCCATTCTCGGGTAACCCGATAGGCCGGGTTGTAAGTATAGGGGTGCGGTCGCGTTGGGGAGGCGAAGGTTCGCCGCGTGTCGTTCCAGCCGCTGCACCCTTGCCACCGCCGCCCGCTGCTGCCGCAACGCAGACCTGCGCCGATGGCAGCGTCATTCTGGCAACTGCGGTATGTCCAGCACCCGCAGCGCCGCCTCCGCCGCCTCCTGCTGCCGCGCCTGAGCGGGGCTAAGGAGCCGGATAGCGGGGTCGCGGCGCACGCGACCCCGCAGTTGAGCACAATGGATCAGCTAGCCGACAATATGACCGCGATGCATAGCCGACGTGACTCACCATCCCGGTTCTTGACGGGACTCGTCGGCGAGGGGATCGCTGCATCTGGATCGCCATTTCTCCACGAAAGCGAAGCCGACGCCCAAGGAGTTCGGCTAATCTATTCGCTCTATGACCTGGGGGGCTCAGGCGACCGTGAAGAGGCGTTACGCGCGTTGCTCGACAGCGCGAAAGTTATGAATTTCGCGGGCCTGAACATTACTCACCCTTTCAAGCAGCAGGTGTTGCCGTTTCTGGATGAAGTGAGCATTGAGGCGCGACAGATTGGCGCGGTAAATACGGTTGCGATCCGCGACGGTCGCGCCATTGGGTACAATACAGATTATCTGGGATTTGCCGAAAGCATGAGTCGCGGTCTCAGCGGCGCGCGCTTCGATAATGTATTGCAGCTCGGAGCAGGCGGTGCGGGAGCGGCAACGGCTCATGCGCTACTGAAGCACGGCGCTGGGCTGCTTCACATCTATGATGTCGATAGTGGGCGAGCCGAAGCGCTCGCAGGAACTCTAACTTTATCCTTCGGTGCGAACCGAGTGTGCGTAGCTCATGAGCTACCCTGCGCGGAGGTGATCGACGGAGTGGTCAACGCGACTCCTATAGGCATGGTGGGTCATTCAGGCTCGCCGCTCCCCATTGGCATCCTGCGCCCGCAGATGTGGATTGTCGACATCGTCTACTTTCCCTTGGAAACGGAACTCCTGCGAAAAGCGCGCGCGATCGGGTGCCGAACGGTCGACGGTGTAACAATGGTCGTATTTCAGGCTGCCGCGGCCTTCGAGTTGTTCACCGGTCAAAACGCGGATCGTGAACGCATGCTCTCCGGAGCACTGGAACATTGGAAGAGCTGAAAACGATGGGCGCGTCTACCGCGAGGACCCGAGTGTGCGAGATCGTCTGCTCGCGGTCCGGCATCACACAGCATCGGATAAGCTGAGCATGCTAATAGAACGCGCTGACGATGTGACCACGGCCGCCTTATCGGTCATGGAACAGACCTCCGATCCACGCCTCCGCGAAATCATGGTTAGTCTGGTCAAGCACCTCCACGGATTTGTCCGGGATGTTGGGCTGACTGAATTGGAATTCCGTCAAGCAACCGCGGTTCTGAATGAAATCGGCAAAGCGGCGACGGACACCCATAATGAAATGGTTCTCATGGCCGGCTCGTTGGGTGTCTCAGCTTTGGTGTGTCTACAGAATAACGGGGAACACGGCTCCAAACCTACAACACAAAACTTGCTCGGACCATTCTGGCGGCTCCATCAACCAGTGACTCAGAACGGTGGCTCAATCGTGCGATCGGAGACTCCAGGGGATCCCATGCGCGCTTCGCTTCGGGTCGTAGATTCCAACGGTGACCCCGTTGAAAACGCCGAAGTCGACATCTGGCACGCGTCGCCTGTTGGGCTCTACGAGAACCAGGACGATCAGCAGGTTCACATGAACCTGAGAGGCAAGTTTAGAACCGACGCACGCGGTCGTCTGTGGTTCTGGAGCGTGAAACCCAAGGGCTATCCGATTCCGACTGACGGAGTCGTCGGGCGGCTCTTGCGAGCGCAGAATCGTCACCCATTTCGCCCGGCACATGTTCACGCGTTGGTGTTCAAAGAGGGCTTTAAGACTCTCGTCTCGCAGATCTACGATAGCGAGGACCCTCATATCGACAGCGACGTTCAGTTCGGGGTTACTAAAGCGCTGTTCGCCAAATATGCAAAGCATGACGGTGACCTGCCTCAAGACGATCCCGGCAGCCCTGGCGGCTCCGGTCGTTGGTGGTCGCTAGATCACGTCCTTACACTTGAACCTGGCGAATCACGGCTGCCCGAACCACCAATCAAATAGGGTCATTCTCAATGCTTTCTGACGAAGTGCGTCGAGACGCCGCTCATGCGCTCCACCGAGCTGAACACGATCGCAAGGCAATTACGCAGCTCAGCATCACGTACCCGGAAATCGAGCTGGAGGACGCTTACATTATCCAGCGGCTCTGGGCGGAAATGAAGATGAGTGAGGGACGCCGCCACGTTGGACACAAGATCGGGCTCACGTCGCGCGCGATGCAGATGGCGTCAAAAATTACAGAACCGGATTACGGGCACCTCATGGATGACATGCTCTATCCGGACGGGATGGCGATCCCTGCGGACCGCTTCATGAAGCCGCGATTAGAGGTTGAACTTGCGTTCGTCTTGAGAGAGCCGCTGAACGGCCCCGGCATTATGATTCACGACGTGATGCGCGCTACGGAGTATGTCGTCCCTGCGTTGGAGATCATCGATTATCGAACAGAGGTTCCGAGAGCGATTACCGATACTATAGCCGACAATGCTGCGTCGGGAGCAATGGTTATGGGCGGCCGTGTCATCAGGCCTTTCGACGTGGATATCCGCTGGGTGGGCGCCACGCTGTCCAAGAATGGCATCATCGAGGAATCGGGCGTGTCTGCGGCGATCATGGGCCACCCCGCAGCAGGTGTGGCTTGGCTTGCGAATAAGCTCGCTGCTCAAGGAGTCGGAATGGAACCGGGCCACGTCGTCCTAGCAGGCTCCTTTACTCGTCCCGTGGACGTCTCCCCGGGCGACGTGATC
>Ga0070739_10007675_pt1 | contig 11332 bp, 8 predicted proteins | sample Coa_R1_7_FD_66445 | JGI IMG/M metagenome (GOLD analysis project Ga0070739, IMG submission 66445) | Surface soil microbial communities from Centralia Pennsylvania, which are recovering from an underground coalmine fire - Coalmine... | ecosystem: Environmental > Terrestrial > Soil > Unclassified ... | reverse complement strand
AGACATGCAGCCTGCCTGCTGCCTGGAAGGGAACGCGCATTCTACCAGGCGAACTGGGAACAACGGCCATCGCCCTCGGCGCCGTCTCAACCGTGCTTGAAGCCGCCTTCAGCCCGGCGATGCCCCCGGCTGCCGCGCAAAACACCTCCGAGGCTGCGCCCATCACCTTCTATCGTTCCCGTCCACTGCCCTCTACGTCCAGTTAGTAAGGAATTCAAACAAACTAAGATGTATAGTGTAGTGTGGGGGCAGGCGCGAAGCGCCTGCCCCCACACTACACTATACATCCGGCGAGCGCCGCAGGCGCGAGCAGGCAGCAGTGTCGTAGATCAGAGACATGCAATGTACTACTTACTATAGATCGAGCGCGGCCTTGCGTGCAGGAATATAGCAGTTGTGATAGATGGCATCGTAGCTTGCCTGCGGTTCCGCGCCGGGTTCGTAGAGCGTCTCGCTGTGGCGCAGCGATGCGGCCGCCTCCTCGCCAGAGGCGAAGACCCCGGCGCCTATGCCCGCCAGCAGCGCGGCCCCCGTTGCGACGGCCTCGGTAATCTGTGGGACGCGGATACGACAGCCGGTAATCTCGGCTTTGATCTGCATCAGTTCGCGGGCGCGCGTCGCGCCGCCGATAGCGATAATTTCGGGTCGTGATTGCAGCAGGTCGAGGTTGTAGAACGCTTCGAGGTTATCGCGCAGACCGAAGGCGAGTCCTTCCAGCAGCGCACGCACCAGTTCCGCGCGGTCATGCGAGGGCTTCAGTCCCAGGATGGCGGCGCGGGCCATATGCCGGGCGTGCGGCGTACCGGAGCCGAGAAAATACGGCAGCACGGTAACTCCACGCGCGCCACGCGGAACCTGCGCGCTTTCGTGCAGCGCCCGCGCATACGTCTCTTCGTCTCTATTCCCATAGAGCATCTTCACCAGCCATTCCAGCGCGCCCCCGGCATAGTTCATCGAGCCGAGGATCACGTAGCTGCCAGGCAATACATAGGCGTATTCGTGGCAGCCGGCGGCCAGCAGCGCCGGTTCCGGTCGAAACGTGGGGCTGAGGATACAGATGGCGCAGGCGGTTCCCGTCGAGTCGAGCAACTGCCCCGGATGCGTGATGCCAGCAGCCAGGGCGCCGCAAAGGTGATCATGCCCGCCCGTGACTACCTGCGCGCCCGGCGGCAGGCCGGTCTCGGCGGCGGCCTCCTCGCTCACTTTGCCGATGACTGTGCCCCCGGCATATGCCGGGGGAAACCAGTCCTCGGGGATACCCGCGTGCTCAAGGAGCGCCGCCGACCAGGTGAGGGTGCGCTGGTCGAAGACCATTGTACGCGAGGCGATGCTATAATCGGTGGCTACGCTCCCGCTCAACTTCCACAGGATAAAATCCTCGACGTTCAACCAGCGATGAATACGCGCGAAAACCTCCGGTTCGTGGTCGCGCAGCCAGAGGAGCTTGTTAATGCCGTACATGGCGTGTATGACCTGTCCCGTGATATCGTACACGCGCTCGACACCGAGTGTATCATGCCACCACTGTGCCTGGGAGGCCGTTCGTGGATCGTGCCAGGCGATGGCGGGGTAGAGGATATTGCCGTGACGATCCAGGGGCACGCCGGATTCGGCCATACTGGCGACGGCGACAGCGCCAATACGCTCAGGATGATCGCATTGCGCAAGCGCCTGGCGCAAACTCTGCACAACCGCCGCCCACAGCGCGTTGGCCTCGAATTCGCTCCATTCCACGTTCGGGTGCCGCGTGATCGTGCGGCAACTTCCCACAGCGCGCACCTGCCCGCTCTCCGCATCGAGGATGACGCTCTTGGTGTTTGTGGTGCCAACGTCGATACCGGCAAGGTACAATGTGGATTCTCCCCTTTTTGTGCGCCTGCGGCGCACTTTTAACAAGGAGAGTCTGCGGGGACCGCGCCTGCGGCGCGGTCCCCGCAGACTCTCCTTTCCGGGGAACCGCGCAGCGGTGAGCTGTCAGGAAGACTTGTACATGGCATCGCGCAGGATGGTCAGGGCGTCGGCGACACTGGCATCCTGATGGACAATGGCATGGAGCGCCCGCGTCATGGCTACAGGTGAGGGGGCCTGCCAGATATTGCGCCCGATGACTACTCCGCGCGCGCCCGCGTCCATCGCATCGCGGATCGCGGCCAGGAACTCTTCATCGCTGCGTGCGCGCACCCCGCCGAGCACCAGCACCGGCGCGCCGCAGGTCTGCGTGACCTTCTCGAAACCTGTACGCTCACCCGTGTAATATGTCTTTATGATGTCGGCGCCATTCTCGAACGCCATGCGGCACGTTGATGCAACGGCATCGACGGCATGAGAATCGGGATGCTGCTCGAAGCCGTAGGGCAGCGCCTCCGCCATAACCGGGACTCCCCAGCGATGCGCCTGCGCGGCGAAACGCGGGAAGTAGATTGTCGAAGCATGCCCGCTGGCAATGCCGGGAAAATACATCGCGGCAGCGGCATCGGCTCCCAGTTCAAGGACGGTCTCGATATCGATGACCAGCTCTCGCGGGTGCTCCAGCAGTGGCGAGGTGGCGCCATCGCAGCGGATCAGCAGACCGACGCCGCTGAACAGCTTGCCGAACTTGCGCGCCATACCAACCGTCGTCAGCACCGCGTCGGCCCCACCCTCTATTACCTGCTCAAACAACTGCTCCGGTTCCTCAAAGCCGGGCATGAGTCCTTCGGTCATGCCGTGGTCCATCGCGGCAATAACCGATCTTCCATCGCGCGCAAAGATCCGGTGAAAGCGCCTGTCAGAAATTTCGCTCATGATATGTTAGTAGATTCCTCCTACCGGCATGTCATCCTGAGCGGCAGCGAAGGATCTGCATGCGGGCTGCGGATCCTTCGCTGCCGCTCAGAATGACATTCCCAGACTTGATCGATAACGTTCATTATCAATCATAGCTGCGCTACGGCAAGGATGTCAAACGGCGCCCTCGCGTGCTCGCGCCTGCGGCGCGAGCAGGATAGATTATAGTGTGTGAAAAAATGCGCGAAGCGCATTTTTTCACACACTATAATCTATCCCTTGCGCGGCTCCGCCGCGCGAGTGCCCGGCACTTGCAGGCACCCATCAGATATGAGCAAGCAGCCCGCCATCGACGAGGAAGGGCGCACCGGTAATATAGCTGGCCTCATCACTGACCAGGAAGAGGACCATGCGCGCGATATCGACGGGCTGGCCGACGCGTCGCAGCGGAATATTCGCTACTGTGGCGCGATACTGCTCCTCTTCGTCGCCATCGGCACGCAGGTTGCTGCGAAATATAGGCGTATCGATGGAACCGGGCAGCACGCAGTTGACGCGAATACCATCCGGCGCGCATTCGAGGGCCATGCTGCGCGTCAGGGCGAGCACGGCACCTTTCGTGGCGTCGTAGCTGGAGACGAGCGGCGTTGTGGCGAGCGCACGCGCCGACGAAATATTGACGATGGCTCCGCCCCCGCGACGCGCTATATGCGGAATTGCGTAGCGGCTGCAAAGATAGACGCTGCGCAAATTGACGGCAATCACCTTATCCCACTCGTGCTCTTCCGTATCGACCAGCTTCTTGTAGATCGACATCGCCGCGTTATTCACCAGAATATCGATGCCGCCGAAGGCGCTCACCGTCTGCTCTACCATCGCGCGCACCTGCCCGCCGTCGCTCACATCGGTATGGATATACCTGGCGATCTCCGCGCCGCCAGCTTCGGCGACGCTCTGTTGACCGCCCTCATCGTTGATATCGGCGATCACGACACGCGCGCCCTCCTGCGCAAACAAGGTAGCGATGCCACGCCCAATACCAGAAGCGGCGCCGGTCACAATGGCAACCTTATCTTTCAACCGCATAAGATATACCTCCCTTACCGCAGTGTATACATAATGCCGATCCCCGAAGGGCTAGATTACTCATGGAGCAAGCCCGCCCTCAGCAGGGGCGCAGCGCCGCCACCGCCGGCTACATCCCGTAGCTGGTCTGCGGCGCAAGCCCGCCCTCGCCACCGGGTGAGGCCGGGTTGGCTGGCAGAGCGGGCTTGCGCCGCAGACATGGTGGCATTTTACATCCCGATAGCGGCGCTGCGCCCCTACTGACCTCTACCATCTTTTCCGATTGCCACCATTCGTTGCCGCCAACCGGGGCGGGCTTGCGCCGCAGACATGCCACGGAGCGCTGCCCCCACAGCGGCGCTGCGCCCCTACTGACCTCTACCATCTTTTCCGATTGCCACCTCTCGTTGCCGCCAACCGGGGCGGGCTTGCGCCGCAGACATGGTGGCATTTTACATCCCGATAGCGGCGCTGCGCCCCTACTGACCTCTATCATCCTTTCCGATTGTCACCATTCGTTGCCGCTAACCGGGGCGGGCTTGCGCCGCAGACATGGTGGCATTTTACATCCCGATAGCGGCGCTGCGCCCCTACTGACCTCTATCATCCTTTCCGATTGCCACCATTCGTTGCCGCCAACCGGGGCGGGCTTGCGCCGCAGACATGGTGGCATTTTACATCCCGATAGCGGCGCTGCGCCCCTACTGCGGTTCCACCGCCCCTTTCTTATTGACGGCCTTGATCGTCTATGTTCATCATCGCGCCGCTACGCACCGGGAATGACATCAAACCTGCCATCCTGAACGCAGCAAAAGATGACATTCCCGACTTGATCGGTAACATTCATAAATCCGACCTCTACTCCCATCCAATAAAGTATAGCAGATCTGCCAGCACAAAACGCGAACGGATAAAGTGTCCGTTGCGGACGGCAAACTCATACTCCTGGCGGCTGATGGGAGGCTCCAGTTCCTCGCAGGTCAGCGGCGCGCCTGCGTCTTGCAGGATGCGACGCACGCTCTCAGGCCGGGAGACCAGCGCGGAGAGGGCCGGGCGATGGCGCGCCTGCCAGTCCGCGCAGAAGCGCTCGAAGTGTGAGCGGCTGCGCTGCCAGCGGGCGAGCTTCTGGCGATAATCGTTCCAGCATTCGCGCGCCATCGCCCCGCCGGGATCGATAGGCAGGAAGAGGCGCTGGATGAATGCCTCCATCTCCGCCTCCTGCGGATAGCAGGCATCGATAACGATAGTTGCGGGATCGAAGCGCTCCAGAAAACGCTGGTAGAGCCTGGCGGCGGTGATGGTCGCCACGCCGACCTGCGCTCCATGCAGCGCCAGGCGGCGCTGGTAATAGCCGGCAATCATGTCCAGAACGTGAGAGATGACGTGTTCGGTGCCGGAGACGGGCGCGGACATATTGACGATGGATTGAGCGATGCCAGCCAGCAGCACCGCTCGCGCCAGCACCGCAGCGCCTTCATGTGTGCCCTGGCCGATAGCGCGTGCATGCTCCAGCAGGATCGTTTCCAGGTTACGCAGCAGGGCCAGCGGTACCTCGCTATAGCAATCAACGAGGCCCAGCGCGCCGGCGAGATACCAATCGCCATAGGCGACGAAGCGGGCACAGCAATCACCGACTCCCGCCGCGCTCATCGCGTGAGGAGCGCCGGCAAGCGTGCGCAGGTCGGCGAGGATTGCCGTTGGATAGCGCGAGGGCACCGTGCGCTTGACGCCATCTCTCAGCAGCACCGCCATGCTCGCCGCGTAGGCCGTGACGGAACTGGCAGTCGGGCAGCAGATGTAAACGCTGCGCGGCTGCTGAGGGCGCTGCTGGTCGTAGAGGTAGGAGGCATGCTTGGCGATATCGGTTACGGTGCCAGAACCCACGGCGACAAGCGCCATGCCAGGAGCGAGCGCTGTTCGGACGCGCTCGACCTGCTCATCGTCGGCATGCACCAGCCCATAGGCATCGCCCTTGAGCCAGAGCATACGAACCTGGTAGCCGGCATCCTTCAATAGCGCCTGCACCAATGGCTTGAGATCCTGCCCTTCGCGGCTTATCGGAGTCTCGTCAGCAACCACCAGCACCGGCGCCCCCGCAGGCATGCCGGCGCGTCGCAGCACTGGCGGCAATTCCAGCAGGGCATCGGGACCGATTATGATTTCATCGATATCAACGGGGCGCAGCACAACCTGCGGATCATCCTGGGAGGCAAGCCAGCGTTTCAAAGCCGGCATGTCCCCCGGGTCTATAGGAAATGCTGCCTGACTCATCCTCCGCTCTGCTCAGGCTTGCGCTCGACCAGTTCGCCCTCGATATGGATCTGAACCTCGTCACTAATCAGCCACCTGCCATCGATCAGCATATTGAAGGTCATGCCGAAATCCTTCCTGTTGATCTCTCCCTCCGCGCTATAGGAGATGCGATGGCCCATCATCGGGTCGTTGATCTCTCCGTAGCGCGTCACGGAGAGCGTTACCGGCTTCGTGACTCCCTTGATGGTCAGGTCGCCGGTCATGGTGTAGTGATCCTGCCCGGCTGGCTCGATTTTCGTGCTTTTGAAATGAATCGTCGGATACTTATCGGCCTCCAGCAGATTCGATGAGCGCAGGTCGTTGTCGCGTGCAGCATTGTGGGTCTGAATGCTGGCCGTGTTTATCGTGACTTCAACCGATGAGGCTGCGGGGTTGTCGGGATAGATGTTGCCAGTCGCATTGACTTCCGTAAAGTTACCACGCACCGTCATCATGCCGAAGTGCCTGGCTGCGAACTCGACCTGTGTGTGAAAGGGATCAAACTGCCAGACACCCTGCGCTGTGCTTTGAGCTTCTTGCTGACTTGCCATTGTTGATTTCTCCACTGAAGAAAATATGTTAACTTACTAAATAGCTGCTGCTAACATTTAGCAGTCACCATCATTTTACGACATAGCTAAAGAACAAGCAATACCTGGAGTGGGTCTGATCCCCAACGGAATCACGTGCGCGCGCGGCACCCGCTCCGGGGAGTGTGTTGTGCAGGAAAATGCGTAGAGCGCATTTTCCTGCACAACACACTCCCTATCCAGCGCGACTCCGCAATGCGAACGCTCGATGAGAAGGCGCTGAGCATCAGATGTCCTTTCAGAAAGATGCACGAAAAAGGTGCATGCGACGTGGTATAATAAGAGCCACAAGATAGGGGCAAGCCCTATCTCTACATGTAGAGGCGGGGGCAAGCCTCGCCTTCCTGGCGGAGAGAGGAAAACGCATCATATGGCAATGTTCGAAAGCTTATCGAAGCGTCTCGAAGGAATATTCAGCAATCTTAGTGGACAGGGGAAGCTGACTGAGGAAGATGTCAACGCGGCGCTGCGCGAAGTGCGCATCGCATTGATCGAAGCGGATGTCAATCTCAGAGTGGCCCGGCAGTTCGTGGAGCGCGTCAGGCAGAAGGCTGTCGGCGCCGATGTGATGGGAAGTCTTTCGCCGGCTCAGCAGGTGCTCTCGATTGTCAACGAAGAGTTGATCGAGGTGCTCGGCGGCGCCGATGGCAAGAACAAGCTTGACCTGAGCGGCAGTCCCCCGCACGTCATTATGCTCGTTGGCCTGCAAGGCTCCGGTAAGACGACTACCGCCGCGAAACTCGCGAACTACCTGCGCAAGCAGGGGCAGCGTCCGCTTATGGTCGCCGCCGACGTATACCGCCCGGCCGCCATCAACCAGTTGAAAACACTCGGCAAACAGGTCGGCGTCCCTGTTTATGCGGAGCCAATGGGAGCCGATCCCGTCGATATCTGCGTCAACTCCCTCAATTACGCGCGCGAGCAGGCCAGCACCGTCGTCATCCTCGACACAGCGGGCCGCCTCAACATTGATGAGCGCATGATGCAGGAGGTGACGAGCATCCGCAATCGCATTCAGCCGCAGGAGGTGCTGCTGGTTGCCGATGCCATGACCGGGCAGGAGGCGGTGCGCGTCGCCGACGACTTCAACAAGGCCGTCTCGCTCACCGGCATGATCCTGACCAAGATGGACGGCGATGCCAGGGGCGGCGCCGCGCTCTCCATCCGTTCGGTAACAGGTGTGCCGATCAAGTTCATGGGCCTCGGCGAAAAAACCGATGCATTGGAACCTTTCTACCCGGATCGCCTGGCGTCCCGTATCCTGGGCATGGGCGACGTTCTCTCGCTGATCGAGCGCGCACAGGAAACCATCAGCCAGGAAGAGGCGGCCAGAACGCAGGCCAAACTGCAACAGGGCAAATTCGACCTGGAGGACTTTTTGAGCGCGATGCGCCAGTTGAAGCGCATGGGGCCGCTGCGCTCGGTGATGGAGATGCTGCCCGGCTTCAACAAGCTGGCGGCAGTGCCCGAGATGGAGGAGGCACTCGAAGGCGATCAGCTCAAGTACATCGAAGCCATTATCCTGTCGATGACTAAAGAAGAGCGGCGTAATCCCGATATTATTAATGGGAGCCGGCGCAAACGTATCTCCCGGGGCAGCGGCACGACGGTCCAGGAAGTAAATCAACTTCTGGAGCAATTCAGCGAGATGCGCACCATGATTCGCCAGCTCAGTACGGGCAAGGGCCGCTGGGCGCAGATGTTCCGCCAGTATGGGGGCGATACCGCCACCGCGCTGCCCGGCGCGCCGAGCATGCCACGACATGGCATCGGGGGCAAGAAGACGGGCAAGGCTGCCCGCAAAGAGAGACGCAAACAGAAAGCGAGAAGCGGAAGGAGGTAGTCCACAAATGCGCTCTTCACGTCCTGAGCGAGTCCCGCGCCACGCGGCGCGAGCCGCGCTCGTGCTCTTACTACTCGGGGTTTTGACGATGATGAGTGCCTGTGGCGGTGATATACCTCTACAAAAGCAAGCCAGTCAGGAGCGGGCCGCGCTCGATCACCTGCTGCAACATGCTCAGGTAATTGGCGTTCCTGCCTCGCTCCTCCAGCCTGTTGAGCTGCAAGAACAGCAATTAAACAACACAACGGCGCCATTCAATCCTTTCAACAGTCAGCCAGAAAACGACTATTATCGTAATCTCGCCGCGCGCTATTCAAGCCTGGCATTGCAAGTTCAGGGCTTGATCGCAGCCAGCACACAACAATACCATGCTCAGGCGCAGAGCGACATTCAGCATTTGCAAGCCTCGCTCAACCTGCGGCGCTCCCAGGGCCTCCCGGTACAGCAATACGTGCAGCAGTTTAGCCGGTATCAGAACATGATGGCGGAGGCGCGCTATCCTAAAGATTATGCCGCGATCAGCAAGGGCGCGCGCTCCTCTATAGAGGCGCTCGCTCTGCTCCAGCCGCTATTCAACCAGTTGAACACGCTCAAAAACACGATTCATCAGATGCAGGCGTCGCACCTGGATGTGACTGCGATGCAAATGACTTACCAGCTCGACGAGCAGGCGCTACAGAGCGCGACAACTCCGCTCGTCCTCCAGCGCCTCGGCACGCTCATCGACGCTCAGTACCAGCAAATGATGGTGAACAGCGCTCTGGCACTGCCGTTCATCGCCAGAGCAAAATTGAATGAGTTCGCTCAACAGATCGATCTCCTGAAAACCTATGGTGTGAATGCCAGCCCCTATCAGAAGCGACTCGCTGCGGACCAGGCCGACGCGAATAAGGACCTGAGCATCGCGGAATACAGCGCCCTTGTCAAGCGGGTGAACAGCGACCTGAAGGCTATGCAGCTCGATCTGCTGCGCGGCGAGGCCGGCTACCTGGTCAAGCAGTTTCATCACGAGGTCGATAGTTGGAGCAACGCCCATCTTTACCACGATAGCTACGATGGGCAGAACTATCCACTGCTTGCCGGCTACCTGCAACCCGGCGTCGGCTCCGACCTGGATAACGCGCTGGCCGGTGCCACATCTCTCAGCGACTACCAGGCAGTTGTCAACGATGCCAGCAACGATCTCTTCGACCTGCACATGGCCGAGGCCGACTACAACGACAGGACGCCATATAACCAGGAGCATGCCACCGACCGCCAGATGATCGAGCATTACCAGTTGCAGAACCGCATGGTGCTGATGGTCTCGCTGGTCGAACAGACGATGCGCGTCTACCAGAACGGCAAGCTGATCCGCGCCTTCCACGTAACCACGGGCCGCGTGGAACTGCCTTCGGTGCCGGGCGTGTGGCCGGTGCTGGACCGCGAGTCACCAACGATCTTCAGGTCATCGGAGCCGCGCAGTTCGCCCTACTGGTATCCTGATACGCCGATCAACTACGCGATCCTTTATCACCAGGGCGGCTACTTCGTGCACGATTCCTGGTGGCGCGCCGACTACGGCCCCGGCACACAGTTCCCGCACTACGATTCTGGCGGGGACGAGTCCTTCGCCGGCAACGGCAGCCACGGCTGCATCAATCTGCCAGAAGATCAGGCGGCCTGGGTGTATAATCATACGGACTGGAACACGCTGATCGTCGTTTACTAAATGGAAGATATTCCTTTGTGCGTAGTCGCGCGATAATGCTCTTTAACCTTTTAATTCGAGAATGATGGCGCTCACAGTTATCGGATTAAAAAGTTAAACCGCATAATCGCGCAGCTACGCAGGGCGAGAGATTGCCGATCTTGGCCGTCACTATTCATTGCAGGCTCACCATTGCAGAGATGACGGAGTTCCGTGATGCAGCAGGGATCGGCGGCACAACGGATACCGCGAGCAGTACAACAGATTGCGCAAGAGCAGGGCCTCGGACCGCCGCAGGCTGTATACGAGGCGGCGAAGGATGCCCTGCTATACCGCTTGCTGGGCCTGGGCGTGATGAGCGTTGGTGGCCTGATCCTGGCGGCGTTCCTGCTCACATACAATAGCATCTTCATCTGGCTGTCTCAGTGGCTTGGCCTGCTTGTGCTGGTGATCGCTGCGGGCTGGATCGGCATCGGCGCATGGATCGCGCTTACCCCTTCTCTTTATCCCCATATGCGCGTATTTGCATGCCCCGAAGGACTTATCTGCGTCAGGCGCCGTGTCGAAATTATCCTCTGGCATCAGATCGAGAAGGTGTGGAAAGATATCGCTCGCGACAACAAGGGACGCGACATGCGCGCCTGTATTGTGCGCTGCAAAGATGGCAGAACCATCGTCTTCGATAGCGCCCTGCGCGACATCGAGGATCTGGGGGCGCGACTGGAGCGCGAAGTCATACGGCGCCATCTCCCGCAAACCATTACCGCCTACGTCCAGGGCGTGCCGCTGATCTTCGGTGAGATCATCGTGAGCCAGCAGGGGATAGGTCTGCGGCGCGGGCGCAAGTTATGGCCCTGGAGCGAGATCAAGAACATCACCATCGACGAAACACAGGTCGGCATCTATGGTACCAACGAGGAGCCATTACTGGTGGGCGTTGCTCGTGTGCCAAACGTGGGTATCCTCCAGGAGTTGATCGCCTATACTCGCCAGCAATGCGCGCGCGCACAATTGCCGCAGGTTGCAGCCTACAATGCAGGGCTGCCTGTTTGCTTCGGCAGCCTGAGCCTCAGCCAGCAGGGCATG
>Ga0070739_10007670_pt1 | contig 11337 bp, 11 predicted proteins | sample Coa_R1_7_FD_66445 | JGI IMG/M metagenome (GOLD analysis project Ga0070739, IMG submission 66445) | Surface soil microbial communities from Centralia Pennsylvania, which are recovering from an underground coalmine fire - Coalmine... | ecosystem: Environmental > Terrestrial > Soil > Unclassified ... | reverse complement strand
GTACTTTAGACATGAGCGACCAACTCCTTTCGTATGCGGCTCTGCGCCGCTGGATTCACCTCTTCGCAGCGTAACCCGCGCTACTGCGAATCGGCGGTTGGTCGCTCCATAATGACTAAGCGCCCGCGGCGAAACTGCTCTGCCGCCGGATCGGGAATAGTCTCCTGTTTGGAGGCACATACAGGAAACCGGGTAGGTCTGTTTTGTGAGATGATGGGCGGCATCGCAGCACATCATTGCAGGCGCAATATGCCCTCCCTACCGGAGTTCTCGGATTTCGAGCGCTGGTCACCGCAGGAGTTGCGGCAGGCCGAGCGGGTCGCCATGGAGTTCCTTCAGGAGAACGTTGCGGGAATTGCCGACACCTTCGACCAGCGAATCGGGCTGCTGCGGCGGCTGACCGGCATGATGCGATCGGAAGACTCCACCTTCGAGGACCGCATGCTGTACCTGTCCCTGCTGGACGAGATCGCGACCTCGATCAGCGAGAGCGCGCGGGATTTTTTCAATATCGGCTCCGGCCCCCGGGTGGCGAAGCTCATTCGCGACGAGTAACTCGGATCACTTCAGTAAACGATCGATCACAGCATTGATTTCGAAGTCGGCGGGCTTGCCTTCGGGCGGAGCGGCCCACATGAAGTCATCCTGTATCATCCCGTTGCTGTCGACGAAGAACAGGTGCGGGACGTCGATGTGCGGGTTGTCCGGAGTGGCGTTGAAGTAGCTGGCGGTCATCTGGCTGCAGTCGAACAGAACGGGGTGGGTGACGTTGTATTTCCGGATAAACCCGCCGACAGTCTGCTGATTGTCAGGCGGCAGAACGACGGACAGGATGGAGATCTTATTTCCGTAATGGGCCGCGACCTTCTCGAGGGTAACGGCCAGCTCCTGGCAGTGCTCGCAGCGCGTAGACATGATCTCGATGATGAGCGGCTTTCCGCGGTAGTCGAGGATGTCATGGTAATGCGACTGGGAGTCCGGGAGCGCGAAGCTGGGGGCGCGCCGGGGCGCGTCCGCGGCGGAAAGGGCAGCGGCGAGGAACGTGGTGGCCAGGGCCAGGCGGGCTAAGAGCCCGCCGCAGGCTGGGAGCCTGCCCCACATTTCAGACATGGGCTTCGACCTCGGTGAGCGCGCGGAGGGATTCCCTGTAGGGGGCGCGTGCAACACCGCGCTCGGTGATGATGGCGCTCACGTAGCGGTTCGGCGTGACGTCGAAGGCGGGGTTCTCGACCGGCGTGCCGTCGGGCGCCACCGGCACTCCGAAAACGTGAGTCACTTCGGCGGCCGAGCGCTGCTCGATGGGGATGCCGTCGCCCGAGGCGAGGGTCAGGTCCAGCGTGGAGACGGGTGCGGCGACGTAAAAGGGAACGCCGTTCTCTTTTGCGAGCACAGCCACAGAGTAAGTTCCGATCTTGTTCGCCACGTCGCCGTTAGCGGCGATGCGGTCGGCGCCGACCACCACGCACCCGATGCGGCCCGACCGAAGAAAGTGTCCGGCCATGTTGTCGGTGATCAATGTGGCCGGTATCCCGTCGTGCTGGAGCTCCCAGACGGTCAGCCGCGCGCCCTGGAGAAATGGCCGGGTTTCGTCAGCGAAGACGTCGATGTGCTTACCCTCTGCGACGGCGGCGCGGATCACGCCGAGTGCCGTGCCGTAGCCTGCGGTGGCGAGGGCGCCGGCGTTGCAATGCGTGAGCACGGTGGCGCCGTCGGGAATCAGAGGGGCGCCATTGCGGCCCATGGCTTCGTTGATGGCGATGTCCTCGAGGCGAACCTGTTTTGCTTCGTCAATCAGGCGCGCGCGGATGAGCTCGATCGGCTGCGTACGGATTTCGTTGTAGAGGCGGCGCATGCGGTCGATGGCCCAGAACAGGTTGACGGCGGTGGGCCGGGTAGCGGCGAGTGTGGCGCAGATCTGCTCGAACTCCTCATCGAGCCGCGCCGCGTCGGCGTACTGAACGCCGATGGCGACGCCCATAGCCGCTGCGACCCCGATCGCCGGGGCGCCGCGCACGACCATGCCGCGGATCGCTTCCGCGAGCTCGCGGTAATCGCGGCAGGTGATATAGACCTCTTCGCGCGGGAGCCGCGTCTGGTCGATCATGACCACACCTGCGTCGGTCCACTGAATGGTTTCGATCATTTCGTATTGGAGTAAATCAGGGCGACAAACTGGGTGAGATTGAAGCCGGCGTGCATCAGGAACGCGGGGATGTTTGAGCCGGTGCGGTACCGCGCCCATCCGAAAACGACGCCCACGGTCGAGATCAGCACGATCTGCTGCCATGCCCAGTGATATTCAGGACCGTGGAGCGCGCCGAAAAGCACGCCTGCCAGGATGATACCGGCCGCGATACCGAGCGTACGCATGAGAATCGGCATCAGAAAGCCGCGGAAGACGAGTTCCTCGCAGAACGGGCCAAGCGCGACCACGAGGACGCCGAGGGAGATGATCGCTCCGCGCGAACGCAGCATATCCTGGAACGGCAGGGGAATTTCGGGCGCTTTCAGCGCGACGCCAAGCAGGCCGATGAATACGGCGAGGAACATACCGGCGACGGCGTAAGTGATCCAGTGCGGCCGCGCGGGTCCAAAGCCCATGGCCGGCCAGAACGGGCGGCGGTAGCGGCTGCGGATGATGATGTACAGGGCGCCGATGATAAGGACGTAGAGAATGCACTGCGCGAGCACGAGCTCGGTAGCCTGCGCGAACAGATGGCTCATGTGAAGCAGCGCGGTGGCCGCCATCGCGATCAGCAGGCTGAGGAAGGCGAAGGCCACGAACATGACGACGTCCAACCAGGACCAGAAGGCGCCGTTTCGCGGTTCGGGCGGAATTTCATACTCGGACGCCGGGAACGGCTGCGGGTCCTGGGGCGTCATTCGTCGGCCTCGATGAGGGCGGCGGCGAGAAGCGGGATGGTGAGCTCGTGGTGACCGGTGATTTCGTAGCCGTGCCCCCCGGCGCCGGCGTGAGGCCGGTGAACGACGTTGTTTCGAGGGCGGTAATGCTGGAGAAAGTCGAGATTAACGGTGGTGAAGTCGCGCAGCGGGTGGCAGAGGTTGCGGACCGCGGACACAGCTTTCAGGAAGACTTCGGGCAGAATGACGGCCGAACCGGCGTTGATGTAAACGCCGCCGTCGTGCAGGTCGCGGACGAGCGAGCAGAACAGGCGGAAATCGCGGTGCGTGGCCGCGCCGAGGGCGGCGGGGTCGCAGGAGGGGTGGATGTGCGGGGTGTCCGTACCGATCGCGACGTGAACGGTGACGGGAATGCGGCGCGCATAGGCCTGCGCGAGGACGGAGGCGGGCTGAAGGCCGGCCGCAGGCTGAAGGCCTGCCCCACAGGATTCGCCTAAGCCCATGTCCGGTCTCACGGACGCGTTCAGGTTCTCTTTAGCGAGGCCGAACTGCCCATTCGGGAGGACCGCTTCCACGTCTTCGCTGGTGTGGCCGGCGAGGGCGATCTCGTAATCGTGGATGGCGGCGGCGCCGTTCATGGCGAATGCCGTCGCGTAGCCGCGCTGCATGAGATCAATGAGCACGGGGGCGAGGCCGCATTTGATGACGTGGCCACCGAGGCCCCAGATGATGGCCCGCTTGCGGCGGCGCGCTTCGCGCATGGCCTCGAGGATGGCGCGGAAGCTGTTGCCGGCGAGGATCGAGGGCAGGGAATCGATCAGGGCGGAGACGCCGGAGCCCTTGCGATACGGGTTCGCGAACTGGTCGACGCGCACTTTTCCGCCGCGTTCGGCCAGGGGGACGGTATGGAGGCCGGTAAAGTCGAGGGGCTCGACCGAATAGCGGCTCATGAAGCCATCTTCCGGGTGGCGGGCAATACCTTTTCGAGAGCGCGGGCGGTGTGGCTGGCGGGAGCGGAGAGGATGTCCTCGGGGGCGCCGACGGCTACGACGCGTCCGCCGCGCTCGCCGCCTTCGGGGCCAAGATCGATGATCCAGTCGGCCGATTTGACTACGTCGAGGTTGTGCTCGATCACCAGCACGGTGTTGCCGAGATCGACCAGGCGCTGGAGGACTAAGAGCAGATGCTTCACATCCTCGAAGTGCAGGCCGGTGGTGGGCTCGTCGAGGATGTACAGCGTGCGGCCGGTTTGGCGGCGGCTGAGCTCTTTCGAGAGCTTGATGCGCTGGGCTTCGCCGCCGGACAGTGTGGTGGAGGACTGGCCGAGGTGGATGTAGCCGAGGCCGACGTCGGCCAGGGTCTGGAGCTTGGCCTTGATCTGCGGAAAATTCTCGAGCAGCGGGAGCGCGTCTTCGACCGTGGATTCGAGCAGGTCCGCGATGGACAAGCCCTTGTATTTCACTTCGAGGGTTTCGCGGTTGTAGCGCCGGCCGCGGCAGACGTCGCAGGTGACGTAGACGTCCGGCAGGAAATTCATCTCGATGCGCTTCAGGCCGTCGCCCTGGCAGGCCTCGCATCGGCCACCTTTCACGTTGAAGCTGAAGCGGCCGGCCTTGTAGCCGCGCTCGCGCGACTGCGGCAGCATTGCGTAGAGCTCGCGAATGGGCGTGAACAACCCGGTGTAGGTGGCGGGGTTGGAGCGCGGTGTGCGGCCGATGGGCGACTGGTCGATTTCAATGACCTTGTCGACGAGATCGGCGCCAAGCAGCGCCTCGTGCGCGCCGGGTTCGGAGCGGCTGCCGTATACGGCCTGCGCGAGCGCGCGGTAGAGGATGTCATTCACGAGGGTCGATTTGCCGCTGCCTGAAACACCGGTTACGACAGTGAACGTGCCCAGCGGGAAATCGACGGTGACGTTCTTGAGGTTGTGCTCGCGCGCGCCTTTCACCACCAGGCTTTTGCCGTTGCCTCGCCGGCGCTGAGCGGGAATCTCGATGCGGCACGCGCCGGAGAGATACTGCCCGGTGAGGGAGCGCTGATTGCTTTCGATCTGGCGCGGCGGACCGCTGGCCACAAGGTCGCCGCCGAGCCGTCCGGCGCCGGGGCCGAGGTCGATCACGTAATCGGCGCGCTCAATGGTCTCGGCGTCGTGCTCGACCACGAGTACGGTATTGCCGAGGTCGCGCAAATGGCCGAGAGTGTCGAGCAGCCGGTCGTTATCGCGCGGGTGCAGGCCGATGGACGGTTCGTCGAGAACATACAGGACGCCGCGCAGTTTGGAGCCGATTTGCGTCGCCAGCCGGATGCGCTGCGCCTCACCGCCGGAGAGCGTGGCCGCGGAACGGGCGAGGTCCAGATACTCGAGGCCAACAGCGGTGAGGAACTCGAGGCGATTGCGGATCTCTTCGACTACACGGCCGGCGATCTGCTGCTCGCGCTCGTTGAACTGCCAGGCGCGGATGGTCTGCAGGGCGCGCGAGATGGCCATGGCCGTTAGTTCGCCGATGCCGATGTCCTTCACGGTGACGGCGAGGCTGCTGGCCTTCAAACGCTGGCCGCGGCAGTCGGGGCACGTGGTGGGCGACATGTACTCGGAGAGCCAGTCGCGGTAGCCTTCGCTGGCCTCTTCGAGGGTCTCGTTCAGGATTTTCAGGATGCCCGGGAAGCCCTGGCCACCCTCCAGCAGTAGGCGCTGCGTGGCCTCGGGCAGGCTGGAAAAGGGTTTTTTGAGGTTAATGCGCAGGCGGGATGCGGCTTCGCGCAGTTGTTCGCACATCCACGTGGAGGAGGAGCCTGGGCCGAGGCCGCCGTCGAGCAGAGGCTTGGAGGGGTCGACGATGACCTTCACCGGATCGAAGCTCCACTTGCTGCCCAGACCGCTGCAGGTGGGGCAAGCGCCGAAGGGGCTGTTGAAGGAGAAGGAGCGCGGCTCGAGCTGCGGCACGCTGGCGCCGCAATTGGGGCAGGCGAGTTTCTGCGAGTACAGCCGCTCGTCGCCGTTTACGACGGCGATGGTGACGAGGCCGCTGGCGAGCCGGGCGGCGGTTTCGATCGAAGCTTCAAGGCGCTTCTCGATGCCCGCTCGGATCAGCAGGCGATCGACAACGACCTCGATGGTGTGGTTCTTCCGGCGATCGAGCGGGATTTCCTCATCGAGCGAGCGCAGCTCGCCGTCGATGCGCGCGCGGAGAAACCCCTGGCGGGCGAGCTTCTCCAGATCCTTCTTGTATTCGCCTTTGCGGCCGCGGACGATCGGCGCGAGAACCATCACGCGCTCCTCGGTTTCGAGCGCCATCACCTGCTGCAGGATCTGCTCGGTGCTCTGACGCGAAATTTCGATGTTGCAGGTGGGGCAGTGCGGCACACCGAGGGAGGAGTAAAGCACGCGCAGGTAATCGTAGATTTCGGTGATGGTGCCGACCGTGGATCGCGGGCTTCGACCGGTGGTCTTTTGCTCGATGGAAATCGCGGGGCTGAGCCCGTCGATGGAATCGACGTCGGGCCGCTCCATTTGGTCCAGGAACTGGCGTGCGTAGGGCGAGAGGGTCTCGACGTAGCGGCGCTGGCCCTCGGCGTAGATGGTATCGAAGGCGAGGGTAGACTTGCCCGATCCGCTCAGCCCGGTGATCACGGTGAGGGTATTGCGGGGGATCTCCACATCGATATTTTTGAGGTTGTGGTGACGTGCCCCGTGCACTGTGATGTGGTCAAGCATGGGATTACGGGCGGGGGATCGCTCTATTGTACCAGGGGCGGCCGGGCGGGGCAGTGATTCTCGCACGAACGAAGCTGGCGATGTTGTTGATTCTGTTCGCTGGCCCGTGGTCCGTGTCCGTCGCCCGTGGCCCGTGGTCCGTGGCCCGTCGTCCGCTGGTTGGGGCCGGCGTCGCGTGCTGGGGCTTGCGGCTGCGGCTTGTGGGTTTCTGCACGAGCGAAGCTGGCCATGTTGTTGAAAAGCCGTGGTCCGATTCCGTGGCCCGTGGTCCGTGGTCCGCTGGTTGGGGGGCGTCGTCGCGTGCTGGGGCCCAGGGCTGCCGCTCGTGGGTTTCTGCACGAACGAAGTTGGCGATGTTGTTGGAAAGGGTTGTGGTCCGATTCCGTCGTCCGCTGGTCGGGAGCCGCCGTCGGCTGTTGGCGCGTACGGCCGCGGCAGCCATTTTCGGCAAGAACGTCGATTTCTTTGACGGCATTTTGCAGACGTGGAGCCCCCCTTTCTATGCACATTCTGCGACACGGGTGGGCGGCTGCAACAGGTTGAGCGCGGCAAGCTGCTGAGTGGACGGGAAAAGCAGTTTTGGACGTCGCGTGACTGGATTGCGAATTCCGGGTCGCTCGTCAATTTTGGTGATACAGTTGTTCGCGTGCTTCCGCCTGCTACGGTGCGCGGTATTCGCTTGCTTCGCGATCGCAGTTCTGAAGGCTCAGCCGACGATTCGCCATGCCGTTGTGAGCCCGCCGGGTGGGATGACCCCGACGGGCATCAACAACAGCAGCGACATCGCCGGTTACGGGCTCGTTCTGAACCAGACAGGCATCATTATTCTTCATTCCGACGGGTCTCAGGAGACGGTCCCATTCACGCTCGGCACGCTGATGGTGACCGGCGCCATTAACTTTCACGATGCGGTTGTGGGAGGTTACCGCAAGCCAGGCGGGAGCAATCCACAGGCATTCCTGTGGGAAAAGGAAACGTCGCGTTTCACGACCATCGCATACCCTGGGGCGTCGGTGACCGAAGCAGTTGGCATAAACGATGGCGGATTTGTGGTGGGCGTGTATGCTCTCCCCGGGGAGAGTGGCGTTACGCGGCACTCATTTCTCCGCTACCCGAGCGGAGGTTATGTCAACGTCGATGAGGCCGGCTGGGACGCGACACAGGCCAGTGGCATAAACGACCTGGGCCAGATCACGGGCACGGTGATCAACATCGGTAAAGCCCAGCAGGGATTCGTCCGCAATCAGAACGGCGCCTTCCGAAACCTTGCGTATCCCGGAGCCGCAGCAACGCTGGCCACCGGAATCGACCAGAACGGCTATGTTGCCGGCTGGATTACGCTGCCGAGCCAGGCGCAGCAAGGGTTCGTAATGTCGCCCGATGGGACGTTCTATTCGGCCCTGCCGCCGGGCGCGCCGCAAAATAACACGGTGATACCCGGCATGAATGATCTCGGGACCTTTCTGCTCCGGGATGGCTCAGTCTCGTACACCGGCGAAATTAGTCACCCGACCTTCAGCCTGTCGATGTCCCCGGGCAGTGGCAGCGGCAATCTGCAGACGTTCACCTTCGCCTTTTCCGGCCCGAATGGACCGCACGACCTTAGTTCCGTGTATGTCGAGTTCTACAGCAATGTACACGGTTGTTACATCTACTATGTTCCGGCACAAAATATGATTTATCTCCGGAGCGATGATGGAACCCAAAATTTCGGTATGACGCCTGGCTTCGGCGGGAGGGTCTACAACAGCCAGTGCAGCATCAGCAGCGATACAATATCGGTCACATACGCCGACAACAAACTTCTTCTGACGTTGCCCATCACTTTCCTCGGATCGTTTACGGGCCTCAAGCCGGTATCGCTTCGTGAGATAGACGGCACATATACGAGCAGCGGATGGGTGGCCGAAGGATCCTGGATTCCCGAAGACAACCAACGGCCCACAATAACACCGTTGTCGCCCTCTTCTCTGACGGGAAATTCGAAGACTTTGACTCTGACATACTCCGATGCGAATGGGTGGCAGGACCTGAGCTCCGTTTATTTGCTGGTGAATAACCCGCAGTCGATTACAAACGCGTGTTACTTCTACTATCTGCCGCACTCCAACACTGCCTATCTGCGGGCCAACAACGGAACCACGAACCTTGCGGCGATGACTCCGGGCGGTTCCGGTACGGACACGAACAGCCAGTGCAGCATCGCCGCGAGCAGCATATCGGTCTCGCATACGGCTACGGATCTGACGCTGCATGTCACGATCACGGCCCAGCCCGGATTCACGGGTCCAAAGAACGTGTACCTGCGGGCGATCGACAATGCGAGCGCAACCAGTGGAATCGTTCAGGCAGGCTCCTGGACGCCATAGCAGCCAAACCGGGAATCGCAGGCGAAACCGCCTGTGCCGCAATTCGCTGCGGCTTGCCGTCGTCGTAGTTTCGGCTCCCGGCCGGCAGACTTAGAACCGGAAATTCGGCGGCATGTTATGCGTCCAGTACCCCTCTTCGACTAAGAGTGAAATCTTCCAGCCCTTGCCGGTTCGCAGCAGCGAGTCGCGATACCACAATCCCTGGAAGAACACCTGCCGTTTTGCCCGTCCGAGATGCAGCACCATGGGGCAGGAGCAGTGCGCGCGCGCGGTTGCACGATTCCCATTCACAGCGATCAGGATGGTGGAGACGGCGTGCTGGGACATCTGAACCCTGGCGAGGGCCTTCTTCAGGTATCGCACGTGGTCCTCCACGCCGCTCCGTACGCCTCCGGTGACGCGATCGTCGATAACCGCATCCGCGGTGAAGAGACTTCGGTATGCGTCCCAGTCACGATCGTCCACGGCATAGCAATACCGGGTCAGAACATCTTCGATCTCAAGGCGGTCTGAAATCTGCTCACGTGTCAGGGTCATGAATCGGCCTCCGTTCTCCGGCGCCTTCATCAGCATACGGTTGCTGCCGGATCGGTTACTTGCGGCGGTGGCCGAATTCCTGCTGTTAACGGGAAAGATCGCCTGCTACGTCGCGTCCCTACTCTTTAGGGCGGCTGCCGCGTTCCGAAACATGTGCGGTGACGCGCCAGTGAGCCGGAGGAAGACGCCGGCAAAATGACTCCGGCTTGCGAAACCGACCTGGCGCGCGATGGTGGCGATGGAATCTCGGGATGTCCGGAGAAGTTCCTGAGCGCGCTCGATACGGAGGCGAGTCACGTACGCATGTGGAGTCTGGCCCGTGGTTGCTTTAAACATCCGCGCAAAATGGAAGGCGCTCATATGGATGCTCGCGGCGAGGTCGTCGAGCGTGAGGCGGGTGGCCAGGGCTCCGTAAATATAGTCCTGAACGAGCCGAAGCTTTCGAGCGCTCAGGCGGCCGCGGCGGTCTGGAAGGGCGAGCGGGAACGCACAGTATTTCCGAAGCAGATGGGCAACGAGCATCTGGGCGGCAGAGTCGAGGAAGAGTCTTTCCGCAGTCTCAGGATGGGTCAGTTCCTCGCCGAGAGAAGTCATGACGGAGTAAATCAGAGGGTCGTTCTGAGCGAAGCCATCGATGATCTCGATGTGAGCGGGGTCGCCGTCGAAATTCTCCGCCGCGAACCGATAGAACAGCGCCGCGTCCAGGCAGACATGGATGGACTCGATGCCGCTGCCGTCTCCCCGATCCCACCGGATTTCGGTGGACTTGCCCGGTGAGCTCACGGCGACATTTCCCGGACCGCTGAAGGCGCCGGACCAGCCTGTGTGACGCCGCACCTCGGTTTTTCGAGGGCCGCCGCCGGTTGTGGCCACCAGCCACGGGTCCGGCGTCGCAGGAATGTGCAGATAGCGGCAGCCTGCCGGCTCTTTCCGGGTGCGGACCGTCAGATGTCCCCAGTCGAATCCAGCGCTTGTACGAAGCGAGGGATTTGCGAGATAGCGCTCCATCTCCTCGGAGCTGATTTCTGTGGGGCAATACCTGCGCATAGCGACTCCGCTCGCCTAGAGTATCTCAATCGATGAGGGCGCTTCGCCCCGTGCCGCTGCTGGCGTCGGGGCACAATGAAGGATGATGAGCGGGCGGACCTGGGTGATGCGGCGGGAGGACTGAAGGATCTGACCATGCAAGCCCGGAGCTGGGTCTGCGCGACATCGCTTTTTCTCTGCTTCGGCTGTGCATCGGCGGCCGAGAAAGAGAATGCGGAGGAGATGGCTGTTCTTGAGATTGGGGCGGCGGGGAGCTGGAATCTGCGAGATTGGTCATCGAGCGCCGGACCCACGGTTGCCATTGAGATCACCCCTGTTGAGCACTGGCTGGAAATTGAGGCCGGGGTGACGCCCACCTTCGGGGTGCAGACAACGGAGTGGGGGAGCGATCTTCTGTTTAAGAAGCCCTGGACCCTTTCGAGGACAGTCGAGTTTATGGCCGGCATTGGCCCTGAGTGGATTCACACAACTGAGCACGGCGCGACAGGGGATTCGGCCGCGGGGGAAGCGGTCCTGGATTTCATGTTCTGGCCTGGGCGGTGGAAGCACAAGCTGGGCTGGTACGTCGAACCGGACTACGAATACGACTTTGGACGAGGGCATGAGCGATCGATCGCCGTGAGCTTCGGTCTGCTGATCGCGATTCCAAAACGTTAGAAATATACCTTGGGTACGGCGCCGCGTGGCCGGCGGGACCGCGGCGGGGATGCGGTAGACTGATAGAGAACTCACGTGGGCGAGTAGCTCAGCTGGGAGAGCACGGCGTTCGCAACGCCGGGGTCGTGGGTTCGAATCCCATCTCGTCCA
>Ga0070739_10007668_pt1 | contig 11340 bp, 6 predicted proteins | sample Coa_R1_7_FD_66445 | JGI IMG/M metagenome (GOLD analysis project Ga0070739, IMG submission 66445) | Surface soil microbial communities from Centralia Pennsylvania, which are recovering from an underground coalmine fire - Coalmine... | ecosystem: Environmental > Terrestrial > Soil > Unclassified ... | reverse complement strand
ACCAGTGCCACAGAGAGGCCCGCGTCGGCCGGCCGGCCCGGCCCCGGCGAGATCACCAGCCGCTCGGGCGCCAGGCGCTCCACGTCGGCCAGCGTCAGCGCGTCGTTGCGCCGCACCAGCACGTCGGCCCCCAGCTCGGCCAGGTACTGGTACAAGTTGTAGGTGAACGAGTCGTAGTTATCCACCAGCAGCAACATGCTCTCGCTCCCCAGCCGGAGCCGCGCCCGCCCGCGCCGCGACCGGCCCCCCGCCCGCGGTAGCCAGCCGCTCGGCCAGCTCTAGCGCCCGCTGCGCCGCTCGCGCCTTGTTCCAGGTCTCCTCGTACTCCGTGGCGGGCACCGAGTCGGCGACGATGCCGGCGCCGGCCTGGATGTGGGCCAGGCCGTCCTTCATCACCAGGGTCCGGATCGTGATCGCCGTCTCCAGGCTGCCATCGTAGCCGAAGAACCCGACCGCCCCGGCGTAGGCGCCGCGCCGCTCGGGCTCCAGCTCGGCGATGATCTCCATCGCGCGGATCTTCGGCGCGCCCGACACCGTCCCCGCTGGGAAGCAGGCGCGCAGGGCGTCGACCGGGCGCAGCTCCGGCCGCAGCTCGCCGGTGACCTGGGAGACGAGGTGCATGACGTGCGAGTAGCGCTCGATCTCCATGAACTGCGGCACGCGCACGCTGCCGGCCGTCGAGACGCGGCCCAGGTCGTTGCGCCCCAGGTCGACGAGCATCAGGTGCTCCGCGCGCTCCTTCTCGTCGGCGAGCAGCTCGTCGGCCAGCGCGTCGTCGGCGTCAGCGGTGGCGCCGCGCGGGCGCGTGCCGGCGATCGGGTGGGTCATCACCCGCCCGCTCTCGACCAGCACCAGCAGCTCCGGCGAGGCGCCGACGAGCTGGAAGCCGCCCCAGTCCAGGAAGTACATGTACGGCGAGGGGTTCACCGCCCGCAGCGCCCGGTAGACGGCGAACGGCGTCGCCGCCGTCGGGCGCGTGAAGCGCTGAGCGAGCACGACCTGGATCGCGTCGCCGGCGGCGATGTGCTCCTTGGCCGCGACCACCGCGGCCTCGAACGCCTCGCGGCTGACGCTGCTCACCAGCGGCGCGGCGACCGCCGGCTCGTCGGCCATCGTCAGCACCCCGGCGCTGAGCGGCGCGCGCAGCCTCTCCACCAGCGCCTCGATCCGCGCCAGGCCGCGGTCGTACTCGGCGTCCACGTCGCCGTCAAGCGCCACGTGGGTCACCAGCTTGATTGTCCGCTGCAGGTGGTCGAAGACGAGCAGGGTATCGTACAGCGCCAGCAGGCCCAGCGGCAGCCCGAGCGGGTCGGCGGCCGGCGCGGGCAGGCGCTCGAAGCAGCGCGCTAGCTCGTAGGCCAGGTAGCCCACCGCCCCGCCCTGGAACCGCGGCAGCCCTGGCACGGGCACCGGCTCGTACCGTCCCACCCAGGCGTCGATCGCCGCCAGCGGGTCCGCGCAGGGCGCCTCTTGCAGCGCGCCGTCGCCGCCGTAGCGGGCGACGCCCTCGCCCAGCTCGAGCCACTGCCGCGGCTCGGTGCCGACGAACGAGTAGCGGGCCAGCCGCTCGCCGCCCTCGACGCTCTCGAGCAGGAACGACGGCGCGCCGCGCGCCACCTTCAGGTAGGCGGACACCGGCGTTTCGGCGTCGGCCAGGATCTCCCGGTAGAGCGGCAGGAGGCGGTTCGGCCCGGCCAGCCGCCGCGCCGCGTCGCGGTCCGGCACGGTCTGGAAGCGATCGAGGGTCATCCACGGCCTCCCGCGGTCGCGCCAACGGACCGGAAGTAGTTCAGGCCCATCGCGTCGCGGGCCAATCGCAGCGTCTCGTCTGCCTCGCGCCGCGCCCGCTCGCTGCCGGCCTGCAGGATCTCCTCGACCAGCCCCGGCTGACTGGCGTAGCGCGCGCGGCGCTCGCGCAGCGGCTCGAGGAAGTCGTTCAGGGCACGGGCTAGCTTCTTCTTTACCTCGACGTCGCCCACTTTCCCGGCCTTATAGCGGCGCTTGAGGTCAGCGACTTCCTCCTCGTCCTTATTGAAAGCGTCGTGGTAGATGAAGACCGGGTTGCCGCGGACGTGGCCCCGATCCGTCGCCCGCAGGCGGGTCCGATCGGTGTACATCCGCATCACGCGGCGCTCGACGGTCTCGGCGTCGTCGGAGAGGAAGATGGCGTTGTCCAGGCTCTTGCTCATCTTGGCCTTGCCGTCGGTGCCGACCAGCGTCGGCACGTTGCCGATGAGGGTCTCCGGCTCCGGGAATACCGGCCTGTACTTGTCGTTGAAGCGCCGCGCGATCTCGCGGGTCACCTCCAGGTGGGAGGCCTGGTCCTTGCCGACCGGCACCAGGTTCGCCCGCACCATCAGGATGTCGGCCGCCTGCAGCACCGGGTAGCCGAGCAGGCCGTAGGACGGCTGCTGGATATGCAGGTTGCGCATCATCTCCTTCAGGCTGGGCACCCGCTGCAGCCGCGGCACGGTAATGAGCATCGAGAAGAGCAGGTGCAGCTCGGCCACCTGCGGCGCCAGCGACTGGAGGTAGATCACGCTCCGCTCGGGGTCGATCCCGGCGGCGAGGTAGTCGAGGACGAGGTCGCGCACGTTCTGCTCGATCTCGCCGAGGTTCTCCAGTCGCGTGGTGAGCATGTGGTAGTCGGCAACCAGGAAGAAGCACTCGTACTCGTCCTGGAGCCGCACCCGGTTCTCGAGCGTCCCCACCCAGTGCCCCAGGTGCAGCTTGCCCGTCGGGCGATCGCCCGTCAGTATGCGTCCTCGCTGCATCGTTACCCCCAGCGCGCCGCGCGCCGACCACAAAAAAAGCCCCCGTCCCACAGGGACGAGGGTTACTCGTGGTGCCACCCCGCTTCGGCGCGGCCGTCAGGTCGCGCCCTCAGCCCACCCGCTGCGGCCCGCAAGGCCGTCGCGCGGATGGCGCCCTGCTAACGGGGGCGATTCCGGCAGAGCCTACTGGGGCGATCGCCCGTTCGGTCTGCGACTCCCAGGTCCATTCGGCGGCGGTTCCAGCATCGGCTCGCACCATACCCGACTCGCTGGGCCGAACCTGCCGCGTACTAGTCCTGTTCGCGGTCGTTGCGCTCTTCGATTGACGTATTATAGCGGGCCGGCGCGGCCCGAGCCAATTTCTGCCGAACGACGCCTGGCGTCCCACAGCGTCAGGAGCGGGCGCGGCCCTCGATCAGCCGGTCGAGGCGCTCCAGCGCCTCCTCGACGCGCGCTACCGTGCGCTCGCGCCCAATCGCCTCCATGCTCGCCGTTAGCGGCGGCGACTTGGTGCGGCCGGTGATCGCGACGCGCAGGATCATGAACAACTGGCCGGCCTTGACCTCGGTCGCGTCGGCCACGCCGCGCAGCGCGACCTCGAGCGGCTCGTCGGCGAACTCCGGCGTTGTCCGCAGCAGCTCGAGCGCGGCCGCCAGGGCGCGCCGGCTGGCCTGCGGCGTGAGGCCCTTACCGATGAGGTCCTCGGAGCGATACTCGAGATCGTCCGTGAAGCAGAACGCGAGCAGATCCGGCGCCTCGCTGAGGGTCGTCAGGCGCTCCTGGACGAGCGGCACCAGGCGCTCGACGTAAGGAAGCTGATCCGGCGCGGCCAGGCCGGCCCCCTCCAGGAAGGGCATCAGGCGGCGGGCCAGGTCGGCGGCCGCGAGCTGGCGGATGTAGTAGCCGTTCATCCAGTTCAGCTTGGTCAGGTCGAAGATCGCGCCGGTCTTGTTCAGCCGGTGCAGGTCGAAGGCCTCGACCAGCTCCGGCAGCGAGAAGATCTCGCGGGTGCCCGTCGGCTCGTAGGACGCGCCGATGATCGCCAGGTAGTTGACCATCGCCTCCGGCAGGTAGCCGAGGTCGCGGAACTCGAGCACGCCAGTCGCGCTGTGGCGCTTGCTGAGCTTCTTGCGGTCCGGGCCCAGCAGGGGACCGAGGTGGCAGAAGCGCGGCGGCGACCAGCCAAAGGCCTGGTAGAGCAGGATGTGGCGCGGTGTGCTCGGGATCCACTCCTCGCCGCGCAGCACGTCCGTGATCTTCATGTAGTGGTCGTCGACCATGTGGGCCAGGTGGTAGGTCGGATAGCCGTCGGACTTCAGAATGATGAAGTCGTCGAGCTTGTCGTTTTGCCAGGTGATTGGCCCCCGCAGCTCGTCGTAGAACGTCGTTTCGCCTTCCCGCGGCACGGCGAAGCGGATCACCGGCGTTACGCCGCTGGCCGCGGCCGCCGCCCGCTCGCCCTCGCCCAGGTCGCGGCAGCGCCGGTCGTAGCCCGGCGGCACCTTCCGGCGCTCCTGGTCGGCCCGCAGCTCCTCCAGGCGCTCGGGGCTGCAGTAGCAGTAGTAGGCCTTGCCCGCCTCGACCAGCTCGCGGGCGTGCTGTTGGTAGAGGGGCAGGCGCTCGGACTGCACGTACGGCCCGTAGGGGCCGCCCACGCCCGGGCCCTCGTCCCAGTCCAGGCCGAGCCAGCGGATCGCCTCCAGCAGCGCCTCGACCGCGCCCTCCACTCGCCGCGCCGTGTCGGTGTCCTCGATTCGCACGACGAACCTGCCGCCGTTGTGGCGCGCGTACAGCCAGTTGACGAGGAAGGTGTGGAACAGCCCGACGTGAGGCATGCCCGTCGGGCTCGGCGCGATGCGCACGCGGACGCTCGTCGGCTCGCTCATGGCTCCCCTACGCTGAAGGATTCGCGGCCGCCTGTGGCGCACGGCCCGCCGAGCGGCTCGCGCTGGCCCGCGCCGCCGCCTCCCGCAAGGCATCGAGCGGCTCCGCCAGGTCAGGCGGCAGCGGACAGTCGAAGGCCAGCGGGCGCCCAGACACCGGCGAGCGCAGCTCGAGATGGTAGGCGTGGACGAACTGCCGCCCCAGCCCCGGCGGGCGCCGCCCGGACCCGTAGACGCGATCGGCCGCGACCGGGTGGCCGACGTAGGCCAGGTGCACGCGGAGCTGGTGGGTGCGGCCACTGCCCAGCTCCGCGTCCACGAGCGTGTAGCCCGGGAAGCGCTCGGCGACGCGGAAGCGCGTCTGGGAGGGCCGGCCATCGGGCCGCACCGCCATCCGCTGGCGGTTGCGCGGGTCGCGCCCGATCGGCGCGTCGATCAGCCCTTCCCCCGCCGCCAGGTTGCCGACGACGAGCAGCCAGTACCGCTTCACCACCGCGCCGGCCTGCATCTGGCGCTGGACGGCGGCCACCGCCGCCGGCGTGCGCCCCACCACGAGGAGGCCCGACGTGTCCTTGTCGAGGCGGTGGATGATCCCCGGCCGCTCGGCGCCCGAGGGGTCGCGCAGCTCGGGGAAGCGCGCCAGCAGCCCGTTGACCAGGGTCCCGCTCTCGTGCCCCGGCGCCGGGTGGACGACCAGTCCGGCCGGTTTGTTGAGAACGATCAGGGCATCGTCCTCGTACAGGACGTCTAGGGGGATCGACGGGTCCGCCTCGGCCAGCACCTGCTGCGCCAGCGGCTCGACGACGACGCGGTCGCCAGCCTCGACGCGGTCGGCAGCCTTCGCTGGGCGCCCATTGCGCCGGACCAGTCCCGCCTCGATCAGCCGTTGCCACTCCGCTCGCGAGTGCTCGCCGACGAGCCGTGACAGGTAGGAGTCGAGGCGGAGCCCCGCGCCGTAGGGCGGGACGACGTGCTGCGTGGCGGGGCCACGCCCCGGCACGCGAGCGACTAGCGGACGGGCGCCACGGGCCGGCACGGCGGCAGACCCGCGCGAGGCGGCGCGGCTTCCCCCGCTCATCGGTCGCCTCGCGGCGACTCCGATGAGAGCGGCGAGGACAGCCAGTAGTAGGCCAGTACCGCGACGCCCACCAGAATCGCCGCGTCGGCCACGTTGAACACTGGCCACCAGGACAGGGCCACGAAGTCGACCACGTAGCCCTGCCGGGCGCGGTCCACCAGGTTGCCCAGGGCGCCGCCGAGCTGCAGCCCCAGCCCGAGGTTGAGCAGCGGCGTGACGGTCGGCAGGTGGCGGTAGCTGGCGATCAGCCCGCCGGCGACGACCAGCCCGACGAGGATGAAGAACGCGGTCTGGTTCTGGAGGACCCCGAAGGCCGCGCCGCGGTTCTCGACGTACGTGAGCTGGAGCCAGCCGGTGATCGGCAGCCACCCCGCCGGCCGCAGGTAGGTCGTCGCCAGCAGCTTGGTCACCTGGTCGACCGCGAGCACGAGGACCGCGCCCACGACGAACAGCGCCGCGCGCCGCAGGCCCTGTCGCCACTCACTCCGCGGGCGCGCGGGCGCCGGCCTGGCCGCGACGCCGGCCGTCGCGGCCGCCCCGGGCGGCAGCGCCGGGGCGGCCGGCTCCGGCGGCCGAGCGTCGTCGCCGAGGGCCGGCGGTGAGATCGCCTGCGGCGTCCTCACGCCTCCCCCCCTCCGCTGCGCTGGACGGCCAGCGTCAGGGGCAGCCCGTCGAGCTGGCCCTGCCAACAGTAGGCGCCGTTCGGCGCCGCGCCGCGCAGCAGCTCGACGGACAGCGTCTCGCCCTTCACGTACTCCGCCTCGGCGTCGAGCAGCGCCTCCAGCTCCGGCGCGCCGCTGTAGTAGGTGACGATGCGGTCTTCCACGCGAAAGCCCGCCTCCTTGCGCATCGTCTGGATGCGGTGGGCAATCTCGCGCGCGCGACCCTCGCCGACCAGCTCCGGCGACAGGGTCGTCTCCAGGGCCACGGTGAACCCGTCGGCCTCGGCCGCCGCGAAGCCCGGCCGCGGCGTCAGCGTGACCTGGACCTCATCCGGCGCCAGGCGCTGGCCGGCCGCTTCGACCGAACCGTCGGCCTGCACCGTGAACTGGCCGCCGCGCAGGGCGGCAACGACGGCCTGGACCTCGCGGCCGAGCCGCGGCCCCAGCACTTTCAGGTCCGGACGCACCACCCGCTCCACGACGCCCGCCAGGTCGCTCACGAACTCCAGCCGCTTGACGTTCAGCTCCTCGCGGACGTCCGCCGCCAGCTCGGGCGGCAGCGCGCTCGCGCCGTCCGCCGCGGCGATCCGCAGCGCCGCCAGCGGCTGCCGGACGCGGATCGCCGCCTGGTTACGCGCCGCGCGGCCGAGGCTGACCAGCGTGCGCGTTTGTGCCACTCGCACTGCCAGCGCCTCATCGATCAGCGCCCCGTCGCTGATCGGGTAGGAGCAGTGGTGGACGCTCTCCGGCGCTTCCGGATCCACCGAGCGGACCAGGTTCTGGTACATCGCCTCGGTGAGGAACGGCAGGAAGGGTGCCAGCAGGCGCAGCAGCGCCGTCAGCACCTCGTACAGGGTCAGGTAGGCCGCCTGCTTGTCGCGGTCGTCGCCAGAGCGCCAGAACCGCCGCCGGCTGCGCCGCACGTACCAGTTGCTCAGATCGTCCACGAAGCGCTCGATCGCGCGCGTGGCGGCGGCCGGGTCGTAGCCGTCAAGGGCGACGCGCACGTCGCGGATCAGGACGTGCAGCTCGGAGAGGATCCAGCGGTCGAGCACGGCGCGCTCCCAGGTCGGGACGTGCGCGTGCACCGGATCGAAGCGGTCGAGCGTAGCGTAGGTCACGAAGAAGCTGTAAGTGTTCCACAGCGTCAGCAGCTTCCGCTTGACCTCCTCGGCGGGCCCGTAGCCGAACAGCAAGTTGGACTGCACCGGCTGCGACGCGTACAGCCAGCGCATCACGTCGGCGCCCATCCGCTCGGCGGCCTCGTCGAACCAGATCGCGTTGCCGAGGCTGCGGTGCATCGGGCGCCCGCGCTCGTCGAGCAGTTTCTCGTAGGCTAGCACCGAGAGATACGGCGTGCGGTCCTCGAGCGTCACGCTCATGAACAGCATGCTGTAAAACCAGAGGCGGATCTGCTCCCGCATCTCGGTGATGAAGTCGGCCGGGAACCAGCGCTCCCAGTAGGCGCGGTCGGACAGGTAGTGTAGCGTCGAGTAGGGCACGATCCCGGCATCCAGCCAGGCGTCGCCCACCTCGCTGATCCGCCGCACCGGCTGCCCGCAGGCCGGGCAGCGGATCACCACCGCGTCGATCCACGGCCGGTGCAGCTCGCGCAGTCCCTCCAGCCCCTCGACCACCAGCTCCCGCAGCTCTTCGCGCGAGCCGACGACGGTCAACTGGCCGCAGGCGCAGGGGTAGAAGGGCAGCGGCAGCCCCCAGTAGCGCTTGCGCGAGATGCACCAGTCGCCCATGTTCGTCAGCCAGTCGTCCATCCGCTTGCCGGCGGACGGCGGCTCCCAGCACACGCGGGCCGCCTCGCGCTGCAGGCGGGGCCGCACCTCCTGCACCGAGATGAACCACTCGTCGGCCAGGCGGAACAGCAGCTCCTCGCCGCAGCGCCAGCAGGCCGGATAGCGGTGCAGGTAGTCGTGCAGCTTGTAGACGAGCCCCTTGGCCTCGAGGTTGGCGAAGATCCGCTCGTTGGTCTCCCGCACGCTGTGGCCGCTCAGCTCGCCGAAGCCCGGAACGTAGGTGCCCGCCTCGTCGATCGGCACCACCACGGGCAGCCCGAGCGTCCGCGACAGCTCGAAGTCCTCGGCGCCGCAGCCCGGCGCGATGTGCACCACGCCGGTCCCTTCCTCCTCGCCGACGTCCTCCCAGGGCACGACGCGGTGCTCGATGCCGGCCTGGGCCGGCACCTCGCCGAACGGCGCCTGGTAGCGCAGGCCGACCAGGTCGCGGCCCTTCAGCGTCGCCACGACCTCGTAGCCGGGTCGCAGGAAGCCGGTGGTATGCGCGGACAGGTAGTAGTAGCGGCCGTCCTGACGCACCTTGACGTAATTGAGGTCGGGATGGACCGCCAGCGCCACGTTCGCCGCCAGCGTCCAGGGCGTCGTGGTCCAGACCAGGATCGACTCGTCGGGGCGGTCGAGCAGGGGCAGCGCCAGGTAGACCGAGCGGTGGGTCACCTCGCGGTAGGAGTCGGTCCCCACCAGCTCGTGCTGGGAGAGGCTGGTGCCGCAGCGCATGCACCAGGGCATCGCCCGTGAGCCCTTGTACAGCCAGCCGTTCTCCTGACAGCGCTTGAGGAACGTCCAGATGTGCTCGATGTTCTCGTCGGTGAGCGTGTAGTAGCTGTGCTCCCAGTCCATCCACTGGCCGAGCCGGATGGACTGGCGGGTGATCAGGTCGGCATAGTAGTACACCCGCTCGCGGCAGCGATCGGCGAACTGGTCCAGGCCGTAGGCCTCGATCTCGCGCTTGGAGTTGAAGCCCAGCGCCTTCTCCACCTCGACCTCGACCCACAGGCCCTGGCAGTCGAACCCGTTCTGGTAGCGCTGCTCGTAGCCCTGCATCGCGCGGTAGCGCAGGTAGAGGTCCTTGTAGGTGCGGCCCCAGGCGTGGTGGACGCCCATCGGGTTGTTGGCCGTGATCGGGCCGTCGATGAACGAGAAGCGCGGGCCGCCGCGGTTCCGCGACACGAGCTTGGCGAAGGCCTGCGTGTCCTGCCAGAAGCGGAGGACTTCCAGTTCCTGCGCCGGAAAGTCGACCTTGGCGGGCACGGGCTTGTACACGCGGACCTCCGGACTAGGCTAGGGGCTGGGACCAGCTTGCCGGCGGGGACGTCGTCCAGCGCACCGCACACCGCGCGTCGGTTCCCGCCAGGCACCGAACCGACGGCGGATGCGCCTCCTGGCCTGCGCCGGGTGGGGGGCGGGCTAGCGAGCCGCGCGCCGGCCGGCGCGCACACCAACCCATACTATCCCGGATGGTATCACCAAGCCGGCCGCGCGGACAAGCGTGGCTGTTCTCGAGAAGAGCCCGCTGGGGGCCGGCCGAGGGGTCAGGGCACCAGGCGCAGGTGCAGCTCGCGGAGCTGCGCCTCGGCGACCGGCGACGGCGCCTCGGTCATCAGGTCGACCGCGCTCTGGTTCTTCGGGAACGCGATCACCTCGCGGATGTTCGACTCGCCGGCCAGCAGCATGACCGTGCGGTCGATGCCCGGCGCGATCCCACCGTGGGGCGGCGCCCCGAACTCGAAGGCCCGTAGCAGGTGGCCGAAGCGCGCCTCGGCCTCCTCCGGCGAGTAGCCGAGCACCCGGAACACCCGCTCCTGCACGTCGCGGCGATGGATGCGGATGCTGCCGCTGCCCAGCTCCCAACCGTTGCAGACGAGGTCGTAGGCTTTCGAGCGCACCGCGCCGGGATCGCTCTCCAGCAGCGGCAGGTCCTCGTCCAGCGGCGCCGTGAACGGGTGGTGCGCGGCGTCCCAGCGGCCCGACGCGGCATCCCACTCGAACAGCGGAAAGTCGGTGATCCAGGCCCACGCCAGCAGGTCCGGCGCCGCCAGCTCCGCCCGCCGCCCCAGCTCCGCCCGCAGCGCCCCCAGTGTCTCGGCGACCACGCGCTCCTCGTCGGCCACGAGCAGCAGCAGGTCGCCCGGCCCCGCCTCCAGGGCCGTCCGCAGCGCCTCCATCTGGCCGGGGGTAAGGAAGCGCGCGAAGGGCGACCGCACGCCGTCGGTCTCCAGCGCGGCCCAGGCCAGGCCCTTCGCCCCGCGCGCCTTGGCCAGCTCGGTCAGCTCGTCGAGCTGGCGCCGCGAGTAGCTGGCTAGGCCGGGCACGCGCAGGCCCCGCACCCGCCCGCCGCGGGCCACGGCGCCACGGAAGACCTCGAACTCGGTCGCAGCCAGGAGCTCGCTCAGCTCGACGATCGGTAGGTCGTAGCGCAGGTCCGGCTTGTCCGTACCGTAGCGGGCCATCGCCTCGGCGTAGGTGAGGCGCGGGAAGGGCGTGAGCAGCCGCCAGGAGGTCAGCCGCTGGACCATCGTCGTGAACAGCTCCTCGATCAGCGCCAGCACGTCGTCGACGTCGACGAAGGCCATCTCCAGATCGAGCTGGGTGAACTCGGGCTGGCGATCGGCACGCAGGTCCTCGTCGCGGAAGCAGCGCGCGATCTGGAAGTAGCGATCCAGCCCGGCGACCATCAGGAGCTGCTTGAGCTGCTGCGGCGACTGGGGCAGCGCGTAGAAGCAGCCCGGGTGCACTCGGCTCGGCACCAGGTAGTCGCGCGCGCCCTCCGGCGTGCTCTTGATGAGCACCGGCGTCTCCACCTCGAGGAAGGCGCGCTCGTCGAGGAAGTCGCGAATGTACTTCACCACGCGGTGGCGCAGCTCCAGATTGCGGACCATCTCCGGGCGGCGTAGGTCCAGGTAGCGGTAGCGGAGGCGGACCGACTCGTCGATCGGGCCCTCGTCCGAGATGCCGAACGGCGGCGTGTTCGCCGGGTTGAGCACCGCCAGGCGGTCGACCTGCACCTCGACCTCGCCGGTGGGCAGGTTGGGGTTCTCGGTGCCGGGCGGCCGACGAGTGATCTTGCCCTCGACCTCGACGACATATTCGGCCCGCACGTCGTGGGCGGCCGCGTGCGCGGCCGGCGCGAGC
>Ga0070739_10007665_pt1 | contig 11341 bp, 8 predicted proteins | sample Coa_R1_7_FD_66445 | JGI IMG/M metagenome (GOLD analysis project Ga0070739, IMG submission 66445) | Surface soil microbial communities from Centralia Pennsylvania, which are recovering from an underground coalmine fire - Coalmine... | ecosystem: Environmental > Terrestrial > Soil > Unclassified ... | reverse complement strand
AAGTGCCAGCAGCTAGGTATCGATCTGCGCGCGGTGCGCGGATCAGGCGCGTAAGCAGCCGGCACGCGGTCGCGTCGCTGGGGCGTGCTCGGCTATTGCAACGCGGGTCGCTGCGGGCCGTTAGTTTCAGCTCAGAATACCTGCCATCCGCCCGGCGTCAGCTTCTTCCGTTGACCGTGGCTGTCAGTCAAGAAAATCTCGCCGCGCTTGCCATCGGTGATTTGCCCGATTGGCGTGATCGTGACGCCCGCAATCTTGCGCGGAATTTCTGCAGAACTGGGCGCGGTGAACAGCAGTTCGTAGTCATCGCCGCCATGCAGCGCGAAGTGCAGGCTGCTCGAGCCTGCTTCCCATCCGCTCGGCCGCGGAATGCTGTGCTCGGCAATCAGTGCGGCCACGCCGCTTTCTTGGCAAATGTGGCTCAGGTCAGTGGAAAGGCCGTCACTGATATCGATCATCGCGCTTGCCAGCTTGTGCCGGCGCAGGTGTTGGCCGACCTCGACGCGAGGCTCAGGATAGAAGTGGCGCCGGCCGGGCGCCGAGCGTGGCGAAATTTTCTTATCCGCGCGCAGTGAGGCGAGCACGGCCGCCGCCTGGCCCAGCTCGCCGGTGACGTAAATGCTGTGCCCCGGCTTTGCGCCGGAGCGCGAAATGGCGCTCCCGCGCGGCGCGTGCCCCACGACGACGATATCGGCACAGATGAGCGGCGCAACCGAGATGTCGCCACCCGCCAGTTCGACTTTGTGTTTTTTCGCCAGCCGCAGCAGGCCCGAAATAAATCCATCCGCCCACTTCTGCGGCAGGTCCGCAGGCATGGCCAGCGACAGGAACGCAGCCGCCGGTTCGCCGCCCATGGCGGCAATATCGCTCAGGCCTCGCGCCAGGCAGCGATGTCCGGCAGAGTCGGGCGCATGCCACTCCCGGCGGAAGTGCGTGCCTTCAATGCTGAAATCGGTGGTGAGCAGGATTTCGGCACCGCCCGAAAAGCGCAGGATGGCGCAATCGTCGCCGATCGCGTTGGCCACGGCTCGGTTGCGGTTGCCGCGCGCGTTGCGCCTGATGCGCGCAATCAACTGGCGTTCCTGGAGAGGCACGGCGGCACTATATCAGCGGCGCCGGCGGTCCATCGTGCCGTCCAGCCGATCTGGTTCGGCGATTCGCCTTAATCCATCTAAGGTGAAACCCACTTAACCCCATCCTCTAAGGTGCGTTTGTCAGTCGCCCTGCGGTCAGCTCTGGATTCTTTCCGAGCGCAAGGATTTCTAAGCTGCCTCTACCCCGGGAACCCCAACAGGAGGCAGTTTGACCAACGGGTTTCGCAATTTATTTTCCGGTGTGCTGGCGGCAATGGTTTCCATGTCTGCCGCCGCGCAAAGCGTTCCGCGGGCCGACCACGTCTTCCTCATCCTGGAAGAAAATCACAGCTACTCTGGCGTGATCGGCAGCTCTTCGATGCCGTACCTCAACAGCCTGGCCCAGAAGTATGGCCTGGCGACCCAGTATTACGCCAACACCCATCCTTCAATCGGCAACTACATGGAACTCACCACGGGCCAGGTGCTGACCAACAACGACGGCATGACGCCGTCAAACTTCCCGGTTTCGGCTGACAACATCGTGCGCCACTTCATCGGCGCCGGCATTACCTGGAAATCTTATGCTGAGGGCCTGCCCTCGGTTGGTTACACCGGCGGAGACACCGGCGCTTACGTCGTGCACCACAATCCTTTCGCTTACTTCACCGACGTGCAGAACAGCGCAACCGAAAAATTGAACCTGGTTCCGATTACGCAGTTCTCAAACGACCTGGCCAACAATACGCTGCCGCAGTTCAGCTTCATCGTTCCTGATTTGCAGGATGATGCGCACGACGGCACTCCGCAGCAGGCCGATGCCTGGTTGCAGGCCAACATCGGGCCGGTGCTGGCAAGCCCGGTGTTTCAGAACAACGGCCTCATCATCGTTGTTTTCGATGAAGGCTATTCCAACGATACTGCCTACGGCGGCGGCCACATTCCGATGGTGGTCCTGAGCCCGCAGGGCAAAAGCGGCTACACATCCACGTCCTTGTATCAGCACCAGAACACGCTGCGCTTAATTGGTGAGGCGCTCGGCCTGACCAGCTTTCCCGGCGCTGCGGCCACGGCCAACAACATGGCTGAGTTCTTCGGCCCATCGAGCAGTTCGGGAAGCGGGTCCGGTTCAACCAGCGGCACAGGCTCGGGCAGCGGCAGCGGCTCGGGCACCGGTTCCGGCAGCGGGTCAACTGCATCTTCAGGCGCGTGTACGGCGGCTTCTGCCGGCGTCACCATCTGCGCGCCTGCTTCCGGCTCGGCCGTCGGTTCACCCGTAACAGTGACGGCGGCAGCCAAGTCGTCAGGTTCGGCGGCCATTACTGCCATGCGGATCTACGACAACAACACCAGCGTGTATTTTGTGCACGCAGCTTCGCTGAGCACTTCACTCCCCATGAGCGCTGGAACCCACAACGTGGTGGTCCAGGCGTGGGACTCGACCGGCGCGGTTTACAAGAAGGCCGTCGCGCTCTCGGTTGGCGCAGCAGCCGGCGGCGGCTCGGCAGGAACATCGGGCGGGACTTCAGGGAGTTCGTCTTCGGGTTCGTCCTCGGGCAGCGGCGGCTCTTCCGGCGCTTGCTCCAGCACGGCGCTGAACACCGTCACGATCTGCGCTCCGCAGGCCGGTTCCTCGAGCGGCTCGCCGGTTTACGTCTCGGCGGCCGCCAGCTCGCAATACAACGTCACTACCATGCAGGTTTACGTCGATTACGCGCTCAAGTACTCGGTGAGCGGCGCGGCAATCAGCACCAACCTGTCGCTCGCGCCGGGCACGCACCGGCTCGACGTGAAAGCCTGGACCAGCGGCGGGACCAGTTTTATGGCAAACACTAGCGTCGCGGTGCCGTAATGCGCGATGGCGCAACAGCGACGGCCGCGTAGCCGCCGCCGCGCACGAGATAAATCGGAACGTCGAAGCGTCAGGTCGACGACGCCCTGGCGTTCCGATTTTGACCGTTGCGCTCTGCTTCGCTTAAAATCAGGACGTAGTTCCTTCCGTAACCGCGACCGATACGTCAGTTGCGGGCTCACTTGCCGAAGTGGCGGAACTGGCAGACGCGCATGGTTCAGGTCCATGTGCCCGCAAGGGCGTGGGGGTTCGAGTCCCTTCTTCGGCACCAGGTTTTTCGTTAATCTATACGGCACCTACCGCGCGTTGGCACCATGCGGGAGATTATCAAGTCCCTTCAACCTTCAAGAAAGCAATTGGCGCTGGGCAGCATCGGGAACATAATCGTGCCAACCTCATTTTCAGAAGGAGATCGCGATGCCAGCCTCGTTTCGCGTTCGTGGACCGTTCAAGGTGCCGCTAGATAAGAAGGTGAAGCGCAAGTGGATTCAGACTGGCTGTCCGGACTTTTGGCTGACGACGGCAGTAACGGAGAAGTTCGCTCACGAGTGTGGCTGCTATGTGTTCGCAATGCGCGCCGGAAAGGGGTTTCGGCCCATATACGTCGGGCGGGCTACGAAGAGTTTCAAGCAGGAGTGCTTTGCTTCCCACAAAATATCTTGCCACTACGGGCCAGCCCTTTTGAATTCCGGGAAGGGTACGCCTGTCCTTTTCCTCGTCGTCTTACAGCGCACCAAGGGCAAGGTCAACAAGAAGGCAATCGCAAAGGTTGAATCGTTCCTCATTCAAAATGCAATGAAGAAGAACCCAGAACTCAGCAATATCAAAGGGAAGAAAAGCGAGCACTGGTCCATTGACGGCGTGATTCGCAGCGGAAAAGGGAAAGTGTCGGAATCCGCCAAATCATTCAAAACTGCGCTTGCGCTTTAGCAACGCGGCGTTGGAGCGCCTCCTGCGGCTACCCGACGGCTACCGTTTGAGGTAAGAATGAGGGGTAAGGAATTCCAGGTAGCACTGGGAAATTTTTTGGGGCCACTGCCTAAGTGATTTTAAGATCAGGTGTTTAGTGTTGACTCTCAAAGGAGTTCTGGGCCGAATGAAGCGAGTCCCTTCTTCGGCACCAGGTTTTCGGGTTCACCGATGACAGTATCGGCTGACCTCATGTCTCGGCCGCATCTTTCGTCTTTTCTCCATCTCCCGTCTGGTCGTGACCTCCGGCCTGTCTACTCCGGCAAGGCCGGTGAAGGCGTTGTCGCGCCGCAGGTTGCCAGGCTGACTTTAGTCGCATCACTCTCGTGTCCTGTTGGGAGCGGGGGGATCGCGGGTAACATCAGCCAGCACCTGAGGGTTTGCCATGAATAAGCTGCCGCTGGTTTTGGCGCTGATCTCCGTTTCCGCGTTTGCCTCCGGCCCCGGCGCCGAGGCGGGCGCCAGCAAGGTTGCTCGCAATACCACAGCCATCAACTTTGGCCATGCCAGTTCAACCAGGCTGGCGCTGGCCGGTACCGACCTGATGAAGAGCGCCTCAGGCGAGCTGAAAGTTTCGGTCAAAGCCTCGCGGGTTGAGGTGGAACTGAAGGCCGAGGGCCTGCAGCCGGCAACCAGCTTCGGGCTGGAGTATCTGACCTATGTGGTGTGGGCGGTAAGCCCGCAGGGGCGCGCCGACAACCTGGGCGAGCTCGTGCTCGAACACAATTCAGCAGGCAAGCTGAAGGCGACCACCGAGCTGCAGACCTTTGGCCTCATCGTTACGGCCGAGCCGTATTTCGCCGTGACCCAGCCCAGCAGCCTGGTGGTGATGGAAACGGCGGCGGATTCGAGCGCGGGCGCGCAGGCGATCCAGTTCAGCTACGAATTGCTGGGACGCGACGCCTACTCTTCCAGCAACCAGAAAATTGACAACGCGATCTTCGGCATCGATCCGAACACGCCGCTGGCGCTGTTTGAGGCGCGGAACGCGCTGCGCATCGCGCGCTCGGCGAACGCCGCCCAATATTCGGCGGACGCATTGGGCAAGGCGCAACAGTCATTGCAGCAGGCCGAAACCGCTTATCGTGAAAAGCAATTGAAGGCGGTGATCACCTACGCCCGCGACGCAGCCCAGAACGCCGAAGACGCCCGCGTCATGGCGCTGAAAAAGCAGGAACAGGACCGGCTGACGCGTGAAGCCAGCGAGCGTGAAGCCGCGGCCCGCGCCCAGGCTGAAGCCCAAATCAAGGCTGAGAGCGAGCGCCGCCGCCAGGCGGAAGAAGATCGCGCCAAGGCTGAACAGGCCAAGGCGGAAGCCGAGCGCATGCGCCAGGAAGCGGAAGCCGCCGCCGCGCAGGCAGCGCAGGAAAAAGCCGCGGCCGAGCAGGCCAAGGCAGAAGCCGAACAGGCCCAGGCCGCCGCCGCCGCAGAGGCCGCCCAGGCCAGGGCGCAGCAGCAGGCGCTGGCCGAGCAGGCTGAAAAGGCCCGCCAGCAGGCCGAGCAATCAGAAAAAGCCCGCCAGCAGGCCGAGCAGGAGCGGCAGCAGGCTGAGAAAGATAAGGCCGACCTGCGCGCCAAGCTGCTGGCCCAGCTCAACAGCGTGCTTGAAACGCACGACACCGCCCGCGGCCTCATCGCCAACATGGGCGACGTGCTCTTCCAGACCGGCAAGTACGAATTGAAGCCGGAAGCGCGCGAGCGCCTGGCCAAAGTTTCCGGCATCCTGCTGGCATACCCAACGTTGAAGGTCGCAATCGAAGGCCACACCGACGCGGTGGGCGGCGACGACTTTAACCAGCGGCTCTCGGAGCAGCGTGCCGATGCGGTGCGCGATTACTTTGTGCAGCAGGGCGTCGCGCCGGCGTCGATTACCGCGCAGGGGTTCGGCAAGACGCAGCCGATCGCGGATAACTCAACAGCCGACGGCCGCCAGCGCAACCGGCGCGTTGAACTGGTCCTTTCGGGCGACGCCATCGGCAACGCTGCCACGCAGCCGACCGCTCAGGTCCGCTGAGCAGGGTTGGGGAAATATAAGAGCCTATGCTTAGAACCCTGCGTCACATCGCGTTCTTATCGCTCGCGCTGCTGCTGCCGGCTGCTGAGGCCGGCGCCGTTGCCAACCAGCCGGTGTTGCGCAGGGATTGTGTTGAAGTCAGGACGGCGCTTGGCGTTTTCCGCTTCAGGAAGCTGATGATCGCGGTCAACGGGCCAACCGTCTCGGTCAGCGGCACAGTGACGAATGACACTGAGCGCGATTGGCGGCACGCTTCGTTCGCCGTCACGCTGTTTGACAGCGCCGGGCGCGAAATTCTGCTTCGGCCGGCGCCGCGCGGCCCACGGCACCCGCACATCGAGCTTGCCATCGATAACCTGGCGGTGGGGCGAACGCATTACTTCCACGAAGATGACCTGCAGCTTCAGCGCCGCGCCGTGCCGGCAAACTTTGCCATTGTGCCCGACGGCACGAGCCAGCCGGAGTATCAGTTCGTCCTGGTGGAACCTGAATCGGTATTTCCCTGGACTTATTCTGACGACCTCGCCGATTTTGTCTTCACACCTTCGACCTCGCGGCTGGCGTTCACGGTGGTGAACACTTCGGCCGAGGCGCTGACGATCGACTGGGAAAAATCGGCGTATATGGATCCCAACGGCGCGTTGCACCGCATTATCCACAACGGCGTCAGGCTGGTGGAGCGCGCGCAGGCACAGCTGCCCACAACCGTGGCGCCGGGCGCCGAAATCCAGGAAGTCGCCTACCCCGCCGACGCAGTGGTTTGGCTCGAAAAGATGCGCTACTGGCAGGAGCCCGACCTGTTTCCCCCGACCGGCTACGAAGGCAAGAACTTCGCCCTTGCCTTATCGGTCACAACCCGCAGCGGCCTCGCTCGCAACTACGTGTTCCGGTTCCAGATCAACTAGCAATCCCACGCTCGACGCGCTTCCGCAATCAGAATCGCTGGCTACGGATTGGCCGGCGCTGCCCGTGCGCGCAGGGAAGCGTCTCAACTTTTTCGGCGATGCGGTGCACGAGCATGCAGGCATGCTGCACCGATTCGCGCAATCTCAGCAGGTCTTCTTCCGCGGCCGAAGTGCCCGCGTCCAGAGCGATGCGAAGCGAAAGGCAACGCTGCAAAACATTGGCAAGCTCGTGGATGATCTGGTGCAGGTCATTGGCTTCAGGCTGATAGGTGAGCACGCGGTTGCTGCTGTTCATGGCAACAGAATGAGGTACAGCCACGCCTTCGCGCGCGACTTCGAACCTTGCGGGAAAACTTTGGGTAACCTGATTCCGTTTGTGGAACTGCGGCCCAAAAAGGGTCCCAGAATTAGTGAGAAGGCTTCTTCGAGACCTTTTGTTCGGCGGCTTCGGCCTCTTTGGTCATGCCTTTGGCGCGGTAAGCTTCAGCCAGCGCCGATTCGGTGTCTGAATCTTCTCCCGAGATAGAAATTTCGCGGCGATAGGAGTCAATGGCGGCATTCAGGTCGCCGAGTTTGGCCTGGCACAAGCCAATGTTGTAGTTCACGCCCTCGGTTTGCGGGGCGAGTTGGGCAGTCGCGGTGAATTCCTGCAGCGCGCGGCGATAGTCGCCGGCGTCAAACTCAAGATTGCCCAGCCCAAAGTGCCCGGCAGGGCTCTGGGCATCGATCCGCAAGAGCTTGAGCAACGTGGCACGCGCCTGGGCGGCGTCGCCGCTTTTTTGCAATACCCACGCCAGTCCGGCGTAGGCGTCTTCATTTCGAGGATCCAGTTCCAGCACGCGCTTGAGTTGCGCTTCGGCTGCGCTCCACTGCTGCTGCTCGCTGTAAGCGCGCGCGAGCTCGAAGCGCGCCGGCAGGTAGGTGGGGCGCACCTGGACGGAGGTTTCGAGCTCACGGATGGCGTCGGCCGGCTTTTTTTCTTCGAGCAGGGCCGCGCCGCGCTGCAGGTGCACCAGGTAGGAGTGCGAGCGCTCAAGCGCCGCCACTGACGCTACTATCACGCAGAGAGCAGCCCCCAGGATGGCAAGCCTTCGCGGCCATGCCTCGCGGCCGGGAGCAGCGCGCGCCACCAGCGCGCCCAGGATTCCGCCCATCACCAATCCGCCAATGTGTGCGGCGTTATCGATATGGCCGGCCACAGCGCCAAACAGCAAGTTGTAGCCAACGAACACCACAAGGCTGCGAAACTGGCCCATGATGGCCTGGCGCGGCAGGGAAAACTCGCCCAGGTAAAAGGAAGCAGCCAGCGCGCCGGCCAGGCCGAAGATCGCGCCCGACGCGCCGGCGCTGATGCCGCCAAAGCGCCAGCCTACACTTGCCACCATGCCGGCCACGCCTGATACCAGGTAAATGCCGGCGAACGTCCAGGGGCCATACAGCATTTCCGCCAGGGCGCCGAGGTCCCACAGGCACCACATATTGAAGCCGATGTGGATGATTCCGATGTGAAGGAAGCAGCTCGTCAGCAGGCGCCACCATTGGCCGCCGAGCGTCAGCGGGCCGTAGTTGGCGCCCCAATGAAGAAGCTGCTGGCTGGTGGGCTCGGTAAGCGAAATCCCGGCGAGGCCCATGGCGGCGAAAACCGCCACGTTGATGCCGACGAAAAGCTGCGTTAACGAGATCGGCAGGGCGCGCTGCCGCACCAGCCATGGGGCCGGCATGACCGGCTGCACCCCGTCGTGCTCGCCGCCGGCGGCCTCGGCTTTGCGCGCAGCTTCATACTGCAGGCACCAGGGGCAAATCTTTTTGCCGAAGGAGAAGCCCGCCATGTGGCGGCCGCATTGAACGCAGTTGGCCATCGCGATCAGAAGCTGCGCGCGCGGGCTTAACCGGCGTGCGCTAACGGTTGCAGAGAATGCCGCGGGTTCACAGCTTCTCGAAAAATTCGCACGCCGAGCAGGAGATGTAAACGCCGCCGGGGACGTTGCGCTCGCGGTCTTTTACGCGCTTCACGATGCGAGTCGGCTTGCCGCACTTGGGGCAGTCGGTGCTCTTGGTGGTGTCCATGACCTTTTTGCGGTCAGCGGTCTTGGCAATCTTTGCCATTCGATGTTTCTCCTGAATATCGCCGGGAAATACCGCGATGGATGTTTTACGGCCGATGCGTGCGCGAGGAGTGAGCAGGCGCGCAACTGGCGCGGTATTCGCGCAGGCCGATGGCCTGATTATAGCAGCGGCGCGCCGGTCACTGATTTCGTCGCTTTCGTCCCGCGCTGCTAACCAGCAGGCACATGGCAAGTCAAACCTGAATCGGTTGCGGACACCGGTGAGGGGGGACGTCATGTCGAACTTGAAATATGCGCTGCGCACACTGCGAAGGAATCCTGGCTTCGCGCTCACGGCCGTGCTCACGCTGGCGCTGGGCATTGGCGCCAACACTGCGATCTTCAGCCTGGTGGACCGCTACCTGCTGCAGCCGCTGCCTTATCCCGAGCCTGACCGGCTGGTGACCATCTGGGAGAGCACCCAGGAAGGCGGGCGCGGCTCGGTCTCAATGGCGAATTTTTACGATTGGCGGCGCGAGGCAAAATCGTTCGAGAGCCTGGCAGCGTGGAGCGCCATGCAGGTCGACCTGCAGATGGGCGATTACCGCGAGCGCGCGCCAGGCGAGCTGATCACGCCCAGCTATCTTTCACTGCTGGGCGTGCGGCCGGCGCAGGGCCGCGCTTTTGGCCCGGAAGAGGAGCAGGCGCACGCTGCCGTGCTGGTGAGCGATAGCTTCTGGCGCAGCCGCATGGGCGCAGCTCCTGACGCGGTCGGCCGAACCATGACGCTCGGCGGCGCGCTGTTCACGGTGGTCGGCGTAATGCCCGCAGGCTTTGCCGGCCTTTCAGGCCATGCCCAGCTTTGGGCGCCCATTGCGGCTTACAACCTGATGTATCCGCAATTTGCGCAATACGATTTTCCCCACAGCCGCGACGTTCGTTTTATGGACGGGCTGGGTCGGCTTCGTGCCGGGGTCACGGTGGCCACTGCTGCCGCCGAAATGAAGGCGCTGGGTGAACGCCTGGAGCGGCAGTATTCGGAAAACCGCCACCGGGGCATTGCCCTGGCCGCGGCGCACGACGATATGACCCAGGAAGTGCGCCCGGCCCTGGAGGCGTTGTTTGCCGCGGTGGGCCTGGTGCTGCTGGTGGCGACCGCGAACGTGGCCAACCTGGTGCTGGTGCGGCTTTCGCGGAGGCAGCACGAAATTGCGGTGCGCACCGCGCTCGGCGCGTCGCGCTGGCACCTGCTGAAGCAGCTTTGGAGCGAAACCGCGCTGATTGGTTCAATCGGCGCGGCGCTCGGCCTCGCGATATTTGTTCTCATCGCGCGATCGTGGGCGAAGCTGCTGCCGCTTGACCTGCCGCGATTCGGCAGCAGCGGCATGGATTGGCGGCTGCTGCTTTTTGCCGTTGCGCTGACGGCGGCCACCGGCCTGGTGCTGGGGTTGTTTCCGCTGGTGCAGTTGGGGCGGCGCGGAATGCAGCCAAAACTGAGTTCAGGGGCGCGCTCAAGCGAAGCGCGAGGGCACTCGCGCCTGCGGCAGGTGCTGGCCGGCGGCGAAGTAGCGCTGGCCATGGTCTTGACCGCCGGCGCCGGCCTCATGATCAGGACGCTTTGGACGCTGGAGCACCGCGACCCCGGCTTCCGCAGCGATCACCTGGCCACGCTGCGCTTCGACGTTCCAGCGCAGGGCTATTCAAACGAGGCGCGCCATCTTTTACCGGAGCAACTGGCGGAACGGATGCAGGGCGTGCCGGGTGTAGAGAGCGCCGCGGCTTCGACTGCCGATCTGCTGGTATGGCCGGGCATCAATCGCGGCTTTGAAGTTGAAGGCCACGAACCATATACCAACCAGTTCAGCGTGTATTTCCAAGACGTAACGCCCGGCTTCTTCCGCACCATGGGCATTGCGCTGGTCAGGGGCCGCGACTTTACCCCGGCTGACAATTCGAATTGGCCGCTGGTGATGATTGTGAGCCAGGCATTCGCGCGCCGCTATTTTCCTGGCCAGGACCCGATCGGCAAGCGCCTGCGTGTGGGCGGCGCGCAGGCGGCGTGGAGAGTGGTCGTTGGCGTAGTCGGCGACGCGCAGATGGAAGACGTCCACCGCTTGAAGGAAGATGTTTGCTTCTTCTACTCGCCCATGCGCGATGCCGAAGTGGTGGGCACGTTGAGCCTGGTGGTGCGCACCGCGGGCAATCCCGCCGATTTGCTGGGCACACTGCGAACTGAACTGCAGCGCTTTGATTCCAACCTGACCATCTTTCACATCGCCACCGCGCAGCAGCGCATTGCCACTGGCCTCGCCGGAACGCAATCCTTCACGCTGCTGATGAGCATTTTTGGCACAGTTGCGGTTGGCCTGGCACTGCTGGGCACTTACGGCGTGGTGGCATATTCGGTTTCGCAGCGCATCCGCGAAGTCGGGATCCGCATGGCGCTGGGCGCGCAGCCTGGTGACGTGGTCCGAATGATCACG
>Ga0070739_10007664_pt1 | contig 11341 bp, 12 predicted proteins | sample Coa_R1_7_FD_66445 | JGI IMG/M metagenome (GOLD analysis project Ga0070739, IMG submission 66445) | Surface soil microbial communities from Centralia Pennsylvania, which are recovering from an underground coalmine fire - Coalmine... | ecosystem: Environmental > Terrestrial > Soil > Unclassified ... | reverse complement strand
GGCCTGCTCGCCCTCACGATCGCGATCTACGCCTGGCCGATGGCGGGGATCGCCGCCTTCGGGATCCTCCTCTCGACCGTGACGCGGAACAGCGCCGCCTCCGTGGTCGGCACGCTCATGTGGGCGCTCCTGATGCAGCTGCTCGGCGTGCTGCCCGGCACCGAGCCGATCCGCCCGTACCTGCTCGGCGAGCAGTTCTCGGCGTGGCACGGCTTCCTGCGCACCCCGGCCGACTGGACGCCGGTCGTGCGCGCGCTGTGGGTCTGCGCGCTCTACGTCGGAATCCCGCTCTTCGCCGGCTACCTCGTGTTCCTGCGGCGGGACGTGGCCGGCGAATGATCTCCGCTCACGGCCTGACGAAGGACTTCGGCGACAAGCGCGCCGTCGACGGGCTCACCTTCGAGGTGAAGCCGGGGATCGTCACCGGCTTCCTCGGCCCGAACGGCGCCGGGAAGTCGACGACGATGCGGCTCGTGCTCGGGCTCGACCGTCCGACGGCCGGGACCGTGACCGTCAACGGGAAGCCGTACGCCGAGCACACGGCGCCGCTGCGCGAGGTGGGGGCGCTGCTCGAGGCGCGCTCGGTGCACACGGGCCGCTCCGCGCGGAACCACCTGAAGGCGCTCGCGCAGACGCACGGCATCCCCGGCCGCCGCGTGGAGGAGCTGATCGACCTGGTCGGCCTGCACGACGTCGCGAAGAAGCGCGCGGGCAAGTTCTCGCTCGGCATGGGGCAGCGGCTCGGCATCGCGGCGGCGCTCCTCGGCAACCCGCACACGCTCATGCTCGACGAACCGGTGAACGGCCTCGACCCCGAGGGGATCCAGTGGATTCGCGGCCTGCTGCGCGGCCTCGCGGCCGAGGGCCGCACCATCTTCGTCTCCTCGCACCTGATGAGCGAGATGTCGATGACGGCGGACCATCTGATCGTGATCGGCCGCGGGCGGCTGATCGCGGACACGGGCGTCGCCGAGTTCATCGCCTCCGCGTCGAAGAAGCTCCTGCGCGTGCGCGCCCCGGACGCCGCCGGCCTGCGCGGCCTCGTCGACCGCCTCGGCGGCGCCGCCGAGGGGCAGGAGGACGGCTCGTTCGAGGTGTCGGGCGTGACGGCGGCCGATCTCGGCGACGCGGCGGCGTCAGCGGGCATCTCCCTGCACGAGCTGACCCCGCACACGGCCTCGCTTGAGGAGGCGTTCATGGAGCTGACACGGGGCGAGCTCGAGTTCGGGCACGAGCAGGAGGCGGCGCTCGCATGACGATCGCCTCGACCGCGGCGCCCGCGGTGCAGCCGGTCACCCAGGCGCGGGTCGTCCGCTCGGAATGGACGAAGTTCTGGACGGTGCGGTCGACGCGCTGGTCGCTCCTGATCGCGACCGTGCTCACGATCGGCTTCCCGATCCTCGCCTCGGCGATCATCTCCTCGCATTGGGGCTCGCGGAGCCCCGACGACCGCGCGCACTTCAACCCGCTCGACCCGGCGCTGATCGGCTCGCAGATCGCCCAGCTCGCAATCGGCGTTCTCGGTGTGCTCGTCGTCAGCGGCGAGTACTCGACCGGCATGATCCGCGCGTCGCTGACGGCGGTGCCGAGGCGCCTGCCGATGCTCTGGGCGAAGGCCGGCGTGCTCGCGGCGGTGGCGTTCGCCCTGATGCTGCCGTCCGTCCTGATCGCGTTCTTCGCGAGCCAGTCGATCCTCTCGCGCCACCACGCGAGCTACTCGTGGCACCACCCCGGCGTCGCGCGCGCGGTGATCGGAGCCGCGCTCTACCTGCTCGTGGTGGGCGTGCTCACGGTCGGGATCGGGGCGATGCTGCGGAGCACCGCCGGCGGCATCTCCGCGTTCGCGGCGATCTTCTTCGTGCTGCCGCCGATCATGAACGTGCTGCCGACGAGCTGGAACAACGCGATCTCGCCGTACCTGCCGAGCAACGCGGGCCGGGCGGTGATCCAGCTCACGCACGACTCGTCGAGCCTGGCGCCGTGGACCGGGTTCGGCCTCTTCGTGCTCTACGCTCTGATCGCACTCGCGCTGGGGGCGATCGTGCTCAAGCTGCGCGACGCCTGACGTCGACCGGTGTCAGACACCGTCGGCGCGCCGTAGCAACGCGCGCCCCACGACCGCCGCTTCCGCGCCGGCGCGTGCCAGGGCCTCGACATCGTCGGGCGTGCGGACGCCGCCTGCCGCGATCACGCGGCGTCCCCCCGCGGCGGCGGCCGCGACGAGGTCGAGGTCGGGCCCGCCGAGCGTTCCGTCGCGGTCGATGCCCGTGACGAGCAGGCGTGCGTCACCCGTCCGCTCGAGTGCCTGGTCCAAGGTGACGCCGGTCCCTTCGAGCCAGCCGGCACTGCGCACCTCGCCGTCGAGGACGTCGAGCGCGATCACGACCTGCTCGCCGAGCTCGAGCCACGGCGTCGGGTCGGGCCACGCGGCGGTGCCGACGACGACGCGGTCGGCGCCGGCGAAGAGGAGCGCGAGGGCGTCGTCGCGGGTGCGGATACCGCCCGAAGCCTGAACGGGGAGCCCGACGCCCGCGACCGCCTCGACGAGCTTCGGGCGCACCTTGCCGGTGCGCGCGCCGTCGAGGTCGACGAGGTGGATCCGTCGTGCGCCAAGGCGCGACCAGTTGAAGGCCAGGTCGACCGGATCCTCGGCCCGCTCCACGATCTCGTCGTAGGCGCCCTTGCGGAGGCGGACGGCCGTGTCGCCGAGGACGTCCACCGCCGGGTAGACGTCGATATCGAGCTCGAACCACATTCTGTCATGTTAGCGTGCTAACATGAAGGAGACCAATGGCGGAGCGAGCGCGACACCCATGGAAGACCAAGGAGACGAGAGAGCTCTTCGACGCGATCCTCCGCCTGGAGACGCGGTCGGAGGTGGAGGCGTTCTTCCGGGACCTGTGCACGCTGTCGGAGCTCGAGGCGATGGCGCACCGCTGGCAGGTGGCGCGCCTGCTGGAGAAGGGGCTGCCGTACCTGGAGATCGCCGCGCGAACGGGCGCGTCGACGACGACGGTGACGCGCGTGGCGCACTGGCTGCGGCACGGCGAGGGCGGCTACCGGGCGGCGCTCGACCGCGCGGCGTCCTGAGGGTCGCCCTGCCCGCGAAAGGGCGGCTGCGCGAGCCGTCGTTCCACCTGCTCGAGGACGCGGGGCTGGGGCCCGAGCAGCCGGGCGACCGTGCCCTTGCCTTCCCGTGCCGCAACGCGCCGGTCGAGGTGCTGCTCGTGCGCGCCGCCGACGTGCCCGAGTACGTGCAGGACGGCGTCGTGGACTGCGGCATCACCGGGATCGACCTGGTGCGCGAACGCGGCGCGGACGTCCAAGAGCTGCTCGCGCTCGGCTTCGGTTCGTGCCGGCTCGAAGCGGCGGTGCCGGCGGAGGCGGAGGCGCGGTCGCTCGCCGACCTCGCGGGCGCGAGCGTCGCCACCGTCTACCCGCGGCTCGCGCGGGAGCTGCTGCCGGTCGACGTGACGCTCGTCGACGTGACGGGCTCGGTGGAGATCGCGCCCCGGCTCGGGCTCGCCGATGCGATCGTCGACCTCGTCTCGTCGGGGAACACGCTGCGCACGAACGGCCTGCGCTCCCTCGGCGTGCTGCTCGAGTCGGAAGCGGTGCTGGTCGCGGGCGACCGCGAGCGCGCGGCTCCGTTCGCGGCGATGCTGCGCGCGGTCGTCGAGGCGCGGCGCCACCGCTACGTGATGCTGAACGCGCCCGAGAGCGCGCTCCCTGCGATCGCCGAGCTCGTCGCCCCGCGCGTCCCGAGCGTGCTGCCGCTCGCCGAGCCCGGGATGGTCGCGGTGCACGCGCTCGTTCCGTCCGCCGACGTGTGGCGGCTGCTGCCGGAGCTCGAGGCGGCCGGCGGCTCGTCCATCCTGATCGTGCCCGTCGAGCGCATGGCCGCATGAGCGTAGTTTCCGAGGTCAAGGAGCGCGGCGTGGAGGCGGTGCGAGAGTGGGCGCTCCGACTCGACGGCGCCGAGCCCCGACTTTGTGTTGAGTCAACACTAAGTCCGGAGGTGCGCGAGGCCGTGCTGGCGCTCGCGGGCCGCGTCCGCCGCTGGCACGAGCTGCAGCGGCCGGCGGACGTCGAACTCGAGGTCGAGCCCGGCGTCCTGCTGCAGCGGCGCTGGCTGCCGCTCGACACGGTCGGCGTCTACGTGCCGCGGGGCCTCCTCTCGACGCTCGTGATGTGCGTGGTGCCCGCGCAGACGGCCGGCGTGCGACGCATCGTCGTCTGCACCCCGCCCGACGGCGCCGACGGGGTCGCCGCGGCCGCGCGGCTGCTCGGCGTCGAGGAGGTGTGGGCGCTCGGCGGCCCGCAGGCGATCGGCTTCCTCGCGTACGTGGAGCGCGTCGACAAGATCGTCGGGCCCGGCAACGCCTTCGTGAACGAGGCGAAGCTCGAGGTTTCGCGCGACGTGCCGATCGACCTGCCCGGCGGCCCGTCCGAGGTGGTCGTGGTCGGCGGCGACGCAGACGTGATTGAGCAGGAGCTGGCCGCTCAGCGCGAGCACGGCCACGACGCCGTGTGCACGGCCGTCGCCACGCTCGAGGAGGCGGAGGCGATCGCGCCCGAGCATCTCGTCCTGCTCGGAGAGGCGGAGCCGCTCGCCGAGCGCGTCCGCAATGCCGGCGCCGTCTTCGTCGGCCGCTTTTCGCCGGTTGCGGCAGGCGACTACGCGACCGGCGGCAACCACGTCCTGCCGACGAACGGGTGGGCGCGCTCGGTCGGCGGGCTGGGGCTCGAGACGTTCCTGAAGCCGGTGACGATCCAGCGGCTCACCGAGGCGGGGCTCGCGAGGATCCGGCCGACCGTCGAGGCCCTGGCCGCGGCCGAGGGGATGCCCGCGCACGCGGCTGCTGTCAACCGGCGTAGGCTCGACGGAGCCCGACAGGGAGCGGAGGCGCCGACCGGGGCGGCGCCGGAGCGGGAGCTCCGATGAAGGCGCTCGCCCCCGACTTCCGCCCCTACAGCTGGGCGCCGCCGACGCCGGAGGTCGCACGCCTCGCCGCCATCGACCCCTCACAGGTGCTCCGGTTCGACCAGAACACGCCGGCGCTGCCGCTCCCGTCGACGCGGCCGGGCACCGTCGCGGGTGCGCTTGCACGCGTCAGCGGCTATCCCGGGGGCGGCTACCTGCCGCTGCGGCGTGCGATTGCCGCATACGCGGGCGTCGAGCCCGAGAACGTCGTCCTCGGCGCCGGCGCCGACGACCTGATCCTGCTCTGTGCACGCGCCTACGCCGGCTCCGGCGACCGGATCGCAGTCCCCGATGCCCCCACCTACCCGCTCTACCGGATCGCCGCGCAGCTCGCCGGCGCCGAGGTGAGTGACGAGGGCGCGGCGCTCACGTTCGCGTGCCGGCCGAACAACCCGACGGGCTCGCTCGACCCGCTCCCCGACGCACGGCCGCTCGTCGTCGACGAGGCGTACTACGAGTACTGCGGCGAGACGGCGCTGCCGCTCGCGGCCGACGAGGAGGTGGTCGTGCTGCGGACGTTCTCGAAGCTGTTCGGCCTCGCCGGCGCACGCGTCGGCTACGCGATCGCGCGGCGCGACCTGGCCGACGAGCTGAACGCGCGCCAGTCGCCTGCGCCCGTGAGCTCGCTCGGCGCGGAGCTCGCGGTCGCCGCGCTCGCGGCGAAGCCGGACCCGCGGCCCGAGCTCGAGGAGCGCGACCGTCTCGCCTCATCGCTCCGGGCCCTCGGCCTCGAGCCGCTCGAGTCGCACACGAACTTCCTCTACGTCCCGGTGGGAGACGGGCTCGCGCTGGGAGACGCGCTGCTGCGGCAGGGGCTCGTCGTCCGCGCGTACCCCGAGGCGATCCGCGCGTCGGTTCGCGATGCCGCGGACGACGACGTGCTCGTCGAGGCGCTGGCGCGGATCCTCGACCGTCCCTCGCCGGTCCCGCCCGCCGGCCACCGGGTCGCGCGCCGGCTGCGGGCGACCGCCGAGACGCGCCTCGCGACCCGGCTCGCGCTCGACGGCGCGAGCCGCGTGCGCGTCGCCACCGGGGCGGGTCTCTACGACCACTTCCTCGAGCAGCTCGCCTTCCACGCGGGCTTCGACCTGCTGGTCGAGGGCGCGGGGGACCTCGAGACCGGCGACCACCACACGGCCGAGGACGCCGCGCTCGCCCTCGGCGGGGCTCTGGACGAGGCCCTCGGCGACCGTCGCGGCATCGCCCGCTACGGAGACGCGGTCGTGCCAATGGACGACGCGCTCGCGCGAGCCGCGGTCGATCTCGGCGGGCGCGCGCACAGCGAGATCTCCGTCGAGCCCGACCCCGGCCTCGCGACGCACGTGCTCGAGAGCCTGGCGCAGGCCGCGCGCGCGTCGATTCACGTGCAGTCGAGCGGCCGCGACGCACACCACACGGCCGAGGCCGCGTTCAAGGCGGTCGGACGGGCGCTGCGCGCGGCCGTGCGAGTCGAGTCGCAGGGGCTTCCGTCCACGAAAGGGCTCCTGTGAAGGTCGCGGTGTGCGAGTACGGTGCGGGCAACGTGCGCAGCGTGCGGCTCGCCTTCGCGCGGCTCGGCGCCCGCGAGACGACCGACGTGCGCCGCGCCGACCTGGCGGTGCTGCCCGGGGTCGGCTCCGCGCGGGCAGCGCTTCGGGGGCTTCGCGACCGCGGCCACGACGTCGCGCTGCGCGAGCGCATGGAGGCGGGGCGCCCGGTCCTCGGGATCTGTCTCGGCCTGCAGCTCGCGCTGGAGGAGACCGAGGAGGACGGCGGCGTCGTCGCACTCGGGCTCGTGCCCGGACGGGCGGTGCGGCTGCGGGAGGGCCGGGTGCCGCGCATCGGCTGGGCGCAGGTCGACGACCGCGGGGCGTTCTGGTTCGCGCACTCCTACGCCGCCGAGACGCCGTTCGCGACCGCCTGGTCGGAGGGCGTCGTCGCGGAGGTGCGGCACGGCTCGTTCGTCGGCTGCCAGTTCCATCCGGAGAAGAGCGGCGCCGCCGGTGCCTCGTACCTGGAGTCGGTGTGCCGCTCCCTCGCCTGATCCCGTGCCTCGACGTCGCGGGCGGCCGCGTCGTCAAGGGCGTCCGCTTCCAGGGGCTGCGCGACGCCGGCGATCCGGTCGAGCTCGGCGCGCGCTACTCGGACGAGGGCGCCGACGAGCTCGTGTTCCTCGACGTGAAGGCGACGCTCGACGGCCGCCGCACCCTCGTCGCGCTCGTCGAGCGCGTCGCCGAGCGGCTCGCGATCCCGTTCACGGTCGGCGGCGGCGTGCGCTCCGTCGAGGATGCATGCGCGCTGCTCGAGGCCGGCGCCGACAAGGTCGCCGTCAACTCGGCGGCGCTCGAGCGGCCGCAGCTGATCTCGGAGCTCGCGGCCGAGCTGGGGTCGCAGGCGACCGTGGTCGCGATCGACGCCGAGGGCGGAGCCGTGCGCTCCCACGCCGGGACGACCGCGACGGGGCTCGCCGCCGTCGACTGGGCACGCGAGGCGCAGGCGCGCGGCGCCGGCGAGATCCTCCTCACCTCGATCGACGCCGACGGCACCCGCGACGGCTACGACCTGGAGCTGACCTCGGCGGTCGCCGACGCCGTCGACGTGCCGGTGATCGCCTCCGGCGGCGCCGGTGACGCATCGCACGTCGCCGCGGCGCTCGAGGTCGCCCAGGCGGCGCTCCTCGCCTCGATCCTGCACGAGGACCCGGCGCGCCTCGGGACGCTGCGCGTGGAGCTGCGCGAGCGGGGGGTGGCCCTCCGATGTTGAAGCCCGCGGTCGTCCAGGACTCGGCGAGCGGCCGTGTGCTGATGCTCGCGTGGATGGACGACGAGGCCGAGCGCCGCACGCGCGAGACGGGCGAGGCCTGGTTCTGGAGCCGTTCGCGGCAGCGCCTGTGGCGGAAGGGCGAGACCTCCGGCAACACGCTGCGGGTCGACGAGCTGCGCGACGACTGCGACGGCGACGCAATCCTCCTGCGCGTGACCGCAGCCGGGCCTGCGTGTCACACGGGCTCGACCACCTGCTTCGCGCCCGCGCTGTGGCGTACGATCTCTGAGCGCGCGCTCGAGCGGCCCGCCGGCTCGTACACGGGCGAGCTGCTCGACTCCGGCGTCGGCGCCTGCGCGCGGAAGGTGGGGGAGGAAGCCGTGGAGCTCGCGGTCGCCGCACTCGACGAAACCGACGAACGTGTCGTCGAGGAGGCCGCGGACCTCGTCTACCACCTCTACGTCCTGCTCGCGGCGCGCGGCCTCGACGTGGCGGCCGTCGAGGACGAGCTCACACGGCGTCACGCTCGGCGCGCATCACCGACACCGCCGCCAGGATGAGCGAGAGGTGGGTGAGCGCCTGCGGGAAGTTCCCCAGGTGCGCGCGCGTCTCCGGGTCGATCTCCTCGGCGTAGAGGCCGACGTCGTTCGCCGCCTCGAGCAGCTCCTCCATCAGCGACCGCGCCTCCTCGATGCGCCCCTGGCGCGCGAGCGCGTCGACGAGCCAGAACGAGCAGGCGAGGAAGCAACCCTCCTCGCGACGGAGACCGGTCGACCGGTAGAGGAACGGGCCGCTGCCGAGCTCGCGGCGCACCGCCTCGATCGTCGAGGCGAAGCGCTCGTCACCCGGCTCGAAGTACCCGTAGCGCGCGGCGATCAGGATCGATGCGTCGAGCTCGTCGCTCCCCGGCCACATCAGGTACGCGCCGCGCGCGTCCGACCAGCAGTTCTCCTCGACGAAGGCGCGGATCTCGTCGCGCGTGGACTTCCACGTCTTCACGCGGTCGTCCGGCAGGCGGCCCTTGGCCGCGAGCTCGAGCGCACGGTGGAGCGCGGCCCAGCACGCGAGCTTCGACTGCGTGTACGGGCGCGGATCGATCTCCCAGATGCCTGAATCCTCGCGCTGCCAGAGACGGCAGACGTCGTCGGCGAGCTTCGCGCACTGCTCCGCGGTTCGCGCGTCGAGCATGTTGCCGTGCTCGCAGAAGCGATACGCGGCGTCGATCACGTCGGCGTAGCCGCCGAGCTGCAGCTGACCGTCGGCGTCGTTCCCCACGCGCACCGGCTTCGAGCCTCGGTACCCCTCGAAGTCGATGTCGAGCCGCGGCAGGTCGGCCTTCCCGCGGAGCGTGTACATCGGTTGGAGCTCGCTCTGCACGCGCGAGGCGTCGACGACCCACGCCAGCGACCGCTGACACTCCATCGTGAGGCGCGCCGCGAGCAGCGACTCGAGCGCGAGCGAGGTGTCGCGTACCCACGAGTAGCGGTAGTCCCAGTTGCGGTCGCCGCCGACTCGTTCCGGCAGAGAGGTCGTCGGCGCAGCGGCGATCGCGCCGGTGGGCGGGAACGTGAGCAGGCGCTGCACGAGCACGCTGCGGCGCACGGCCTGCCGCCACGGCCCCTCGTAGGGGATCTCGCGCGTGTACGTCTGCCAGTACTGGCGCGTCCGCTCGAGCCGCTCCTCGAGCTCGCCCCGCGGCGGCAGCGCATACGGGTCGTCGTTGAAGTAGAGCATCGCGAGCAGCGCGCTCCCGGCGTGCCCGACGGTGAACCGTCCCTCGAGGTCGCCGCCCCGGACGTGCGCCTTGCCGCAGTCGTAGGAGAGGACGGCGATCGCGTCGTCGTCCCACTCGACGAGTGCGACTCCCTCCTTGATCGACGCGGTCGCCTGCTCCTCGCCCCAGCGCGGCCGAGCGGCGAGCCGCCACTCGAGCTCCACGTCGCCCTCGATGCCCTCCACCTTCCGCACGAGCTCCGACCACGGCAGCAGCGCGCCGCCGTCGGTCATGAACCCCTCCGTCACCTTCACCGTCCCGGTCGGCGTCGCGTACACGTGCTCGAGCACGTTGCTGTCGTCGACGTAGCGCCGCGAGACCTCGAACTCGCCGCGCGGCCGCAGATGGAACGAGCCGCCGCGGGCGGGGTCGAGCAGCCCGGAGAGGACGGCGGGGGCGTCGAGGTCGGGCAGGCAGAGCCAGTCGATCGAGCCGTCGAGCGCCACGAGGGCGTGCGAGCGGCCGTCGCCGATCAACGCGTAGTCCTCGATCGGCGCGAACCCGTCCGTGCGCGTCGGGCGTCTCACAGACCGCCGGGTTCCCCCCATTGCCCGATCGGAAAACTCAGGGGCAGGCGGAGCGGACGGGGTGGCCGGCGAGCGACAGCCGGACGTGCTCGCGGCGCGCGAGCGCGAGCAGCTTCGCGCGGTAGACGACCATGTCGTCGTGCGTCCAGTCGCCGTGCGTCTGGCAGCGCCAGGCGGCGTAGCGCTCGCGGTGGTAGGGGCTCGTCAGGCTCTCGCTGTGCCCGATCACGTTCGGGAGCGAGATGTGGTAGCGGGCGGCGAGCCAGAGCGTCAGGTGGAGCGACGCCTGCAGCTGCCGCGGGTTGGAGAGGATCTCGGCGTCGCTCGTGCCGACGTGCTCGATCCCGATCGCCGTCCAGTTCAGCCCGACCGTGTGCCGGCAGATGGTCGTCAGCGGGACGAGCTGGTAGATCGTCCCGTCGCGGTCGATCACGAAGTGGGCGCAGGTGCCGGGCAGCTCGTGCAGCTCCGGGTCGGGCGCGTCGCTCGCGAACGTGTTCCAGGCGGAGGCGAAGGTCGTGCCGGCGGTGTAGTGCTCGACGATCACGTGCGGGTGCGCGAGCCGCCAGGTGTCGAGGCCGTAGTGGCGGAGCGCGTAGCGGGCGGTCTCGGCGCGCCGCGCCGCGCCGAACGGAATCGGCTTCTGCACGATCGGCGGCTTCGCCGGCAGCACGAGCGCGAGGAGGAACGCGGCGAGGATCCGCACGCGCCGACGGTAGCGCGGGCGGATCCTCGCCGACGAGCGGTCAGATGTGCTGGGGCTGGATGCTCGACCCGCTCTGCGGAGCCGCGGGCGGCGGGCCGAACGGGCGGGCGGGGAAGGTGCCGTTCACGCGATCCGTGACGCGGCTCTCGATGGTGGGCGAGATCTGGTCGGCCTGGGCCTGCGTGAGGCGGCCGTCCTTCACCGCCTGGGCAAGCTCCGCCTGCTCCTGCGCGACGAGCGCCTGGATCAGGCCCGCCTTCGACTTGCCGGAGGTCGCGTCGGCGATCTGGCCGAGCGTCTTCCCGGAGCCGAGTTGTGTGAGAAGGTCGCTCTGGGAGAGCCCGAGGTAGGTCGCGGCGGCTGCGAGGTCGTCGCCGGGCCCGCCGTGGTGGCCGAAGCCCCACGGGCCGTGCCCGGGGCCGGGGCCGGCGAAGCCGGTGCCGTTGACGCGATCGGTCACTCGCTGCTTCAGGTTCTGCTGGATCTGGTCCGCCTGCGCCTGCGTCAGGTGCCCGTCCTTCACCGCCTGTGCGAGCTCCGTCTGCTCCTGTGCGACGAGCGCGTCAACGAGGCCGCCCGCCGACTTGCCCGCGGTCGCGGTCGCCAGC
>Ga0070739_10007663_pt1 | contig 11341 bp, 9 predicted proteins | sample Coa_R1_7_FD_66445 | JGI IMG/M metagenome (GOLD analysis project Ga0070739, IMG submission 66445) | Surface soil microbial communities from Centralia Pennsylvania, which are recovering from an underground coalmine fire - Coalmine... | ecosystem: Environmental > Terrestrial > Soil > Unclassified ... | reverse complement strand
GTTGAAGCTGTTCCAAAAGATGGAGCGGGACGCCGGCCCGCGGCAGAAGCTGAACTGGCGGTTCCAGCAGGCGCTCTACCGGGCCTCCTACGACGCCTACGTCCGCGCCCGACTGTTGCACGAGGCGGACGTGGAGGCCGAGGTGCGGGAGATGATGCGGCAGGCCCGGCGGGTCGGGTCGCTCAAGGTGCTCACCGCCGCGGAAGCGGTCATGGACCGGGAGGCGAACGAGCCGCCGGCCCCCGAGCTGCGGGCGCGAGTGTTCGAGCTCGCCGAGGCGCTCTTCCAGAGCATCCGCATGCAGTTGAGCGTGCCGCGCTACAAGGCGATCGCCACCGAGCGCGGCGCCAACATCGATGCCATCGACCTGCCGCTCAACGATCGCGGCTGGCTCGAATCGCAGTTTGCGGAGATCCGCAAGAGCGCTGATGAACGCGAGCGCCTCGCGGCCATCGATGCCATCGTCAACCGCACCAATCCCGGCCCCGGCGGCTTCTACGACGATCTCGGCAATCTCACCCGCCAGCCGCACCTCGTGCGAGGCGCGGGGTTCGACAAGGACCCCGCGTACTTTGAATCCTCGCTCGTCGGTTTCGCCATGCGCAGTCTCGGCGGCCCGCTGCTCACCGATCCGCGCGCCTGGTGGGACCACGCGGAATCGCTCTACGAGGCGCCGCTCGAAATGTACTACCCCGGACTCGATCCCTCCGCCGAATACAAGCTCCGCGTCGTGTACGCGGGAGACGCCACGCGGCCCGAAATCCGGCTGGTCGCGGGCGATGGCATCGAAATCCACCCGCTGCTTTCGCGGCCCATCCCGTTCCGGCCTCTCGAATTCGATATCCCGCACGCCGCGACCGCCAACGGCGATCTGCGCCTGAAGTGGTATCGCGAGCCCGGTCTCGGCGATGCCGGCCGCGGCACGCAGGTCGCCGAGGTCTGGCTGATCCGCAAATGACGCGCCGCCTCACGCCTCCAGATACCACGGCACGTTGACGATCGCAATCCTCCGGCGGCCCTTCACCAGCAGCAGCGCCGTCAGCAGCTCGCCGCGCTGATTGTGCATGAAATAGTCGTACCAGTGCCGCTCCACCAGTTCGCTCAGGACGACCGCTATGGTGCGGTCCGGATGTTCGCTTTCCCGCCGCAGCACATGGTCGATAATGGGCTGGATCACCAACCGGTACGGCGAACGCAGCACCGTCAGCTTCGGCGCGGGCCTGCCGGCGGCGCGCGCCTGCTCGGCGATCTGCTCCTTCCATGCCTTGTCGGCCGGCGCGGAGCCCTCGCATTCCACGTGCACGATCTCGATATCTCCGGAAAGCATCATCGCGAAGTGCAGCGCCTTCTGCGAAACCGCGGTCCAGGCATCCACCGGCAGGATCACGAGCGGCGGCTTCAGATCGCTGGTCACGAAGGCCGCCTGCGGCGCGACCTCCCGCGCCACCCCGTCGTAATGCCGGTGGATCGCCGACATCAGGCTGATGAGCACGACCGCGATCACGGCCACCACCCAGGCGCCCTCCGTGAACTTCGCCGCCAGCACGACGAGAACCGTCGCGCCGGTCGCCAGCGCGCCCACGCCGTTGACCACCATGCTGGTCCGCGCGTGCCGGCCGCCGGTGCGCTTCCAGTGCGCCACCATCCCCGCTTGCGAGAGTGTGAAAGCCAGGAACGCGCCCACCGCGAACAGCGGGATCAAGCGATCCGTGACCCCGCCGAAAATGATGAGCACAATGGCCGCCAGGAACGCCAGAACCCAGATGCCCTGCGAATACACCAGCCGCCGCCCGCGCATCGCAAACGATTGCGGCAGGTAGCAATCCATCGCCGCCGCCCGGCAGAGCCGCGGAAAATCCGCAAAGGACGTATTCGCGGAAAGCGAAAGCACCGTGAGAATGGAGCCGATCGTGACGTAGTAGAAGATGCCGCGCCCGGCCACCGCGGCCGTAAGCTGTGAAAGCACGCTCTGGTAGCCGGCCTGCCCGGGCGGCGTCGCGCCGATGCCATACGCGCGCGCCAGCCACGCGATCCCGGCGAGCAGCACAATCAACAGCCCGATAATGATGGCAAGCGTCCGGCGCGCCGCCTTGACCACCGGCTCCTGGAATGCCTGCACGCCGTTGCTCACCGCCTCGACGCCGGTCATCGCCGTGCAGCCGCTGGAGAACGCCTTGAGCAGCAGCCACAGGCTCACCGCCTCACCCGTTGCCCGGAGCCGCGGCGGCATTACGACCGGCTGCGGGTGGCCGCCCGCCATCGCCGCCGCGATCACTCCGCGCGCGATCACCGTGAGCAGGCAGGCCACGAACACGTACGTCGGGATCATGAACAGCACGCCGGGCTCCCGCACACCGCGCAGGTTCACCACCGTCAGGATCAGGAGGATGCTGAGGCACAGCGCGAGCGTGTGCGGCTGCAGCGAAGGCACGGCGGAAACCAGCGCCCCGACGCCTGCCGAGATCCCCACCGCCACGTTCAGCAGGTAGTCGATCATCAGCGCCGCCCCGGCCAGCAGCCCCGCGCGCGCGCCCAGATTCTGCGAGGCGACCGTATACGACCCGCCGCCCCCGGGATACGCCGCGATCGTCTGCCGGTAGCTGAAATAGACGATCGCCAGCAGCACGATGATCGCGGCGCTCAACGGCACGATCCAATGCAGCCCGGCCATCCCGAGCGGCAGCAGGATCGTGAGCGCAGCCTCCGGACCGTACGCCGCCGAACTCAGCGCGTCCAGCCCGAACGTCGGCACGCCCTGCGCGGCGCCGATTCGCTGTTGCTGCTCCTCCGTGGTGGATAACGGCCGGCCGAGCAGCAGATCCGCAAGAGGCATCCTGAAACATTATCGCCGCTGGGGTGGCAGGATCATGCTGCCTGAAGCCGGGATCCGCCTCTCCGGCCGTGCGAATCCGCTCCCCGCGGCATGGCTCAGCGCTGATATTTCCGCAGCACTTCCCGCAGCCGCTCGTGCGGAAGCGCAATCACCTGATGCCCGTTGTAACCGGTCATCGTCTCCGCGCCGACCATCGCGTTCACGATCGCTTCTTCGGTCGCCTGGACCGTTGCCTCGAATAGCCCGTTCATGTCGTCGTTGGCGAGCATCGAAATCGACGTCGTGCCGCTCGTGATCCCGGCATTTGCATTCGCTGTGGAGAACGCCACAAAAATATCGCCCGACCCGTTCCCGGATACCGATCCCGTCCGCGCCAACCCCAGCGACGCCCGCCTCGCCAGCCGCTTGAGCTGGTTAGGCAGCAGCGGCGCATCCGTGGCCACCACGATGATGATCGAGCCGACATCCTTGTCCGCGAAGGCCCCATTGCGCGCATAGGGAACGCCGTCCTGGATTTCCCGGCCCACCGGTACCCCCACGATCTGTAGCTGCGTGCGCCGCCCGCAATTGCACTGCACCAGCACGCCCACCGTGTAAGCCCCGGCCTTCCGCGACGAGGTGCCGGTTCCGCCCTTGAATCCGTAGCAGACCATCCCCGTTCCGCCGCCGACGTTGCCCTCCGCCACCGGCCCGCTCTTGGCGTTTTCGAGCGCCGCGACAGTGTCCGCCGCGGTGACGTGAAAACCGTTCACGTCGTTGAGGAACCCGTCCCAAGTCTCGGCCACCAAGGGCAGGAGCCATTCTTGCGATTCCTCTCCCGGCCGGCTCCGCTTCACCTGCCACTGGATGAAGGAATCCCGCACCGTGCCCACGCTATGAGTATTCGTCAGCAGCACGGGCCCGCTCAGCAGCCCGCTTTCCTCGAGCCACGTCGTGCCCGTCATCTCGCCATTGCCGTTCAGTGAAAACCAGGCGCCGAACGACGGCGCCATGGAGTTCTTCCCGCGCGGCCAGACCGCGGTTACGCCGGTCCGCACCGCGTTCGCGCCCTCGCCGGAGTTCAGCGTGCGATAGCCCACTTCGACGCCCTGGACGTCCGTGATGGCGTTCCATTGCCCCGGCTGGCCCGCGAGCGGCACGCCGAGATCCCGCGCCCGTTCCGCCGCGAAGGCAATCCCGCCCGCGAGGAACGCAATGACCGCCAGTGATTTCATTGGGGAGAGTATACAGGAAAGTTCCAACGACGGCCGTGGGGCATGAAATAATGTAATGGCAGAATGAACGGCGGTAGCGAAATCTTGAACGAAGTGCTGCGGCGCCTCGTGGACTTCTACCACCCCGACCGGGTGTATCTGTTCGGCTCCGCTGCCCGCGGTGCTGTCACGCCGGATAGCGACCTCGACTTTTGCGTAGTGCTGCCGGACGATGCGCCGCCCGAACTCTTACGGGACAGGTCGGTGCACCGCCGCCTCTGGGGCGTCGGCGCCGCAGTGGATGTGATCCGCATTCGCCGCACGGATTTCGAGAGCCGTGCTGCTCAGGTGAGGTCCTCGTTGCCTGCCACCGTGCTGCGGGAAGGCCGCCTCCTCTACGATGCCGGACGAATTGCTGCGTAGCGAAGCCGCGAAATGGCTCCGCGAAGCCGACAAGGATCGAAACGCCGCACGACTGCTTCTCGAGCAGGAGCCGTCACGTTCGGTGTTTCACAGCCAGCAGGTCGCCGAGAAGGCTGCGAAAGCATTTCTTACATACCATCAGGTCGTGTTCCGAAAGACTCACGACCTTGCGGAGCTGGGTTTGCAATGCGCAGCCCTTGACGCCAGCCTGGAAGCGCTCTTCCAAAAGGCGGCGGAGCTTACCGACTACGCCTCGGCCTTTCGTTATCCCGATGCGCCGTACGAGCCCGATGCGGACGAAGCAGCTCAGGCGCTGGCTGTGGCTACCCGAATCTGGGAGGAGGTCTGGCGGCGTCTGCCTGCCTGACGCCCCCTACCGCTCCGGCCTCAGCACCACCGCACTCCGCGCCTCCACCTTCCCGAACTGCATCGGATAGCTCTGCGCCGTGTAGTAATGCTCCCACTGGTCCCGGTAATGGCTGGAAAAGATCTGGCCGGATTGCCCGATGGTGATGTTCAGCAGCGAGCGGTTCCAATCGCCCAGATCGGCGTTCATCCGCATCGAGGGCGCGAGATGCGCGGTCGTCTGCTTGGGCGAAGACGGCGATCCGCTCATCGGCACCGGGCCGATATCGAAATACGTCCCGATCATCGGCACCTGATGGATCACCGGATGATCGATGCGCACGCGCAGCCAGCGGCCGTACTGCCATTTGCCGATATCGGCGCCCTGCATTCGCCGGCCTTCTTCGAGCGCGTCCACCAGCGCGCGCAGCAGCATCTCATCGAAATCCGCGAACCATGCGGCTGGTCGCTCCATGAGCAGTTTTGCCCCGACCGCGCGGCTCATCGGGTAATCGTACGCCAGCGCGTGGCCGGGCGCGGCGCGCTCCACCATGGCCGTGCGGATATGCTGGAACGCGAGAGTCGTGATCAGCGGCGCCGCCAGGCTGTGCTCCATCTGCCCGTTCCAGCCCCGCAGCAGCTCGACCGCGCGGTCGAGCGAGCCCACGTGCATTTTGCGCCGGTCGTACGCGGCCACAAGCTGCTGCGCCAGGAACCGGTCGAAGCCGGAATACACGTCCTTCTGCACCGCGATCAGGTCCGCCGCGCGCCACCCTCTGCGCGCGCTCAGCATATCTCGGATCTGCTGCATCCGGAAATGCGGCGCGAAATTGCCGTTCACGGGATACGGGTAATCGGTCGGGAACGGATTCTGGTTGGCCGTGACGACCATGCCGCCCGCCGGATTGAACGATTGCGGCAGCTCCTCGAACGGGATGTAACCATCCCAGTCGTATTGCCCGCTCGATCCATCCACCGGCAGATCGCCCACGTACCCGCGCCGCTTCGGCAGCTTGCCGGCGGCGTGATAGCCGATGTTGCCGTCCACATCCGCATAGACGAAATTCGAGCCCGGCCCCGGAAAGCGCGAAAGCGCTGCCGTGAAGTCGCGCCAGTTTTCGGCACGGTCGATGTCCAGGATCGGGTATTGCAGCAGGCCCGGATCGGCGGCCACCCAGCGCAGCGCCATGCGATCGGAGCCTTCGCTGACGAACAGCGGGCCGAACCGCGTCATCCAGACCGTCAGCTCGGTGGGGTTCTGCCCCTTGACGCGAATGATCTCGCGCTCCAACTTCGCCTGCTCCTGGTGCCCCTGGTAGGCGTAGCGTCCGGTCCGCTCGTCGATCTGCAGCAGGTAAAGATCCTGCACGTCGAACTGCAGGTTCGTGATGCCCCAGGCGATCCGCCGGTTGTGCCCCACGACGATCCCCGGCACGCCCGGCAGCGCCACGCCCGCCGCATCCAGCCCCCGCGCCGTCAGGTGCGTCATGTACCAGATGCCCGGCACCGAGTAGGCCAGGTGCATGTCGTTCGAAAGCAGCGGCTTGCCCGAAGCCGTGCGGCTCCCCGCCAGCGCCCACGCGTTAGACCCCGGTTGCACCTCCGCCCCGGAGCGCGGCGGAAACAGCGCCGCCACCAGCGCCGGGTCGCCATCCTTCATCATGTCGCGCTTCAGCAGATCGTCCCTCCAGGTGCTGGTGAGGTCGCGGAACATGTGCAGGCAGATCAGCAGGGAATCCACGACGCTCCACGGCCGCGGCTGGTAGCCCGCCAGCGTGAATTCCACCGGCAGATTGCCGTAATGAGACGTGATGTAGGCGTTCACGCCGCGCGCATACGCGGCCATTGCCGCCCGGTCCGCCGCCGGCAGCGTAAGGTACGCTTCTTCCGCAATGCGCCGCAGGCGCAGGCGGCGCGATTCGCGGTCGCTATCGAGCGCCAGCGGCCCGAACACCTCGGCGAGCTCGCCGGCATCCAGGCGGCGCAACAGGTCCATCTGGAACAGGCGGTCCTGGGCCGTTAGATACCCCTGCGCCACCAGGGCGTCCTCGATGCTCGTGGCGCGGATGTGCGGCTCGCCCAATGTGTCGAACGATACGGAGACATCCTCGGCCACCGGCGCCGCAATGGTTCCCGAGCGCTTCGGCAGGGGCCGGATGGCGAACCACCACACCGCCCCGAGCCCGGCCACCACCGCCGCCACGATCGCCAGATTCAGAGCCCGGATGAGCCGCTCGCCTATCGAGGGTGTGGAGGGTTTCAGCAAGAGTACGAAATATAATGATAAACTATCGCCGATTGTTCGCTGGATCCCCGTCGCGCGCGACGGCAGCCTTGGTCCCCGGCGGAGACCCGGCCCGGGTCGCCTCACAACCCTATAGCTTTTGGCGTTTGTTTGGATTACAATCGTGCCACAGAAAAAATGGGCGCGTTCCCGGGATACGTTGGAGCGCGCCCACCTACGTAACGGAGTTAGTTGGTTATCAGTAAAGACGTACCGGCCGCGATTTGGTTATGCCCGTCCGCTAAAATGATTTTGGCAACGTGACGTATACCCCGTTCCGCATTCTGGCGGTCATTCTGCTCATCGCTGTCAACGGGTTCTTCGCGGGCGCCGAAGTCGCCCTGCTTTCGGTGCGGCAATCGCGGCTGCGCCAGATGGCGGAAGCCGGCCAGCCGGGGGCGCAAGCCGCGCTCAACCTGCTGGCCAATCCCGGCCGGCTGCTCTCGGTCACCCAGGTCGGGGTGACACTGGCCAGCCTCGGCCTCGGGTGGGCCGGCGAAGGCACCGTTTACGCCATCCTTTCCGGCTGGTTCCGTCCCGCCGCGACGCCTGCAACGGCCGCGGTGCTGCACGGCGCCGCATTCGTCCTCTCCTTCCTCGTTATTAGCTACTTTCACGTGGTGCTGGGAGAGGTTGTGCCCAAGAATCTCGCCATTGCAAGGGCGGACCAGTTGGCGGCGCTGGTCGCACCGGCGCTGCTCGTTTTTTATCGCGTGTCGCTGGCATTCGCCGTGGTGGTCGAGCGGTCGGCCGCCGTCATCACCCGGGCCCTCAAGATTCGCGGCGGACCGCACGGCGGCGGCCACTCCACCGAGGAGCTGAAGCTCATCGTCAGCTCCAGCCGCGGCCTCGGGTATCTCCCGGAGCTTCAGGAGGACATGATCCATCGCGTGCTGGATCTCGGCGCCATCTCCGTCCGGGAAATTATGGTGCCGCGGCGCGATATGGTCACCATCGACGCCAATGCCAGCCTTGACGACGTGCTGCGCACCATGATCCGGGAGCAGCACTCGCGCCTGCCGGTCTTCGAGGGCTCGCCGGGAAAAATCATCGGCATCCTGCATTATAAGGACCTGCTGCCCGTCTGGGAGGAGCGCCGGCGCGCCATCCGCTCCGGCCGCCCCAGCCGCTCGTTCAAAATCGCGCGCCTCGTGCGGCCGCACCTCGTGGTGCCCGAAACCAAGCCGCTCTCCCAGATGCTGGAAGAGTTCCGTATGGGGCGCTCCCACATGGCAATCGTCGTCGACGAGTTCGGCACCATCGCCGGCATGGTGACCGTCGAAGACGTGCTCGAGCAGGTGGTGGGCCGCATCGAAGACGAGCACGACGAGAAGGCCGCCAGACGCACCGCCGAAATGCGCGGCATCGAGCTCGATGGCGCCACGCGCATCCGCGAGCTCGAAGCCGAATTCGGCATCGAGCTCCCCACCGATGCCGGCTTCGAAACCCTCGCCGGCTTCCTCATGTACCGCCTGGGAGAGATTCCGCACGCGGGCCAGGCAATTGAATACGAGGGCCGCCGCTTCACGGTGCTCGAAATGGAGCGCAACCGCATCGCCCGCGTGCGGATCGAGAAGCTGCCGGAGACTCCGGCCGCCCCGGTGCCGAGTTCACAACGGCAGGAATGAGCAGCGCCGTTCCATCCGACTCCCTTAAACAGGTATCAATTGGAGATTCGGGTCCAGCCGTTTCAGATCGGCCGGGTCGCTCGTGATCACCGCATAGCCTGTTGCTTGCCCACAAACGACGACGTGCGCATCGGCGATGTCCGCGGTGCCGCTTTCCGCCAGCAGCGCGCCTACGGACTGAGCCTGGGATCCGTCCAGTGGGATCACCTCGGTCCCTTCAAATTGGATCATTCTCCAGAGGCGAACCTGCCTGGAAGGGTTCCGAATGACCTGGGCAAGAGCCGTGGCTGGAACGATGAGCCGGCCATCCTCCGCGAGAGCGGCATCGAGAATCAGAAGGACCCGGCGGTCGTTCCGTTCGAGGGCGATCAGCCCGCCGGCGTCGAAGACGACTCCCTTCACGCGGCATTCCGCGGTTTGGCGCCACGCTTCCGTGCCGAGAGCATCCGCCTCGCCCACGCGCGTTCCTTGGGCGTCGGCGGTCCGCCAGTTGCGTCTAATCCCTCATCGACCATGGCGCGGAAGGCGGCCGCATTGTCCAGGGATTTCTGTACCGCCTGCTGAATGAAACCGGAGATGGTCGGGGCCTTTTGACCGGCGACGCGTTTCCGGATCTCCTCAAGCTGGCGGTCCGGCAGGGTGATCGTGATCTTTTTCGTCGCCATACCACCTACCATACTACAGTCCGATTCCCAGGCGGTGCGACTGCCTGCATGCTACCGCGCCACCTCGCCCGTCTTCTCCGCCATACGGGCAGGCCAGTCGGACATCCGCGAATCGTAACCCACGCTCTTCTCGCGCAGGGTTCCCGTCCGGTCCACGATCCAGTTCTGGGGAATGGTGAACGGCCCCGCCACGCTCTCGACGTACTCGCGCGCCCGGATCACCGGGAAGGTGTAGCCGTTGGCGGCCAGGAACGGCTCCAGCTCTCCCGGATTTTCATCCACGCTCATCGCCAGCACCTGAAAATCGCCACGCTGCCTGCTCAGTTCATAAAGCTTCTGCACGGCGGGCAGCTCGTCGCGGCATGGGGCGCACCAGGTCGCGAACACATTAATGAAGGTGGGATGGCCCTTGAGTGCCGCGGTCTTCCATTCGGCGCCCGAAGCATCGCGGAGCACCGCGTCGGGCAGCGCCTTATCCACCTTCACCCACGGCGCAAAATCGGCGGCCACGCCGGGGCGGCGCGCCGGCTGCGCGGGTTTGGGGACCGGAACCCGCGCAGTCGCGGACACCCATCCCTCGCCCGTCCCGCCGAATTCGTCCCAAAGTTGGCGCGCATGTTGCTGTAAGGCGGCATCCGGCAAGCCGCAGCAAGCCAGGGCCTTGGTGTACAGAACCAGCGCGTCCAGCCGGTGACCCTCCGCCTCGGTCGTCCTTGCGGCGCTCCCGAGATAGTTCCCCTCGAACAGCGGAAACCCGGAAGTGGAATCGTCCTTCTTGAATTCGTTCTCCCTGAGCCATTGCTGCATTCGCCGCAGCATGGCGTGTGCCTTATCGAAATCCTTGAGCTGATCCGCCGCCTCGACTATCGTCGTCATGCAATCCCACACGGAAACGTCGAACCCGTACTGCCTGCCTTTGCCGATCTCCTCGATCTTTGCGGCAGGGTAATTCAGATCGTTCTGTTCCTCCGGTCCCAACGAGAGCTGATCGAGCGCCGCCTGCGCCAGGCGGATCGAACCTCGAGCCGGACTCCTCCACGTGTCCAGGCCTGGGCTACGCGCATTTCTACAGGCACGTCGGTCCAGCCCAACTCCGCTGCCTGATTCAGCGAGAGGCTCCGTTCGCCCGCCTGCTCCAGCTCTTGTTTGGTCCATCCGGGTTCCGATGTGAGCCACCTCAGCCGGATACTCCACGCTAAGCCGCTTTCCGGCCACTTCTGCACCCACTCGCGCGAAAGCCTGGCGTACTCGATGATCGCCGCCTGGCGCTGCGCAGCGGTGAGGTTGTCGCGCAATCGCAGCCGCCGCGCGGCGGCATCTTCGGCGATATGGCAATCACGGTCCTGATTCAAGAGCGCTTCGGTGCGGGCCGCGTCCGCACTGCGTCCGGTGAGCCGATAGCCATCCCACAACACTCCCAACAGCGTGAGCCCTCTGGGCGACAACGCCTCCAAGCGCTTCACGTCCGCCGCCACACGCGCTCGGACAGCATCGTACTCGGTCTCGCTGGCCCCGCGAAATTCGGCCGCCCACAGCTTTCGCCAGTATTTCAGTGCCCCGCGGTCTGTGGATTTTTCGAGTAAGGGACGCAGGTCGCGCGCCCAGGCCCGGCTTTCCGAACCGTCGGTTACCTGGTCGAGGTAGTCGAATCCATCCAGGTTGTCCGGGCACAGCCGGCGATAGCGGCGGGCATTCTCGAGCAACTTCGCTGAATCGTGGAACATGCGGCTGCCGTAGATGCGCGCGAGCGCGGCGTACGGCCAGGGCATGTCTGGCGCAAGGGCTACCGCCTGGCCGAGCTCGGCGAGCGCCTGCTGCGTATTCCTCCCAATCAGTGCCCGGCCGTGCAGATAAAGGAAGCGCGGGTCGCCGGGGTGGTCGTGCAGCAACTGTGCGTATTCGGCCGCCAACGCCCCCGGTCGCGGCCGCTCGGGAAGAGCATCCAGCCGATGCTTGAGGCGAAAAAATTC
>Ga0070739_10007662_pt1 | contig 11341 bp, 10 predicted proteins | sample Coa_R1_7_FD_66445 | JGI IMG/M metagenome (GOLD analysis project Ga0070739, IMG submission 66445) | Surface soil microbial communities from Centralia Pennsylvania, which are recovering from an underground coalmine fire - Coalmine... | ecosystem: Environmental > Terrestrial > Soil > Unclassified ... | reverse complement strand
CCAGAGATTGCCGCTCTTGCAGCGACACGGGCAACAGATGAAGAGATTGCTATCATGCAAGAGGCCGTCAGGGTAATGGATGCCAATCTGAAGAATGCAGAGTTGTTTATCTCTGCTGATAACGATTTTCATCAAGCTCTGGCACAGGCGACGCACAACGATCTTATTTTCGCCCTGGTAGACTCCATCGTCAACCTGCTCAACGAACAGCGTACACGTATCTTCTCAGTTGAGGGCGGGCCAGAACGGGGGCAGGTCCACCATAAACATATCCTGGAAGCTATCGTCCGGCGGAATGCGCAGGCAGCTCATGAGGCTATGCGTGCGCACTTGCGACAGGTGCGAGAGGACGTGGCAGGCGCAACATCGTAGTATGTCGTGTAATTTGTATTTGGAGGTATTTCATGACTCACCTCGGTTTTGTCGGCCTTGGTGCGATGGGAGGGCGCATCGTCAAGCGCCTCCTTGATGCAGGATACACGGTGACCGGCTACAATCGCACACGCTCAAAGGCGCAATGGCTCCTTGATGCTGGCATGGGCGAGGCCCAGACTCCACGCCAGGTTGCCGAAGCTGCTGATGTGATCTTTAGCATGGTAACAAATACAGCCGCGCTACAGGATTGCACTAGCGGAGAGAGTGGCATTCTGGCAGGGCTGGGCAAAGGCAAAATTTACATCGATATGAGCACGGTCAGTCCCGCCAAATCTAGGGAGATCGCTGCCCAGGTTGTAGCGACAGGAGCACACATGCTCGACGCACCGGTCTCAGGCAGCGTGATCACGCTGGAGCAAGGCAATCTTTCCCTCATGGTTGGTGGCGATCAAGCAATCTTCGAGCAAGTCAAACCTATTCTGCTTGCCATCGGATCCAAAGCGACCTATCTGGGTACCAACGGGCAGGCGGTCTTAATGAAAATCGCGCTCAACCTGAGCCTGCAAGTGCAGTTTATGGGCTTGTGCGAGGGAATCCTGCTGGCGGAAAAGGGTGGCATCGCTCGTGAAACGGCGCTGGAAGTGTATCTCAACAGTGTGCTTGCTTCCCCATCCCTCAAGTACCGTGCTCCATTCATCTTGAAAATGCCCGATGAGGCGTGGTTCAACGTGAACATGATGCAGAAGGACATGCTGCTGGCTTTGGAGATGGGACGCGAACTCGATGTACCACTCCCAACTGTCGCCGTCACCAACGAGTATCTGACTGCCGCCCGTGCTATGGGTCTGGCGCATGAGGATTTCGCGAGCGTTTTCAAAGTCCTGGCAAAAATGGCAAGCGTCGATCTATAAAGACTGAGTGTCAACGTTCTCTTATGGAGACTCACCATGCTACATCCCGAAACACCCAATACTGGCCATGCAGCAGTACCTCTCGCGGACACCTTGCCGCTTGAGGAACGCGACCGATGGCTGCTGATGTACAGACAAATGCTCACCATTCGTATTTTTGAAGAGCATGTCAACGAACTGTACCTCGCTGCTAAAATGCCCGGTCTGGCTCACCTCTATAGTGGCGAGGAAGCAGTGGCGGTGGGAGTTTGTGCCACGTTACGACGTACTGATTACATCACCAGTACGCATCGTGGTCACGGTCACTGCATTGCTAAAGGGGCTTCGCTCGATAGAATGTATGCTGAGTTGCTAGGCAAGGCAGCTGGCTATTGTCGCGGCAAAGGCGGCTCTATGCATATTGCTGACCAGGATACGGGCAACCTGGGAGCGAATGCGATTGTCGGTGGCAGTGCTGGCATTGCCACGGGAGCCGCTATGTCGAGCAAAATGCGAGGTACCGATCAGGTTGCGGCATGCTTTTTCGGCGATGGAGCACTGGGGCAGGGCTTGCTGTACGAAGTCATGAACATGGCAGCGTTGTGGAAGCTCCCAGTTATCTACGTCTGTGAGAATAACCAGTATACGGAGTACACCCCTTACACTGAAACAACGGCGGGCAGTATAAGGGAGAGGGCTAAAGCCTTTGGTATTCTTACAGAAGAAGTGGATGGACAGGATGTTCGTGCCGTGTATGCCACTGCACAACGCCTGGTAGAACGGGCCAGACGAGGCGAAGGACCGGCTTTTCTGCACTGCACCACCTACCGCTACTACGGTCATCACGTGGGAGACATTCAACGCTCCTACTATCGCTCAAAAGAAGAGGAAGGATACTGGAAAACTCAGCGCGACCCGCTGCAGTTGCTCTCCTCGTGGATGATCAAGCAACAGCTAGCCGAAGCCAGTGTCTTTGAACAAATAGGGCGGGAGGTACGCGCCGAAGTTGAAGCAGGCGTCCAATTCGCACTCGACGCGCCATTCCCAGAGCCAGGTGAGGTAGATCAGCATGTCTATGCCTAGTACAGTATCGGGTCAGAGCGAAAGCAAGCACATACGCGAGATCACCTTTGGACAGGCCATTCGCGAGGCTATCGCCCAGGAGATGCGCCGTGATCCACGAGTGTTTATCATCGGCGAAGACGTGGCTGAGGCAGGAACACCCTTCAAGGTGCTTTCTGGCCTGGTAGAAGAATTTGGACCAGGTCGCGTCATCGACTCACCGATCTCGGAAGCAGGTATCACGGGCCTGGGAGTGGGCGGAGCCATGACAGGCATGCGCCCCATTGTGGACATCATGTTTGGCGACTTCATTGGACTAACCATGGATCAGATCGCTAATCAGGCGGCAAAGGTCCATTACATGTCCGGCGGCAAACTCAAAGTCCCGCTCGTCGTGCGTACTACGATGGGGGCTACACGGCGCAGTGCTGCACAACACAGTCAGAGCCTGCATGCCTGGACAAGCCATATTCCAGGCTTGAAGGTCGTCCTTCCATCGACTCCATACGATGCAAAGGGTTTGCTCAAAACAGCGATTCGCGATGACAATCCGGTCATCTTCTATGAAGACAAGATGATGTATCAACTCAAAGGCCCCGTACCAGAGGATGACTACACCATTCCTTTCGGAGTCGCCGATATTAAACGCGTAGGCGGCGATATTACTATCGTGGCAACCAGCAGCATGGTCCAGGTCGCGCTGGCTGCGGCAGAGATGCTGGACACGATTGGCATTAGTGCAGAAGTGGTCGATCCACGTACGACGTTCCCACTTGACAAGGAGATGCTGATCGAGTCTGCCAAGAAAACGAGCCGTGCCATTGTGGTTGATGAGGGCTATGAGCGCTATGGTGTAACGGCAGAATTAGCAGCGGTGATTGCTGATGGTGCCTTTTACTATTTGGATGCTCCTGTCAAACGCATGGGAGCGATGGATGTACCTGTACCGTTTTCACCTGCATTGGAAGATTTGACTGTTCCTACTGCTGCCTCCGTCACTGCGCTGGCAAAGACGTTGTGCGGACAGGTGTAAAGGAGGGAAAACGACGTGGCACTCAAAACATATGGATTGATGGGCGTCGATTGGGAAGAGCGTGTCAACTTTGAACGGCTACGTACCGAGCGGTTGGCACGTATCAAAAAGCTTCTCAAAGAGTCCGAGATGGGTGCGTTGCTCTGTTTCGACATGAACAACGTGCGTTACATCACGGCAACACACATCGGTACCTGGGCGATGGACAAGCTAGCCCGTTTCACGCTCCTGCCACAAGACGACGAGCCGATTATGTGGGACTTCGGTTCAGCAGCGCGTCACCATCAACTCTATTGCCCCTGGCTCGGCGAGCGTTCCCGTGCAGGTATCTCGACTCTTCGCGGGGCCATGCTCCCAGCAGCAGGTCGTGCAGAAGACGTAGCACGTAAGATTCGCGTCGAACTGGAGGCACGAGGTCTGCTCAACGAACCGGTCGGCGTGGATGCTATTGAATTACCAGTACTCTTTGCCCTACAAGCGGAAGGCATCAAAGTCGTCGATGGGCAACAACTGATGCAGCAAGCCCGTGTGATCAAAACACGGGACGAAATCACACTGCTGAATACTGCCTGTATGATGGTCGATGCTGCCTATGATGAGCTTTATCGCTTTATGAAGCCTGGTGTGCGCGAGAATGAGTGTGTTGGTCTCGTGAGCAAGGTGCTGTATGACCTCGGCTCAGAGCACGTGGAAGGCGTGAATGCTATCTCCGGTGAGCGCTGCAGCCCTCATCCGCATGTCTTCAGTGATCGAGCATTGCGCCCTGGTGATCCGGCGTATTTCGATATTCTGCATAGCTATAACGGCTATCGCACGTGCTACTACCGCACATTTGCTGTCGGCAGCGCCTCTCAAGCAATGGTAGATGCTTACAAGAAGTGCCGAGATATCCTGGACGTGGCGATTAACATGATCAAGCCAGGAGTCACTACGGCTGATGTTGTCAAACTCTGGCCCAAAGCCGAGGAGTTTGGCTTTCCTAACGAGGAAGCAGCGTTCGCACTCCAGTATGGTCACGGAGTTGGCCTCTCCATCTGGGAGAAACCCGTCTTTAGCCGCCTGGTCTCGCTCGACCACCCAGAGGTCATCGAAGAAGGGATGGTCTTCGCGCTTGAGACGTTCTGGCCCGCCTCTGATGGTTGGTCAGCAGCACGTATCGAGGAGCAGTTGATCGTCACCAAAGACGGCTGCGAGGTCATCACACGCTTCCCGGCAGAGGAACTGCTCGTTGCGGGTGTGCGCTACTATACTGCAACGGGTCCTTTAGCGACAACACGCGATACGCAATCGCATTTGAACGCCTTCAACGGACACCAGCGTTCCGTTGCCGTCACTGATAGCAAAAGCATAACTATGCAATCGTAGGGGATGTTATGGCGAAAAACGTCATTCTACCTGCCCTCGGTATGGCACAAGAAACAGGTACCATTCTGCGCTGGCTCAAGGCTGAAGGAGATAGTGTCACACAAGGCGAAACGCTGGCGGAGATTGAGACCGACAAAGCAACTGCCGAGATCGAAGCTCCTGCGTCCGGAATCCTGTCGAGTGTGTCTGCATCCATCGGGGATGAGGTTCCTGTTGGACAGGTGATCGCGGTTATCTTGACTGCTGAAGAAGCTTCATCAGCTCTGAATGGAGGAGCGCCCGTTGCGGATATGCGACAGAAGGCTCCTGCCAGCGTTGCCACAAGTGCTCTAGCAGCTCGCATCACTGCTGAGCATAAACTAGACCTGGGCCAGATGAAGCCAGAAGGCAAGCGCATTCAAAAAGCCGACGTGCTGAACTATCTTGCCACTCAGAAGAACGTAGGCACAGTTCAGCCACGGCTGGCACCAGCTTCACCGAAGGCACGGCGATTGGCGGCAGAGCACGGACAAGATATCGCTTCACTTCGTGGCAGTGGACCAGGTGGAGCAATACTTGCAGCAGATGTTTTGACGGCACAAACCTCCTCAATAGGAAAAATAGGTGGGGAGACGACTGAGACGCATGATGAGTTGACGGTCAGCAGTGTTTGGCGCATCATGGCAGAGCACACAACGCAAAGTTGGACAAGCGTCCCACACTTCTTTCTTGTGCGTGAGGTCAGAGCAAATCGACTCATCACCTGGAGGGAGCAAGCACAAAAGCGCCCTGGTGAATCGGCAGAGGTCACCTATACTGACTTGCTTATGAGAGTCGTTGCGTCAACATTGCGCGAATATCCACGTGTGAATGCGTCCTGGAACAAGGGGAAAATACAGGCCAATCACGAGGTCAACATCGGACTAGCCGTCGCTGTTGCAGAAGGACTAGTTGTTCCAGTGATTCATCATGCCGATACGCTCAATCTAGGCGAGATCGCGCAACGCCGTCAGGACCTGGTTACTCGTGCTCATAGTGGTAGATTGCGCCCGCAAGATATGTCAGGCGGCACCTTCACAATAAGTAATCTAGGTATGTACGGAGTAGATGCCTTCAATGCGATCATCAACACTCCCCAGGCAGCTATTCTGGCTGTAGGTCGTATCGCTGATCGCGTCATCCCTGCCAACGGGCAAGCAGTGGTACAACCGACGATGATACTCAGTCTTTCCTGTGATCATCGTGTCATCGATGGTGCGCAGGGGGCGCAATTTCTGGGGACCTTATCCGACCTGCTAGAGGAGCCACTAGGTCTGCTCAACTGAGCGCACCGTAGCAACGAGGAACGACACTTTCTAGTAACACAAGGAGGTTCAACCAGCATGACTCATAGGTACGGTCCATCGCTCAAACAAAGCATATGCTTTACCGCAACTCTCATCATGATACTTGTGGCAAGTGCCGCGTGTGGAGGTTCAACTGGCGGTTCAACTGCCTCTACAGGCACCACTGCCAATCAACCCAAGACACCAATTAAAATCGGTGCCTCGCTCTCACTCTCAGGTGACTTCTCAGCTGATGGGAAAGCCTTCGAGCAAGGCTATCAACTCTGGGCAGACAAAGTCAACAAGAGCGGTGGCTTGCTCGGGCGTCAGGTCCAGTTGGACATTGTATCCGATGCCAGCAGTCCACAGCAGGTCGTCACGAACTATCAGAAGCTGATTAACGTTGACAAGGTCGATCTGGTCTTCGGGCCATTCTCCTCCCTGTTGACGAAACCTGCCTCACTAGTGGCCAGCCGCGCAGGCTATGCATTTCCTGAAGGAGCCGGAGGCGGACCATCTGTATTTACACAGGGCTTGAATAACCTTTTTGATGTCTCGCTGCCGGTCGCTAACAACCTGGTCAGCTATACCCAGTATATCTTGTCGCTACCTGCCTCAGCACGCCCCAAGACAGCGGCTTATGCAACAGAGGATGATCCATTTACGCAGCCACAAGTGGACCTCGCGAAGCAGCTCCTGGAGAAAGGAGGCGTCCGCACTGTCTCCTACCAGGTCTACCCGGCAGAGACCACCGACTATACGCCTATCGCCGCTAAAATGATCCAGTCTCAAGCAGATATTACAGTGATGGGGACGCTGCTCCCTGACGTTACGGCTTTTATACAGGCTTTCAGGCAACAGCATTACACTCCGAAGTCCATCATTGCCACGGCAGGACCCGACCAGGGTGATCAATTCACTAAGGCTATCGGCGGCACACAGGTTGCGGAGGCCATTTTCGTCCCTAATGGCTGGTACCCAGGCGTCGACAACTTTCAGAACAAGGAGATGGTTGCAGCCTATCTTGCTCAGTATGGTGGTACGCCCGATTCCATGAGTTCGGACGTAGCGGAGGCATTCGCAGTGGGGCAAGTTGTGCAACAGGCAGTGACGAAGAACGGCAGCCTTGACAACCAGAAACTGATCCAGGAACTGCACTCTGATACCTTCCAGAGTGTCCAGGGTCCTGTGAAGTTCGATAGTACGGGCCAAAATACTGCTGCACAGGCATACCTGTTCCAATGGCAGAATGGTTCACTCATACCTGTCTATCCCGCTTCCCTGGCAAAGGCGAGTCCAGAATATCCTAAGCCCAATTGGCCGTAGCAGGATGGAGATGAGACCTTCATTGCGTTGGTACAGAGTGCTTCTGAACGCACTCTGTACCAACGCAATGAAGGTCTCATCTCTGGACTTTCTCCATGAGGAGAGTTCTTTTCATGAACATCATCATCGCAGCCATCATTACAGGAGTACTCACGGGCGGCGTCTACGCGCTCATGGCATCAGGGCTGACGTTGATTTTCGGCGTAATGGACATCATCAACATTGCACAGGGTGCGCTTGTGGTGCTAGGCGCTTATTTGAGCTACGTTCTGGAGCAGTATCTGCACATGGACCTCTTCGTAGGTCTGCTCTTGACTATGCCCCTGATGTTTCTCCTCGGGGTGGCAATCGAGTGGGCTTTCATTCGTAAGCTCAAACGAGACCGTACTATGCTCTCTATCCTGGTAACGTTTGCGGTCGCGCTGATTATTGAGGGCGTGCTGGGACAATTATTCACTACAAATTATGTACAACTACACGCGTGGTATATTAATGCATCATTTCAGCTTGCTGGTTTCTACCTGCCATACATCTATGTGTTTGCGTTCATCCTGAGTGGCGTCCTGTTATCTAGCCTTTACTTGCTCCTCTATCGTACGAAGTTCGGTCGTAGCCTGCGGGCCTCCATGCAGAATCGTACAGCGGCTGAACTGATCGGCATTGATGTAGAGAAAGTGTCGGCGCTCACCTTTGGCATCGGTGTGGCGCTTACAGCAGCAGGCGGGATGGCTTTCGGCGCCACGACCTCCTTCAATCCAGGGAGTTCCTATGACCTGATCTCGCGCCTGCTGGTCATCATTGTGCTTGGAGGTATGGGAAGTCTGAGAGGTGCCTTGATTGCCTCTCTGGTTATGCTGGTGATTGAGGACGTAACTGCAGTTGTCTGGTCGCCCGTGTGGTCAAGCACGGTCTTCTTTGTCCTGCTTGTTGTCCTCTTATTGTTCCGCCCACAGGGCCTCTTCGGGCAACTTGAAGGAAGGAAGCAATGAAAAAAGCAAAAGCACTTGGGCTGCTTGCCCTGCTTGCGTTCTCACTCGCATTTCCATTGCTGTTTTCTAATCCTGCGATTACCACGATTGCCGTCTTTACTTTGCTCTTTGCAGCGGCAGGTACAGGCTGGAACATCTTTTCAGGCTATACGGGCTACATTGCTCTGGGTCACGCAGCCTACTTCGGTCTGGGTGCATATGCCCTGGCGCTTCTCTGTCAGGATGAGCATATTCCGGGGGGATACATACCCTTTCTGTTCGTTCCTGTGGCTGGCCTGATTGCAGCTGCATCAGCCGTCCCGCTCGGTGCTATAGCCCTACGCACGCGCCGTCACACCTTCGTGGTGATCACTATCGCTATATTCTTTATCTTCCAGCTCATGGCATATAACCTGCGGGCCATCACCAATGGCTCTGCGGGTATGAGTCTACCACTGCTTCCTCCTGACTGGAACGAATATTTCCTAAATGACGTTTTTTACTACGTCACACTGGTACTGACACTGCTGGCCCTCACTCTCTCATGGTGGGTGCGCAACTCAAAGTATGGGCTGGGCCTGCTGGCAATTCGTGACGATGAGGATCGAGCGCTAGGTCTGGGCGTGAAAACGGGATCATACAAGCTGGTTGCGTTCGTCATCTCTGCCTTTTTTGTCGGTATGGCAGGCGCGATCTATGCTTACTTTCTTGGGTCGATCTATCCACCTTTTGCTTTCGATGCGCTCTTCGATGTCGCTGTCGCTCTGATGGCCTTTCTGGGTGGCCTCGGTACTCTTTCCGGCCCGATTCTGGGTGCCTTGATTCTGGAACCGGCCCAACAATACCTCGCCTTGCAATACGGTGAGAACGGCTGGTACCTCATTCTGTACGGCCTGCTCTTCCTGATGGTCATTCTCTTCTTGCCAGAAGGAATCGTGCCAACACTCAGCAAGAAATGGGCAAGCTGGAAGGCCGCTCGCTCCACTGCCCCATCGCGAGAGCCACCTCCTGATGACACTACCACATCGAGCCAGAAAGCAGCACTCCTCGCAGAACAGGGAAAGGGGTAACAGTAGTATGAGCCTTCTGGAAGCACAGGCCGTCTCTAAAGCTTATGGCGGCATTCGCGCTCTCGACACCTGCTCAATCAACGTGGAGCAGGGTACCATCGCTGGTCTCATTGGTCCCAATGGCTCTGGCAAAACAACGCTCTTTAATATAATCACCGGCTACGAGCGGGTAGATGCAGGTGAAATCAGGTTCAAAGGAAAACCCATTATGAACCTGGGCCCTGATAAAGTATTTAGCATGGGCATTGGACGGACATTTCAACTGACCCGCATCTTTCCCCGTCTCACTGTGATGGAGAATATGCATGTCGCCGCACAACGCCAGAGTCTACGCGGTATACTAGGTCGCTGGAGTTCCTCCCAGGAGCAGAAACATGCACTAGAACTGCTAGACTTTGTGGGGATCACCCGACTCAAAGATACGCCAGCGGCCAACTTATCCTATGGGCAGAAGAAATTGCTTGAGTTCGCCTTCATTCTGATCGCTGAGCCGGAGGTTATCCTCCTCGATGAGCCAGCTGGAGGCATCAACCCTACCGTGATTGGGCAGATAACAGAGCGTATTCGCACACTCAACAAGCGCGGTGTGACATTCCTGATTGTTGAACATAACATGGAGTTCGTGATGGGACTTTGCGACACAGTGACCGTACTGCATCGAGGAGCAAAGATCGCCGAGGGGACACCTCAAGCAGTGCGGGCCAATCCGGCTGTGCTGGAGGCTTATCTAGGGGATTAAGAGTTATGGTATTAAAGTTACAAAACGTCTTTGCCGGATATGATGGAGGCGATGTGCTCAAAGGTGTCGATCTTGTTGTCGAAAAAGGGTCGATCACGTGCATTATCGGACCTAACGGCGCGGGCAAATCTACAGTACTACGGGTAATTAGCGGCCTTTTGAAACCTCGACTTGGCACGCTGACATTTCAGGATCAGTCGATTGCGCGGTTGAATCCGCGGCAGGTGCTGGCACGTGGCATTGTCCAGGTGCCACAAAATCATAGCCTGTTCAATGATATGACGGTTCGAGAAAACGTCCGCCTGGGTGCCTATATGCTACAAGATGCAGCCCTGGTGAATCGACGCCAGACAGAGGTCGAGGCTCTGTTCCCACTGGTCAAAGAGCGAGCAAAAGAGAAGGCGGGAAGCCTATCCGGTGGCCAGCAACGCCTGGTTGAATTTGCACGTTGCTTAATGCTTGATCCCACCCTGATTCTGCTGGATGAGCCATCAATGGGTCTGGATCCCAAGACTCTCAAGCAAGTATTTGATACCATCACACTCATGCACCGGACAGGTAGAACCATCCTGTTAGTCGAGCAGAATGTACGTACAGGTCTCGGTATTGCAACACATGGTGTCGTTATGGAAAGCGGGCGGGTTCGCCTGAAGGGGACGAACCAGGAAATCCTCAACCATCCCCAGATCAGTCATCTCTACCTCGGTGGAATGCTCTCTGGCGCATAATTCGGCAATACCTATTAAAGCGCTACAGGTTGGCTCATCTGCCTGATGACCATGCAAGTGGCCTTTTTCTCCTGTCTGATGCCTGTTTTCTTGTGCTCTGTGCATCCTTTCGATATACTATGCTGATAGCAACCGTACTGGCCGGTGATCTGGGAGCCACTTCTGTGGTGTGGATGGCAGGCGGAGGAGAGCCCGCAAGAGCGAACACCAGGCAGTTGGTTGCGCCAACGAAGGCAGAAGGTCGGCGTGGCTTCCACCGGCCTCAGACGAAGGGAGAAGCAGCATGGCGACAGCATTTGAGTGGTTTCGTGATCCTCGTGGCCGACTCACTACAAGCGCGAGCGTGCCGTACAATGAACTGTTTTCCATTCAGGAGATCAGGCGACTCACGTTCACGCGCTTGCAGATGAGCCAGAACCAGGACCTTACCCCCATGAGCGGCGAAAGGAGGGCAGCAGGTGCCTGCTTGCGGGAGGTCAGC
>Ga0070739_10007661_pt1 | contig 11343 bp, 11 predicted proteins | sample Coa_R1_7_FD_66445 | JGI IMG/M metagenome (GOLD analysis project Ga0070739, IMG submission 66445) | Surface soil microbial communities from Centralia Pennsylvania, which are recovering from an underground coalmine fire - Coalmine... | ecosystem: Environmental > Terrestrial > Soil > Unclassified ... | reverse complement strand
GAGCGCTGCATGGCGGTCAGCGTCGCGGTCGCGGTCGGCGGGATCGGCGACCGGCTGATCGAGAAGCTGGTGCCGCGCGTGCGCGCGCTGAAGGTTGGGCCCGGCACCGATCCCGAGGCCGAGATGGGCCCGCTCGTCACCCGCCAGCATCTCGAAAAAGTGCGCTCCTATGTCGATCTCGGCGTCGAGGAAGGGGCGAAGCTCGTCGTCGACGGCCGCGGCCTCAAACTGCAGGGCTACGAGAACGGCTTCTTTCTCGGCGGCTGTCTATTCGACGAAGTCAAGCCCGAGATGCGCATCTACAAGGAGGAGATCTTCGGGCCGGTGTTGTCGGTCGTGCGCAGCCGCGATTTCGACGATGCCGTGGGCCTGATCAACGCCCACGAATACGGCAACGGGGTTGCGATCTTCACCCATGACGGCGACGCGGCGCGCGAATTTGTCAACCGCATCCAGGTCGGCATGGTCGGCGTCAACATCCCGATCCCGGTGCCGATGGCGTTTCACAGCTTCGGCGGCTGGAAGCGCTCCCTGTTCGGCGACATGGCGGTGTACGGCATGGAGGGGGTGCGCTTCTACACGCGCCTCAAGACCGCGATTTCACGCTGGCCGCAAGGCGTGCGCGCCGGCGCCGAATACGTGATGCCGACGATGCGGTAGAGAACGGAAGCCCTGCTCAATGACAGCAGAGTATCCGCGCATTGTGCTCAATCCAAGCGTGCTCGGGCGATCGACGCTGAGATGTTAGAGCAAATTCTCTATTGGCTTGGAGTCATCCGTCGTCCCCGCGAAAGCGGGGACCCAGGGCAAATGACTGAAATTCTGGATTCCCGCTTACGCGAGAATGACGAAGGAGGCCGAGGGCCGGATGTGCAGCAAACTGACCCGGAAACCGCTTTAGCGTCTTACGCGCGGCCCCACAGGACCTTGCTCGCGCGCCGCGCGCCTTCGACCAAAGAGTCGAACTTGGCCCAGCAGATCGACGGGTGGCCGACCCGCGTGCCGAGACCGCAATCGGTGCCGGCCAGGACGTTCTCGCGGCCGACGAGGCGGGCGTAGCGCACGAGCCGCTCGGCCACCAGATCGGGATGCTCGATGAAGTCGGTGCAGTGGCCGACGACGCCGGGAATGAGCGTCGTGCCCTCCGGCAATTTGACCTCCTCGAACACCCGCCACTCGTGCTCGTGGCACGGGTTCGACGCCTCGATCGAAAAGCTGCCGGCATGCACGCGGAAGATCAGATCGATGATGTCTTTGAGCGGAATGTCGTCGTGGTGCGGGCCGTGGAAGCTGCCCCAGCACACGTGCAGCCGCACCTTTTCCTTGGGGATGTTGCGCAGCCCGTGATTGAGCGCCTCGACCCGCAAGGCGGCGTAGTCGCGGTATTGCGCGACCGAAAGCTCCGGCCGGCAGGCCCAGCCGTCCGGCAGGTCGGGATCGTCGATCTGCAACAAAAATCCGGCATTGACGATCGCCTCGTACTCCGCGCGCATCGCCTCGGCGATCGCGAACAGGAAGGCCTCGTCATTCTCGTAATGCTCATTGGCCAGCCAATGCTCGATCGTGCCCGGCGTGTTGGCCGGCAGAAAGGCGCCGGCGACCTCGACCCCGGCGAGTGCGGCGCGAAAATTGTCGAGGTCGCGCCGGAGTTCGGCCTGTCCGACATAGCGCAATTCGCCGGTGCAGACCGGCAGCACGGCGCCGCCGGTATAGCGCACGCGCCGCGTCTCCGTGAAATATTCGGGGAACTTGATCTCGTCGCGCGCGGTCATGCTGAGCCGCCGCAGACCGCTGCCCGGCCGCCGCTCGATTCCGGAGAGCCGCGTGGCGACGTAATCGGTGAAGTTCGGCTTCGACAGTTCGCCGTCATTGACGATGTCGAGACCGCAGGCGACCTGGCGCTCTACGATCTCCCGGACTGCCGCGGGCAGACGCCGATCGAGCGCGGTCTCGTCGACGGGCTCGCCGCGCGCTTTTGCCAGCACCATGTCGCGCAGCTCGAGCGGGCGCGGCAACGAGCCGGCATGGGTCGTCAGAATGCGGTCGGTGCTGTAGATCATCCCCTAATCCTCCCCGTAGTTTGTATTGGTCAGCTATTGTCGGCGAGCACGACCCCGGCGAGGTGCAGGGAGCCGCAGATCAGGACGCGGCCCTTCTCGCTCTCCCCGGCGATAGCGGCGAGCGCGGCGGCGAGCGAGGGCGCGGGATGCGCCGGAATGCCGGCCTCGCCAGCGGCGGCGGCGATCGCCTCGGCCGCGAGCGCGTTCTCTTCACCCGGGATCGTGACCGCCCGCAGGCTCCGCGCATAGGACGCGAGCGGTCGCAAAAAACCCGCCGCGTCCTTGGTGTTCAACATGCCGGCGACGAGATGGAGCGGACGGTCGCGCCAGCCCGCCGCCACCGCGCCCAAGACCTCGCCGCAGCCGGGATTGTGGCCGCCGTCGAGCCATATTTCCCAGCCGGGTATCATGTCAATGAGCGGCCCCCGGCTGAGACGCTGCAGGCGGGCCGGCCATTCGATATGCCGCAACCCGTTTGCGATCGCCGCGGCGGAGACCGGCAGAGCGGTCAGGTGTTCGAGACAGGCGATCGCGGTCCCGGCATTGACGATCTGGTGCGGGCCGAACAGCGAAGGAGGCGGCAGATCGAGACGCCAATGCCTGCCCTCGTAGCGCATGCCGCCGTTCGCCGGCCATGCGCGCCACTCTCGTTCCCAGCGATAGAGCGGGGCGCCGACCGCGGCGGCGCGCTCTGCGATGACGCAGGCCGCCTCGGGCGGCTGCGGCGCCACGATCGCCGGCGCGCCCCTTTTCAGGATCCCGGCCTTCTCGCCGGCGATCGCCGCGATCGTGTCCCCGAGAAAAGCCTGATGATCGAGCGAGATCGGGGTGATCGCGGTCGCCGCCGGACGGCGGACGACATTGGTCGCGTCGAGCCGGCCGCCGAGCCCGACCTCGAGCAGGACGACATCGGCCGGCGTGCGGGCAAAGGCGAGAAGCGCCGCCGCCGTCGTGATCTCGAAGAAGGTGATCGGCGTCTCACCGTTGGCGCGCTCGCATTCTTCGAGCAAGGCCACGAGCGCTTCCTCGGCGATCAGGGTTCCGGCGAGGCGGATGCGCTCGTGAAAACGGACGAGATGCGGCGAGGTATAGGCGTGGACCCGCCGGCCGTCGGCTTCGAGACAGGCGCGCAGGGCCGCGACGACCGAACCCTTGCCGTTGGTGCCGGCGACATGGACGACCGGCGGCAACCGGTCCTGCGGGTTGCCGAGCGCCGCGAGCAGGCGCTCGATGCGGCCGAGAGACAGATCGATGCGCTTCGGATGCAGGCGCATCAGCCGCGCGAGAACGCGGTCGCTCATCGGTTCGCGGCGTTCGCTCACGATGCCTCCGTCATATCGGGGTTCTCACGCGCGGCCGGTGCCGTGGGCTCGCGCAACAGCCCGATCACGCGCGCCAAGGTCGCGCGCAATTCGGCGCGCGGCACGACCTGGTCGATCATGCCGTGCTCGTAGAGGTATTCGGCGCGCTGAAAGCCGGGCGGCAATTTCTCGCGGATCGTCTCCTCGATGACGCGGACGCCGGCAAAGCCGACGACCGCGCCGGGTTCGGCCAAGGTGATGTCGCCGACCATCGCAAAAGACGCGGACACGCCGCCCGTCGTCGGATCGGTCAACAGCACGATATAGGGGAGGCCGGCCTCTTTGACCATGTCGGCGGCGAGGATCGTGCGCGGCATCTGGATCAGCGACAGGACGCCTTCCTGCATGCGGGCGCCGCCCGAGGCCGGCACGGCGATCAGCGCCGCCTCCTGCAGTACCGCGAGGCGCGCCGCGGTCAACAGAGCCTCGCCGGCGGCGACGCCCATCGAACCGCCCATGAAAGCAAATTCAAAGGCGGCGACGACGGCCGGGTGTCCACCGATCTTGCCGTGCGCGACGACGACCGCATCGCTGCCCGGTCCATGCGTCGCCTGGTTCTCGCGCAGGCGGTCGGCATAGCGCATCCGGTCGCGAAAGCGCAGCGGATCGACCGGCGTCTTCGGCAATTCGATGCGCGTCCACAGACCCTCGTCGAACAATAGGTCGAGACGCGGCACCGCGCCGAGACGCAGGTGATGGCCGCAATTGCGGCAGACGTGGAAATTGGCCGCCAGATCGCGATGGAACAGCATCTGCTCGCAAGCGGGGCATTTGTGCCACAGATTGTCCGGCACCTCCTTGCGGCCGACCGCCGCCCGGATCTTCGGCAGGACGTAGTTCGACAGCCAGCTCATCGCTCAGCGCTTCCGGCTCGCGGCGGGCATCACGAGAAAATATGGCGGAAGGTCAGATTGATCCGCGGTCCGCAGGGCCGGGATTGCTTGGGCACGCCGTGTCGCCAGTTGTGCTGGGTGTCGCCCTTCATCAGCAACAGGCTGCCGGAGGCGAGGCGCAGGCGCACGGTCGGCAGATGTCTTTCTCTTTTGTGCCTCATGACGAAGACCCGCTCGGCGCCGAGGCTCAGCGAGGCGATGATCGGTTGCGGACCCAGCTCGGGCTCGGCGTCGCTGTGCAGGCCGACGCTGTCGCGCTCGTCGCGGTAATAGTTGATCAGGACGCTGTTGAACCGCTCGGCCGCGGCCGCTTCGATCCGCGCTTTGACGTCGCGCAAGGTCGCGCTCCACGGCAGCGGCTCCAGCCGAACGCCCGAATAGGCGTAGACACAGCCGGGATCGCCGTACCACGCGGTCAGCCGCGGCTGCCGCATCTTGATCCCGAACATGACGATCTCTTCGGCGCGCCAAGGCACCTCTTTCGCAAGGCGCCGCATCACCTCGTCGGCGGCATGGCCGAGCGGCAGACGAGGCAGGTAATAGACCTCCGCATCGGGCATCGGGACCGGCTCGAAACCGGCATCGATCAAGGGCGGACCGCCAGACGTCATCTGGTGATGACCATCAATCGAAATGGCCACGCTCGTTATACCCGATTATCTCGTCGGGGCTGCGGCTGTCGTGCACGGGCAGGCGAGCCAATTCCGACTGGATCTCGCGCGCACGAGCGAGGAGGGCCAGCCGCCACAGCGTGTCCGCGGAAATCTCCATCTCGTCCGTCCAATGGACGCACCAGCCCCATTCGCCGACCTTGACGCTGAGGAACAGATCGTCATCCGCGCGAAGCGGCGCAAAGGCGGCGTAATCCGCGATATGCTGCGATACGTCGATAACGGTCTCCGCACCGCATTTCCAGGTGACGACGAGAGAGCGGCCCTTGTCGGAGCGAACCGCCCGAATATTCGGCATGTCGCCCTGCACGATCGCCGCTACCGCCGCGCGGCGCGCACGCCGGCGGCGAGAGCGCGCACATCGGCGAGGACGGCGTCGACGAGACCGGGCGCGGCGCTGCCGTCGGGGGCGAGATGGTCGGCGAGCCGCTGGACGAGGGCGGAGCCGACGACGGCGGCATCGGCGGCGCGGGCGACGGAGGCCGCCTGTTCCGGGGTCTTGACGCCGAAGCCGACCGCGATCGGCAGATCGGTGAAACGGCGCAGCCGCATGACCGCCGCGGCGACGGAATCGGTATCGGCCGGCCGCGTGCCGGTGATGCCGGCGATCGCGACGTAATAGAGAAAGCCGCTCGCCCGTTCGAGGATGACCGGCAGGCGCTTTTCGTCGCTGGTCGGGGTCGCCAGGCGCACAAAGGCCAGACCCATAGCATGCGCCGGATCGGTCAGCTCGGCATCCTCCTCGGGCGGCAGATCGACGACAATGACGCCGTCGACGCCGCAGGCGACCGCGTCGCGGACGAAGGCTTCGGGACCGTAGCGGTAGATCGGATTGTAATAGCCCATCAGCACGATCGGCGTCGCGTCGTCGGCGCGGCGCAACTCGCGCACCAGGGCGAGCGTGCCGCGCAGGGTCATGCCGGCCTTGAGCGCGCGCTGCCCCGCCGTCTGGATCGCCGGGCCGTCGGCCATCGGATCGGAAAACGGCATCCCGATTTCGATCAGATCGGAGCCCGCCCCGGAAAGCCCGCGAAACAATGCGGCCGAGGTCGCGCGGTCGGGATCGCCCGCCGTCAAATAGGCGACGAGCCCGGCTCGCCCCTCACGCCGCAACGCCGCAAAGCGGCGCGCAATGCGACCCAGGCCGCTCACAGCGCGACCCCCAGATGCTCGGCGACGGCAAAGACGTCCTTGTCGCCGCGGCCGCACAGATTCATCACGATCAGATGATCGTGCTGCAGATCCGGCGCGATCTTGGCGACGTGCGCCAGCGCATGCGCCGGTTCGAGCGCCGGAATGATGCCTTCGAGCCGGGTCAACAGCCGGAACGCGGCGAGCGCCTCGTCGTCGGTGATCGCGACGTATTCGACACGGCCCAGATCGCGCAGCCATGCGTGCTCGGGTCCGATGCCGGGATAGTCGAGACCGGCCGAGATCGAATGCGCGTCGCGAATCTGCCCGTCGGCGTCCTGCAGCAGATAGGTACGGTTGCCGTGCAAAACGCCGGGTTCGCCGCCGCTGAGCGAGGCCGCGTGCAACCCGGTCGCAATTCCGTGCCCGCCGGCTTCGACGCCGATCATGCGCACGTTCGGCTCGTCGAGAAACGGATGGAACAACCCCATCGCGTTTGAGCCGCCGCCGATGCAGGCGACCAATGTGTCGGGCAGCCGCCCTTCCGCCCGTTCGAGCTGGACCCGCGCCTCGCGGCCGATCACCGATTGGAAATCGCGCACCATCATCGGATAGGGGTGCGGCCCGGCGACCGTCCCGATCACGTAGAACGTGTCCTCGACATGAGCGACCCAGTCTCTCAGCGCCTCGTTCATCGCATCCTTCAGGGTCGCGGTGCCGGAGGCGACCGGCACGACCTCGGCGCCCAGCAGCTTCATGCGAAAGACGTTCGGCTTTTGCCGCTCGATATCGGTCGCGCCCATATAGACGACGCAGGGGAGGCCGAACAGCGCACAGGCCGTCGCGGTCGCAACCCCGTGCTGGCCGGCGCCGGTCTCGGCGATGATGCGGGCTTTGCCCATGCGCCGCGCCAGCAGGATCTGGCCGAGAACGTTGTTGATCTTGTGCGCGCCGGTGTGGTTCAGCTCGTCGCGCTTCAGATAGATTTTGGCGCCGCCGAAATGGCGGGTCAGGCGCTCCGCGAAATAGAGCGGGCTCGGCCGCCCGACATAGTGTTCGAGATAATAGTCGAGTTCGGCCTGAAACGCCGGATCGCGGCGCGCCTCCTCATAGGCGGCTTCGACCGCGAGGATCAGCGGCATCAAGGTCTCGGCGACATAACGCCCGCCATAGACGCCAAAGTGTCCGCGCGTGTCGGGACCGGCGCGAAAGGTGTTGGGGGTCTGCATCACATCCTTTCCAAGGACCGCAACCGCTTCTCCCCTCACCCTCCCACGCCTTGCGCGGATCCCTCGGTTGGGGTGAGGGGCTCGCCCTTTTACAACGCGCGGGCGGTGGCGAGGAAGGCGCGGATCTTGTCGGGGTCCTTGTCGCCCGGGCGACGCTCGACCCCGGAGGAGACATCGACGATCGCCGCGCCGGAAATCCGCACCGCCTCTGCCAGCGATTCCGCCGTCAGCCCGCCCGACAGAATCCACGGACGCCGCCAGGAGCAGCCGGCGAGGAGCGCCCAATCGAAGGCGAGGCCATTGCCGCCGGGCAGCGCGTCCGGGCGGCGCGGCGGCTTGGCGTCGAACAGCAACAGATCCGCGGCCTCCTGATAATCCTCGGCGGTCGCGATGTCTCCGGGGTCGGCGAGCGCCACCGCCTTGATGATCGGTCGGCCGAACCGGCGCCGGGCAGCGGCGACGCGCTCCGGGCTCTCGCCGCCGTGAAATTGCAACAGGTCGAGCGGCACATGATCGAGCACGGCGGCGATCGCGCCGTCCTCGGCATCGACGAACAGCCCGACCCGCAAAACCCCGACCGGAACCAGGGCGGCGAGCCGCGCCGCGGCTGCGGCATCGACGGCGCGCGGACTTGGCGGATAAAAGACAAAACCGACATAACGGGCGCCGCCGGCGGCCGCGGCGGCGACCGCATCCTCGCTCGATAACCCGCAGATCTTAACCGCGACGCTCATCGTGCCTCAGAGAGGCCGCTCTTCGAGGGCGCGCGCCGGCACGGCCGCGACAGCGCGTTGCGCCTCCCGCATCGCCAGCTCGCGCTTCAGCGCTTCGATGTCCCGAGCGCGGCGGCGCAGCTCGCGCTTCAAACGGCGCCTGCCGATCCGGGCGTGCAACTCGCCCGTCACGAATCCCAGGAGGAGGCTCGAGAGGGCGACGAGATAGAGCGGGACCAGGGCGACAAAGGGCAATGGCCAGAAGCCGAGATCGACGGTCTCGCGGTTCGACACCGCGAACGAGATCAGGACCGCGGCGACGAACGCGATCGGGATCCAGACGAGCGCTCTCAGGCTTGCGGCTCCGTCTGGTTCAGGCGCTCGCGTAATTGCTTGCCGGTCTTGAAAAACGGGATGTGTTTGGCGGCGACGCTGACGCTGGCGCCGGTGCGCGGGTTGCGTCCGACCCGGGCATCGCGACGCTTGACCGAGAAGGCTCCGAACCCACGCAACTCGACGCGATCGCCGCGCGCCAGCGCCTCGGCGATCTCGTCGAAGATCGCGGTGACGATGACCTCGATGTCGCGCTGATAGAGATGCGGGTTGGCTGAGGCAAGCCGCTGAACAAGCTCTGATTTGGTCATAAGGGTGTCGGCGCGTAAGGAGAATGGGCGAGCGTGCCAAAGCCGCCGGCCAGCGTCAAGCCGTGGCGGCCACGGGTGGTGACTCAGTTTGAATCATAACAGTACGTGTCATCCCGGGACGGCGCGCAAGCGCCGGGCCCGGGATCCATGAACACCGGCTTTGGCAAGGCAGGCAAAGGCCTGTGTGCATGGGTTCCGGGTTCGCGGCCCTTCGACAAGCTCAGGAATACCCGGCGCCCCGGAACGACGATGTTTTTTTCAGGGCTAGCATCGCCCGACCGCCGCGGCGAGCGACGGCGGCCGCCGCGCGCCTTGCTAGCCCTTGTCGCCGCTCTCCTGGCGCCGCGCGCGGCTGATCGCGGCGCCCAGGATATCGCCGAGGCTGGCGCCCGAATCCGACGAGCCGAATTCGGCCATCGCCCGTTTTTCCTCGTCCATCTCGCGCGCCTTGATCGACAGCACGACCTTGCGGGTTGCCCGCTCGATGGCGGTGATCTTCGCGTCGACCTTCTCGCCGACGGCGAAGCGGTCGGGACGCTGTTCGCTGCGATCGCGCGACAATTCGGATTTGCGGATGAAGCCCGGGATGCCGTCCAACAGCGTCACCTCGATGCCGCCGTCGGTGATGCCGGCGACCGTGCAGGTGACGACGTCGCCCTTCTTCAGCTTCGCCATGCCGGCTTCGAACGGATCGGCCGCGAGCTGTTTGATGCCGAGGCTGACGCGCTCCTTCTCGACATCGACGTCGAGGACCTTGACGCGCACGACCTGGCCCTTGCGGTAGTCGTTGACGGCTTCCTCGCCGGGCCGGTTCCAATCGATATCCGAGAGATGGACCATGCCGTCGATGTCGCCGGGCAGGCCGACGAACAGCCCGAACTCGGTGATGTTGCGCACCTCGCCTTCGAGTTCGCTGCCGACCGGATGCTCTTCGAGAAAGGCCTCCCACGGATTGGCAAGCGTCTGCTTGAGACCGAGACTGATGCGACGCTTCTGCGGATCGACGTCGAGCACCATGACCTCGACCTCCTGGCTGGTCGAGACAATCTTGCCGGGGTGGACGTTCTTTTTGGTCCAGCTCATCTCGGAGACGTGAACCAGACCCTCGACGCCGGGCTCCAATTCGACAAAGGCGCCGTAATCGGTGATGTTGGTGACGCGGCCGCGGAATTTGGCGCCGGCCGGATATTTGAGCTCGACGCCCTCCCACGGGTCGGCTTCGAGCTGCTTCATACCGAGCGAGATGCGCTGCGTCTCCGGATTGAAGCGGATGACTTGGACCTTGACGGTCTGGCCGATGTGCAATGCCTCGGAGGGATGATTGATGCGACGCCAGGCGATGTCGGTGACGTGCAGCAACCCGTCGACCCCGCCGAGATCGACAAAGGCGCCGTAATCGGTGATGTTCTTGACGACGCCGGTCAGGATCTGCCCTTCCTTCAGGCTGGCGACCAGTTCCGAGCGCTGCTCGGCGCGGCTCTCTTCGAGGACGGCGCGGCGCGACACGACAATGTTGCCGCGCGAGCGGTCCATTTTGAGGATCTGAAAGGGTTGCGGCGAGCCCAACAGCGGGGTGATGTCGCGCACCGGACGGATATCGACCTGGCTGCCCGGCAGAAACGCGACCGCGCCGTTGAGATCGACGGTGAAGCCGCCTTTGACCCGGCCGAAGATGACCCCGGTGACCCGCTCGTTCGCCTGAAAACTCTTTTCGAGCTGGGTCCAGGCTTCTTCGCGGCGCGCCTTCTCGCGCGACAGCTGGGCCTCGCCGTTCTTGTCCTCCATGCGCTCGAGATAGACTTCGACCGTATCGCCGACCTGGACATTCGGCTCGGCGCCGCCGGCGGCGAACTCCTTCAGCGGCACGCGGCCTTCGGATTTGAGCCCGACATCGATCAACGCCATGTCGTTCTCGATGGCGATGACGCGGCCCTTGACGACGGTTCCTTCGAGACCGTCGGCGGTGCCCAGCGATTGTTCGAGAAGGGCGGCAAAGCTCTCCTTCTCGGGCATTTCGGCGACTTGCGATGCGACAGCCATTCCTTCTCCCCGATCCCGAGAATTGCCCGGAGCGGCCCCGCCGGGATCAGTGCGGAGCGCGCGGCCGCGTTCCAGGCGGCCGCATCGACCGGGTCCTGCCTCCGTCAACGCGGGCGGGCGAGCGAGCGGGCGACGAGCTTCTCGACGATCCCGAACACCGCGTCGGCGTCGAGCTTTGTCGTATCGATCACAACGGCGTCGGGCGCCGCCCGCAGCGGCGCGCTATGCCGCGAACTATCGCGCGCGTCGCGTTCCATGAGGTCCTGCAGGACGGTTTCGTATATAGCCGGCGCGCCGCGTCCCCGCAACTCTTCGACCCGGCGGCGGGCGCGCTCTTCCGGGGTCGCGGTGATAAAGACCTTCACATCCGCGTCGGGACAGACGGCCGAGCCGATGTCGCGGCCGTCGAGCACCGCACCCCTGGCCGGCGCCCCTGTGGTCAAAGAGGGAGGAGCGGCGGCAAAGCCGCGCTGAAAGGCGATCAGGGCGGCGCGAACTTCCGGGATCGCTGCGACTACCGAGGCCGCCCTCCCCACCCTTTCCTCGCCGAGGCGCGGATCTTCGAGCAAGGCGGGCGCGACCCGCCGGGCCGCCGCCGCCG
>Ga0070739_10007659_pt1 | contig 11343 bp, 5 predicted proteins | sample Coa_R1_7_FD_66445 | JGI IMG/M metagenome (GOLD analysis project Ga0070739, IMG submission 66445) | Surface soil microbial communities from Centralia Pennsylvania, which are recovering from an underground coalmine fire - Coalmine... | ecosystem: Environmental > Terrestrial > Soil > Unclassified ... | reverse complement strand
GTGCTTCCTTGGCGCGCGGGAAATAAATGGTGAACTCGGCGCCTTCATTGGGAGCGCTGTGGACTGTAATTTGCCCATCGCACTGCTGCACCACAATGCCATAGATTGTAGCCAACCCCATGCCGTTGCCTTTGCCTGTTCCTTTAGTAGTGAAGAACGGCTCGAAGATATGGGTAAGAATTACCGGATCCATTCCACAGCCATCATCGCTAAATGAAAGACAGACGTAATTTCCCGCTTCCAGTGATACCGGCATGGAAATGGCATTGGTAAAAGACTGGTTCCATGTCTTGATGCGAATTGTCCCGCCGCGCGGCATGGCATCGCGCGCATTCGTTGCCAGATTGATCAAAATCTGGTCCGCTTGTGACGGATTCACTTTCACGTTCCAAAGATTTTCATCGAGTGAAAGCGCAAGAGAAATCTTTTCTCCCACCAGCTTGCGCAGCACATCCGCCAGACCGTGGACCACGTGATTAAAGTTCACGGCCTGCGGCAGCACCATCTGGCGGCGTCCGAATGCCAACAGCTGTTCTGTGAGCGCTGTTGCACGGTCTGCCGCGCTATTGATCTCGCGCACTCTTGCCAGCAGGTCTTCAGCGTCTGCTGGAAGCCGCGCTTCCAGCACTTCTGCTGACCCGCGCACTACCGTGAGCAGATTATTGAAATCGTGCGCAACGCCGGCAGCCAACTGACCCACCACTTCCATCTTCTGCGCGGTGCGTAGCTGCTCTTCCAGCTTTTCCTTTTCCGCAATGTCACGGCTCACTGTCGCAATATTTGTAAGTTGTCCTGCGGAATCAAAGATGCCAAAAGCCCGCGTATCAAAAGGAATGCCCGCGCCGGAAACCAAGTGTTTTAGAGAAAATCGCCCTTCCCACACACGTCCTGCGTGGATGGTAGGCAATATTTCTTCCTGAAAGACCTTGAGTTCCGGGGCAAGAAGCAATTCATAAAAATATTTTGATTTTGATTCCTCGTCATCGTGCAGGCCTACAAGTTTCTGTCCCGCTTTGTTCAGGAAAACAATTTTTCCCTGCAGGTCGGTAATGCCGATAAAGTCCGGGCTGTGTTGCAGCGCGGCGGTGAGCATGGTCCGCTCCCACTCCGCCTGCCTGCGGTCGGTAATGTCCACCACAATGCCCGCGGTACGCATGGGCTTTGCATTGGGACCTTCGCCATCAAAGAAACATTTGCCACGTGCCAGTATCCAGCGAGACGTGCCATCCGGGCGGGTAAAGCGATAATCCGCGTCATATTCAGCGCGCACTTTGGGGTCTTTGGCCAGCTTGAGCCGGTCTGCCATGCGTGCTCTATCTTCCGGATGAATGCGGGAGAAAAACCATTCAAAGCCGGGGTGCTCCTCGCCGCCATAGCCTAAGATTTCCTGTGTTCTGGGCGACCATTCAACCTTGTCAGTATTCAGATAATGATCCCAGGTGCCGATGTTTGCTGCCTGCGCAGCCAGACGCAGGCGGTCATCCGCCTCTGCCAGTCGTTCCGACGCCATTTTTCTTTCATGGATATCAACGGCAATGCCCATCCACTTTGCAATATTGCCATTGGCATCCGCCATGGGAACGCCATGGCTGTAATACCAGCGATACTGGCCATCACTGGCTCGAAAACGAAATTCACAAGCGAAAGACTTGCCGGTCTTTACCGCCTGTTGCCATTTGGCAGTCACCCGTTCACGGTCATCGGGATGGACCACCATGGTCCACTTTCCGAGCAGCGTTTCTTCCACGCTCAACCCGGTCAGGTCATACCATTGCTGATTTACGTAGCTGGTAATGCCGTCAGGCCCGGTGGACCAGACAATTTGCGGTGAAAGCTCCAGCAGGGCGCGGTAGCGTGCCTCATAATAAAGCTCGCTTTCTTCGCGGGATTTGGGCTCTCCTTCTGATATTCGCGTTGAAAGCACGCGAAGCTGCCGGCGCAGCTCCAGGACTTCCTGTTCCAGCAGCGCAATAGCGTCTGTCCGTACTAGCGTATCGTTGTTTGGTTTGCCGTTGTGCATGGGCCCTGTATCTAAGGTGTTTGCGATTGTAGTCCAGTTTTAAAACTGTCCATGATGGAAATTTAGCTGCCCTGCAAAATCGAGGGAGGAACCGCCGGAATCCCTCCATTTGTACCCAATTTCTGGTATTCCTCTTTTCAATCTAAATTCCGGATTTTGCTCTCTTATGTCTTATCGGCTTTGAGTGCCGCAATCCCTAGTCGTGAGCGCGGCATTTATAATAAGAAAACAATAATGGAGACCCAAACCATAGCCGTTGCCATGTCTGGCGGTGTTGATTCGTCCACCGTTGCGGCCATGCTGCGCGCGGAAGGTCATAATGTGGTGGGACTCACCATGCAGCTTTGGAACCAGCGCCGCCTTGCCGGACATAACGGCATGCCGGAGCAGGTGCAGGGACGCTGCTGCTCCATTGACGATGTTTATGACGCGCGGCGCGTGGCGGAAGACCTTGGCATCCCCTATTATGTGGTCAATCATGAAGACCGCTTTGAGCGCGACGTGGTCCGTCCGTTCATTGACGAATATCTTTCCGGACGCACGCCCATCCCGTGCAGCCTGTGCAATAACCATCTTAAGTTTGATCAATTGCTGATCACTGCCCGGCAGATTGGCGCTGATCTGCTGGCCACCGGCCATTACGCGCGCTGTGAGTTTGATTCCGCTCGCAATCGCTGGTTGCTGCGCCGCGCCGCTGATCCAGCCAAGGACCAGACATACTTTTTATTTGGCCTTACGCAGGAGCAGCTCAGCCGTACGCGCTTCCCGTTGGGTGAAATGAACAAGCCTCAGGTCCGCGAGCTTGCGCGCCAGCATGGGCTGGCCCTGGCGGAAAAGCCTGATTCGCAGGAAATCTGCTTTGTACCTGGCGGCGATTACAAGCGTTTTATTGACGCTTATCTCGCGGAGCAGGGCGAGCAACTGCCTGACACCTCCGGCGAACTCGTCACCGCAGAGGGCAAGGTGCTTGGCCATCATGAAGGCATTCATAACTTCACTGTGGGCCAGCGTAAGGGCCTTGGCGTAGCCACCGGCTCGCCGCTTTACGTCATCAACATTAATGGCGCGGAAGGCAAGGTAACTGTGGGCAGCAATGATGATCTGCTCTCACGCACGTTGATCGCCCGCAATGCAAATTGGATTGCCATTGATCAGTTGCATGACTCCGTTCGCGTTACTGCCAAGATACGCCACCGTCATGAGCCTGCGCCGGCTGTGATTGAACCCGCCTCCGATGGGGAAGTCCGCGTCACATTCGATGAGCCCCAGCGCGCTATCACTCCGGGCCAAGCCGTGGTGTTTTATCAAAACGATCTTGTCGTCGGCGGTGGCTGGATTGCCGAAGTGCCTCGCAACTGATTTCTATCATTCAGGAACATCTATATTCTTGCGAATATATTCCTGCGAACTTATGGGCGCCCCACCTTCAAACTTGCGGTGATTTGCTGATTCAAGCGTAATCACTGGTGTTCTCACGGGTTTATGGGTGAGTTGAGAGTTTTCTTTATGTTTCCATCACTCAATTAAGGGCTTCAAAATTTGTCAAGACCAGCAAAGACGAGACAAGCCGCATCTGCGGCCGAACCATCAATTTTGCCTAGCAAATTCAGTAAAGATATGCAACGAAAAAAAAGCGAAATATTAAAAATTAATTTTATTTTTCTGCCACATTTTGCTTGGCTAATCAATGCTTCCAAAGCATCATAATGTCTGTGGCGTATGACGCCACAAGCCCTTGTGCCGCGCTTACTCGCCATGGGAGTATCGAACGCCGTCAGGGGCTTTTTTATTGGGCCATCAGGGCTTTTTATTGAAAAGATTCCGATCACTCTCTCCCGCTATTCGTCTCACAACCTGCCGCATTATGAAGTGACTGTAGATATCCGCATTACTCATCATGGATGAACTTTGTACCACTACACGCTTAGAAAACTCAGCGCCTAATTTGAATGGCTTCTAAAACGCATATATCACATTTACGTGAAACAGAATTAAAAAGTGATTTCACAAACAGCTCATCCCAACCTTAAGCGCCGCATCAGGTTATTTGAATCTCTTCCATATCCTACTGCCACGCATCTTCACCTGCTCATCCCCTGGCGTCTAGTTGTTGTTCTCTGGTTACTCAATTGCTTTTAGAGAAAGGTGGTGCATGAATTCGCGCCGTACTTTAATTCAAAGAGGTGGCGTATGAAGGTATCCCGAGTATTGATATTCGTCGCAAGTTTAATATCAGCGACCCTTTCGGGCGCACAATCCTGGACTCCTCTAACTCATCAACCAACGTTTGCAGCTTCCACGGCATTGCTGCTGACAGATGGTTCGGTGATGGTGCAGGATGCCGCAGTCGCAAATCCAAACCACTGGTGGCGGCTCAAACCTGATAATACCGGCAGTTATATTAATGGCACATGGACCCAGATCGCCTCATTGCCCTTTGGCTATGATCCGCAGAATTTTGCCTCTGCGGTTCTTGCGGATGGAAGAGTTGTGATTGTGGGCGGCAAATTTAACCTCGGTACGCTTGCGGAAACTACGATGGCCGCAATCTATGATCCCTCCAGCAACTCCTGGACCAGCTTTTCCGGCCCTCCTACCTGGTCACAAGTTGGTGATGCGCAAAGCACCGTACTGCCGGATGGAACCTTGATGATTGGCAACTGCTGCAACGCGCAGCAGGCATTACTGAACGCTTCAACGTTGGGCTGGACCATCACCGGCGCTGGAAAAGCTGATTCAAATGCCGGGGAAACCTGGGCCGCGGTCCCGGACAACACAAGCACTCCACATCGCGGAGGCGTGCTTACAGTGGATGTGACCACTATTCCGAATACTGAGCTTTATGATCCTGCTACAGGGACCTGGGTGGGCCTTGGCAGTACCGTGCCTCTTGCAGCGTGCAATGAGACAGGTCCACTTGTGTTGCAGAACACAGGAAACATCTTTGCCACAGGAGCAACCGGCAACACGGCAATCTATCATCCTACGAGCGCAACCTGGACCACAGGCCCGACTTTTCCTGCTGGACAAGGTGCGATGGGTGGTCCTGCGGCCGCCTTGCCATCAGGGAATGTGCTGGTGCAGACTTCTCCTACCAGTCCTTGCAATTCCGCTGGAAGCCATTTCTATGAATTCAATGGCAGCACACTCACAGCCGTAGCCAATCCGCCGCGCGCAGGAGTGGATTCTGCTGCTGTCGGCCGTCTGCTGCTTCTGCCTACCGGACAAGTCATGTATACCGATAGCTCAAACGATGTAGAAATCTATACGCCTACTGGCACGTTCAACTTTGTCTGGCAGCCTACTCTCAACAGTTATCCCAGCAACATCACCGTGGGAGCTTCCTGGTACACCATTACCGGAACGCAGCTGAATGGCTTGTCTCAGGCTTCCATGCATGGTGTTGGCGCGCAAGCGGCCACTAACTATCCACTGGTGCGGATTACCAATAATGCAACTGGACATGTGTTCTATGCCTTTACGCACAATCACAGTTCCATGGGCGTTGCCACTGCCGGTGTACAGGTGTCCACGTTGTTTGATCCACCACTCAACCTGGAAAGAGGGCCAAGCACATTGGTTGTGGTGGCCAATAGTATTCCTTCAGCCCCTGTAGCCATCAATGTGTTCTAACTTCGGCTGGTTACATTGCAACAGCGGCCTTGTTATTTCGGTTTTTGAATGACAGGGCCTTACTCTTTCCCATCAAAAACTCTCAGCACATCGCTGTCCACCACTGCCAGCATTCCTTCTTTTGAGACAGTATACATTGCTTTGATCGTCTTCAACTTGGCAACCATGGTCCGCTCTCCCGTTCTTACGTCAAAGACCAGGATGTGTGAGGGCTCCATTCGATACTTTCCCACACCGGACAGAATGAGTGATTTATTTTCCAGCGCAAGATAATCTGCCGCGCCCAGCATTGAGATGGGATTATCGCCGTCGATTTCCGGCAGAGGCACGGGTTTCTGCCCTGGTTCGCCAAAAATATACTGGTTGCCACAGCCGAACGCTGCCATCCTGTCGTGCTCCAATGGCTGCACATTGTAGTAACACTGTTTATAGGATTGTTTGAATGGGTAGTTGATTGCCGTCCAGTGCCCATCAAAATCAAGAATGCCCATGTGCGCTTCCATGACCGGCTTTCCCGGCTCCGAACTTATCAGGGATTTGTCATCCGGCGCCCAGGAAGCCAAATAGCCCGGCAGGTGCAGCTTATGCAGGGATTGCATCGTGTCAGCGTCTAATATCTCAAGGTCAGCTTCTGATGTGTCAATTTTGGAAGGTTTGCCTTGCCGGATTGCTTCCACATCCAGTTCCCGCTGCTGATGAATTATCGCAATGTGCTTGCCGGACGGCGTTACTTTGACTTCAGTGTAGTCGATTACAGTGACATGCCCCGTGGGTAACTCTCTTGAGCCTAGAAGTTTAAAGTCCGATGAGAACAGCCCTAAGGCATTGCCCGCGCGAACAAGAAACTTTCCATCGTGAGTGGGCACAACCGATGAATAATCGGCGGACGTGGGAAACTGCATTTCCTTGATGGGCTGGCCGCTATGTGCGTCGAGTATCTTGACCACCAGAAAATAGTTGCCGCTGCCGCCGCTGGCGTCTCGTTTGGCCAATGGCGCCGGCTTGGCTACACGGTTTACTTGATAAATGGCCAGTCGCTCCGGCGAGATAAAAACGACGCCTTCCTGGCCCATCCAAATTGACTTGATCTGGCGATCGAATCGCTGGATGCTCCCCTCATAGGAGAGAGGCATCGTCCAGAGTTCATGAGCTTCTTTTGCTGCATAGGACTTTACAGAAAGCAATATGGTCAGGAGAATTGCCGGGAATATGCGCATGCTCTTTGGCCTTGGCTGCACTTATTGTCTGTTCCCGGAAGCAACAGTTAATCGCAGTAAAGCGCAGTTTAGCAGCAAAGTAGCTGGAAATAAGTTGCCTTTTTGTAAGAAAGATAAAGTTTTGCGGTTATTGCAGAGAAGACAGGGGCCGCGCTCCGCAACCGGGGTTGGCTTCCACAGGCTGACTATGGCGCGGATGCAGGAACTGGGCCCGCTCTTCTTCAAATCGCAGCAACTCGGCATACACACGTGATTCGTCCCATCCCAGGGTGCGGCCAATCTTGCGTGCGGCTTCACGGCTGCATGTCTCTGACCAGCAGGCCCCCAGCGCCACAGGCACGCGGCGCAAAAGTATATCGCCCAGCGTAATGGCCCCCTCATGTGCCACAGCCTCTACGGCTTCCGCCACCAAATGGCAGCTATGGCTGCAAATCGGTTCGCGTAGTTTTTCATCGAGGGAAGCTGCATGGGCAATCGTCAGCGCATGGCGTCCGTGCCATTCTGCAATAGCTTCCGCACAGCCTTCAGGGATTTTTGCCTTGCAGGCCACAAGCTTTGCCCATTGCCGCACAATGGACTCCACATCTTCTTCCATCGCTGGCGACGCAAATACATTCACTGGCTCTGGAACGTCCGCGCCTAGCTTGCGCACCACATCGCGCGCCAGACTTGCTGCTGTGGTCAACTTGCCGCCGGTCACAGAAATCAATCCGACTGCACCATCATCAGCATGATCGTGCAGAACATGTCTGCGGGTGATTGAGGAAGCGGCTTTATTTGGCGCAAAAGGAAGCGGCCTGATCCCGGCAAATTCGTAGCGAATGTCCGACTGCGTTAGCCCGGACCGGGGAAAGAGCCGCACAAAACTCTGGAAAAGATAATCAATTTCCTGCGTGCTTGGCTGCGGATTATCCGGCGCGCCTGAATCTGGAACCTCGCTGGTGCCCACCAGAAGCTGCCCATTCCACGGAATTACAAAGATTGGGCGTCCATCCAGCGCTTCAGTATAGATGGCCTGCTCAGGCGCATTTTTAAACTTCGGCAACACCAGATGCGAGCCGCGTACGCCGCCGATCATCCGCGTGGTGGAGATTCCTGAAGCTCCAATCACCGCGTCAGCCCACGGCCCCGTGGCATTCACAATATTTGTGGCTTGAACGGTGTATTCCTGGCCGGAGATTTTGTCCCGCAGCCGCGCTCCGGTTACCCGGCCATGATTGCGGGTAATTTCCAGCAGTTGCGTGTGGTTGCAGACCACAGCGCCGCTTTCAACGCTTTCCGTGAGCCACTCCGCTACCAGGCGTTCAGGAAATTCGCACTGCGCATCTTCATACGAATAAACTGACCAGCGATTGCCATTCTCCAATTGCCGTTCAAACGAAGTTAAATCACTGGCTGGCGCGCGCTTTCCACTTCCACCCGCCCAGCGATGGTAAAGCCACAATCCTGTACGGATAGCGAGCGAGCTGCGCATCAGTGAACGTGAATTTTTCGGCAGCGCCAGAAGAAACTGCAGAGGTCTTACCAGATGAGGCATCTGGTTCAGCAATCGCTCACGTTCATGCAGCGATTCACGCACCAAACCAATTTCACCATGTTCAAGATAACGCAGGCCGCCATGGATGATCCGGGTGGAGCGGCTGGTGGTTCCGGAGGAAAAATCGTGTTGCTCCACCAGGAGCGTGCGTTTGCTCCATTGTGCACATTCACGGGCGATGGCCACACCATTAATGCCGCCGCCAATTACCAGCACATCAAAAATCTGGTCACGCGCTTGGCTAAGGTTATCCACGCAACACTTATTTAGATGCTTTTACCGGCAGAGTACAACATTACTTCAGAGCATAACGGGTAAAGTAATGATAAGTAGCTGAATTGCGGGTACTTACACGCGGGATACAGTAGGTTCTTCCGCGTTTACCGTGGCCCAGCGCTCCGGTTCTATTTCGGGAAAAACGGAGTCGCGCAATTCAATGGCTTCCAATTCCAGCACTTTTTCTGTAGGAATCTGGTGCGTGGCTTCAAAGCGCCGCCATATATCCAGCAAGGTGCGGAACTGTTCCAAATGAGTGTTGAAGCGCTTTTCCGCGTAGTCTCGCGCCGCTTTGGTGGTTATCAGGAACTGCCAGTCAGAGGACTCAAGCAGCAACAACTCACGGCACAATTGCTTGGCCAAACGGGTGGCTGTTGCATTGCCGCGCCACTCGCCTCGGTTGGCCATCTGCTGAACTGCCAATTCTGCGGGATAAATGTGCTTCCAGGTCCAGGCGGTATCTTCATTGAGCCAAACGCTGTTATTGCTCTCCGCTCCCCATGACCCTTCCGGCAACCGGACGTACCCTGTGGGAGGGAACTGGTTCAGATATTCAGCACAGGTGATCAGTTTGAGCGGCGAGTCTGGCCTTGCAAATTCCAGCGCAACATTCTTCAGCCATTCCGGCCCTTCAAACCACCAGTGCCCAAACAGTTCTGAATCAAATGGAGCCGTCAAGACCGGTACGCCCGGCGCGCTGTTGCCATACTGTCTCAGCGCTTCAGCGGTAATGTGTGCAAAATGCTTTGCGTGCTCCGCTGTGCGGCCCAGCGCGATCTTTGGATCGTATGGCTGTTTTAACCCCAAGTCAGTCTTTGGGCCGGTAATTCTCCAGTAGCGATTGCCACCCGGCCAGCGTTTTTTATGAAACTCAAGATACTGTGGATCGCCCGGATAGCCGTGGTCGCCGCTCCAAACCTGAATACCTGTGCGCGGATCGCGGGTAAAAAACGTGACGTGCGCCTCGGGATCCGGCCCATCGGCATAATATGGCCGATAAAAGTTCTTTTCTGGACGCTCTGAAACTTCTTCCACTGCTACTGGAACACCGCCGGCCAGCAGTTGATATGGCGTGAACTTGGTGGATGTATCCACCAGATGTGTATCCACGTAGAAAAATTCCAGCCCGTATTCAGCAAGAATCTGCTCCACACCCTCGCGATAAAAGGCTTGTTTGCCCTGCGATGGGTTAGAGACGTTCACAGGAACCGGAAAATTCCACATCCCCGCTGGACGATAACCACATTCCGGCAGCCAGATACCACGCGGCTTTCTTCCGAAAAAGCGCATGTGCGTCTCTACACCGGTCTTGACCTGTGCCCTGATGGAGGCGTCTGTTCCCAGTAGAGGGAAATATCCATGTGTGGCGCCACAGGTAATGATCTCAATTGCGCCTGAATCGTAAAATCGCTTAAATCCCCGGATTATGTCAGAGCCAAGATCATCAAACTGGCGAAGCGCCTGTTCATAAAATCCCTGCCAGAACCGCGCCACTTCCACCATATGGTCATCGCCCTGCCTGCCGAAATCTGCCGCGTCAATATGCGCGGCCTTGATCTTGCGTATCAGGTACTTGGGAAATTCGTCCTTGAAAACGGGGTGCGAGAGCTGCTCCAGCAGGATGGGAGACAAATTTACGTTCGCCTTCAGTGCCGTGCCTTGCTGCTCTAATTCTTCGAAAACTCGGATAAGTGGGAGGTATGTTTCTGCGGCGGCTTCATGCAGCCACTCCATTCCGTGCGGCCACGTGCCGTGGTTCACAACATACGGTAAATGAGAGTGGAGAGCGAATGTTACAAAGCCCAGCGAATTTTCTGGAAGTTTCGTTTTCATGAATTCCATTAGCCCACAGGAAGAAATGCGCGCGGGGCCTCTCTCTAATAGATGCAGTCACGCAAGAGTAAAATCCAAGTTTACTACAAGTATGGCTGAGCAGAGCTGTGGCTCTACGGCTTGAGAGAAGGCCGTTGCATGAAAACGCAGATTCAGGAGCTACGAATCAGCTCTGAGCAATTTTGAAAGTAAGCGGCTGCGATGCGGGCTCTTTCCCGCCCGGAAGTTGTTTTTCTGACAACAGGTTGGCTACTGAATCGCTCAAACTTACGCAATTGCAGCCGCGACGCTTGGACTCATACAATGCTTCATCCGCATAGCGCAAAAGGATATCGGGCGTAAGCACGCCATCCTGTGAAAATGAAATCCCGAAAGATGCAGTGATCTTGCCCAGTGCGTGTCCGGCGTGTTGCAATTCCAGCTTGGCAACCAAGTCGCGCATTGCTTCCGCGCGCTCGCGTACACTTTCCAGTGACGTGTCCGGCAGGACCATCAGGAACTCTTCACCGCCATACCGGCAAACAATATCTTCCGTGCGCACGGAGCGGCGCAGCAATGCGCCTACTTCTTTCAGCACAATGTCTCCGGCTGTATGGCCAAAGTTGTCATTGAATGCCTTGAATTTGTCGATGTCCGCCATGATCACGCCCAGGCCGGAATGATGTCTGCTGGAACGATGCAACTCCTGTTCCAGCGCGGCTTCAAGGAATCGCCGATTGTACAGGCCAGTAAGCGGATCGCGAATGGATTGATCATGCAATTTCTCGCGCAGACGCAGGTTGGCCAGACGCAATGCCGCATATTCGCCGCTTTGCTGAATCATTGCC
>Ga0070739_10007652_pt1 | contig 11358 bp, 10 predicted proteins | sample Coa_R1_7_FD_66445 | JGI IMG/M metagenome (GOLD analysis project Ga0070739, IMG submission 66445) | Surface soil microbial communities from Centralia Pennsylvania, which are recovering from an underground coalmine fire - Coalmine... | ecosystem: Environmental > Terrestrial > Soil > Unclassified ... | reverse complement strand
AGCTGAGGATCTGGTGGTCGACGTAGCCGGCCTTCGCGTACGGGCTGATCACGAGGGCAGGAACGCGCAACCCGTATCCCTGGCCGTCGACGACGGGCGGCGCGACGTTGTCGTAGAAGCCTCCCCAGTCGTCCCAGGCGACGAAGACGGCGGAGCTCTTCCAGTCCGGGCTCCTCATGACGGCGTTCACGAGTCGCGTGACCCAGGACTCGCCCTGCCCGATCGAGGCGCCCGGGTGGTCGCTGTCGTCCCAGTTGGGCGTGATCCAGGAGACGGCGGGCAACGTCCCGTGCGCGGCCGCCGCGTAGAAGCGGGCGAGCGGCTCCTGCGCCGCGGCCGTCTGCCCGTCCTGGCGCACGTCGGTGAAGTCGGGCAGCGTGTCCCAGAAGCCTGGAGTGTTCGGCCCGGTCAGTTTCGTGTAGCAGCCGATCGGGCCGGTGATGCAGTCGGGCGCTCGGCCGCGCTCGACGTAGGACGCCCACGAGACGTGGTAACGGTGCAGGAGCCAGGTGACGTCGGTCCAGGCGTAGAGCGGCCCGTGCGGGTGCTGCTTCAGCGTCGAGCTCGGCCCGGTGCTCGGCCCCTGCAGGTTGGTCGTGCACGACGCAGACCGGTACGGATTGCTGCAGCGGGCGGACCAGCCCGAGACGAGCCACAGGTGCGACGGGAGGCTCCAGCCCCAGTTGGGCTCGAACATGTGATCCTGGAGAACGAAGTGGCGCGCATACGCCCAGTAGTTCGGGAGCTGTGCGCCGTCGTGGTAGCTCATCACGTTCGGGTGGCGCAGGGAGGCGCAGCTCGGCTTGCCCGGCCGCGCCCGGCAGGCACGGATCAGCCGTGCGTAGGTGACGCGGATGAAGCCGTCCATCCGCCCCCCGTCGACGTCCCGCCGGCCGGCCACCGGGCCGTGCTCCCCGCCCGAGTCGTCGGCGCCGTTGTGGTCGAGGAACGGTCTCACGCAGCCGCCGATGCCGTTGGGGACGCACACGGCCGGCTTCCCGTTCCTCATCGGGATTCCGTCGGCCCCGGGGTACGTGCCGAAGAACGAGTCGAACGAGCGGTTCTCCTCCATGATCACGACCACGTGGCGGATCTTGTGGATGCCGCCCGCGGAGACGGTGTGGCTGGCGCCCTTCACGCCTGCGTCGCGCGTGGCCGAGGCGCAGCCCGCGAGCAGGACGAGGGCGACGAGCGCGGCTGCGGGGTTCCGGGGTCTCAACTGAACGGCGGATGGAGCGGCAGGATGAGCGGAGGCCTCGGCTTCTGGTGGAAGTCGAAGTCGTTCGCGAGGTTGCCGAGGATGCGGACGTTCTCCCGGACGTCGGGCCGCGAGTCCGGCCGGCCGTCGGTGCGGGGGTCGATTCGTTGCCCGTGGAGGAAGTCGTCCTCGATGAACTTCAGGTAGGCGTCGGAGCTGAGGATCTGGTGGTCGACGTAGCCGGCCTTCGCGTACGGGCTGATCACGAGCGCGGGCACGCGGAGGCCGTAGCCGAGGCCGTCCACCACCGGCGGCCGGACATGGTCGTAGAAGCCGCCCCAGTCGTCCCACGCGAGGAAGATGGCCGTCGAGGGCCAGTCCGGGCTGCGCATGATCGAGTCGATCAAGCCGGTCACGTACGCCTGGCCGGCGGAGACCAGCGCCGGCGGGTGCTCGCTCACGGCTTGCGAGGGGACGATCCAGGCGACGGCCGGGAGGACGCCTTTCCTCGCCGCCCGGTAGAAGGCGTGCAGGGGCTGGATGTCGCCGAGCTGGTGATCCGCGACGACGTCGTCGAACCGCGGCAACGGGTTCCAGATCCCGGGAGTGGTCGAGCTCTGCGGCACGGGGGCGCAGAACATCTGGCTGTCGGCACAGTCGGGCTCGCTCCCCTTCCCCACGTAGTAGCGCCAACTGACGTGATCGCGGTGGAGCAGCCAGGTCAGGTCGGTCCACGGGTAGTCCGCCGGCTTGCCTCCGCCGCCGGCGCCGAACGGCACGCGCAAGGCGGAACGGCAACTCATCGGGTCGCCACGCTTCGAGCAGCGCGCCGACCAACCCGAGACGAGCGACAGATGCGCCGGCAGGCTCCAGGCGTTCTCCGCCTCGAACATGTGATCCAGGAGTACGAAGTTCCGCGCGTAGTCCCAGTAGTTCGGGATCTCGTGCCAGTCGTGGTAGCCCATGACGTCCGGCTTGTCCGGCGTCAGCGAGCAGCCCGGCGCGTCCACGCCGCGCGTGCAGGCGAGCACTCGGCCGGTCCGAGCCGATGCCTCGAAGCCGTCCATCCTGTTGCCGTCCGTGTCGCGGATCGCGGCGGCCGTATCGTGCGGGCCGCCCGCGTTGCGGTCGGAGGTGTCGTGGTAGGGCCGGATGCAGAGCCGCGTCCTCGGGTCGAAGGAGCACGGGACCCTGCCGGGGTTGCCGGCCAGGCCGGGGATGCCGTCGGCGCCGGGGAACGTGCCGAAGTAGGAGTCGAAGCTCCGGTTCTCCTGCATGATGATCACGACGTGCCGGATCACGTGGATCGCGGCGGGCGTCCCGTCCGGCAGGCTCCGCGCGGCATCGGCATCCTCACGGTGACCGGGCAGCTCGGCGGACGCGAGCAGCAGACCGGTTACGCAGGCGATCACCAAACCCGCGAGCGTGACCCGCAGCACGGCCGACACGGTACGAGCGAACGCTAAGCCGAAGGTGAGATCTACGAGAGCGTCGTGACGTAGATCTTGCGCTCGCGGGGGCCGTCGAACTCGCAGAAGAAGACGCCCTGGTAGGTGCCGAGGGCGAGGCCGCCGTCGCGGAGCGGGATCAGCACCTGCGGGCTGGAGGCGAGCGAGGCCCGCGCGTGCGACGGCGCGTTCGGGCCGTCCTCGTCCTCGTGCTTCCACTCCCACTCGTCGTCGACGACGCGCTGGAAGGCGTTCTCGAGGTCGCTGACGAGCTCGGGGTCGATCCGCTCGTTGATCGCGACGCCCGCGGTCGTGTGCGGGACGTAGACGAGCGCGGCGGACGCTCCGTTCGCGTCTCCGACCGCCTCGCGGATGCGATCGGTGATCTCGATCAGCTGCGTCCGGCGGTCGGTCGTGAGGGTGATCTCGCGCACCGGTCTATCCTACGAAGCCGCATGCCCGAACCGCTGGGACAAGGCGAGATCGACGCGCTGCGCGACGACGCCGACCGCTTCATCGCCGAGCTCGACGAGGAGACGTACCTCCACTTCTCGGGTCAGAAGGAGAGCTTCGAGCTCGCGCCGATCTACGAGCGCCACGAGCGGCTGACGCAGCTCGACACCGCGCTCGGCCTGGGCGCGTCCGTCGACGGCGACCGGCGCGTGCGCGAGCTCTGGAAGTTCGCGTGCGAGGGCTACCTCGGCAACTTCGTGACCGAGGAGGCGGAGAAGATCGCGGAGCTCGAGGCGACGCTGACGGCGAGCATCGACGGCGAGGACGTGCCGTACCGGATGCTGCGCCCGCGCCTGATGAACGAGGAGAGCCGCGAGAAGCGGGAGCGGATCGAGGAGCAGCGCAACGAGCTCACCGAGGAGCACCTGAACGCGCTCCACCTCCGCGCCGCCGAGGTCGTGGCGCGCGAGACGGAGCGGCTCGGCGCCGCGAACTACGCCGAGCTGTACCGCCGCTTCGGCTTCCCCCTCGACGACCTCGCCGGGCAGTGCCGCCGCTTCCTCGAGGCGACGGAGGAGCTCTGGGTCGAGGCGGGCGACCGCTTCTTCCGCGCGCGCGTGGAACTGCCGATCGACGAGGTGGAGCGCTGGGACGTCGGCCGGGCCTGGCGCGGTGCCGAGTGGGACTCCTTCTTCCGGGCCGACCGGATGGTGCCCGCGCTGGAGGCGACGCTGAGCGACATGGGAATCGACCTGCGCTCGCAGCGCAACGTCGAGCTCGACCTCGAGGAGCGGCCGACCAAGGACGCGCGCGCCTTCTGCACCCCGATCGAGGTCCCCGGACGGGTCGTCCTCGTGATCAAGCCGCAGGGCGGGCCCGACGACTGGCGCGCGCTCTTCCACGAGGCCGGCCACACCGAGCATTTCGCGCACACGGCCGAGTCGCTCTCGATGGAGGAGAAGCGCCTGGGCGACAACGCCGTGACCGAGGGTTGGGCGATGCTGCTCGAGCACCTCACGTTCGACCCGGTCTGGCTCGAGCGGCGTCTCGACTTCCCCCGCCCGTACGAGTTCGCCGCCGAGGGAGCGACGCAGCTGCTCTGGATCGTCCGCCGCTACTGCGCGAAGCTCCTCTACGAGCTCGAGTTCCACACGGCCGGCGACCCGTCGGCGCTGCGCCCGCGCTACGTCGAGCTGCTCGACGACGCCACGAAGGTCGCGCCCTCGCCGTCGGACTTCCTCGCGGACATGGACGGCGGCTTCTACGCCTCGCAGTACCTGCGCGCGTGGGCGTTCGAGGCGCAGCTCCGCGCCCACCTGCGCGAGCGCTTCGGCAACGCGTGGTTCGCCAAGCGCGAGGCCGGCTCGCTCGTGCGCGAGCTCTGGTCGGAGGGGCAGAAGCCGACCGCCGACGAGCTGCTGAAGGACGTCACCGGCGAGACGCTCGCGCTCGACGCCGTCGCGGACCGGATCCGCGAGGCGCTCGCCGCCGTCTAGAGACGCGAACGGCGGCCGGAGGCCGCCGTTCGCCAGAGACGCGTCCGGAGGGCGTTACTTCTTCTCGGACTTGCCCTCGATCGTCTTGTGGCCGCTGCCGACGCCGATCTCCACCTTGCGCGGCTTCGGCTGCTCGGGCTTCGGGACGTGCACCTCGAGGACGCCGAGCTCGTAGTGCGCCTTGACCTTGTCCTCGTCGACGCCCTGCGGCAGGCCGATCGTGCGCGAGAAGGTGCCGAAGCGACGCTCGAAGCGGAAGTACTTGCCCTCCTCGACCCTGTGCTCGCGCCCGCGCTCGGCGCTGATGGTCAGCGCGCCGTCCTCGAGCTCGACGGAGATGTTCTCCTCGGGGATGCCGGGGAGGTCGAAGGCGTAGACGACCTCGTCGTCCGTCTCCCAGACGTCCGCGGTCGGCACCCAGCTCTGGGAGGTGCGCCCGTTGCCCTCGGAGAGGCCGTTCATGAAGCGGCTCATCTCGTTCTGCAGGGCCGCGAGCTCCCGGAAGGGCTCCCAGCGAACAAGCGTGGCCATGTCGTTTCCTCCTTGCTGGTCGTACCTTGTTGCCATGGACAGTATGAAACCTTAGTCCCTATATGTCAAGACAGAGGAATCCGTAAACTCCCGCGATGCTTCCGCTCCGCGACAGCGTTCCGGGCCGGACGTTCCCCTTCGTCACGATCGGCCTGATCGCCGCGAACTTCGTCGTCTGGTTCTGGGAGCTGAGCCGACCGGGCGTCGACGTCCACGTCTTCCGCGACGGCTTCTACCCGTGCGCTGTCCAAGGCCCATGCGTCGCGGGCGTCCAGCCGCTGCACTGGTACGTCGGCGTCTTCACCGGGATGTTCATGCACGCGAGCTGGGAGCACATCCTCGGCAACATGCTCTTCCTCTGGATCTTCGGCAACAACGTCGAGGACGCCCTCGGCCACGCGGGCTACCTGCTCTGGTACCTCGTGGCCGGCATCGTCGCGATGGCCGTGCAGACCGCCGTGACGCTGCATTTCGCCGGCGCGGGCGCGGCGAGCGTTCCGAACATCGGCGCGAGCGGTGCGATCGCCGGCGTGCTCGGCGCCTACTTCGTGCTGCTTCCCCGCGCGCGCGTGCTCACGGTGATCTTCTTCGGGATCATCCTCATCCGCGAGATCCCGGCGATCTGGTTCCTCGGCGTCTGGATCGGGCTGCAGGCGTGGACGGGCGGCCTGTCCCTCCTGCACCCGCAGAGCGGCGGCGGCGTCGCCTTCTTCGCGCACATCGGCGGCTTCGCATTCGGCGTCCTCTCCGGCCTGTTGCTGAGACGACGACAGCTCTCCGCTTCCTGAGGATTGGCGCGGAATGGGCGGGGCATCTCGTCCGTTGACATGGTCATGAGCACACTCGAAGAGATCCACGCCGAGATCGAGCGCCTGAGCGAGGAGCGGACCGAGCTCTGGCACAGCCTTTCCGATCACCACGACCCGGAGGTGCGCGCCGAGATCCATGCGCTCGACGCGCGGCTCGACCGCCTCTGGGACGATCACCGCGCCCTCCGCGCCCGCCTCCGCTTCGGCGATCGAGACTCGATCGTCGCCCGCGCGCGGGTCGAGGAACGGCTCGAGCGCGCGGCCTGAGTCGAGAACCCTCCCGCGAGGGATGGCAAGCCGGCGGTTTCGGGGCGATGCTCCGGATGTCGGCTGCGGCATTCCGATGTCGAGAGGAGCGACGAGTGGCCGACAAACTCGTAATCGAGCTCGTCGAGGACGAGCCTCCCTTCAGCGGTCTCCTGCCACCGGACGAGATCGAGTGGTGGCGGAAGCAGCTCGGAAAGCCCCTGGAGGCCACCGAGCTCGAGCCGGCTCTACACTGATGACCGGCTCGGGGCGTTAGCTCAGCTGGGAGAGCGCCGGCTTTGCAAGCCGGAGGTCACCGGTTCGATCCCGGTACGCTCCACACGAGAACCCGCCGGAGACGGCGGGTTTTCTCGTTTCCGGCCGAGGCGATCCGTCGGAAGGCCGGGGACTGCGGCAGGCGCGACGGGTGCGCGAGAAGCACCGGGCGGCGCTTCCGCGCGCAGCAACTGTTGCGGCCATCCGGAATCGCGGCCACACTTCCTGGCGTGGACGAGAGCATGGACCTGCGGCGCCGGTACGAGCACGGCCTGTCGCTCATCGAGGAGATGAAGCGCGAGCTGCGCGAGCGGGCGCAGGCCGTCGCCGCCCGGGAGCGTGAGCTCGAGCAGCTGAGCACGCGGCTCGACCGCAAGGCGCCGGTCGAGACCGAGGGCTGGCCGCGAGCCGGCAACCCCGAGCTGGACGAGCGGGAGCGGCGGATCGAGCAGCGCGAGCGCGAGCTCTCGCAGGCGCTCGCCGCGGTGCAGCGCCGCGAGCAGGACGCTGAAGCCGAGCTGGCTCTCGCCCGGGCCGAGCGCGAGCGCCTCGAGGAGCGCGAGCGGGACATCCGCGCGGTCGAGCGGGAGCTCGCGGGCCTCCGCGTGCAGCTCGAGCAGGAGCGCTCGCGGCCGGGGAACGGCGGCGAGCCCGACGCCGTCCCCGAGCCCGAGCCGGCGCCCGAGCGCGAGCTTCCCCCGCCGACGCCGTTGCCGAAGCCGGTGACGCCGCCCGATCCCGAGCTCGAGCCGGCGGCCGCCGTCGCGGGCGCGGCGCTCGAGGACACGGTGGAGACGCCGCCGCCGCTGGGCCACGTCCGGCGCACGCGCCGCCGTTAGCGGACGCCTCGCCGCCGCTGGTATCGTCGGCGGCGGCCCGTCGCGGAGGGGCTAAGCGAGCTGGAGCGGCGGGCGGCTTGCCATGCCTACGTACGCGAACCCCGTCGATCCGCCCGACCTCGGCCAGCTGCCGACCTTCCGCAGGCTGCTCCGGCTGTGGTGGGCCGAGCGCCGCCTCGGCTTCTTCGGGCTCGCATGCTCGCTCGTCTACGTGCTCATCTCGATCGCGATCCCCGTCCTGATCCAGCGCGCGGTCGACTACTCGATCGACCCCGTCCAGCAGCACCACCACCCGCAGCGGCTGTGGCCCTACCTCGTCGGGATCGTCGCGCTCGCCGCGCTCCGGCTAGCGATCAACTTCAACCGGCGCTACGCGACCGCGCGGATCGGCATCCGGATCGAGGCGCGGATGCGCGAGCTTCTCTACCAGGCGTACCTGCGCTATCCGCGCGCGTTCTACGACCGCCACGCGACCGGCCAGGTGCTCTCGCGCGCGACGAACGACCTCTATCCGATCCGCTACTTCATCGGCTGGGGGCTCGTGCAGGGGATGCAGAGCGTGATGATGATCGTCGGGGTCGGGATCGTCCTCGCCCTCGTCGATGCGCGGCTCACGCTCTACGCGGCCGTCGCGCTGCCGCTGATCGGCTTCGTGGCGAACCGGTTCGGCCGGCTCGTCTCGCCGATCTCGCGGGAGGTGCAGGCGCGGAAGGGGGACGTGACGGAGGCCGCCGACGAAGGCGTCGTCGGGATCGAGATGGTGCAGGCGTTCGGCCGCGAGGACGACGTCCAGGAGCGCTTCGGCGAGCGCGCGGAGGGCGTTCGCGCCGCAGCCCTGCGCCAGGCCGGCGTCGAGGCGCAGCACGTCCCCGGGCTGTACTACCTCCCGGCCCTCTCGATCGCGGCGGTCGTCTACTTCGGCGGCCGCGCCGTCGTCCACCACGACATCACGATCGGGCAGTTCGTGCTCTTCGAGACGCTGCTGCTGCAGCTCGTCTGGCCGCTCGAGGCGATCGGCTGGATCCTCGACCTGGCGCAGCGGGCGCTCGCCTCGGCGGGCCGCAGCTTCGGCTGGCTCGAGGGCATCGAGCCGCTGCCGGAGCCCGCGCAGCCGCGGTCTCTCCCGAGCGGCCCGCTCGGCGTGCGCTTCGAGAACGTCGGCTTCGCCTACGGCGGAGAGGTGGACGTCCTTCACGAGCTCGATCTCGCGATCGAGCCGGGCGAGATCGTCGCGGTCTGCGGGCCGACCGGCTCCGGGAAGACATCGCTGCTCAACCTGCTGCCGCGCTTCTACGACCCGACGGGGGGACGCGTGCTCGTCGGCGGAGTCGACACGCGCGACGTCCGGATCGCCGAGCTGCGCTCCGACGTCGCGCTCGTGACGCAGCGGCCCGTGCTCTTCTCGGTGCCGTTGCGCGACAACCTGACCGCCGGCCGCGAGGACGTCGAGTGGGACGAGGTGCTGGCGGCGTGCGAGGCGGCCGGGGTGGCGACGTTCGCGCCGAAGCTGCCGGACGGCTACGACACGCTGATCGGCGAGCGCGGCGTGAACCTCTCCGGCGGGCAGCGGCAGCGGGTCGCGCTCGCGCGCGCCCTCGTCACCGACGCGCGGGTCGTCGTCCTCGACGACCCGCTCTCCGCGGTCGACACGTTCACCGAGCGGCGCCTCGTCTCCCGGCTCCGCCCTGCGCTCGCCGGGAAGACGGTGCTCGTGGCCACGCAGCGCCTATCCACCGTCGAGATCGCCGACCGCGCCGTCGTGCTCATCGACGGGAAGATCGTCGAGTCCGGCCCGCCGGGCGAGCTGCTCACCGCCGGCGGCCCGTTCGCCGAGCTCTTCGGCGAGGAGGTCGCGGCGTGAGGCGCCTCTGGAGGTACATGGAGGGGCGGAAGCTCTTCGCGGCCCTGATGATCCTCGTGGGCGCGGGGAACGCCGCGGCCCAGACCGGCGGCTGGCTGATCGTCCAACGCGCCATCAACAACGGCATCGCCGTCTATCACGGGCACGGCAAGCACAAGGTGCTCGTCGGGAACCTCCACTACCTGACGATCGCGGTCGCGGTCTACCTCGGCGTCGCCGCCGCGGGCTGGGTGCTGCAGGCGCGGCTGATCCGGGGGCTCGCGACGATCGGCCAGGCGGTGGTGATCGCCCTCCGGCGCGACCTCTTCGACCACCTGACCGGTCTCTCGCTGCGCTACTTCTCGCAACAGAAGGCCGGCTGGATCATCGCCCGTCTGACGAGCGACGTCGACGCGGTCTCCGACGTCCTCTCGCAGGGGATGCCGACGCTCGTCTCGAACGTGATCCTCCTGCCCGCCGCGGTGACCGGGCTCCTGATCGTCGACTGGCGCCTCGGGCTGCTCTCGTTCGCCGTCCTGCCGCCGGCTCTCGTCCTCTCGCGCTGGTTCCAGCGCGTCTCGCACGCGGCGAACGTCGAGCAGCGGAACCGGATCGCCGCCGTCACCGCGCAGATCGCGGAGTCGGTCGCGGGGATGGCCGTCGTGCAGGCGTTCAACCGCGAGCGGCGCTTCCAGGCGGAGTTCGACGAGCTCAACGCCGCGAACCGCGCCCAGGCGACCTACGTGCAGCGGATCTTCTCGACCTTCTTCCCGTCGATCGAGTTCCTCGGCGTCGTCGCGATGGGCGCCGTGCTTTATCTCGGCGCGCACCTCTTCGCCCACCACTCGCTCCAGATCGGGACGCTGATCGTCGCCGTCTACCTCCTGCAGCTCGTGTTCCAGCCGCTGCAGGAGCTCTCCGACGTCTACGGGCAGCTCCAGTCGGCGAGCGCGGCGATGGTCAAGATCGCGAGCATCCTCGACGAGGAGTCGGAGATCCACGACCTGCCGGGCGCCGAGGCGCTGCCGCGGCTCGAGGGCGACCTCGACCTCGACTCGCTCGTCTTCGCGTACGGGAAGGAGCCGGTGCTGCACGGCGTCTCCTTCCACGTGCCGCCGGGTGCCTGCTTCGCGCTCGTCGGCGAGTCGGGCCACGGCAAGTCGACGCTCGCCAAGCTGATCGGCCGCCACTACGACCCGGACGGGGGCGCGGTGCGCGTGGACGGGCACGACCTGCGCGACGTCCAGACCCGCTCCTACCGGCGCCAGCTCGGCGTCGTGCTCCAGGATCCGTTCCTCTTCAGCGGGACGATCGCCTCGAACATCCGCTTCGCCAAGCCGGACGCGACCGACGAGGAGGTCGCCGCCGCAGCCGCGGCCGTCGGCGTCGACCGCGTCGCCGCGCGGCTCTCCGGCGGGCTCGAGCACGAGGTGCGCGAGGGAGGCGCCGGGCTCTCCGCGGGCGAGCGCCAGCTGATCTCGATCGCGCGCGCGCTGCTCGCCGACCCGCGCATCCTCGTGCTCGACGAGGCGACCTCGAACATCGACCGGCCGACCGAGGTGCTGATCGAGCGGGCGCTCGACAAGCTCCTGCACGGCCGGACGTCGATCATCATCGCGCACCGGCTCTCCACCGTCCGCCGCGCGGATCAGATCCTCGTCGTCGAGAACGGCCGCATCGTCCAGCGCGGCACCGAGCGCGAGCTGCTGACGCAGGACGGCCCCTTCCGCCGGCTCGCCCACACGCTCGACGGCGGCGAGCCCGAGCTGGCCGCGGCGGGCTAGCCGACGACCGCTTCCGCGAGCGGCGCCGGCTCGTGCCGGAGCTGCTCGAGCACACGGAGCGCGACCTCGACGACGTGCGGGTCGAATTGGCTTCCCGCACCCTCGGCCAGCCGGCGGACGGCCTCGTTGTGGGAGAGCCGCTTCCGGTAGGGCCGGTCGGTCGTCATCGCGTGGTACGCGTCGCAGACGAAGATGATCCGCGACTCGAGCGGGATCTCCTCGCCGGCCACGCCGTCGGGGTAGCCCCGCCCGTCCCAGCGCTCGTGGCAGTGGCGGACGATCGGCCGCACGCCCTGCAGACGGTCGATCGGCGCGATGATGCGCTCGCCGAGCTCCGGATGGGTCTCCACGATCTTGCGCTCCTGCGCGGTGAGGCGGCCGGGCTTGGAGAGGATGTCGCTCGGGATGCCGATCTTGCCGATGTCGTGCAGGAGGGCG
>Ga0070739_10007644_pt1 | contig 11365 bp, 8 predicted proteins | sample Coa_R1_7_FD_66445 | JGI IMG/M metagenome (GOLD analysis project Ga0070739, IMG submission 66445) | Surface soil microbial communities from Centralia Pennsylvania, which are recovering from an underground coalmine fire - Coalmine... | ecosystem: Environmental > Terrestrial > Soil > Unclassified ... | reverse complement strand
CTGGGCCTTCGCGTAGCGACGCTGGAACCGCTCGACGCGACCGCCGGTGTCCACGAGCTTCTGCTTGCCCGTGTAGAAGGGGTGGCACTCGGAGCACAGCTCGACGCGCAGCTCGGGAACGGTCGAGCGCGTCGTGAACGTGTTCCCGCACGAGCACCGCACGGTGCATTCGACGTACTCAGGGTGAATGTCGGTCTTCACGAGGGGGACCCTTTCGGGAGACAGGAGACTCAAGGATAACGGCGCGGGCGACCCAACCATTCCGAGGACCCGGATGCGGCGCCGGAGCGACGGAGGAGCGCAGGCGCTCGCCAGCGAGCGAACGCCCGCAAGCCGGGTATCCCGGCCCGCAGTGAGCGAGCGAGACAGCATCGAAGGCTCCTACCCCCCTGGGGTAGGAGCCTTCGCGATCTCGGCGAGGAACTCGTCGTTGCTCTTCGTCGTGCGGATCTTGTCGATGAGCAGCTCGAGGCCGGCACCGCCCTCGAGCGCGTTGAGCACCCGGCGGAGCTTCCACACCTGCTGGAGCTGGTTCCGGTCGAACAGCAGCTCCTCGTGGCGCGTGCTCGAGGCCTCGACGTCGATCGCCGGGTAGATGCGCCGCTCGGCGAGCCGGCGGTCGAGGCGCAGCTCCATGTTGCCGGTGCCCTTGAACTCCTCGAAGATCACCTCGTCCATCCGGCTGCCGGTCTCGATGAGCGCGGTCGCGACGATCGTGAGCGAGCCGCCCTCCTCGATGTTGCGGGCCGCGCCGAAGAACCGCTTCGGCGGGTAGAGCGCGGTCGAGTCGACACCACCGGAGAGGATCCGCCCGGAGGCCGGCTGCGCGAGGTTGTACGCGCGTGCGAGACGGGTGATGCCGTCGAGCACGATCACGACGTCCTGACCGAGCTCGACGAGACGCTTCGCGCGCTCGATCGTCAGCTCGGACACCTGGGTGTGCTCCTCGGACGGACGGTCGAACGTGCTCGCGACGACCTCGCCCTTGACGACGTGACGACGCATGTCCGTCACCTCTTCGGGGCGCTCGTCGACGAGCAGCACCATGAGGTGCACCTCGGGGTTGTTCCGCTCGATCGCGTACACGAGCTGCTTCAGGATCGTCGTCTTGCCGGCCTTCGGCGGCGACACGATGAGGCCGCGCTGGCCCTTCCCGACCGGCGCGATCAGGTCCACGATGCGACCGGTCATGTTGTTCGGCTCGTCGCGCAGCTCGAGTCGCAGCTTCGAGTCGGGGAACAGCGGTGTCAGGTCCTCGAAGCGCGGACGTGCACGCGCGTCGTCGGGCGTGAGGCCGTTGATCTCGTCGACGCGGAGCAGCGCGGGGTACTTCTCGTTGCTGGCCGGTGGGCGCGTCGCGCCACGCACGAAGTCGCCCTTGCGCAGCGCGAACCGTCGCACCTGGGAGGCAGAGACGTACACGTCCTTCGAACCCGGCAGGTAGCTCGTCGTGCGGAGGAAGCCGTAGCCCTCGTCGCGGAGGTCGAGCAGACCCTGGACCTCGACGGGCTCGCCGACCGGCTCGTCGGCACGCGGCTCGTACTGCCGGTCGCGGTCGCGGCCCCGTCGCCGCCGACGCCGGCGGTTCCCCTCCCCGTACGACTGGCGTTCGTCGTCGGTGTCGACGCGGGCGTCGCCGCGGCGGTCGGGACGGGTGTCCGGACGCGGCATCGTCGACGTGTCCGCGGACCCGGGATCGCGGTCGTCGTCGTCACCGCGCGACTCGGGCGCCGCGCCGGGCTCGGTCGCGGTCGCGCCGTTGGCCGGGGCGGCGCCGTTCGATGCCGGTGCGTCCGTCGGCGCGGCTGGTGCGGTCGCGCCGGCGTCGTCGGCGGCAGGCGCCGATGCGCCCTGCGACGGGCGGCGGCCGGCGACCGGGCGGGGTGCGACCTCGGTCTCGTCCGTGGGACCCGACGCCGCCGCGAGCGCGTCCTCCTCGGCCGCGAGCGCGGCGATCGGGTCGTCGGCGGGCGCCTTCCGGCTGCGGACGCGCTTGGGCTTCGCCGCGGCATCACCGTTCGCGCTCGCGTTCGCGGCGCTCGCGGCGTCGCCGTTCGCACCGGCTGCCGCGAGGATCGCCTCGACGAGGTCGGCCTTGCGCATGCGGGTCACGCCGCGGACGCCCATGGCGCCCGCGATCGCGTGCAACTCCTCGCGATCCTTGCCGTCGAGCATGGAACGCTCGAGCTGCTGCTCGGTCATCTCGGTGGCTCCTCAGGAAACGGGTTGGGGGAACGGCTCGGGGGACGGAACGGTGGCGACGACCCGTGTCAACACGATCTCGACGACCTGGGCGAGCGTCGCGTCGAGGTTGTAGGACGGCACGACCGGGGTGCCGTGCTCCAGCGCGAGCGACTTCACGTACCGCTGGATCGTGCGGATCGGTTCGAAGTAGTCGAGGTATCGGTCCATGGGGCGACCACGGGACTCGTTCGCCCGTCGCACGAGGTGCGAACGGTGGAGCTCCTCGTCGTCGACGGTGACGAGGAGGGGGACGACGACCGCACCCCCGAGCTCGTCGAGGTCGAGGAATCCCGGGACGATGTGCGCGCCCTCGAGGACGAGGTCGGTCCCCTCCATGATCGCGCGCCGGACGAGCGCCTTGATGCCAACCGCGACGGCCGCGACCTGCTCGCGGTACCCGATGACCACCGGATCGGCGTTCCGCGGCAGCGGCTTGAGCACGAGTCGGCCCGCTTCGAACGACGAGGCGTGGAGGGCAGGGAGGAGCTCGTCGCTCAACATCGCCCGCATCACCTCGCGGACCGCGTCCGTCGGGATGACGCGCGTGATCCCGAGCCGCGCCGCGAGCTGGGTCGCGATGGTGGACTTCCCGACCCCGGGCGCGCCGCCGATGAGGATCACGATCGGCCGGTCGACGTCCTTCACCCGCCGCCACTTCTCGTAGGAGGTCGCGTACCGCTCCCCGACCTCGTCGGCCAGCACGCGCGCGACGAATCGTTGCAGCTCGGCCTGCGTCAGCTCGGTGACGCCTTCCTCGTGCAGCCGGTCCTCCACGCGCTCCGCGACGTGGAACGCGCGCGCGGGTGCGAGCCCGGTCGCCATGATCGAGCCCGCCGTGAGCCCCTTCGAGTACGGCAGGTGGTGCGCCTCGTCGGTGATGACGATGTGCCGCGGCTGCGTCACCGTCGCGCGTCCCCCGACTCGAACCGCTGCGTCGCGAGATCGGCGAGCGCGCGTGCGCGCGTCGCGATCGACTCGCCGTGCAGGTCGACGTCGTGTCGCAGGAAGACCACGTCCATGCCTCGTTCCGCCCCGAGCCTCGCCGCCGTGTCGACGCCCGCGCCCTTGATCTCGGTCACGAGAACGTCCGCTCCTCGGAGGTCCACCAGGTCACCTCGGAGGCGGTCCCGGCTTCCCAGGTTGGTGGTCCAGCCGACGACCACCGCGCCTGCGTCGCGCTCGAGCTGCCGTGCGATCGACGGCATCGCGCCATCGGGCGCCGTGGTGGCCAGGAAGACGTTGCGTGCGGCGAGGGGTTCGAGGGGGACGGGCCGGAGGCTGCCGGTCACGACCGGGACCCCGGGAACCACCGCTCGCACACGGGATTCCAACTCCCGCGCTCGCGACGGGGTTGCGCGCTGCGACGGGACGAGCCCCGCCCTGCCGGGCTCGGCGCCAAGTGTAACGAGCACCACATCGCTCAGCAACAGTGCGACCACACCGACGTGGCCGGTGACGAGGTCGGGATCGGCGCCGGCCGGAACGACGCACACGGTCACGTCGGCGTGGACGGGCGGGATCGCGCGCCCGGAGCCTTCGAGCACGACGAGCCCTTCCCGACGTTGGTTCGCGAGCGCGACGCCCGCCGCGAACTCGTCGAACGCGGGCGTGCCCGCGACCCCGCCGCCGCACCGACGTGTGCCGATCGCGGCGACGCCAGCGGCGAGCGCGTCCTCGAGATGATCGCTCGCCGCGTGCTGACCGGACGCGGCGCGCCGCAGCAGTGCCGCCAGCGTGAGATCGGTCTCGCGCGGGTCAACGAGCTCGGGCCGCGGCGGACCTCCGCGCGCCATGGTGACGATCACGGGTTCCGTCCCCGCGGTGCGGAGCGCGCGTGCGAGCGCCTGTGCGACGGCCGTCTTGCCGGTCCGCTTCCCCGTCCCCACGACCGCGATGCTCGGCTTCTTGCACAGTCGCGGGCGGGGCGGCGGCGTCACCTCGACATCCGCGCCGCGGTACGTGAGGCCACGCGCGAGCGCGTGCGCGGCGAGCAGCGCGCGCGTCCGCGCGTCGAGCACCGGATCGTCCGACAGGTCGACGACGATCGACGCGTCGAACCGGTCGAGCGCGCGCGTGAGCGCGTCGAGCGGACCGGAGCCGTCGACGACGGCCACGCCGAGGTCGGGGACGTCGCCGGGAGCGAGCTTCTCGCCGCCGCCGAGCATCGCGGCACCGACCACGGTGACGCCACGCGAGCGGAGGTCGTCGACCGCGGCACGCACGACCGACGGGTGGTGCTCGCCGTCGACGAGGACGACGACACGAGGAGACGTCACAGGGTGGTTCCCACGCTACCCGCGTGCTCGCGCGGGTCACGGGACGGGATCAGCGCGCGACGAGGCGTCCCATCAGCTCGTGCGCCGCGACGACGGGGCAGCCAGCGGTCGCGGCTTCCGTGTACGTGCCGCCGCGGGCAGCGCGCTCGGAGTCGTAGAGCAGATAGGGCACGGGTTCCGCGGTGTGGGTGCGGCGCGCGCACGGCGTCGCGTGGTCGGGGAGGAGCATGATCCGGTGCGCGCCGAGGGCGGGGAGCGCGTCGGCGAGCGGGCCGACGATGTCGCGGTCCCACGCCTCGAGCGCGGCGACCTTCTCGCGCACGTCGCCCTGGTGCCCCGCCTCGTCGGTCGCCTCGACGTGGAGGAGGAAGAGGTCGCGGTCGTCCAGGCTCGCGAGGCACGCGTCGCGCTGCGCGGCGTAGTCGTTGTCGAACCCCGCGGTCGCGCCAGCGACGTCGACGACCTCGACGTCGGCGAGCACGCCGAGGCCGCGCACGAGATCGACCGCCGAGCTGAGCCGCCCCTCGACGCGGAACCGGTCGGCGAAGCGCGGCAGCGTCGGGCGCACGCCCTGGCCCCACAACCAGATCTGGTTCGCGCGGGAACCGACGTCGCGCGCGACCGCGGTCACGATGTCGCGCGACGCGTCCATCAGCGCGACGAGCCGTGCGGCCGCCGGCCCCGTCGGGAGCGTCGCGGCGCGCCCCGTCAGGTCGTGCGGGGGGACGCACTCGGCGTCGGCCGCGTCCTTCGGGAGGACCGCGAGGTGGCGGTACTCGACGCCCGGGAAGAACCGCACACCGTCGCGGCCGCCGCCGAGCTCGCGGTCGAGCGCGTCGACGATCGCGTGGCTCTGCTCGTTGGTGGGATGTCCGGCCGCGAAGTCGACCATCGTGCCGTCGTCGCCGATCGTCACGAGGTTGCACCGGTACGCGACCTCGTCGGGTGCCAGCTCGACGCCCATCGCGGCGGCCTCGATCGGCGCGCGACCGGTGTGGAACTCGCTCGGGTCGTAGCCGAGGATCGCGAGGTTGCCGACGTCGCTGCCGGGTGCCATGCCGGGCGGGATCACGCACGCGCGCCCGACCTCGGCGCGGCGCGCGAGCGACGCGAGGTTGGGCATCGCGGCGGCCGCGAGCGGCGTGCGGCCGTCGAGCTCGTCGAGGGGCTCGTCGGCGCAACCGTCCGGGACGAGGACGACGTACTTCACCGGGTCATCGTACGCGAGGCCCGCGCCTCGGCGGCTCAGTGACGCGCGCTGCGCCGCAGCACGAGGCCGGCGACGCGGCGTGTGACACCGGCCGGTGCGACGTCGGACATCACGGCCGCGACCCGGTTCAACGCGCCCGGCACGCACACGGCGCGCCGGGCGTCGAGCGCGCGCAGCGCGTCGGCGACGACCCGGTCGGGCTCCATCCACGCGAAGCCCGGGACGTCCGATTGGTCCACACCGGCGCGCTCCTGGAAGTCGGTACGCGTGAAGCCCGGACACACCAGCATCACGTGCACGCCTCGCGAGCGGACCTCCTCGTGCACGGCCTGCGTGAAGCTGCTGACGAACGCCTTCGTCGCGCCGTAGGTCGCCATGCCCGGGTTCGGCTGGTAGCCCGCGACGGACGACACGTTGACGATCGCACCGTCGCCGCGTGTCGTCATCCCGTCGAGCGCAGCGTGCGTGAGACGCACCACCGCGAGCACGTTGAGGCGGACCTCCTCGTCCTCGCGCTCGACCGGCAGCGCGTCGAACGAGCCTGCAGTGCCGAAGCCGGCGTTGTTCACGAGCAGGTCGACCGGTCGCGCACGGTCGCCGACACGCGCCTCGACGCGGGCGAGATCGGCCGCGTCCGTGAGATCCGCTGGGAGGACCTCCACGCCGACACCGTGGTCGCGAATGAGTGCGGCCGCGAGGTCGTCGAGCCGTGCGCGCGAACGCGCGACGAGGACGAGATCGTCCCCCCGTGCCGCGAGCGCGCGTGCGAACGCCGCGCCGATGCCCGCCGACGCGCCCGTCACGACGGAAGTCGTCACAGCTCCAACACCGCGGCGACGACGCCGACGTCGGGTTCGACGGCCTCCCCCACCGCGACCTCGGCGATCGCACGCTGGGGATCCTTGAGACCGTGGCCCGTCACCGTACACACGATCGTGCGCGCGTCACGCAGCATGCCGTCGTCAGCCGCGTGCAGCAGCCCGGCGACCGACGCGGCGGACGCGGGCTCCACGAAGCACCCCTCCTTCGACGCGAGGAGGTGGTACGCCGCGAGGATCTCGGCGTCGCTCACCGCGCCGATCGCGCCGCCCGACTCGTCGCGGGCCGCGACCGCGCCATCCCAGCTCGCCGGGTTGCCGATCTGGATCGCGGTCGCGATCGTCTCGGGGAACGGGACCGGCTCGCCGATCACGAGCGGGGCCGCACCGACCGCCTGCCAGCCGAGCATGCGCGGCCGCCGCGTCGAGCGGCCGAGCTCGTAGTACTCCCGGTAGCCCTTCCAGTACGCGGTGATGTTGCCCGCGTTGCCGACGGGGATGCAGTGCACGTCGGGCGCGTCGCGGAGCGCGTCGACGATCTCGAACGCCGCGGTCTTCTGCCCCTCGATGCGGTTCGGGTTCACCGAGTTGACGACCGTGACGTTGCCGCGCTCCCCCAGCGCGCGGACGATGCGCAGCGCGGCGTCGAAGTTGCCGCGGATCGGCACCACTCGCGCCCCGTGCACGAGCGCCTGCGCGAGCTTCCCGAGCGCGATCTGGCCCTCGGGGATCACCACCGCGCACAGCAGGCCGGCGCGCGCGGCGTACGCCGCGGCCGAGGCGCTCGTGTTCCCGGTCGACGCGCAGATGACCGCCTTCGCGCCGTCCTCGACCGCCTTCGACATCGCGACGGTCATCCCGCGGTCCTTGAACGAGCCAGTCGGGTTGAGCCCCTCCACCTTGAGCAGCACGCGGGCGTTCACCCGCTCGGAGAGGTGCGGCGCGTCGAGCAGCGGCGTGCCACCCTCGAGCAGCGTGACGACCGGCGTGGTCTCGTCGACGGGCAGGTGCGCCCGGTACGCCTCGATCAGCCCGGGCCAGCGCGCGAACGCGGGCGCGCTCATTCCTCCTCGCCGATCACGCGCAGCACGCTGCCGACCCGGTGGACCGAGTCGACGTCGCGCAAGGCGTGCAGCGTCGACCGCAGATCCGCTTCGCGGGCCCGGTGGGTGATGAAGATGAGCCGGGCGTCGTCACCGATCCCGCGCTGCTGCATCGACTTGATCGACACGCCCCGCGCGCCGAACGCGGCCGCGATGGCGGCGAGGACACCGGGACGGTCCGCGACCTCCATCTGCAGGTAGAACTGCGACTCGACCTCGTCGATCGGTCGCACGCGCCGCCGCGACAACGGACCGATCGTCGCGCCACGGCCGCCGGACACGAGGTTCTTGGCGGCGTCGATGAGGTCGCCGAGGACGGCCGACGCGGTCGGCATGCCGCCCGCGCCCCGGCCGTACAGCATCAGCTCGCCGACCGCGTCGCCCTCGATGAACAACGCGTTGAACGAGTCGCGCACCGCGGCGAGCGGGTGGTTCGCGGGCACCATCGTCGGGTGGACGCGCACGGCGACGTCGCCGTCGAGGTCCTCCGCGATCGCGAGCAGCTTCACCACGTATCCGAGCTCGTGCGCGGACGCGATGTCGTGACCCGACAGCTCGGCGATCCCCTCCCGGTACACGTCACCGGCGACGACGCGCGCGCCGAACGCGATGCTCGCGATGATCGCCGCCTTCGCCGCCGCGTCGAACCCCTCGACGTCCGCCGTGGGATCGCGCTCGGCGTACCCGAGCGTCTGCGCCTCGGCGAGCGCGTCCTGGAACGACGAACCCTCCTCGGTCATGCGCGTGAGGATGTAGTTCGTCGTCCCGTTGACGATCCCCATCACGCGACGGATACGGTCACCCGCGAGCGACTCGCGCAGCGGACGCATCAGGGGAATCCCACCCGCGACGGACGCCTCGAAGAGCAGGTCGACGCCGGCCGTCTCGGCCGCCTCGAACAGCTCCTTGCCCACGTTGGCGAGCAGCTCCTTGTTCGCGGTCACGACCGGCTTGCCGCGCTTGATCGCCTCGGTGATGACGGAGCGGGCGGGTTCGATCCCGCCCATCACCTCGACGACCACGTCCACGTCGTCGTCCGCGACGACCACGTCGGCGTCGTGCGTGAAGACCCCTGCGGGGAGCGGCACGTCGCGCTCGCGGGCGAGGTTGCGGACCGCGACCCGTCCCACCTCGATCCGCACGCCCGCGCGCGACTCGATCAGGTCTGCGTGGTCGTCCAGGAGACGGACGAGCGCAGACCCGACGTTCCCGCAGCCGAGCAGGCCGACCTTGATGGAATCCGTGACCGCCATCGCAGCCAGTCTGTCACCCGGCCTCGTCCAGGCGGACGACGTCGTCGAGCGACTCGCGCCGGACGACGACGCGCGCCTCGCCGTCGCGGACGAAGACGACTGCGGGGCGTGGCAACCGGTTGTAGTTGGACGCCATCGAGTAGCCGTACGCGCCGGTGCTCGGGATCGCGAGCACGTCCCCCACCTCAACGTCCTCGGGCAACGCGGCGTCGCGCACGAGGAGGTCGCCCTGCTCGCAGTGCTTGCCCGCGACGGTGGCGACGAACGGGCGCGGCGCCTCGGCGCGCGCGGGAACGAACGCCTCGTAGCGCGCCCCGTACATCACGGGGCGCGGGTTGTCGCTCATCCCGCCGTCGACCGCAACGTACGTCCGCACGTCGGGGATGTGCTTGATCGTGCCGACGCGGTACAGCGTCAGCCCGGCCGGCCCCGCGATCGAGCGCCCCGGCTCGACCATCAGTCGCGGCGCAGGGTCGAGGCGCGCCGCGCGGCACGAACGCGCGAACGCGTCGCGCACCGCGGCCGCGAACTCCCCGATCGTCGGAGCGGCGTCACCGGCGTGATACGCGATCCCGAGCCCACCGCCGACGTTCAGCTCGCCGACCGTCGCGCCCGTCCGCTCGCCGACCCTCGACGCAAGGTTCGTGACGACGTCGAGCGCGCGCGCGTACGACGTCAGGTTCCAGACCTGCGAGCCGATGTGGCTGTGCAGCCCGAGGAATCGCATCGCGGCGCTCTCGGAGGCGCGGACCGCTGCGTCGAGCGCGACGTCCGCGCCGACGCCGAAGCCGAACTTCGAGTCCTCGGTCCCGGTCTCGATGTACTCGTGCGTGTGCGCCTCGACGCCCGGCGTCACGCGGACGAGCACGCCCGGCGCGTCCAGGCCGTCGTCGACGAGCGCCTCGATCCGGTCGAGCTCGTCGAACGAATCGACGACGACGCGGCCGACGCCGGCTTCGAGCGCGCCGCGCAGCTCGTCCTCGGACTTGTTGTTGCCGTGGAACACGAGCCGCTCGGGCGGGAAGCCGGCGCGCGTCGCGGTGTGCAGCTCCCCGCCCGTCGCGACGTCGAGATGCAACCCCTCGTCGGCGACGAGGCGCGCCATCGCGATGCACAGGAACGCCTTGCCCGCGAACGCGACGTTGCCGTCCCCGAACGCGGCGCGGTACTCGCCGCAGCGCGACCGCAGCTCGCTCTCGTCGTAGACGACGAGCGGCGTCCCGAAGCGGTCCGCGAGCTGCTCGAGGTCGCACCCGCCGACCGCCATCCGCCCGCCGGCCACGGTCGCGCTGCGCGGCAACAGCGCGAGGTCGATCGGCGAGCTCACGGACCGGCGTCGTCGTCGGCGGCGTCGCCGTCGAGGCGCGACATCTCGTCGGGCGCGTGCACGCCGAGCAGCGCGAGTGCGTCCGCGAGGCCGACGCGGCACGCCTCCGCGAGCCAGAGCCGCGCCTGCGTCAGCGCGACGTCGTCGGAGATGACGCGGCAGTCGCGGTAGAAGCCGTGGAACCGGCTCGCGAGCTCGCGCACCCACGTCGTCACCCGGTGCGGGGCGCGCAGGGCCGCCGCCTCCGCGACGGTCTCCGGGTACGCCGACAGCGAGCGGAGCAGATCGAGCTCGCGCTCGTGCGTCAGCACCGTGAGATCGACCTCGTCGAGTGGGCGGCGCGTCACGCCGACCTCGGCCGCGTGCCGTCCGATCGACGCGATGCGCGCGTGCGCGTACTGCACGTAGTAGACGGGGTTCTCCATCGACTGCGACGTCACGACGTCGAGGTCGAACGTCTGCGCGCTGTCGATCCCCTGGAGCAGGAAGGTGAGGCGCGCGACGTCGGGATCGACCTCGTCGAGGATGTCCGCGAGCGTCACGAGGTTGCCGGTGCGCTTCGAGATGCGCACCACCTGCCCGCCGCTCATCAGCGTGACGAGCTGCCCGAGGATGATCTCGGGCTCGCCGGCGGGGTACCCGAGCGCCTCGATGCCGGACTGGAGCGACTTGACCTGGCCGTGGTGGTCCGCGCCCCAGATGTCGACGAGGTGCTCCCACCCGCGCCGGAACTTGTCGCGGTGGTACGCGAGATCGGCGGTCAGGTACGTGTACGCGCCGTCGGACTTCACGAGCACGCGGTCGCGCTGGTCGCCGAACTCCGTCGACCGCAACCAGGTCGCGCCGTCCTGCTCGAAGGTGTGCCCGCGCGCGGCGAGCTCGCGCAGCACGTCGTCGACGTCGCCCCGTTCGTGCAGCGCGCGCTCCGAGAACCACGTGTCGAAGTGGACACCGATGCGCGCGAGGTCGTCCTGCAGCCCACGCACGATCTCGCGGTAGCCCCACTCGCGCGCGTCGGCCTCGGTCACGCCGTCGCCCTTGTCGGCCCGCAGGCGCTCGGCCAGCTCGATCAGGTAGTGGCCGCGGTACCCGTCCTCGGGCGGCTCCTCGCCCCGGTAGCGCGCGTACAGCGAC
>Ga0070739_10007643_pt1 | contig 11367 bp, 13 predicted proteins | sample Coa_R1_7_FD_66445 | JGI IMG/M metagenome (GOLD analysis project Ga0070739, IMG submission 66445) | Surface soil microbial communities from Centralia Pennsylvania, which are recovering from an underground coalmine fire - Coalmine... | ecosystem: Environmental > Terrestrial > Soil > Unclassified ... | reverse complement strand
CGCCGGATATCTCGGCAGTCGAGGCCCAGCCTCCCAGTCCGAACACCAGAACCGCAATCAAGGCGCCCCCGGCAGCGATGTGGCGCCGGATCGATGCGTGCGGTCCACTGGCGCGAGGGTTGCTCATGCCTTGCCACCGTGCTCGGGCACGACTTTCAACGCGCGCGGCGGCGCCGGCTGGATAACCCGGTTGAGGATTTCCTCCTTGACGCCAAACTGCTGCTGGCGGCCTTTCGCCATGACGACAATGTAATCCACGCCCGCAATTGCGCTCGGCCGGTGCGCGACTACAATAGCGATGCCGCCGCGCGCACGAATGCCGAGGATGGCTTGGGTAAGGGCCTCGTCGCCTTCGGCGTCGAGATTGGAATTCGGCTCGTCGAGCACGACCAAAAACGGGTCGCGATAGAGCGCCCGCGCCAGCGCGATGCGCTGCGCCTGGCCGGCGGACAGCGCGCCACCGTTGTCGCCGATATGGGTTTCGTAGCCTTGCGGCAGGTTGACAATCAGATCATGCACGCCTGCGGCGCGCGCTGCCGCCAGCACGGCTTCGGCATCCGGTGGATCTTCGAAGCGCGAGATGTTCTGCGCGACCGTTCCGGGGAACAACTCGACGTCCTGCGGCAGATATCCAATGTGGCGCCCCAGCGCTTCGGGCGACCATTGATCAATCGTGGCGCCATCGAGTCGGATAGTGCCTCGTGCTGGAGTCCAGACACCCACAAGCATGCGAGCGAGCGACGATTTTCCGGACGCAGTCGGACCGATCACGCCGAGGGCCTTGCCGGCGGCCAGCGAGAAATTCACGTCCTGGCATACGATTTTCTGTTCGCCCGGCGCGGTAACCGCCGCATTTTGCACGACCAGCGTGCGCGCCGGCGGCTGCAACGGCATGGGCTGCGCCACGGCCGGCAGATGGGCGAGCAGCCGCGAGAGCCGCTGCCAGCTTTGCCGCGCGCTGATGAAGCCGCGCCAGTTGGCGATAGCGAGATCGACGGGCGCCAGCGCGCGGCCGCCGAGGATCGAGCCGGCGATAATGATGCCGGGTGTCGACTGCTGATTGATCACCAGCCAGGCGCCGACCGCGAGAATGGCCGATTGCAGCATCATGCGCAAAACCTTCGACATCGAGCCCAATCCGCCACCGACATCGCTGGCGCGCTGACTGGATGCAACATGTTTGCGATTGAGCTCGCTCCAGCGCCGCGCGATGCGGCCGGCCATGCCCATAGCTGTTAGAGCCTCGGCATTGCGACGACTCGCTTCCAGGAGCGCATTGCGTTGGATGGCGAATTGCGTGGCGCTGCGGGTGGGCCGCCGCGTCAGCAGTTCGGTAAGGACCGTCAATGAAACAAGAATGACCGCGCCCAAGAGCGCGGTGAGCCCGATATAGGTGTGAAACAAAAAGCAGACCAGCAGATAAACGGGCATCCACGGCAGGTCGAGCAATGCCACTGGACCGATTCCCGACAGAAATCCCCGCACCGTATCGAGATCGCGGATCGGCTGCGCCCCCTCCGGCCTGTGGCCGACCTTTAGCGGCAAACGAACAATGGCATGATAGATCCGCCCGCTCATAGCCTCATCGAGGCTATTGCCAATGCGCACCAGAATGCGCCCTCGAATCATGTCGATCAGGCCCTGCGCGGCGTACAGGCCGCCGGCCAATAGCAACAGAGCCACAAGCGTTGCCAGGCTGCGGCTGGGCAGCACACGGTCGTACACTTCCAGCATGAACAGTGCGCCCGTCAGCATCAAAATGTTGCTCATCCCGCTGAACAGGCCGATGGCGATGAAGGCCTGTCTGCAGGCGCCGAGCGCTGCAGCTAGCTCGAAGCTCGCTGGCTGCTCTCGCGGCGGACCGGGGGGTTGAGCCATAGGGATGCGCACCACTAGCGGTGATTCGGACGACCGGATCGCTGTAAGCAATCAGCGGGTCTCTCGCGCCCGCCCGTCCGTAAGCCGGTCCCCGCCCGCCGGCTCCGGAGCATCATACCCTTAGTACGTGCTGGATGCCCAACGGTTCATACGGGTAGTTAACGTGCAAATCCTGATCGCGGCAGCAAATGCAGGCGTTCACCGCCACTCGCGGTACCCCTGACGCGCGAGATTTCGACCGTCAGCAACCCTGGCCTATTCGGCGCGCCCCGATCCGTCCTACAAAAAATAAGCCGGAGGTGCCGGCGCTTTCATGGCACGCCGACCGAGTAGCGCAAAATTAGTGGGCAGAGATCAGGAGCGGGAATCGAGCGATAGTCCGATACTAAAGGCCTTCTGACGCGTTGCACCTTCGGAGCGCTTCAGTTTTTTGGCGATTTTGCCCGCCGGAGTCTTTTTGCGAGCCATTGCTTTGAGATCGCGGACCTCAGTTGCGGTCCAGGCGCGCCGCTTCTTTGCTCTCTTAGCCATAAAACCTCCCTTTCAACAAGGTCGCAGATTCCCGTAGGGGAGCCAATGAAAACCCGGCGGATGAGATAGCGATCATGCTGATTGAAGTCGAGTCTCAACCGCCGACCCGCCCGCAGAGTGCGGGACAACTTGGAAGCCATTTGTTAGATTGTTCTTAGCGTGGCGGCTCGTCCAACGCAAATGCAACTTTCATGCACGCGCGGATGATCAATTCTGCGTTGTTGATAGATCGGCTGACATGATTTGGGTCGCGCGGCAGATGTGGACGCAGAACTCAAAGACCACTTCAACTAGCAATCCGGCGCTTGGCTTGACATTATTTGGACCCATTGATCTGGGCAAACTTCAAATCCGAAGAAGTTGCGGCAGGCAGCGAGACCGGCGGGGCAAGTCATGAGAAAGATTCTACCGGCAACTGTCCTTTTGCTGATCGGCATCGCGGCGGCGGCGCTCGGTCAGCGTTCTGTCCATGCGGCCGAGATGCGTTTCGCACTGGTCGTTGGCAACGACGAATACAAGACCGGGAAACTTGCGACGCCCGCCAACGATGCCGGTCTGGTCGCAGATGCATTGCAGGCTGCAGGGTTTACGGTGACGGGGGCGCGCAATCTCGATCAGGCGACATTGCGCGAATCGATCCGAGAATTCCTGAGCCAAGTCGGCACCGCCGGTCCTGATGCGGTGGTGCTCGTCTATCTCGCCGGCTACGGTTTGCAGTACGAAGGAGAAAACTATTTCGTTCCTGTCGACGCGGACATCCGGCGCGACGCCGACGTTCCGCTTCAGGCCATTCGGGTCTCCGATTTCTCTCAACCGCTTGCCGCGCTGCCGGCGCGCGTCAAGATCGTGATCCTCGACGCGGCGCGGCAGAATCCCTTCGCGCGCGAGGGCCGGCCGCTGGCGGGAGGCTTGTCGCTGGTCGAGCCGGATCATGGAATGGCGATCGCCTTCAATGCGGCGCCGGGCACTGTCGCTCCCGACGAGCCCGGCCCCTATGGATCCTACGCGACCGCGCTGACCGAGATGATCTCGACAGGCGGACTTGGGCTCGACGATTTGTTTGCGCGGCTTCGCCTGCGGGTCAGCGATCTAAGCCGCGGTGCCGAGGTACCGTGGTACGCATCGCAGATCGACGTTCCATTCATCATGACCGAGCGCGCGGCCGATGCGCCACCGCCACCGAATGTTCGATCCGTGGCCGACATCCGCCGTAGGCCAATGCGGGACTTCGCGACCGTCGAGGACGCCTACGCAGCTGCACTCGATCTGGATACCTTGCAAGGTTACGAGGCGTTTCTTTCCGCTTATCCAAACAGCCCGTACTCCGAGCGCGTGGCCGGGATGGTTGCGGTGCGACGGGAAGAAATCATTTGGCGGCGATGTGTGATCGCCAACTCGCCACAGGCGTACTGGTCCTATCTGCGCCGCTATCCCGACGGACCGCACGTCTGGGATGCCCGCCGACGTCTGGCCGTCCTGGCCGCCGCGCTCGAACCACCGCCGGATTTCGCCTATTACGACTTCGGCGTACCGCCACCGCCGCCAGCGGAACTGGTTTATGTCGAACAGCCCGTCATCATTTTCGTCGGACCGCGATTCGCCCCGCCACCGCCACCGCCGCTTTTCTTCCTGCCGCCCCAGCCGCGGGAATTCGTGGCGCTGCCGCCACCTGCGCCTACACACGAGCGCTTCGTCCTACCCGGTCCCGTCCATACTGTCATTCCCCCCTTTGTCAGGCCCCCACCGACCGTGGCGCTGCGCCCGCAGCCAGGTACGCAGCCCGGCAATCACGCGGTTATTCCGGTAGCTCTGCCGAACGCCGTGCAAAAAATAACACCCAGCCCGGCACCGGGAACCACGCTCCATTCCACGCCGGCGTTGATGCCACCACCGACGCCTCCTCATGGCGGGTCGGTGCCCACACCGCCCGGTTCGGGCGCACCGTCCACCGCGCTGGTAAAGCCCGGCACATTGCCACCGCAGCCGGGCTCGCAGCAAAAAACCACGCTGAAGCCGACGCCACTGCCGTCCCCACCGGCGACATCCGGGCAGCAGCAGAAACCGACCACGTTCAAACCGTCGCCGCCACCGCCGCACCCGCCCGCGGGGCGGCAACAGCAGAGACCGACGACATTTAAGCCGGCGCCCCCACCCTTACCGTCCGGGCCCCCGCAACAGAAGCAGACGACATTTAAGCCTGCGCCGATGCCGCCGCAGCCGTCCGCGCACCTGCCGCCGCAGGGACCTGCGCACCAGCCGCCGCCGCCGTCACCCCCACACCCCGCGAATCCGGCTGCGACTACGCTGCACAGCGCACCGCCGCCGCCCCAGCCCCACCCTGCACCGCCTTCGACAAAGTGTCAGCCCGGCAAGCCATGTCGTTGAGCGGGGGGTCGGCCGACCAATGAGGTTAAGGGTCCAACACTGAGCCTCTTAGCCCCCGGATCGGGTCCTTGTCTAACCTTTAGGAAAGGTCCTTGCCGTATGGTGCGGCGGTTTCCGGCAAGGATCGAACTGATGCAGACCCTTCTGTTGAGCTGCGCATTTGGCGCTTTGTGCAGCCTGGTGATTTGGGTCGTTGGCGCGGCGGCGGCAAAGCGCGATGCCTTGATGCGCCGCAATGGCAAGCTGTTGCGTCCCGAAGAAATTTGAGCCCTCCCGGGACCGCGCGCGGCCCGTGGTAAGCGCGCAGAACCATCACGATTATTCTTCATTTGGCGGCCGCTTTCGGCAGCGGCTGAGGGCTTGCGGCCCACCGCTGAGCTTCCTAATTTTCGACCGAGCTTAACTCGCCCGCCGACGCCGTGGAGGAGGACGCCGACGATGAGCGGTTGCCCCGACGAACTCAAGCTGGTCGCCCTCGACCGCGACGACATCGAGATTGTCTCGGCTCATGTCCAGGACGCTTTGGTTCGTATCGGCGATATTCTCTGGCGACCGCACGAGCACCGCTTCGTCATGGCGCTTAACCGGTTTGACTGGATGACCGCCGTCGACCGGCGACCGGATGATCACACCGATTACCGGCGATGCCGCACCGCCTTGCGGTTCGAACGCGTTCTTGCCTGCAAATGCCGAGGGCTCAATCAGAGCGATAAGGAGGCGCGCCTCAATCTGCTCGCGGTCGAATATGTCCCCAGCGATCCGCCCACCGGGATCGTGACTCTGACCTTCTCCGGCGGCGGCGTTATTCGCCTCGATGTCGAATGCCTGGAAGCTGAACTCGCCGATCTCGGCGAGGTCACCGCAGCGGCAATCTGCCCCGACCATTTTGCCGCTGACGCGGCACAGGCGTGACATCGCTCTCCGCATTCGCAGCGTCGGATCGCCAGGAGACGACAGCTTCGGAGCGTCAAGCCGTCCGAGGCTGCCGCGACGGAGATGCCGGCGCGGCAAATAGTTTCATCAGCACCGCAATGATGCTCAAAGTTGCTGCGTAGACGATGAGCTGCATCGCGGTGGGCTGGTCCACATAGCCGATGAGGGTGTGGAGCGCGCGGCCCAAGAAGCTCGAATCGCTCAGAATCCAGGAGGTGTCCCACACCGTCTGATCGAGTGCGGTCAAAATGTCTGCTTGTTCAAGAAAGGCGATCGCCTGCGCCGCCATTCCGGCCGCCAGCAGGGCGATTAACGCACTCGTCACGCCGAACAGGTAGCGCGTGGGTATTGTGATCAGGCCCAAATAGGTCATCAGGCAAACCAGTGAGCCAAGCGTAAGGCCGATCAAGCCTCCCGCCACCATGGCGAGACTGGCGCCGCCTTGCGCCGCAGCGACGCCGTAGAGGAACAACACTACTTCCGAACCCTCGCGCAACACCGCGATGGCGACAACGACAGCAAGCGCGGCAAGCGACTTCGACCCGGCGACCACCGCCTCGCCCGCCGCGCGCAGCTCCGCCACGAGCTCGCGACCGTGTCGCGACATCCAGACGTTGTGCCAAGTCAGCATCAGCACGGCGAAGCCAAGGATCGACGCGTTGAACACCTCCTGGCCGCTGCCGCCGAACAGCTCCGATAAGCCTCCGGTGAAGAGAGCCACCACCCCGGCACCGAAGACTCCGGCAACGACCCCGGCCGTAATCCAACGGCTGCGTCGCGGTACCCCGGCTGTGACCGCCATCACGATGCCGACTATCAAGCCGGCTTCGAACACCTCCCGGAAGACAATCAGCAGCGCGGCAAGCACGGCGGCCTCATCGACTGAACACCCTGGATCATGGCAACGACCCTCATGAGTTGGCGCCTACGGCACGATCAAATAGCCCTGCGTCGCCCGATGAAAGTCATCATAGAAGTTATAACGCCCTGGCTGGAGTGGCCGGACGTAGACAACGATTTCGCCGCCGGCCGGCACGATCTTTTCGAAATGCAAGTCGCTGCTTTCGAACTCTGACACAATGGGATTGAGGTTCTTAACCCGAAATACGAGCGGCTTGCCCGCAGGCGCATGCAGTTCGGCGGGATTGAATTGCTGGTCCCTCAAAGTTAGGGAGAGTGTCACGGCGTCATCGGCAGCGGCGGCGCATGGGCCCGGCGTCCACATCGTGAGCATCAGCGCCGCAGCGAAGCCGCCACTCCATCTCAAAGCTGCCCGCGTGCAGTCCCGATCTATCATGTCCAACTTCGAATGCGGTGTTGGCTTGGCTCCGCTTAATGATGGGAGTTGGGCAAGAAAGCCGCTTTTGTCAATCGAAAAGCCAAATATTAGAATTGTTATAATGACAGACTACGGCCCGCAGCACCGCTTCTATTCGACTCTGAAATCCGGTAGGGCCATGATGCTGAGCTTGGAAGCCGAAGAATCCGCAATCTATCTCGATACGCGATCGAAGTTCCTGGGCGAAATTGCCGCCACGCTAAAGGACTTCGCGCACAAGAAAGCCTGTAGCGTCAACGACAATGGCTGTCCGCCTCGATACCCGTTCCGCTGATTTCGCGCCGCGATTCCGCGACCTTCTCGCGACCAAACGCGAGGCGTCCGCCGACGTCGAAGCCACGGTACGAAGTATTCTCGACGATGTTGCAGCGCATGGCGACCGCGCCCTCAAAACGTACACGCAAAAATTCGACGGCGTCGACGCGGCCGAACTCGATCGCGCCGGCTTCCGAATAACATCCGACGCGATTGCCGCCGCGATTGACTGTTGCGGGAAAGATGCCCGCGACGCTCTCGAATTCGCACGCGACCGTGTTGAAGCTTTTCACCGGCGGCAGCGGCCGCAGGACGAGCATTTCACCGACGCGCTTGGCGTGGAGCTTGGCTCCCGCTGGACCGCGATCGAGGCGGTCGGGCTCTACGTGCCGGGCGGCACTGCCGCTTACCCATCGTCGGTCCTGATGAACGCGGTGCCCGCCAAGGTGGCCGGAGTACCGCGCGTCGTGATGGCTGTGCCGGCCTCGCGCGGGCAAGTTAATCCATTGGTGCTTCTTGCCGCCAGTCTTGCGGGCGTTGATGAAATCTATCGCGTCGGCGGCGCCCAGGCCATTGCGGCACTGGCGTACGGCACCGAGACGATCGTGCCGGTCGCGAAGATCGTCGGACCGGGTAATGCCTACGTGGCGGCGGCCAAACGCATGGTGTTCGGTAAAGTCGGCATCGACATGATCGCCGGCCCGTCGGAGGTGTTGATCCTTGCCGACCGGAACAGCAACGTGGAGTGGATCGCCGCCGATCTTTTGGCTCAGGCCGAGCATGATCCGAGCGCGCAGGCAATCCTCGTGACCGACGACGAGGGCCTAGCCGATGCGGTCGAGCGGGCGGTGCAAATCCAGCTGCGACAGCTGCCGCGCGAACAAGTCGCGGGCGCCTCGTGGCGCGATTTCGGCGCGGTCATCCTGGTGCGGACCCTCGATGAGGCGCTGCCGCTGATCGATGCCATCGCTCCCGAGCACCTGGAAATCGCCGCAGCAGGGGCGGATGAACTGGCGCAGCGGATACGCAATGCCGGCGCCATCTTCATCGGTCAGCATACGCCCGAGGCGATCGGCGATTATGTCGGCGGGACCAACCATGTGCTGCCGACCGCGCGCTCGGCGCGCTTTTCATCCGGCCTCGGTGTGCTGGATTTCATGAAGCGGACGTCGATCCTCAAGTGCGGACCGGAGCAATTGCGCGCGCTCGGCGACCCCGCCATCGCGCTTGGCACCGCCGAAGGTCTCGATGCGCATGTCCGGTCGATCGCGATCCGGCTGAACCGATACCCCGATTAGTAAGGCAGCCGAGTGAAAACGATTGCGCCTTTGCGGCCATTGTTGAAGCATGGCTGCCTCGAGAGCAGTTTCCACTCCTCCGGGCCGATCTCTGATGGCGCGCGCTTCCCGTAAAGCTCCAACCGGCCGGCTTGCGGCAATCACGCTCGACGAGACTTCGCTCGGCACCGCCAACGACGATATCGAGCATGAGCGGCGAGTCGCGATTTATGATCTCATTCAGGAGAATACGTTTCGGCCGATTGGTCACGACGGCGGGCCTTATGCGCTGCATCTTGCCGTGCGTGGCAATCGCCTGGTCTTCGACATCCGTCTCGCCGACGGCACGCCCGTCATCGCCCACATGCTGTCTCTCGTCCCTTTCCGCCGCATCGTGAAGGACTATTTCACCGTCTGCGACAGCTACTATTCGGCGATCCGCACTGCGACGCCAGATCGCATCGAGGCGCTCGACATGGGTCGCCGAGCCCTGCACGACGAAGGCTCGCGGATCGTTATGGAGCGGCTCAAGCGCAAGGTCGAGCTCGATTTCGATACCGCGCGGCGGCTATTCACATTGATCACGGTGCTGCACTGGAAGGGCTGACAGCTTCATGCCGGAAGCCCCCGATCGAGTCGGGCGAAAGCCTCTTGCGGTGCTGTTCGCCTGCGGCCTGAATGCGGTGCGCTCGCCCATTGCCGCCGGCTTATTGTCGCAAATGTCCCGGCGGGGCATCTACGTGGGCTCAGCGGGGGTCCGCAAGGGAGAGCTCGATCCCTTCGCGGTAATCGTGATGGCCGAGATCGGCATCGACATATCCAAGCACAAGCCGCTAACCATCGAGGAGCTGGACGATTGGGAGGGGCTGAATTTTGATCTCATCATCACTTTGGCGCCTGAAGCGCATCACCGGGCTCTTGAACTCACCCGCACAAGCGCAGTGGATGTCGAATATTGGCCGACCCCCGATGCGAGCGGCGTCGAGGGAACGCGCGACCAGAAGCTTAACGCATATCGTGAAGTGCGTGATCTGTTGCTGGCGCGGATTAAAGAGCGCTTCGGCGATCAGAGCACTGGCAACGAATGATCGCGGCCGATGATCTGCTCGGCTTACCGCTGTTGCCTGGCGCGGAGGCAGCGTGGGTGAAGGGCACTGTTCGTAGCGGGCGAAGGACAGTTGTAGAGCCGGGCCGCATCCGCTAGGTTCCGCGCAAATTTCGGCCGAATGCGGCCAATTCCAACAACCGGACACCGAATGGCGAAAGAAGAACTTTTGGAATTTCCCGGCGTCGTGACGGAGCTGCTGCCGAATGCGACCTTCCGCGTCAAACTCGAGAACGAGCATGAAATCATCGCCCACACCGCAGGACGCATGCGCAAGAACCGCATCCGCGTGCTTGCCGGCGACAAGGTGCTGGTAGAGATGACGCCATACGACCTCACCAAGGGTCGCATCACTTACCGATTCAAGTGAACGCGCCACCGCAGCCGCACGACAAGAGCAGAAAACCGTGATCGGGCGACCCAAATTCGTGTTGGCTTCCGGGTCGCCGCGTCGGCTGCTGCTGGTCAACCAAGCCGGCATCGAACCTGACGCCCTGCGTCCAGCCGACATTGATGAGACGCCTCAGCGCGGCGAACTGCCGAGAGCCTGCGCGACACGCCTCGCGCGCATGAAAGCCGAAGCCGCTCTCAACATGGTGCGCATCGACGATGAACTGCGCGGCTCCTATATTCTCGCCGCCGACACTGTCGTCGCGGTCGGCCGGCGCATTCTGCCCAAGGCGGAGTTACTCGATGAGGCGGCTCAATGCCTGAGGCTTCTCTCCGGCCGCAATCATCGCGTCCACACATCGGTTTGCCTGGTGACTCCTAAAGAAACCTTCCGACTACGGCACGTCGAGACGCGCGTGCGTTTTAAGCGGCTCTCGAACGAAGACATTGAGGCCTATCTCGCCTCCGGCGAGTGGCGCGGCAAAGCCGGCGCCTACGCTGCCCAAGGCATCGCCGGAACCTTCATTGTCAAAATCGTCGGTTCCTATTCCAGCATCGTCGGGCTGCCGTTGTACGAAACCATGGCGCTCCTTGGGGGCGAAGGCTTCCCGATCCATTTCGGCTGGCTCAACGCCGCGAACGTATAGCAGGGGCGGCAACCCTCCCCATATTGCGTGAATGCGCGCGCCACCGAATCGCCACCGCTGTCCGATTTGCGGCAAGCCCGCTGACGCGGCCTTCCGGCCGTTCTGCTCGAAGCGGTGCGCCGACGTCGATCTCCACCATTGGCTGTCCGGCAGCTATGCGATTCCAGTGACCCAGGACGAGGAGGAGGACGAACGCCGTCAGGAGTCGGGCGACACTGGAGAGTGAGGGTCCATCCCGATCCTGGACAGCCTCGGAGCGAGCCATTATATAGCGGCGCTCGCATCAAGCGGCCGCCTCCGCCGATTGGCGCGTGCATGCCCAGGTAGCTCAGTTGGTAGAGCACTGCACTGAAAATGCAGGTGTCGGTGGTTCAATTCCGCCCCTGGGCACCATCTCCTGATCCGCCACTGTCACCATAGCCAAATCAAATATCTTTGTGTTTTTGCAATCTCTCAGAGCAGAAATTGCAATCATCCCATAACGCCGGTATGCATCGCTGCCGGATGCTAGAGCGGGATGAGATTAGATCGATTCGCGACCTCGCCGTCATTGCGAGGAGCGAAGCGACGAAGCAATCCAGTTTTAGAGCGCTGGAAAGGCTGGATTGCTTCGCTTCGCTCGCAATG
>Ga0070739_10007642_pt1 | contig 11374 bp, 4 predicted proteins | sample Coa_R1_7_FD_66445 | JGI IMG/M metagenome (GOLD analysis project Ga0070739, IMG submission 66445) | Surface soil microbial communities from Centralia Pennsylvania, which are recovering from an underground coalmine fire - Coalmine... | ecosystem: Environmental > Terrestrial > Soil > Unclassified ... | reverse complement strand
AGGCCACGATTATTCCCGACCCAACTACCACGGCGGTCCAATCCACGGCCGCTCCGGCAGTCTATGGCCAGGCACTGACGCTTACGGCCGGGGTAACTGCCAATGCCCCTGGCTCCGGCACACCGACCGGAACTGTCAGTTTCCTTGATAACACGACGAATACGAACCTGGGCACCTTCACGCTCAGCGCGGGTAGCGCTTCGGTGTCGCTGCCCAACGGCCTGACCGTCGGCACGCATACCATCCATGTCAGTTACAGCGGTGACAGCAACTATGTGGCGAGCAGCTACGACCTACAGCAGGTTGTCAACCTCGCCAACACGCTGACGAAAGTTAGCTCGTCTTCTGTCTCAGCTTCCTCAGTGTCCGGGCAGAGTGTGACGTTCACCGCCGCGGTAACAGTCCAGAGCCCCGGCAGCACGGCCTTGGCCAGCCCGACAGGGACGGTCACCTTCTATGATGGCCTGGTCGCTTTGGGTAGCGGTTCTCTGAGCCTTGTCAACGGTCAGGACCAGGCGACGTTCACCACGACCACTTTGAGCACGACGACGCACCAGATAACCGCCACCTACACCAGCGGCGACGCGAATTTCAAGCCCAGTGCCGCGTCCGCGGTCATGACACAAACGGTTTCCCCCGCGGCCACCTCCGCCGCAGTCGTCAGCTCGGTCAACCCGACGGTTTCCGGGCAAAGCGTGACCTTCACGGCCACCGTAACCGTTCAGGCCCCGGGCAGCACTGCCGTGGCCAATCCGACCGGGACGGTCAAGTTCTATGATGGGGGTACCGCCATCGGCGCCGGCACTCTCAGCATGGTCAATGGAGTGGACCAAGCCAGCTTCACGACCGCGCTCCTTGGCACGGCAGCCCACACCATCACGGCGGCCTACACAAGCGGTGATACGAATTTCCAGCCCAGTGCAGCTTCCGGCGCCCTCACGCAGACCGTGAACCGCGCGGCGACCACGACCAGCATCGTGTCGTCCATGAACCCGGCGATTTTCGGGCAACCTGTGACGTTTACTGCTACCGTCGCCATCAACGCGCCCGGCAGCGCCGCCGTCGCGAACCCCGGCGGTACGGTAACGTTTACCGACACCACCACCAATACCACCCTCTCACCAGTCTCGTACACCGTATCCAACGGCGTGCTCACGGCTACTGTGACGACGAGTAGTCTCAACGCGGGTAGCCACACGATCGTAGCCACCTACGGAGGCGATACCAACTTCGTGGGCAGCCAAGCCAGCATGACGGAGACGGTGTCTCAGTTTGTCATTCTCAACCCGACGGCGAGTGGCGCCTTGTCGATATCCGGCAGCGCCCATCTCACGACCACCGGTCCCATTACGATCGATTCGACTTCACCGACGGCCCTCATGGCAAGTGGTTCGGCGATCGTGCAAGCCAGCAGCATCCAGGTCGTGGGCGGCTACTCGAAGGCGAGTACTGCCACGCTAAGCCCCACACCGGTGACGGGGAGCCAATACTATCTTGCTGATCCGCTCGCGAGCTATCTTTCCATGCCACTGCCGAGCGGCCTGGTCAACCGAGGCTCCGTCGCCCTCTCCAGTGGCACAAAAACCATTCTTCCTGGAATCTACAGCAAGATCGCTGTGTCGAGTTCAGCCAAGCTGACCTTATCGCCTGGCCTTTACGTTATTCAGGGAGGTGGGATTGCTATTTCGAGTAGTGCCAGTATTAGCGGCTCGAACGTCACCATCTACAACACCGCCGATTCATCGGGGAACTACGGCAGCATCCAATTGAGCGCTAGCGGAGCAATCAATCTCAGTGCGCCGGTAACCGCCAGCGCAAGCAATCCCTTCGTCGGGGTGGTCATCTTGCAGCCGGCGGCCAACACGCGGGCGATCTCCATTAGTGGTACGGCCGTCGCCGGCTTGCAAGGCACGGTGCTCGCACCTGGTGCTCAACTCGCTTTGAGCGGCTCCGGCACGCTCAATGATTCGCTGATCGTGGGTACCTTGTCGATGAGCGGTCAGGTGATTGCCAATGCCGCGACCCTGAGCAGTCCGAACGGCACGGTCGCATACGGCCCGGCCCAGGTCCGAAGCGCCTACGGCATCAGCAGCCTGCCGCTGGACGGCACGGGCCAGACCATCGCCCTGGTCGAAGCCTACGACAACCCGGCCATCTTCCAGGCGCTCGATAGCTTCGATAATCAATTCGGGCTCACGGCTTCAGGTTCGTCGCTTTACGAGCAATATGGACCGGCGTCGGCCTTCGTTAGTGTGCTCAACCAGGACGGTCAGACGACCAATTTGCCGGCTACGGACCCGGCCGGGGTGGGCGGGAGCAACTGGGAGGCGGAAGCGGCGCTCGATGTGGAGTGGGTGCATGCCCTCGCTCCCGGCGCCCAGATCATCGTCGTTGAGGCGAACAGCCAAGCGCTGCCCGATCTGATGTCGGCTGTCGCTACGGCCGCCGCCCAGCCGGGTGTTTCGGTGGTGTCCATGAGCTGGGGCTTCCCCGAAGGGCTTGACGTTTTGGCGGCCGACGAGGCGGCCTATGACAGTACCTTTGTGAAGCCGGGAGTCACCTTCGTCGCGAGCACCGGCGACTATGGCGTGGCAGATCCCGAATACCCGTCGTTTTCGCCTAATGTGCTAGCGGTGGGCGGTACCAGCCTGACACTCAACGCCGATAACTCGTACCAGGGAGAAACCGGCTGGGGTTACGTTTCCGACGCGTATGGCGAGTTCATTGGCTCCGGCGGCGGTATCAGCCAGTACGAGGCCGAACCCGCCTACCAGCAGGGCGTGCAGTCCACTAGCTACCGCACGACGCCTGACGTCGCCATGCTGGCCGATCCAGCTACCGGCGCGTGGATCTCGGATCCTTATAACCTGCCGTCCGACAATTCGTTCGAGGTGGCTGGCGGGACCAGCTTGTCGGCACCGACATGGGCGGCATTGATCGCGCTTGTCAACCAGGGACGCAGCGGGGCCGGCACCGGACCACTCAACAGCACCACACCCAACGATGTCCAGACCGCCCTCTATGCATTGCCGCAGAGCGATTACAACAGCATCACCAGTGGCAGCAACGGCTACACAGCGGGTGCAGGTTACAACCTGGTGACGGGTCTGGGCACGCCTCTGGCCAATGTGCTGGTGCCGGATCTGATTAGCTATCCTTGGCCCAACGGCTCGGCTCCGGCCGGCGCCAAGGTCGCGCCGATCACGGCCGCCGAACTCGTTAATAATGGCGTGCCGACGCCGACCGACACCAGTACGACGAACGTCTTCAATGTGTTTTCCTTTGAGTCCGCGGGGCGCACGGGCTTCGACCACAACGTGCCAAGACCCGTAATGCCCACACAGGCCGATGCTGTCGTGGCACCATCCCTGACCCGCGCGTCAGCTTCCGCGGCGACGCAAAGCGTGGTGCTGACTGTCTCGCCCGTACCCAGCCAGAGCGTGGCGGTGGCATCTGCGAATCCATCGGAGGCCGTGCAGCCGCCTCGGGAGGACCGGGCGGTATCCCAAGCAAGTGCGCGCGCTGGCGACTCCAACATCGCCTTGGTGCCCATCCGAACGCTCGTTGCCGACACGACGGCTGCCGCAGCCACCGGGCACACTCTATGGATCTCCACGACCAGGATAGGCCTGCCGGCAGAGGCGGTTCCGACTGCCTGGATGGATCGAGCAGTGCTTGATCAACTTCTGGGCGAATGGCGCTCCGACGCCGGCTGGGTAACCAGCGGTCCAGTGCTCGCGCCCACCACCCCCGAAACGCGTGGGGACCTAGGAGCCGAGGGAAGTGACCAGCCGGTAGAGAACCTTGCCACAGACAGCTTCTTCGCCGCCCTGGGAGCTGCCATGCTGGCGGAGCAGTTGAGGACCGACCCGGTGAGCAAAGAGGACGGAGAGCGCGACGGCTGGGCGAGAACGTTTTAGCGAGCCCGTGCGGTCGGCTGGCTGACGAGCTCCGTCTGCACGGCACGAAAAGCCGGGCTGCCGCGCAGCGGTTCGAGGTTGGGATCAGCCGCCATGCCGCGCGCGTCTTGGTAGCCATGCGCGACCGCCTGCCGTAGCGCAGCGGCACTCCGAGCCAGGTAATCGGCCTTCTGGGCAGCCGCTTTGGCATGCACACTGCACAACGCGTAGCCACAAGCGGCGCCATAGAGCATTCCTGGGTGGCGGGGTGCATAGGCCAGGATGGCCGCCGCCAATCCCGCCGCTTCGCTGTCGTGGCCGAGCCTCGCCAAGACGAGCATCAATTCAATTTGGCGTTGCGTGTTCTTCGGATCAATGTGCAACAGCTCCCGGCGGCTCTTCAGACACGCTTCGTATAACGGCCTGGCCCCTGTATCTCCTACGGCGCTCAGGGCAGTGGCCAGCGCGTAATTCGCGTTGGCCAGGTACCATTGGAGCTCCGGGTTGCCAGGATCCTTGGCGACCAACTTGGCAAACAGAGCGCGGGCCTCGTGGTATTTTTCGAGTGCCGCCGGGAGATGCTTTGTTTCCATTTCCAAATCACCCATGGCCGCCAGCACGCGGGCTAATTCCTGTTTGGCATAGGCGTTGGTCGCGTCCGCTTGGACAAGCTGCTCCCGCAGCTCTCTGCAGCGGCCGTATTCCGCGCGGGCCTGGCCTTCGTGACCCAGCCGCAGGTCCGCTCCAGCCAGCATGAAGTAGGCAGAGGAAAGCACTTCGCGGCGCTGAGCTACGTCGGCTGGCGTGCTTGCGACAATCGACTCGCTCCGGCGGACCGCTTCGTGGCCATAGTCTGCCGCGGCCCGCGGATCGCCCACCGCCAGCGACAGCATGGCCAGCTTGATGTAAGAGGTCGCCAGCGCTCGCAGCCGATTGGAGAGCGTCGGCTCTGCCTGGTTGGGATGATCCACGAGGGCACGACGCAAGGCCAGTCCCTTCAAATAAGGCTCGAACAGCTTGGCCGGGTTCGGCTCGATCTCGCGACCGATCTCCCCCAGGTTGTCATAAGAGATGGCGGCATCGAAGGCGTTCCAGTCCTCATCCGGGTGCTCTCGCATGAGGCGATCAAAGATGACCAGGCTTCGCTTGTAGACTTCAATTTCTTGCGGCGTCATGCCCATCTGATTGTAGAACGTGCCCATGCGCTGCAAGGCCACGCCCATGGTGCGATTCGCTTTCCCGGAAGTGACCGCGTCGCCCGAGATTTTGTCCAGGCGCTTCATGACCAACTGCAAGAGTTGCTTGCGGAGCGGCCCCATCTCCGCTCGGGTGCGGAGCTTCTCGTCGAGGATGGTGGTGACATCATAGATGGTACCCAAGGCCAGGCGCGCCTGGCCATCGGCGACTTGCTGGGCGGCCACCGCTTTCGCCTCATTCGCCACGGCCTTCCGTTCATTCACCTTGGCCATTCCCTCATTGACCTCGGCCAGGTGCTCTGCTTGAACAGCGATGTCTTTCTCATAAGCCAGCTGGACAGCGAACAGGATTGAGCCGACTACGACCGCCACAGCCAGAGCCGCCACCAGACCGCTCAAAAAGGCCACTGTCGGATGCCGCTTGCACCACCGCCAGCAGCGCTCCGCTGCCGACACTGGCCGGGCCATGATCGGCTCACGGGCGACGAACCGGCGCAGATCCTCCGCCAGTCCGGCCGCGTCGGCATAGCGCTTGCCAGGCTCCTTTTGCAGACATTTCAGGCAAATCGTTTCCAGGTCGTGTGGCACCTTGGGCTGTAGGCGCGAGGGCGGCACCGGCTCCTGGGTCCGGACCTGGTCCAGCGTTTCCCAGACGGTCGCGCCCCGGAACGGCGGCCGGCCGGTCAACATCTCGTAGAGGATGGCGCCGAGGGCATACTGATCCGCCAAGGGCCCGACGTCCTTAGACATGCCCTCCGCTTGCTCGGGCGCCATGTAGCTGGGGGTGCCAAGAATAGCACCGGAGCGCGTTTGCCCGGTTTCCTCTTCAAGCCGTTTGGCAAGGCCGAAGTCCGTGATCTTGGGGATGCCGTAGGTTTGCTCCACCAACGGCGCAACACCCAGGGATTGGTCGCTTACGCTGGCCCCAGTGACCGGGGCCATGAGCATGATATTGGCCGGTTTCAAGTCGCGATGAATGATGCCGCGCTTGTGGGCGAAATCCATGGCCTGCGCAATAACTTGCATCAACTGGGCGGCAGGGCCAACAGGTTGCGGCGCCCCAGCCAGCTTGGTCTGCAAACTACCGCCGTTGACATATTCGAGCGACAGGTATGGACAGCCATCCTGCTCGCCGACTTCGTAAACCTGGACGATATGCGGGTGCTGGAGTCCGCCGACTGCTTCGGCTTCCGTGCGGAAGCGACCAAGTTCGGTCTCGCTGGCATGGCCGCCCGCCAAGATCATCTTCAGCGCTACGACCCGCTTTAGGCCGCGCTGCCGGGCTTTGTAAACGACGCCCATGGCGCCGCGGCCGAGCACCCCGAGAATCTCGTACCCGGCGACGATGGGGTGGTCGCTGTCTTCGGGCAAATCGCCTTCGGGGAGATTCGCTAAGGAAAAGGACGTGTCCGTATGCGGAGCCAGGGCGGCGTCGATCGTCGAGCCCACGTGGGCGGGGGCAGAGTCTGCTTTGACGACCACGTCGACGGTGCAGTCTGGTGTGCATGGGCTGGAACGGGGTTGACGTTCCACTTCCACGTTCGTGCTGGCCGCTAGTTCGGCTGTCGTGGCCGAGGCGCTCTGGCCAAACTCCCCATCGATCTTGCGGAGTTCCACCAAGACCACGGCGCGCTCAAGCTCCGTGAAGCCTGCGAGGAATTCGTCCACTTGCGGCGGCGCGCCCCCAGCGGCAACATGCAGCCAGGCGGCCCGATAGCGCTCGCGGACACCGACCAGCGGGGTGGCCGACGGCGTGAAGTCCACCGTCCCTTCGGGAGCGCTTGGTCGGTCTTTCATGCGGGATTCCCCCGTAAAGGCGTGCCCGCGCCAGCACGGCAAGCGGCTGACCTCGAGCGCAGGCTGGGAAACGGGGTGGGACGCATGGGCGATAACTTTCCAACAAGACACGTCGACAAAGGTGCGGCGCGATACCGGCGGTAACCTCGTAATTATGTACGGAATGAGCCCGGAATTCCAGTAAGTTTTCTGCAAACTTCTCAATGCCCAACCTTGGTGTCTCGACCTTAGAAGTCGATGGCCCTGGACAGGGCCTTCGGCCGGTCATTACAATCACGATGCGCGCCCGGAACACCCAGCCTCCTGAGCCGGCGGTATGGCGAAATCCCCGCTTTTGTCTCGTGTCCCGACTGCGTCCATCGGCTCCTTCCTCAAGATGATCCTCCGCAGTGGTCTGCTGGACCAGCCTCAGCTGACCGAAGCCATGCGGCAAACGACCGCAGCACAAAGGGCCGATCCCACGGTCCTGGCCGAGTTCCTGATCAAAAATGGCAAACTGACGCGCTTCCAGGCCACCAAACTGCTCCAAGGCGCTACTCAGGGACTGGTACTGGGCCATTACCAGATTCTGGCTCCGATCGGTAAAGGGGGCCAAAGCATCGTCTACCTGGCTCGCGACCAGCGCAGCCAGGACTTGTTGGCGCTGAAGGTCCTGCCGCCACGCGTGGCCCGCGAGCAAGAACGCATGTTGGCGCGCTTCCGCCGGGAGATGGAGTTAAGCCAGCGCGTGGCTCACCCCGCGATTTGCTGGACCCAGGATGTGGGAGTGTGCAACGGCGTGTACTACATTGCCATGGAATTCATCGCCGGCAAGAGTCTGTACAGGGTGGTGAACACGCATGGCGTCCTGGCTGTCCCGCGTGCCGCTCGGCTTTTCGCCGAGGTGGCGTCCGGCTTGACGCACGCCCATATGCAGGGCTTGATTCATCGCGACCTCAAGCCATCGAATATCCTGGTAACGCCCAACGACCACGCGAAAATCCTCGATCTGGGGCTTGCCTTGATCGAAGGTGAGACACCGGACGATTACCGGGTGGTGGGCGGCCAGGGCTACATTGTCGGCACGATGGATTACATCGCTCCTGAGCAGGCCGAAGATCCGACGCGTATTGAGGGCCGCGCGGATATCTATGGAATGGGCTGTACGCTCTACTTCGCGCTGACAGGTCGGCCACCATTCCCAGGTGGTGATGCGAAGCAAAAGATTCAGCGCCACCGTTACGATGAGCCGACGCCAGTTACCCAGTTCAATCCCGCGGTACCGGCGGGCGTAGAGGCCATCGTCCGGCGCATGATGGCCAAGCGGCCAGAGGATCGTTTTCCCTCCGCCGAGGCCGTGCGCGAGGAACTCCTTGGCTGGACCGCGGGCGAGAGAGAAAGACCTTTAGATCGCCAGGATGATACGAGTTTTCGGAAAGCTGTGGCGGATCTCGAAACAGAAGCCCCCTGGGCAGAGTTGGTGGACGAGGCTGTTCCACTGGCCGAGGAGGTTGGCCCTCCAGAGAGTGCTTCACTGCCTGCGGAATTGGCAGTCGCCGTTCTTCCCACGGCCAGGCCAGCGCCCCGCTGGCTGCTGTATGCGGTGCCTTTGGCGATGCTGGCATTTATCGGTTTGTGTGCAGCCGTGGTCGCGCTCTGTTCCTGGCTCCTGCATTGAACATGCCCCGGCCGTGCCTTATCTTGATCCTGCGTGGCCTGGTGCGAACTGTTCACTCAGGCCGACCCGCGCGAAATCTGAGAAGGGAGAAGCATGCTCGACAACAAAGTCCACTGGCGCGGCGTACTTCCGGCCGTGACCACGCAGTTTCATAGTGATGGCTCGCTGGACTTGGCCAGCACTGCCCGGCAAATCGATGATTTGCTTCGAGCCGGCGTGCATGGTCTGATCATGCTCGGCACGGTTGGGGAGAACTGCTCCCTGGAGGCCGGTGAAAAATTGGAGGTGCTGCGCACGGCGGTGCGACAGACGGCCGGTCGAGTTCCCGTCTTGGCCGGCGTCGCGGAGTACACCACGGCGCTCGCTTGCCGCTTTGCTGTCGATGCCCACAAGGCTGGTGTCGATGGCCTGATGGTGCTGCCGGCGATGGTGTACAAGTCGGACGCGCGCGAAACCATCACCCACTACAGAGGCGTGGCGCGGGCCACCGACCTGCCAATCATGTGTTACAACAACCCCGTGTCCTATGGAGTGGACATTACGCCCGCGATGTTTGCTGAATTGGCGGACGAGCCTCGGCTGGTTGCCATCAAGGAATCATCCGAAAACGTCCGTCGCATCACCGACTTGAAGAACCTCTGCGACGATCGGTATCTGCTCTTTTGCGGTGTGGATGATTTGATTCTCGAAAGCACTGTCCTGGGGGCGGTCGGTTGGGTGTCGGGCCTGGTCAATGCCTTCCCTGAAGAGAGTGTCCGCCTTTGGGAGCTGGCCTCAGCCGGTCGCTACGATGCAGCGCTGCCGCTGTACCGTTGGTTCACGCCGCTCTTGCACCTCGACACGCACGTGAAGCTGGTGCAGTACATCAAGCTGGCGGCCGCCCAGACTAGCCACGGCAGCGAGACTGTCCGGGCCCCACGCTTGCCGCTGGTGGGACGCGAACGCGAGGAGGTCATCACTCTTGTTCACCAGGCCATCCGTAGCCGCCCGGCGTTGACGCGCTAGGGAACCCGCCATGCGCCGCATCCAGGTCATTGATTCTCATACCGGCGGAGAGCCGACCCGTGTTGTGGTGGCCGGTGGTCCCGATCTTGGGCGCGGCACTATGGCCGAGCGCCGGGCCATGCTCCGAGACCGCTTTGATACCTTCCGATCAGCTGTCGTAAACGAGCCGCGCGGCTCGGATGTGCTCGTGGGCGCCTTGCTGTGTGAGCCGGTCGATACCTCCTGCGCGGCAGGTGTGATTTACTTCGATAATGTCCAGACCATCGGCATGTGTGGCCACGGCACCATCGGGCTGGCCGTCACCCTGGGCCACCTGGGCCGGATCAAACCGGGCTCGCATCGTCTGGAAACACCCGTCGGCATCGTGGGGTTCGAGTACGATGGCCGCAATCGTGTCACCGTGGAGAACATACCCAGCTATCGCTACCGCAAGGCAGTCGCGGTCGAAGTAGACGGGGTCGGCCCGATCACTGGGGATATCGCCTGGGGCGGCAACTGGTTCTTCCTCGTTTACGAACATGGCCACGAATTGGACTTGCCACAGGTGCCGCGCCTCACGGATTTTACCTGGCGCATCCGCCACGCGTTGACCCGACAGGGGATTACGGGTGCCCAGGGAGGGGAGATCGATCACATCATTCTTTTCGGCCCACCCCGTGCCAGAGATGCCAATAGCCGCAACTTCGTACTTTGTCCAGGGGGCGCTTACGACCGCTCCCCCTGTGGCACCGGCACGAGCGCCATGCTCGCTTGCCTGTGCGCCGATGGCAAACTGCGTGAAGGTGAAGTCTGGCGGCAGGAGAGCATCCTTGGCAGCCTCTTCGAGGCGAGCTTCCGCGCCGCGGGCGACCACGTGATCCCGCATATCACCGGCTCCGCCTACATCTGTGGTGAGGCCACACTGCTGCTGGACCCCCACGATCCGTTCGAAATGGGCATCCGCGTATGAGCTCCACCGACGGACAGGTCGTCGTGGTCGGCGGCGGCGTGATCGGAGCGTGTTGCGCGTACTACCTCGCACGCGCCGGCCGGCCCGTCACCGTGCTGGAGCGTGGCCGCTTCGGCGCCGGCTGCTCTCATGGTAATTGCGGGTTGATCGTGCCCAGTCATGTCTTGCCCTTGGCCGGACCAGGCGCTGTGCGCTTGGCCTTGCGTTCGCTGTTCACCCCTAATTCGCCCTTTCGCATCCAGCCGGGGCTGGACTTGCGTCTGTGGAGCTGGTTGTACCACTTCAGCCGCCGTTGCAACAGGCAGGCCATGCTCGAAGCGGGCCGGGCCATTCAGGCGCTCCTGAATTCATCGCGGCAATTGTACGACGGATTGATGCACGACGAGCCATTTGATTGTGAGTGGGAAACCCGTGGCCTGCTCTTCGTGCTGCAAACCGCAGGCGGCATGGCGCACTATGCGGAGACGAACCGGATCATGCACGAGGAGTTCGGCCTGGCTGCCGCGCGCCTGGACGGTGACGCGCTTGTGCAGCGTGAACCGGCTTTGAAAAAAGGCCTGGCGGGCGGCTTTTACTACCCAGCCGATGCCCACTTACGGCCGGACAAGCTGATGGCCTCGTGGCACCAGGTGCTGCTGGCTCACCGCATTACGGTGCGGGAAAACCGGACCGTCACGGGCTTCGTCCGAAAGGACGGCCGGGTCCGTGTGGTGGCGACTGCCGAGGGCGATGTGCCGGCGGATGCCGTAGTTGTAGCAGCCGGGGCACTCACGCCACTGCTGGAAAAAGCGCTGGGCTGTCGTGTGCCCATCCAGCCGGGCAAGGGCTATTCGATCACGATGCAGCGACCGGCACGCTGCCCTGCGATCCC
>Ga0070739_10007640_pt1 | contig 11374 bp, 15 predicted proteins | sample Coa_R1_7_FD_66445 | JGI IMG/M metagenome (GOLD analysis project Ga0070739, IMG submission 66445) | Surface soil microbial communities from Centralia Pennsylvania, which are recovering from an underground coalmine fire - Coalmine... | ecosystem: Environmental > Terrestrial > Soil > Unclassified ... | reverse complement strand
GGGGTGATCCCGCAGGTGGCGGCGCTGATGGGACCGTGCGCCGCCGGCACGGCGTACATCCCCGGGCTGGCCGACTTCGTCCCGATGGTCAGGGGACGGGGCTCGATGGCCCTCGCCGGTCCCCATCTCGTGCGCGCCGCCGTCGGCGAGGACGTCACCCAGGAGGAGCTCGGGGGCTCGCGCGTGCACTGCCGCAAGTCGGGCGTGGGCGACCTCGAGGTGGCCGACGACGCCGACTGCATCGAGCAGATCAAGCGCTACCTGGGCTTCTTCCCCTCCAGCTGCGACGAGCCGCCGCCGCTGCGGCCGACCAGCGACCCGATCGAGCGCGCGGACGACGAGCTGCTCGACGTCCTGCCGGACTCGGGCCGCAAGCCCTACGACATGTACGAGGTCATTCGCCGGATCGTCGACGACGGCGACTACTTCGACCTCAAGCCGCAGTTCGCCAAGACCGTGATCACGTGCCTGGCCCGCTTCGGCGGCCGGCCCGCCGGGATCGTGGCCAACCAGCCCAAGCAGCTCGGCGGGATCCTCGACAACGACTCGGCCGACAAGGCGGCGCGCTTCATCAATCTCTGCAACGCCTACGGCATCCCGCTCGTCTACCTGATGGACGTCCCCGGCTTCATGGTGGGCACCAAGGTCGAGGCGGAGGGGATCATCCGCCACGGCGCCAAGATGCTCTACGCCACCGCCAACGCCACCGTGCCCAAGGTCACCGTGATCCTGCGCAAGGCCTACGGCGCCGGCTACTACGTGATGTGCGGCCGTGCCTACGACCCCGACCTGATCGTCGCCTGGCCGAGCGCCGAGATCAGCGTGATGGGCGCCGAGGGCGCGGTCGAGATCATCTTCCGCAAGCAGGTGCAGGAGGCCGAGGACCCGGCGGCCAAGCGTCAGGAGCTGATCGAGCAGTTCCGCAAGATCATCGACGTCTACATCGCGGCCGGCAACGCCATGGTCGACGACGTCATCGACCCGCGCGAGACGCGGGCCACAATCTGCCGCGCGCTCGAGCTGGCGGCGACCAAGCGCGTCGACCGGCCGTGGAAGCGAAATGGCGTGGTGCCCGTATGAGCGGCGGTGCGGCCCATACGCGAAACGTCCCGGGGTGCTGCGCCATGAGCGACGGGGCCGCCCATACACGAAACGTCCCGGGGTGCTGCCCGTCGTGAGCCTGGCCGACCCCGCCGTCATCACGTGCGCGATCTCCGGCGCCATCGCGGGCCGCGAGCAGTGCCCGGCCATCCCCTACACGCCGGAGGAGTACGCGGCCGAGGCCCGGCGGATCGTCGACGAGGGCGGCGTGCACATCCACATCCACGCGCGCACGCGCGACGGCACGCCCAGCTACGAGGTCGAGGACTTCGTGGCCATCCGCGACGCGATCAGGGCCGAGGTGGGCGAGCAGGCCATCATCAACTTCTCCACCGGCACCGTCGGCGTCCCCGTGGCCAAGCGCGTGGCGTACCTGGAGGCCGGCCGCCCCGAGGTCGCCGCGCTGAACATGGGCTCGATGAACTACGCGAAGTACTCGCGCTCGCGCAGGGACTTCGTGTTCAAGTTCGTCTTCGCCAACCCGTTCGAGGAGATCATCGAGCTGCTGGAGGCGATGCGGCGGCTGGCCATCAAGCCCGAGCACGAGTGCTTCGACGTCGGCCACGTGGCCTCGCTGGAGCCGCTCGTCGACATGGGTCTGCTGGCGGCGCCGCTGCATGCCGACTTCGTCATGGGCGTGGTCGGCGGCATCCCGGCCACGGCGCGCAACCTGGCCGCGATGGCGGACAACCTGCCCGCGGGCGTCGACTCGCATTGGGGCGTGATCGGCATCGGCCGCGACCAGTGGCGGATGGTGGCCGCCGCGCTCACGCTGGGCGGGTCGATCCGGGTCGGGCTCGAGGACAACTTCTACCTCCCCGATGGCACGATGGCGCGCTCCAACGGCGAGCTCGTCGCGCGCGCGCGCCGGCTGGCCGAGGACGCCGGGCGCCGTCCGGCCACCGTGCAGGAGGCGCGGGAGCTGCTCGGGCTGCCCGCGCGCGCGGAGGCGGGCGCGTGAGCGGCGCGCTCGACGGCATCCGCGTCCTCGACCTCACGCGCCTGCTCCCGGGCGGGTTCTGCTCGCTGGTTCTGGCCGACTTCGGCGCCGATGTGGTCAAGGTCGAGGACACGGCGATGGGCGACTACATCCGCTTCTCGCCGCCGCACTACGAGGGCGCCGATCCGACCGCAGCGGGCGCGCTGTTCCTGGCCCTGAACCGCGGCAAGCGCTCGATCCGGATCGATCTGAAGAGCGAGGGCGGCCGGCAGGCCTTCCTGCGCCTGGCCCGCGACGCCGACGTCGTGCTCGAGTCCTTCCGTCCGGGCGTGCTCGAGCGGCTGGGCGTCGGATACGAGCGGCTCCGGGCCGAGAACCCGGGGCTCGTCTACTGCGCGATCACCGGCTACGGGCAGGACGGGCCCAACCGTGACCGCCCGGGCCACGACCTCAACTACCTGGGCCTGAACGGCCTGCTCGCACTGTGCGGCGAGCTCGGCGGGCCGCCCGTCCAGCCCGCGGGCCAGATCGCCGATCTGGGCGGCGGCGCGCTCACCGCGGCGCTGGGGATCATGTTCGCGCTGCGCGAGCGTGAGCGCTCGGGCGAGGGCCAGCTCGTCGACTGCTCGATGTTCGACGGGTCGCTGGCCTGGCTGGCCCTGGTGGCCGCCGGCTACCTGGCCGGTGGCGAGCCGCCTCGGCGGGGTGCCCTGCCGCTGGCCGGCGGGCTCACCTGCTACCGCCCGTACGCGTGCGCGGACGGCTACGTGACGCTGGGGGCGCTGGAGCCCAAGTTCTGGGGCGCGTTCTGCCGCGGCGTCGGGCGGGAGGAGCTGATCGAGCACGCCTTCGATCCGCCCGGCTCGGAGGCCCACCGGGCCGTGAGCGAGATCTTCGCCGCGCGCACGCGCGAGCAGTGGCGCCAGTTCGCCTCCGAGCACGATTGTTGTCTGGAGCCTGTGCTGGAGCTCGACGAGGCGCTGGCCGGCGAGCAGGTGGCGGCGCGCGAGCTCGTGGTCGAGCTCGAGCAGCCGGGCGCCGAGCGCCCGGTCCGGCTGCTGGGGGCACCGCTGAAGCTGAGCCGCACCCCGGCGCAGCCCGGCCGCGGCCCCGCCCCGGCGCTCGGCGAGCACACCGAGGAGGTGCTGGCGGAGGCCGGCTTCAGCGCCCCGGAGATCGCCGCTTTGTGCGAGAGCGGCGCGGTCGCCGGCCGGCCGGCCGCCCCCGTCGAAGGTTCCTTCCTGTAGTGAGCCGCGGGGACCTGCTGAAGATCTCCGAGCTGGCCGAGCGCTCGGGCGTCAGTGCGGGCACGATCAAGCATTACCTGCGGGAGGGGTTGCTCGGCGACGGCGACGAGGTCGTGCGCACTTCGCGCAACATGGCCTACTACCCGCCCGAGTACGTCGACCGGGTGCGCCTGATCAAGCGCCTTCAGGAGCAGCGCTTCATGCCGCTGCGCTTGATCCGCGAGCTGCTGGCCGACGACCCCGGCGGCGCCGCGCGGCTCATCGAGCTCGAGGACCGCATCCTCGAGCGGGCCATCGCGCTGAGCGAGCGCGGCCGCGTCTCGCGCCGCCGCGTGCTCGAGACCTACGAGCTGCCCGCCAACGTGCTCGACCGCCTGGCGGAGATCGGCGTGCTCACGCCAAGCTCGCGGGGCTACGACGCCGACGACCTGGCCATCATCGAGGCCATCTCGCGCTTCCGCGCCGGAGGCTACGAGGAGGCTCTCGGCTTCACGGTCTACGACACGCTGCGCTACCGCGACGCGCTCGAGCCGCTGGTCGACGAGGAGGTGGCCGTGCTCCTCGGGCGACTGGCCGGCAAGGTCGACGTCGAGCGGGCGGTGCAGATCATCGCCTCAGGCGCCGAGCCGTTGCGCGAGCTCATCGGGGCCATGCACTCCAAGCTCCTGCTGGCCGCGCTCCAGCGCGCCCGTCACCACCAGGCGTCGTGACGCTCCATCACGCCGAGGCCCTCGGCCAGCTCCTCGCCTCCGGGCAGCCGCCCACTGAAGGCGCCCATGGGCTGGCGGTAGTCGCTGCGCACGAGCCCCAGGCTCAGCCGCCGCGCGAGCTCGGCCTCGGTCTGGAATCGCAGCTCGCCGACGGCCGAGAGGTCGGCGGCGAAGCGGGCCGGCGGCGGCTCGAAGGCCGTCCCGTCCAGCCACACGGTCCGCTCGCTCTCGCGCGCCGAGTCGTTCACGCCGCTCACCAGGTTCCAGGCCGCGAGCCGGCCCTCGCGCGTGCGCCCGATGCCGGCCGACCACAGCCAGCGGGTGTGGCGCTCGTAGTAGGCGGCGGTGTCGTCGACGAGCACGTGCCCGGCCAGGTCGCGCTCGCGGCGGCCCAGGCGCACGCGGGCGCGGGCGGGCAGCGGGGCCTGCTTGCGCGTCCAGCCGTACGCCGAGCCGCTGGGGCTCACGCACTCGATCCCGGCCGTCTCGGCGAACGCGAGCTCGATGCGGGCACCCGGCGCGCGGACGTGCGCGCCGCCCGGCGCCAGTTGCACCCGGCCGGCCGCCGGACCGGCGCCGCGACGCCAGACGCAGCGCTCGCGATCCCACGCCGCCCAGAAGGCGTCGCGCAGCGGGCCCACTCGCGTGCGGGCCACGCAGGCGATGAGCGCCGGGTGCACGAACAGGACATAGCGCCACGCCTTCAACGGGCGCGTGCCGCGGCGGGCGGGCATCGGTCCGGGTGGGAGGGGCAGCGCCGACAGCGCGGCCGGGCGGGCGGCCGTGAACCGCCCGCGATACGGGAGCGCGGCGTGCCAGGCGGCCACGCCGCCGCCGCGGCTCGCCCCGCGATAGGCGAGCGCGGAGGGCCCGGGGAGGGTATGCTCTGATCCAACCACTGACTGACTAGTCAATCGACGCAGGAGAGGCCGCCCCGAAGTGCTCGTCGGTGCCGTCCAGCTTAACTCGACCGAGGACGCCGATCGGAACCTCGCCACCGCCGACCGGCTGGTGCGGATGGCGGCGGCGCGTGGCGCCCAGCTCGTGGTCCTGCCCGAGAAATGGACGGTGCTCGGCACGGCCGAGCAGCTCAGGGCGGGGGCGGAGCCGCTCGACGGCCGCGCCATCGGGTGGGCGCGGCGGACCGCGGCGGAGCTCGGCATCGACCTCCTCGCCGGATCGATCGTCGAGGACCGCGGCGAGGCCGGCCGCGCCAACACCAGCGTGCACGTCGGTCCCGGCGGCGAGATCAAGGCCGTCTACCGCAAGCTCCACATGTTCGACGTCGAGGTCGACGGCGTCCGCTACGCCGAGTCCGAGCTCGAGACGCCGGGCGAGGAGGTCGTGCTGTCCGAGCTGGCGGGCGGGATCCCGCTGGGTCTGAGCATCTGCTACGACATCCGCTTCCCCGAGCTCTACCGCGAGCTCGCGGCGCGCGGAGCCGAGATCGTCGCGATCCCGAGCGCGTTCACGCTGGCCACCACGCGCGACCACTGGGAGGTGCTCGTGCGGGCCCGCGCGATCGAGAACCAGTGCTTCGTGATCGCGGCCAACCAGGTGGGCGCGCACCCGCCCGGCCACCGGTCGGGCGGCCGTTCGCTGATCGTCGATCCTTGGGGGGTCGTGCTGGCCGGCGCGACCGACGCCGAGACGGTGATCGTGGCCGATCTCGATCCCGAGCGCCTGCGCGAGGTCCGCCGCCGCCTGCCTGCGCTCGCCCATCGCCGGCCCGAGGTCTACCGCTGATGGCCGCCTCCGGCGCCGCCGCCGTCGACAAGCGCCGGGTCATCCTCGACGCCGCCGTGCGCGTGTTCGCCCGCCAGGGCTTTCACACCTGCCGCGTGGCCGACATCGCCGATGCGGCCGGCGTGGCCTACGGCCTCGTCTACCACTACTTCTCCTCCAAGGATGAGATCCTCGACACGCTGTTCCTCGAGCGCTGGGACCTGATGCTGGCCGCGATCGCCGAGGCGGACGCCTCCCAGCGCGTCCCGCGCGAGAAGCTCCGCGCGATCGCCGCCTTCATCATCGACTCCTACCGCCACGACCCCGAGCTGATGAAGGTGATCATCGTCGAGGTCACGCGCGCGGCCAACACGTTCGGGCGCACGCACCTGGCCCGTATCCGCGAGGCCTACGCCCAGATCGCGGGGATCGTCGAGCGCGCCCAGCGCGAGGGCAGCTTCCGGCCCGAGATCGCGCCCGAGTTCGCCGCGCTGGCCTTCTACGGGCTGATCGAGCAGGTCCTCACGGGATGGATCTTCGACTCAGAGAGCGTCGCGGTGCCCGAGGGCGAGCTCGACCGGGCCAAGGCGCTGGTCGTGGAGACGATCTGCCGCGGCCTCGAGCGCTGAGCCCGCGCGTGCCCCCGCTCCGGCGCAGCGGGCGGGCACGGTGCCCGCGCGCACCGGCCCGCCGGGCCCGCGTTTGCCGTCGCGCCCTGTTGGGCAGATGACGGCGAGATTCCGGGACCCTCCGAGCTGTCTGATTGAATCCCCGCCGATGACCGAGAGCCCCCTGGTGAAGCGACTGATGTGGTCCGGCCTGCTGGCCGGCACGGGAGCGCTGGCCCAGCTGATGGCCACGCGCCTGTCCAGTCTCATCTGGAGGCGCGTGTTCGACGAAGAGCCGCCCGAGTGAGCGCCACCTCTCCCAGCGCCGAGGGACCGAGCGTTCCCGCCGCCGCGCCGGGACCGGCCGGCCAGGGCATGGCGGCGGCCGCCGGTCGTCCCGAGTTGGCCGTGGGCGCCGCCTTCGCGGGCGGTCTGGTGGCGGCCCTGATCCTCAAGCGCCTTGCCGGCTAGCAACGGACAGCCCGAGAGCTTCGTGGCCGCCGTCTCGGAGGTCTCCGAGCGCGTCACCGTGCTCGTGCGCGAGGAGCTCGAGCTCGCCAAGACCGAGGTCATGCAGAAGGTCGTCAGCCTCGGCAAGGGCGCCGCGGCGGTGGCCGCAGGGGCCGTGTTCGGGGTGTTCGCGGTGATCTTCGGCCTGCTCGCCCTGGCTTGGGGAATCGACGCGATCCTCGTCGACGGCGCCGGCAACCTGTGGATCGGGTTCCTCATCGTCTTCGGCCTTACCGGCGGGCTGGGCCTGGTCTCGTTCCTGTTCGCCTGGCGCAAGCTGCGGGTCGGTGCTCCGACGCCGAAGATGGCCATCGACGAGGCCAAGCGGATCCGCGAGACCGTGAGCGCGAGCACGGAGACGCAGTGATGGCATCCCGCACGCCTGAGGAGATCCGGGCCTCGATCGAGGTCAACCGCCAGGAGCTCGGCACCTCGCTGGAAAAGCTGCGCAACGAGGTCGTGCAGCTCACCGACTGGCGCGCGATGGTGCGCTCGCACCAGCAGCAGTTGATGATCGGCGCGGCCGTCGCCGGCTTCGTGCTGGGCGGAGGGCTGGCGGCGATCGGCGCGCTGACCTTCGGGCGCCGCAGGCGCCGCGACTGATCGCACGCCTGTCCTGATCGCGCGGGGCGGCCGGTCGCGCGGCATCTGACCGCACGCGGCGACCGCGCCGCGCCGGACGAGGCTCAGCGCCGGGCGGGTACTTCCGACGCCGCCGCCCGGCGGAAGCGCGAGGGCCGCGGGCCACCGACGAACGCGCTCGGCAGTCCGCCCGCTCCGAGCAATCCGGGACCGACGTGCGTCCCGATCACCGGCCCGATCTCCGAGATCACCAGCGGCTCGCAGCCGAGCAGCTCGGTGCCGCGGCGGGCCAGCTCCTCCGCCTGCTCGGGAGCCTGGATGTGCTGCACCATCCATGCGTCGCGGCCCTCCTCGGCCAGCGTGCGCAGCAGATCGGTCATCCGCTCGAAGGCCCGCCGCGAGGTCCGCACGCGCTCGACCGGGGTGATCTCCGACTCCACGGTGAGGATCGGCTTGATACGCAGCGCCGAGCCCAGCCAGGCCTGGGCACCGGCGATCCGGCCGCCGCGGCGCAGGTATTCGAGCGTGTCGATGGCGAACCACATCTTCAACTCCGCGCGAGCCCGGCGGGCGTGCTCGGCCACCGCCGCGCCGTCCTCGCCTCCGCGCGCGGCCGCACAGGCGGCCAGCACGACCAGGCCCTCGCCACCGCACGCCGAGCGCGAGTCCACGACGTGCACGCGGGCGGCGCGCTCGCCCAGCTGCTCGCGTGCCTGCTCGGCCGAGCGGGCCGTGCCCGACATGCCACCCGCCAGGTGGATCGAGACGATCTCGTGGCCGGCGCTCACCAGCGGCTCGTACACGGCCAGGAAGTCGCCGATCGAGGGCTGGGAGGTCGTGGGCAGCCGGTCGACGTCGCGCAGGCGCTCGTAGTAGTCGTCGTAGTCGTCGATCTCGCCCTCCGGCAGCGCCTCGTCGCCGAAGTGCACGTAGAGGCTGACCTGGTGGATCTTGTTTTCGGCCAGCAGCTCCGTGGGGAGGTAGTGGCAGGTATCGGTGACGATTGCGACGGCCATGGTGCGGACTGTACCGGGGGCCGCGGAGTGGCCCGCCGGATCCGCCCAACCGCCGGCATTAGACTCGCCCGCTCGTGGCCACGACGCTCCTGACCGGCGCCACCGGCTTCATCGGCTCGCACCTCGTCCGGCTGCTCGTCGCCCGGGGGGAGGAGGTCAGCGTCCTGGTGCGCGCGCAGACGGCGCCGGGTGAGCTCGCCGCGCTGCCCGTGCGCGTGCTGCGCGGCGATGTTCGCGACCGGCGAGCCGTCCGCCGCGCGCTGCGCGGCATCGAGCGCCTGTACCACCTGGCCGGCACGACCAACCTCCGCGCTCCGCGCGCGGACGTGTTCTCGCTCAACGTCGAGGGCACGCGCATCGTGCTCGAGGAGGCGCTGCGAGCCGGCGTGGAGCGCGTCGTCTACACCTCCTCGGTGGCCGCGGTCGGCCCCGCGCCGGCCGGCCGCGTGGCCGACGAGAGCAACGTCTGGGACGCCGGCCGGCATGCCATCGCCTACGTCGACTCCAAGCACGAGGCCGAGACGATCGCACTGCGGCTGATCGCACGTGGCCTGCCGGCGGTGATCGTCAACCCGGCCCACGTGCTCGGGCCGGGCGACGCGGGACGCTCGTCCACCGCCATCGTGCGCCGCTTCATGCGCCGCCAGATCCCAGCCTACGTCGACGGCACGCTGAACGTGGTGGGCGTGCAGGACGTGGCTCGTGGCCATCTCCTGGCCGCCGAGCGCGGAACCGTGGGCGAGCGCTACATCCTGGGCAACCGCAACTTCACCCTCGATCGGCTGTTCGCCGACCTCGGCCGGCTCTCCGGCGTGGAGCCGCCCGCTGTGAAGCTGCCGCTGGCCGCCGCGCTGGCGCTGGCCGAGGCCGGCCGGCGCATCGGCGGCGTGCCGCTTCCGTCCCCCGCCGAGGTCCGCGCGGCGTCGCTGAACTGGGCGTTCGTGAGCACCAAGGCGCGCCGCGAGCTCGGCTGGCGCCCGTCCCCGCACGAGGACGCCCTCGAGGAGACGGTGGCCTGGTACCGCGAGCGCGACGGCGCCGCGCTGTCGCCGGCCGGAGCGCGTCAGCCGCTGGCCCTGCGGGTGGCGGGCGGCGTCCTGCGCCGGGCGCGCATCGGGAGCTGAAGGCGGTCAGGCCCGCGCGCGCAGGAGCGCGGCAACCGTGTCCCGGTTGACGGGGGCGGCCGCGCCCCGCTCGGTGACCAGCGCGTGCACGAGCGCGGCGGGGGTGACGTCGAAGGCGGGGTTGCGCGCGCGGGTCTGCGGCAGCGCCAGCGGCCGCCCGCCGGCGGTGCGGACCTCCTCGCCGTCGCGCTCCTCGATCACGATCTGCGCTCCGCCCGGGCAGCCGGGATCGATGGTCGAGGTCGGCCCAGCGACCACGAAGGGCAGATCCGCGGCGCGGGCGGCCAGCGCGAGCGGGTAGGTGCCGACCTTGTTGGCCACGTCGCCGTTGGCGGCCACGCGGTCGCAGCCGACGATCACGGCCTGCGCCTCGCCGCGAGCCAGGAGCCCGGCCGCGGCCGAGTCGACGATCAGCGTGTGCTCGATGCCCAGGCGGTGGAGCTCGTAGGAGGTCAGCCGCGCGCCCTGGAGCAGCGGCCGCGACTCGGTCACCAGCACGTGGTCGAGCTCGCCGCGCGCGGCCAGCTCGACCACCACGCCCAGCGCCGTCCCGCGGCCCGGCGCGGCCAGCGCGCCCGTGTTGCAGTGCGTGAGCAGGCGCCGCGTGCCGGCCAGCAGGTCGGCCCCGTGCACGGCCATGGCGTCGCTGGCCGCCTCCTCGGCGGCGTGGATGGCGCGTGCCTCGCGGGCGGCCGCCGCGGCCAGCGCGTCCGGTGGCGCGTCCGCCGGCGCGGCGCGGACGGCCGCGCGCACCCGCTCGACCGCCCAGGCCAGGTTGACGGCGGTGGGCCGCGCGCGCACGAGCGTGTCCGCCGCCCGCTCGAGGGCCTCGGGGGTGGGCTCGCGGGCCAGCTCGAGCGCGACCCCGTAGGCGGCGGCCACGCCGATCAGCGGCGCGCCGCGGATGGCCAGGCGCTTTATCGCCGCCGCCACCTCGCCGGCGCTGCGCAGCGCCAGCTCGCGCTCCTCCCAGGGCAGGACGGTCTGGTCGAGCGCGAAGAGCGCCTGGCCGTCGAAGCGCACGGCGGTTAGGCGGGGGCGGCCGGCCGCGGGCGCGTCCGGCGAGGGCGTGCTCGCGCTGGCCCCCGCGCTCACCGCCCGCGCGCCTAGAGCCGGTTCTCGATCGAGAGCGGCGCCGCCTCCACGGGCGCAGCGGCCGGAGCCTCAGCCGGGGCCGCGGCCTCGAGGCCGAGCACCTGCTGGAGCTCGCCGGACTCGTACATCTCGGTCACGATGTCGCAGCCGCCGATGAGCTCCCCGTCGACGAACAGCTGCGGGATCGTCGGCCAGTTGGACAGGGCGGAGAGCTCCTGGCGGATGCGCGGGTCGGGCAGGACGTCGACGGCCGCGAACGGCTTGCCGAGCGACTGGAGGATCGCCACCGTGCGGGCCGAGAAGCCGCACGCCGGGGCGTCCGGGTTGCCCTTCATGAAAAGGAGGACGGGATTCTCGGCAATGGCCTCCCGAATGGCCTCGCGCATCGGGTTGGTGCTGTGCTCGCTCATGGGAACCTCACTCGGCTCTGGTCTGGATGGAAAGGGCGTGGATACGGTCGCCCAGCTCGGCGCCGAACACCTCGTGCACGAGCCGGTGCTGGGCGAGGCGCGGCAGGCCGCGGAAGGCCGGCGCGACGACCACGGCGTCAAAGTGGTGACCGTCGCCGGTGACGGTGGCGGAGGAGCCGGGTATGCCCGACTCGATGCGGGCCTTCAGCTCCTCGGGCGTCGCGGTGGAGTTCGCGGGCGCGAACTCCATAGGGAGATCCGCGCTGCCGATCTCCCGGGGGTCACCTGAGGCTTGGGGCGTCGCGG
>Ga0070739_10007639_pt1 | contig 11376 bp, 7 predicted proteins | sample Coa_R1_7_FD_66445 | JGI IMG/M metagenome (GOLD analysis project Ga0070739, IMG submission 66445) | Surface soil microbial communities from Centralia Pennsylvania, which are recovering from an underground coalmine fire - Coalmine... | ecosystem: Environmental > Terrestrial > Soil > Unclassified ... | reverse complement strand
AGCTACGCCGGCCTCGAAACCAAAATGGCGGAAATCGAGCTGAAGTCGTTTGCCCAGATCTTCAAACTGCTCGATAACGACCAGCAGTCCAAGACACGCGCGGTTTTCACCATGATGGCCGGCATTTTCCAGGGCAAAAACTGGACGGAAACCGAGCAGTGAACCGCTAGCGCGGGCTCACGCAGGCGGGAACTGCCGCAACCGCCGGCCGTTCCGCCTACCGCCGCCGGTCCCTGTCCCTTCGCTACGCGCGCCGCAATGGTGTGTTGTGGCGGCCCCGGAGTGCTCTCGATGGGGCGCGTTTTGCACAGTGGAACCCGGCGATGCGTGATTCCTGCCAAGAACACGCAATTTGCCGGGCGCCAACCGTTTTGCAGTGAGAAACAGCCGACTTCGCTGTCGAGGTCCTTTCGGCGTGGGGTCTCGCGGCGTAATAATTGATCCCATCCAGGTTCGCTGCCGCTCGTGCGCGATCTCGCGCGTGCGGGTGGGAAGGAGTCTCGCAATGCTTCGTAGGCATTTTGCATCGGGCGCCGTGTGCGCGCTCGCCCTGTTCTGCGCCGCCGTTTCGCCGGCGCAGGAATCGCGCGGCAGTATCACCGGCAAGGTGACGGATCCGCAGAATGCAGTCATCCCGGGCGCCGCCGTGACCGTCACCAATACGGCCACCAATACGGTCCGCCGCACCACCACCAATGAGACCGGCTATTACGAGGTCAATTACCTCGATCCCGGCACTTACTCGGTGGCCATCGACGCCCAGGGTTTCAAGAAAGCCGTCCGCAACGCCATCACGCTCGAGATCGGCGATCGCCTGGCCGTTAATTTTCAGCTTGCGCTCGGCGAAGCGACGCAATCGGTCGAAGTGACCGCCGATGCCCCGCTGCTCGAAACCGCGAGCGCCGCGCAGGGCCGCGTGCTCAATGCGCGCGACATGGCGCAGCTTCCCTACGGCACCATGAACCCGTTCCTGATGCAGGCGATGTCCGCGGGCATGATCTTCACCGGCAGCCTGCAGCCGGATAACAATCGCGCGCTCGACCATGCCGCGTCCGCCAACTATGCCTCTGGCGGCCTGGGCAGCGGCACCGACGAATTCCTGCTCGACGGCAACCCCGTGACCGGAACCAACGGCGGGCGCGCGGGCTACATCCCGAATTCGGAAGCCGTCGACGAGATGCGCGTCGAGACCTCGCCGTATGACGCCGCGCTGGGCCACACCATCGGCGCGCAGATCTCCGCCACGACCAAGAGCGGCACCAACACCCTCCACGGCGCCGGGTTCTGGCAATTCCAGCAACTCCGCTGGAACGCCACGCCGCACTTCACGCGCCTGGCCTATGAGGCCGGGCTGGCCAACGGCACGATCGCCCCCGGCACGCCCGAGCAGTCCTCCGGCCGCATCAGCCAGCCCGGCTTCGGCGTCGGCGGACCGATCTACATCCCCAAGATCCTGAACGGCAAGAACCGGCTCTTCTTTTACGTGGCCTACAGCAAGCTGACCAGCATCGCCGCGCCCAGTTCCACGCCCATCTACACCGTCCCCACCGCGGCTGAGCGCAATGGCGATTTTTCGGCTCTGCTCAACGGCACCACCAATCCCACGCAGTACATCATTTACGATCCCCGCTCCGCCACGCTCGTGAGCGGCCACGTCACGCGCACACCGTTTCCCAACAACATCCTGCCGGCCTCGCTGCTCAACAACCCCATCACCAAGTTCTACAATCAGCTCTATCCGCTGCCGAACAATCCCGCCGGCCTGGTGCAGCCGGACGGCACCAACAACTATTACGATGGCAGCCAGCCGAACAACGACTGGTTCCCCGATTTCCTGAACCGCATCGATTACAACGTGAACTCGCGGCAGCGCCTGAGCGGCAAGTGGTATTTCAACCACCGCCTCTCCGACCAATACGACTGGGCGCACACCACACCGCTCAAGGGCGTCGAATCGAACGGCCTCTACCGGCCGACGCGCGGCGGCAGTATCGACTACACCTACACGCTCGGCTCGCACAGCGTTCTCGACGTGGTGGCGAGCGTCAGCCAATACTCCGAAGGGGATCAGAAGCCCATCGACTACCAGTACAACGCGGCCAAGGTCGGCCTGCCCGCTTACATCGATCAGAAGGCGGGAAGCGCCGATTCGCTGCCCTGGATCAACATCGCCGGTGTGGCCAATGCGGCCTCGACCAGCTTCATCGGCCAGCCCGGACTCAATCAGCGCGGCACCACCGAACAGCTTTCCGCCAAGATGGTGACCGTGCGCGGCAGCCACACGTTCAAGTACGGCATCGAGGAACGCCGCTACCACTACGCTGCCGTCAATCCGCTCGGCAACGTCACCGGCTACTACCAGTTCAGCAACACGTTCGACAAGCAGGCCGATAACACTGCGAGCAACCAGACCACGACCACCGGTCTCGGTTATGCCGCGTTCCTGATGGGCCTGCCCAACTCGATCACGCTCGATACCAACGACGTCCCCTACACCAGCACGCCCTACCACTCCCTCTTCTTCCAGGACGATTACCGCATCACCAGCCGGCTGCGCCTCGGCTTCGGCCTGCGCTTCGAGCGCGAAGGCGGCACCACCGAGCGATTCAACCGCGGTCTCGCCGGCATGTACGATTTCGGCTACGTTCCACCCTACTCCTCGGCCGTGCAGAACGCTTACGCCGCTATGCTCTCCGGCCCGACGAACCCGAATACCGCGGCCGCGATCCAGTTATTGCAGCAGGCCATGCCCGCCAGCCAGTTCACGGTCGCGGGAGGCGTGACCTATCTCGGCCAGAAGTACAACAATCTCACCGCCGGGACCAACCGCTTTCTGCCCAATCTCAGCGTGGTCTATCAGATCAATGACAAGACCGTGTTCCGCGCCGGCACCGGCTGGTACGGCGATACTTTCAATGCCATGGCCGGCACTTCCGCCCGCCCGCTCCTGAACGGGTACAACCAGACCACCAGCACGATTATCACGAGCGATAACGGCCTGACGTTCTGCTGCGGCGTCGGCGCGGCCGGCAACCTCGGCGCAATCAACCCGATGATGAACCCCTTCCCGGTGCTCGCCAGCGGCTCGCGCTGGGTGCTGCCCTACGGGAATTCTCTCGGCTCGAATATCCTCGACGGCCAGGGCTTCACTTACTATCCGCGCGACTACACCCCGGCGTCCGAGCAGCGTTATAGCGCGGGCATTCAGCGCGAGCTGCCGTGGAACCAGGCGGTGGAGGTTTCCTATGCCGGCGGCTACGCCTCGGTGCCCTTCACCGTTACGCAGAGCCCGCTGCCCGCGCAGTACTGGAATTTCTTCGACAGCCGCAGCTCCACTGTCGATGCCGCCATGCAAACCCAGGTTCCCAATCCATTCCTCGCCGCCCTGCCCGCCATTCAAAACTCCAATCCTGCGCTCTACAACTACCTCAGCACCGTCGGCATCTTCAACTCCACCACACTGCAGGTCCAACAGCTCCTGCGCGCCTATCCCAACGCCGGTTTCGCTCTGAGCAAGTACGACGCCATGCGCGGCAAGGTGATCGACAACGAAATCCGCGTGCAGTACACCAAGCGGCTCTCCCGCGGCTTCCAATCCGGCCTGCAGTACACGCACATGTGGGGCCGCCAGCAGTGGCTGGCCAACCAGTTCGACCAGACGCCGGAATGGCAGTTGAATCCCAATATCCGCCCCAACCGGCTGGTGTGGAGCAGCGTCTGGGAGCTGCCCTTCGGCAAGGGCCGCCAGTTCCTGCAGCGCGGCCCGCTGGCGCAGATCGTGGGCGGGTGGCAGTTGAGCTGGATTTATACCTGGCAAACCGGCGCGCTCATCAGTTGGGGCAACCTGTACTACTACGGCAGCATCGACCAGGTCGTGCAGGCGCTGAACCAGGACGCCACGCACGCCGCCAACATCCACGCGTGGTACAGTCCGTCCGCCGTCTGGACCGGCAACACCGCTCCGCCCGCCGGGTTCGTGGGCTTCGAAGGCCGTAGCTCCGCCCAGCCCAATGTCTACCAGGCGCGCATTTTCCCGCAGTACATCGACAGCCTGCGCGCCGACGGCATCCGCAACTGGGACACCAAGATCCTGCGCCGCTTTCCGATCCACGAGCGTCTCGGTCTGGTGGTCGCGCTGGACATGCTCAATATGACCAACCACACCCAGTTCACCGCGCCGAACACCACCGTGACCAGCTCCGGCTTCGGCGCCCTGACCGGCCAGGCCAACTGGCCGCGGATTCTGCAGTTCAATACCAGGATCGAGTTTTGATCTATCGGGAAGCGTCGAGGGTGGGCACGCCGTAAGCGGCGATCCGTTCATCGGCCGTGACCAGCGTCAAATTTTCGCATCGCGCCTGGGCGACGAGCATGCGGTCGAAGGGATCGCCGTGATGCAATGGCAGATCGCCCACCGTCCAGGCGTGGCGAAACTTGATGCATAGCGGCTGAAACCCTCGGGTCGTCAGTTCGATAATGGATTCGCCCGGATCGAAGCTCAGTTTCAAGCGTCCGATTGCCGTTTTGATAGAGATTTCCCACGCCGAGACGGCGCTGATCAATCTCGTGTCGGCTGCCTCGATGGTGCGAAGTGCGACCGGGCCCAACCGTGGGCTGTCCTCCATCCACCAGATCAGGGTGTGGGTGTCCAGGAGGAGATTCATTCCTCGATCCCGAAACTGCGAAGGATCTCGGGCGGCAGGGGCGCGTCGAAGTCGTCGCTCATCCAAATCTTCCCCTTCCACTTGCCGCGCGTGCTCGCGACATCTTGTTGCTTTTTCTCCAGCTTCACCAGTCGCGCCCGGGGCTGCCCCGCCTTGGCGATGATGATCTCCTCACCCGCCGCGGCCTCCTCGACCAGGCTCGAAAGATGCGTCTTAGCTGCGTGAATGTTGACCGTCTTCATGGTGGACTAAGCTTAGTTTAGCTCACTTGCGCCGCTTCCCACCACGCCGGCACGTCCGCCACCGAATCCAGCACCGCATCCGGCTGCTGCGCCCCTTCCAGGTCGGCCGGCCGGAACTTGCCCGTGCGCACCAGCGCGCCCTTGAGCCCCGCAGCCTGCGCGCCCAGGACGTCCGCGTGAATATCGTCGCCGACCATCAGCACTTCCGCCGCCTCGAGCCCCAGCCGTTCCGCCGCCGCGAGGAAGAACCGCGCCGCGGGTTTGCCGAAAACGATCGGCTCCCGCCCGGTCGCGTGCTGCAGCGCCGCGACGAACGGCGCCACATCGAGCGAGATGCCGTCCGACGCCAGCCAGTATCGCGTCATGCCGAGCGCCACCAGCTTCGCCTCGGGATTGTGGTGCAGCAGCCGGAAGGCGCGGTTCAGCGTGCGGAAATCCCAGAGATCGCCCAGATCCCCGATGACCACGTACGCCGCGCCGCGCTCGGCGGTATCGTCCGCCAGCGGCAGACCGGCGAATTCAGCGCGTGTCGACGGTCGCAGGAAGAGTGCCACCGGTCCCTCGCATTGCGCGCGCAGCCATGCCGCCGCGGCGACCGGCGGCGTCAGGATGTCGTCTTCCGATGCTTCGATTCCGAACCCGCGCAGTTTTTCGACCAGCGCGGCGCGCCCGCGCGAGGTCGTGTTCGTGACGAACAGGTGCGGGATTCGCCGCGCCCGCAGCCACGCGACCGTTTCCACGGCGCCGGGAATCAGGCGGTCGGAGTTGTAGAGGACGCCGTCCATGTCGAAGAGGATGCCGCGCATGCTCCCTCAGCTTAGCGGAACTAATGAAAATCGTGCGACTCGGCCGCGGCGCCCGCCCGCAGCCCGGCGATCCGCCCCGCCTTCACGGAAATCACCCCGTCCTGGTTCTGCAGCACGCCATCGATGATCAAAAACGGCTCTCCCAGCACGGCGAACTTGTAGCGGTCGAACATCTGCGGCGTGACGATCGCGTTCATGATCCCGGTTTCATCTTCCATGCTCAGGAACACGAATCCGTTGGCCGTCCCCGGCCGTTGCCGCACGATCACCGCGCCCGCGATGCGCACCAGCCGCCCGTCCGGCACGCGCTCCAGATCGCTCGCCCGTTTGACTCCGAGCGCGTCCATCTCCGCCCGCCGGTACGCCATCGGATGGCGTCCGACGGTCAGGCCCGTGCCGCGATAATCCGCCCAGAGCCGCTCCTCGGTCGTCATGCGCGCGAGCGGCGAGGGCTGCCCGGTCTCCTCCAGCTCTTCGAGCAGCGGACCGGCCTGCCGTATCGCCCGCGGGGCCTGCCACAGCGCATCCCGGCGATGCAGCCCGTCGAGCGAATTCAGCGCGCCGATCTCCGCCAGCCGGTTCAGCTCATCCTTGCGTAACTCCGGTACGCGCCGCGCCAGATCGTCGACCGAAGTAAACGGCCGCGCCGCGACAATCGCGCGCCCGGCTTCCTCCCGCAGCCCTTTCGCGTACCGCAGCCCGAGCCGCAATGCCTTTCCTCGGCGCCTCGGCGTCTCGGCGGTGAACTCAATCCTGCACTCCCAGTCCGATCTCGCCACATCCACCGGCAGCACCCGCAACCCATGCCGCTGCGCGTCCTTAATCAAAATCGCCGGCGGATAGAATCCCATCGGCTGGTTGTTCAGCATGGCGCACGTGAACGCCGCCAGATAATGGCACTTCAGGTATGCGCTGGCATACGCCAGCAGCGCGAAGCTGGCCGCGTGCGACTCGGGAAAGCCGTACAGCGCGAACGATGTGATCGAGTGCACGATGGCGTCCTGCACCTCGCCCGTGATGCCGTTGGCGTTCATGCCCGCCCGCAGCTTCACTTCGATATCCGCCATGCGCTTTTCCGAGCGCTTGAATCCGAACGCGCGCCGCAACTCCTCCGCCTGCCCGCCGGTGAAGCCGGCCGCGATCATCGCCATCTTGAGCAACTGCTCCTGGAACAGCGGCACCCCGAGCGTCCGGCGCAGCACCGGTTCGAGCGCCGGATGCAGGCAGTCCGGCTTCTCGCGTCCCTGCCGCCGCTTCAGGTAGGGATGCACCATCTTGCCCACGATCGGCCCCGGCCGGATGATCGCCACCTGCACCACGAGATCGTAGAAATGGTCCGGACGCATGCGCGGCAGCGACGCCATCTGCGCCCGGCTCTCCACCTGAAACATCCCGACGGTGTCCGCCTTCTGCAGCGCTTCGTACACCTTCGGGTCGTCCTGCGGCAGATGCGCCAGATCGACCTCCTCGCCGTACACTTCGGAGATCATTTTGAGCGTGTCCTCGATGACCGCCATCATCCCCAGCCCCAGCAGGTCGACCTTAATGATCCCGAGATCCGCGCAATCTTCCTTATCCCACTGCACCACCACGCGCCCCGGCATGGTGGCCGGCTCGAGCGGCACCACCGAATCGAGCTGCCCCTGGCAGATCACCATCCCGCCCGAGTGCTGCCCGAGATGCCGCGGCAGGTCCTGCGCCATGCGGTAGAGCTCGAAAAATTTGCGCACGCGCGGACGGCTCAGGTCGAAGCCGGCTTCGCGGAACTGGCGCTCCGTCGTGTCCTTCGGGTCTTTCCATTCCCACGCCCGCACCAGGCCCGAAAGCCGTTCCACGGATGTAATCTCGAACCCCAGCGCCTTGCCGACCTCGCGCGCGGCCGAGCGGCCGCGGTACGTGATGACGTTGGCGGTCATGGCCGCACCCAGTTTTCCGAACCGCTCGTAGACGTACTGGATGGCGCGCTCGCGCTTATCCCCGCTCGGCAGATCGAGATCGATATCCGGCCACTCGCCGCGCTCTTCGGAGAGGAAGCGCTCGAACAGCAGGTCCATGCCGACGGGATCGACCGCCGTGATGCGCAGCGCGTAGCAGACCGCGCTGTTGGCCGCCGAGCCCCGGCCTTGCACTAGAATGTCGTTTTCGCGGCAGAACCGCACGATGTCCCAGACGATCAGGAAGTATCCCTCGAGCCCCAGCTTTTCGATCAGCGCCAGCTCGCGCTCGATCTGCCGCCGCGCCCGTTCGTGGTACGGCCGGTAGCGCAGGCGCGCGCCTTCATCGGTAAGCTGCCGCAGAAACGAAATTTGCGTGTGGCCTTCCGGGACGGGATAGCGCGGGAATTCGTAGCCGAGATCGGCCAGCGTAAATTCGAGCCGCGCGGAGATTTCAAGCGTATTGGCGATGGCTTCCGGCAGATCGGCGAAGAGGCGCGCCATCTCCTCGGGCCGTTTTACGTGGCGCTCTGAATTGCGTTCCAGGAGCCGCCCGGCCTCGGCCAGCGTGGTGTGGTTCCGGACGCAGGTGAAGACGTCGAGCAGCTCGCGCTGCGCGGGCGTGGCGTAGGCCGGGCCGTTCGTGGCCACGATCCCGATCCCCAATCGCCGCGCGGTTTCCACGATGGCCTGGTTTTCCGCTTCTTCTGCGCGATGGTAATGGCGCTGCACTTCGGCGTAAAGCCCGCGGCGGCCGAAAATATCGAGCAGCCGTTCGTCCGGATGCCGCGTCAGGCAGATCAGCCCGCGCGCGAATTCCGCGATCTCTTCGAGTGTGGCCGCGCCTTCGCCCTTCTTCGCCCGCAGTTTCATGCGGGTGACGAGCCGGCAGAGATTCCGGTAGCCCTCCCGCGTTTCGACCAGCAGCGGATACGTGCGGCCGTTGGTGCACGTGATTTCCGAGCCGATGTGCGCCCGCACTCCCGCCTTTTTCGCCGCCAGATGGAACCGCGGGGCCCCGTAGACGCCGTTGCGGTCCATGATCGCCATGGCCGGCATGCCGTATTCCGCGCACGCCCCCGCCAGCTCCTCCGGCAGCGAAGCGCCTTCGAGGAACGAGAACGCGGAGCGGGCGTGGAGTTCGACGAACATAGGGGTATTCAATTTGACGCAGAGACACAGAGGCGCGGAGAGTTCATTGGTTTTCCTCTGTGTCTCCGCGTCTCTGCGTCAAAGAAACGGCCGCTCTAGTCATAGCTGCCCTCTAAAAACCACCCCGCCGGCGAGCAATACAGCCGGTACAGCGCGCCGTCCGAAAGCGCGATGTCCCACTCATCCCTCTGCCACGGCTCGGCGGTCCACCAGTCGCCCGACGTCCGCCACGGCCCCGCGTATTCCAGCACCTGCCCGCGGACGCCTTCGGCCGCCACGAACCCCGGCTGCCCGGCTGCCAGCGTCACCCTCGCCGCGCGTGCCGGCCGGAAGCGCCGGAAGCCCGCATTCGCCGCCGCCGCCCGCGCCTTCCACTCCGCCGCCTGCGCATGCACCCGGAACCCTTCCGGCCGGTGCGTATCCAGCAATTCCGCGTACCCCACACGCTTCTCCCCCACGATTGCCCGGATCCGCGCCAGCGTGAGTTCCAGCTTCACCGGCTCCGGCGCCACGGGCACGTACAGGCCGCCCTGCGCCGCCTGCGGCTTCACCGGGTTCATCGCGAGCCGCACATAGACAACCGGCGCGGCCGGTGGATGCGCTTCGAGGTCGAGTTGCAGCAGCTTCAGAAATGCTTTGGCATCGAGTGAGGGCACCGGCAGCCGCAGCGCCCGCTCGTGCTCGGCGCGGTTCTCCAGCTTCAGGAGCAGGCGCAGCTCATCGGTCGCCAGGCCGCGCGTGGCCAGGCGCGTCGCGAGGCCGTTGATCAGCCGCGCCAGCAGGAACGCCAGCGGCTCCAGCAGATCGACCGGGTATTCCAGCTCGATTTCATCCTCGAACCGCAGCGCCTCTTCGATCGCGAGCAGCTTGCGGTCTGCTTCGCCGCGCGCCAGCTCGCGCAGCCGCAGCCCCTCCGGCCCGAGCCGCTCGGCGATCCCCAGCGGCGGCAGCGCGGCCAATTCCTGGAACCGCCGGATGCCCCATCGCTCCAGCGTCTCGTGCAGCTCTTCGGAAGGCTGCAACACGGCCAACGGCAGGCTGCCCAGGAATTTGGCTTCATCGCCTTCGGGTACGATGCTGACGCCGGCGAAGCCGCGCGCGGCGCAGATGGCCGCGTCCGGGTTCATGGCCAGCGCCAGCCGCGCTTTGACGCCGCGCTCGGCAGCGCCCCGCAGGATGGCGCTCGCGATCTCCTGCGGCATGCCGAAGAGACGATCGAGACCGGAGATGTCGAATGTGGCGGTGTCGGCCGCGGTGCGTTCGACCAGCGGCGAAAACTCCGCCGCCAGCGCCGTCAGATCGCCTTCGCCGTGAAGACAGGCGTACATGTCTTCCTCCGTTGGGTGGCCGCGGCGCGTACCTCGATTGCGCGGAACAGCCGCGCCGGCCGGTTGCCTGACCACGCGGCGCGCTCGCGGCGGCATTCCACGGCGAGCGAGGCGCAGGTTTTCGCGTGCTGCTGCCGCGCCAGCGAGACCAGAATGGTCGGCGTGTTTTCGACGGCGCGGCGCAGCCGGAACCAGGAAGTCAGCGAAATGCGCCGCGACTGTTCCGGAGGCGCATCGGCGAAATCCATGGCGACTACGCCGAAGCCTCCGCCCTGCACTAGAAGGTCACAGGATTTCAACAGATTTTCCAGATTGTTTCCACAGGAAATCCACAGTAGCCGATCGAGCCGGACGCCGGCCGCGGCGGCAGCGGCCGGGTCGAACGTGTCGCCGGCATCGGCCAGCGCGCAATGTTCCTCGCGCGCGGTGGCGGCGGCCAGGATGGAATAGAGCAGCGTGGTGCGGCCGGAGGAGGCAGGGCCGTAGATTTCGGTCAGGCAGCCGCGGGGCAGGCGGATTTCGGGGATGCCGCTCGCGGCAAATTCGGGTTCGGGCCGCGATTGCCAATCGAGCGGGCCGCCGAGGATGGATGCGAATTCTTGCCGGAGCGCGCTAGCCATTTTCGCCTTATTTTCGCCTGAACGTATTTTTGCAGGAAGGCGGCGCGCGGGTCAAGAGTAGGCCGGATTCGATAGCGCGCGGGGCGTCAGAGCGGCTTCAGATTCGGTGGAAAGCCTTTAGAATCTCGCGGGTGGAGTAGTGCATGGCGATGGGGCGGCCGTGCGGGCAGCTCATTGGGCAATCGGTCTGGGCCAGAGCGCGGAGCAGCCATTCCATTTTGGCGGCGTCGAGGCGGGTGTTGATCTTGATGGCGGCGCGGCAGGCGATGCCGGCGCAGATATTGCGGCGGAGGTCGTCGAGGGAGGCTTCGCGCAGCTCGCTTTCCGCGGTCTCCAGGATTTCAAAGAGAATGCGCTCGATTTCGGGGGCGGGGATGGCGGCGGGGGCGGCTTTCACCGCGATGGTGCGGTTGCCGAAGGGCTCGGTTTCGAAGCCGGAGGCGTGCAGTTCATCGGCAATCCGGGCGTAGTCGATCTGCTGCTCGGGGGTGAGCTGCAGGATCAGCGGCATGAGCAGGCGCTGCGTTTCGACGCCTCCGGCGGCGCGCTGTTTGAGCACCTGCTCGAAGAGGATGCGCTCGTGCGCGACGTGCTGGTCGATGATCCAGAGGCCGTCGCGGCCGGCGGCGA
>Ga0070739_10007638_pt1 | contig 11376 bp, 8 predicted proteins | sample Coa_R1_7_FD_66445 | JGI IMG/M metagenome (GOLD analysis project Ga0070739, IMG submission 66445) | Surface soil microbial communities from Centralia Pennsylvania, which are recovering from an underground coalmine fire - Coalmine... | ecosystem: Environmental > Terrestrial > Soil > Unclassified ... | reverse complement strand
AACAGCACGGCGACCTTTCGACAATGCCAGCGGCAAATTTTACAAGTGGGCGGGTACCAACGATGTTCGAAGGACATGAAGACCCAGCAGGACAGAACAAAAACCCAGACGAGATGGGCGATTTCAATGAAATGGAAGCGTTGCTCAGAGCCTCCGCCAACCCCATCAGTATCAAACGCGGCGATGTGGTCGAGGGCGTAATCGTGCGGATTGACCAGGACGAGATTCTGGTTGATATTGGCCTGAAGTCTGAGGGCGTTCTCTCGACCAAAGAGCTGCCAGCAAGCGGCTACGGCTCCTTTAACGAACTGCACCTCAATGACAAGGTCCTGGTGTATGTGATTCAGCCGGAGTCAGCAGAAGGGCATGCGGTCCTCTCTTTGAAGAGGGCCAACACCGAGCGCCAGTGGCGCAACGCGGAAGAACAGCATAAGAGCGGTGAACTGCTCAATGCCAGGGTCATTGACTATAATAAGGGCGGCTTAATTGTTGATGTCAATGGCATTCGTGGCTTTGTGCCTATCTCGCAGATCATGAACCTCAGGCGGGAAGAGGTTGCGGCAGGTGGCGAGAACCAGGAGACAGCGGCCAAACTTCAGTCGATGAAAGATAAGGTGTTGCAGCTCAAGATCATTGAGATCAATCGCGCACGCAATCGGCTGATTCTTTCTGAGCGCCTAGCCGTCCAGGAATGGCGTCAGCGTCGCCGCGAGGAACTGCTCGATGAGTTGAAGCCCGGCGAAGTGCGCCGGGGGGTGGTGAGCAATCTGGCGAACTTTGGGGCCTTTGTGGACCTGGGGGGCGCTGATGGCCTGGTCCACATCAGCCAGTTAGCCTGGAGCCGCGTCAACCATCCCAGCGAGGTCTTACATATCGGCCAGGAGGTTGAGGTCCAGGTCCTCAGCGTCGATAAAGACAAAAAGAAGATTGCGCTCTCTATTAAACGGGCTGAGGTTGATCCCTGGACAACCGTTGAACAGCGCTACACGCCCGGACAGTTGGTCACAGGGGTAGTCACCAAGATTGCGCCTTTTGGGGCCTTTGCTCGTATCGAAGATGGAATCGAGGGCCTGATCCATCTCTCCGAATTGACCCCTGGGGTGGACCCCAAGACCGTTCTGCACGAAGGCGCACAACTACAATTGCGTATTCTGCGTATCGATGCCGAGCGTCGTCGCCTCGGACTGAGCCTGCGGCAGGTTGAAGAGCCTGAGCCACCCAGCGTGACGGCGGAGGCACCGGTCGAAACAGGGATGACGAATGCAGCGGGGACGGCAAAACCGGCTGCGGAGAGCGCTCCTGCTGCTACCCCGTCTCTAGAAGCCTTGTCTTCACCAGAACATATGCATACTAGGCGGCATGAGGGCAGAGGTGAAAGGCGCGAACGCCCTGCCGAGCGTGCGTTGGAGAACCCGTTGCTGAGCGGCTTACCTTCAAACAACGAAGGAGAGACGACGGCCATGGCTGAAGCCTTCCGCGCAGCTGCTCGTCAGAGGGCTAAAGAGGAAGCAGAGTCGTCCGAATAATTTGTTCTTTCCTTGTGAGCGGGCAACAACACAACCACAAGCCTCCGGCTCAACTGGAGGCTTGTGGTTGTGTTGTTGCCCGTTCACAAGAAAAGAATCGTCGATTACGGAAATTTCACACCTTCTCCCTTGTTTCTGATCAGTGCAAGTGATATACTCTTCACAATAGGTATCTTCCGCCCTATTGAGAGGGAGTTGTCCACTTTTTCGCTTACGTAGGACACAAGGGCTACTTGTCCACAATGGAGTGGAGGCACAGGCCAATATGATATACTAAAGAGTTACTGAGTACAAAGCTACCTGAGTGACACACTGGAGGTATCTACAACGTAGACATGTTTTGCTGATCCTGGCACAGTGTACCTGAACAGATGATGACGTGACCTCCCTGCTGTATCTCTCCTTGTGGGGAGCAGTGTGGAGGTTACTTGTTTCTCGATAAACAGTGAGTTATGGGCGTGCATCAGAGAGACGGAGGCGAGAGTTGTTATCCTTGACGCTGTATCATTCGTATTGTATGATGAAGTGTGCGGTTTACCTGCGCGATACAGAGGGCCCGGTTCCACCTTCTGCCAGTGAAAGGGGGGCGACAAACAGGTGAACGATAGAGACAGGTTTGACAAATTTACAGAGCGTGCGCGGAAGGTTCTGAGTCTTGCGCAAGAAGAGGCTCAGCGCTTCCAGCACAACTATATTGGCACAGAACACCTTCTGCTGGGTCTTGTGCGTGAAGGCGAAGGTGTGGCAGCAAAAGTATTAGCGAATCTGGGCGTCGAACTGAACAAAGTTCGTAGCGCCGTTGAATTTATAATTGGTCGTGGAGACCGCATTGTCCTGGGCGAGATTGGCCTGACTCCACGTGCCAAAAAGGTGATCGAGCTGGCCGTGGACGAAGCTCGTCGTCTGAATCATCATTATATCGGGACAGAACACCTCCTGCTCGGCCTGGTGCGCGAGGGTGAGGGTATCGCGGCAGGTGTGCTTGAAAGCCTGGGTGTCAACCTTGAGAAGGTGCGCACACAGACGATTCAGGTGCTCAGTCAATCTGGAGCACCCCATGAACGCGATGCAAAGCACTCGAAGACTCCCACTATTGACCAGATGGGCATTGACCTGACAGCCGCGGCTCGTGCCAATACGCTTGATCCGGTCATTGGGCGTCATCAGGAGATTGAGCGTGTCATTCAGATTCTTTCCCGACGCATGAAGAATAATCCTGCTCTCATTGGTGAGCCAGGGGTTGGTAAAAGTGCTATCGTCGATGGTCTGGCGCAACGCATGGTTGCAGGAGAGGTTCCTGAGACCCTGGCGGGCAAGCGTCTGCTTACTCTCGATGTTGGCTCGTTAGTAGCGGGTACCAAGTATCGTGGTGAGTTTGAAGAGCGTCTCAAGAAGATCATCGAGGAGATTCGCAATAGCCGCGACTGCATTATCTTCATTGACGAGGTACATACGCTCGTTGGTGCCGGTGCTGCTGAAGGGGCTGTTGACGCGGCAAATATTCTCAAGCCTGCCCTTGCTCGCGGTGAGCTGCAGTGTATCGGTGCTACCACTCTTGATGAGTACCGCAAATACATCGAGCGTGATGCTGCCCTGCAGCGGCGCTTCCAAGAGGTTATTGTCCGTGAGCCAACCGTCGAGGAGACGGTTGATATTCTCAAGGGTATCCGCGAACGTTATGAGACGCACCATCGATTGACCATTACCGATGAGGCTATCAAGGCTGCAACTGAGATGGCAAGCCGCTATATTACGGATCGCTACATGCCCGATAAGGCCATTGACCTGATCGACGAGGCCGCTAGCCGTGTGCGTATGCAGCATTCACTCGCCCCGCTCAATCTCAAAGAGGCGATGAAGGCTCTAGAATCGGTGCTTCGCGAGAAGGAAGCGGCGATTCAACAGCAGGAGTACGAACTGGCAGCAGAGTTACGCGATCGCGAGGTGAAGCTGCGTGATCGTATTACCAAGCTGGAGTCTGGCTGGCATCGTGAGCGCGGCAACGAGAAGCCGAGCGTCGGCGAAGAGGAGATTGCCCAGATCGTCTCAATGTGGACTGGCATTCCAGTCATGCGTATCGCCCAGGAAGAGTCACAGCGACTCTTGCAAATGGAAGATGCGCTTCATGCTCGCGTCATCGCCCAGAACGAGGCCATTGAGAAGATTGCCCGTGCAGTACGCCGCGCACGAGCCGGTCTGAAGGACCCGAAACGCCCCATTGGATCATTCATCTTCATGGGACCAACGGGTGTTGGTAAGACGGAGCTGGCACGTGCTCTCGCTGAGTTCATGTTCGGGAGCGAAGAGGCGCTCATCAAGATCGACATGTCGGAGTTTATGGAGCGGCACGCAGCTGCGCGTCTAGTTGGTGCTCCTCCTGGATATGTTGGCTATGAAGAGGGTGGTCAGCTTACCGAGGCGGTACGCCGCAAGTCCTATAGTGTGATCCTGCTCGACGAAATCGAGAAGGCTCACCCGGACGTCTTCAACATGCTGCTCCAGATTCTGGAAGATGGCAAGTTGACCGACGCCAAGGGGCGCACGGTGGACTTCCGCAACACCATCGTGATCATGACCTCCAACGTGGGTGCCTCCTTGCTCAACAAGGAAGCCTCCATCGGCTTTAAGCAGTCGAAGGACAAGGCCAAGGCCAATCAGAGCGAGTACGAGGCCATGAAGGGCAAGGTGCTTGGCGAACTGAAGAACACCTTCAAGCCAGAGTTCCTGAACCGTATCGATGAAGTCATTGTCTTCCATTCCTTGCGTATAGAAGAGATGTACTCCATCGTCGATCTGCTGCTCAACCGTGTACGGGCGCAATTGACGGAGCAGCGCATCGAGCTGGTCACGCCACAGGCCTCGAAGGATTTCTTGATCGAGAAGGGTTTCGATGCCCAGTATGGCGCTCGCCCACTACGCCGCACCATCCAGCGTATGGTCGAAGATCCACTGGCAGAGGGACTCTTGCAGGGCAAGTTCCACCCGGGTGACCTGGTTGAGGCGGTCGTGATAGACGACGATCTCGTGCTGCAAGTGCGCAATCGCATCGAGCAACTACCGGCACCGGCTGCACCAGAGGCAGCCCTCTCGGCTGGTGGCGACGGCAGCTCTGAGATGTAATCAGAGACGAAGGGGCGTGAATACTCACGCCCCTTTTTTACATTCACTAAGGTAGAAAGTCCCGTTCTCTTTGCGGGGAAGTTTTTCGCTCAATGGCAAAATTACGCACAAAATATGTATGTCAACAATGTGGGAGTGAGCAAAGCAAATGGATGGGGAAGTGTCCTGATTGCGGTGCATGGAATACGCTAGAAGAAGTGACAGAGCTTCCGCAAAGTCCTGCCCAGCAACGTCGTCAGGCGTTACTGGAGCATGATTCTCCTGCTCAGGGTACGCGTGTGCCTCTCGCCCTTCCTCATATTAAGCCACTCACCCAGGCGCGTATCTCGGTTGGTTATGCGGAGATGGATCGCGTCCTTGGTGGTGGTCTCGTGTCCGGTTCATTGACGCTGATCGGTGGCGAACCAGGCATCGGCAAATCCACTCTTCTACTCCAGGTCTCTGGCGCAATTGCCAAAGAGGTGGGGTCGGTGCTTTACGTTTCTGGAGAAGAATCGATTGAACAAGTGAAGATGCGTGCCGAACGCCTGGGCATCATGGGGGAGCGCCTCTATCTGCTGGCGGCCGTTGAGCTTGATGTGATCGTAGAGGCTGTGCATCGTCTCAAGCCTGCCCTGGTCATCGTTGACTCGATTCAGACGGTGTTCTCTTCGCATCTGACTGCCGCCCCAGGAAGTATTAGCCAGGTCCGTGATTGCACGGTTCAGTTGATGCAACTGGCAAAGAATACGCATATTCCCATCTTCATCATCGGACATGTAACGAAAGAAGGAACTGTTGCCGGTCCCAAAGCGCTCGAACACATTGCCGATGCCGTCCTCTATCTCGAAGGCGAACGCTATCACTCCTATCGTTTGCTTCGTGGCGTCAAAAATCGCTTTGGTGCGACGCATGAAGTAGGAGTTTTCGAGATGCAAGGTGAAGGGTTGCTGGAAGTACCGAATCCTTCCGCCGTCTTCCTGGCCGATCGTGCCGTTGGAGCAACAGGGTCAGCTGTTGTGGTTAGCATGGAGGGGACACGTCCTCTGCTGGTAGAGGTGCAAGCGCTCGTGACACCCAGCAATTTTGGCAATCCCCGCTACACTACCAATGGTATCGACTACAGCCGCCTCTTAATGTTGCTCGCTGTCCTGACCAAGCGCGTAGGACTGGCGGTGGGAAATCATGATGTGTATGCCAACGTGATAGGTGGATTTACTCTAGAGGAGCCCGCTATTGATCTCGGCGTAGCGGCTGCAGTCGCATCCAGCTATCGCGAGAAAAATATTCCATCTGATATGGTCTTAATTGGTGAGGTAGGTCTTTCTGGTGAATTGCGTGCCGTCAGCCGCATGGCTCTGCGTGTGCGCGAGGCGGCCAAACTCGGCTTCAAACGTGCCATCGTCCCCAGTGCTGGTAGAGGAGCACAGGTACGTGCTGAATTAGAAGATTCCGGTCTCCCCTCTGATTTCAAAGTAATTACTGCGAGTTCTCTTGCAGTAGCGTTGGAGATTGCCTTACACTAGTTGTAGGGGCATCCTTTATGATGCCCAACATCCTTTGTGATGTGATATCCAACCGTAGGGGCATCCTTTATGATGCCCAACATCCTTTATGAGGCTGAGCCAGGGTATCATAAAGGATGCCCCTACGATATAGGGGTTGCTAGCACGGGGCATCCTGAAGGATGCCCCTACAGCCCAGGAACAGCACAGCTATTGATTCTTATGCAGGAAAGGTGTATACTGCACATTCGGTGAAAAGATATTACGGCTCAACAGGCGCGTTTTCTGGTATCGTATAGCAGGCTAGGTAACAACATTTTGTTCTTATCCTTTTATTATTGTTCTCGTCACTGACCTTGCCCGCTCATCCCATTCCTTCTCGTGGCCTCTTGAGTAATTGAAGCTATTGCTATCAGCACTGCTTTGGAGGATGCAGGGATGTCTCTGAATACTATCGCCCGCATCGTTGGATGTTTGACCGCCATTGGCATCGTTGTCGGAGGATTCTTCTTTGACAATCATTCAGTCCTTTCCCACCTTGGAATTGAGTGGACGGTTGCCATTGGTGTAGTAAGCGCGGTTGCGGCTTTTATCGTCACTCCCTATATTACTATCGTCCCATATACATGGGTACGCGACAAAATTCGCGGCGCTGCGGCCAGTGATCTGGTGGCTGCTGTGCTCGGATTGACTATCGGACTTATCATTTCCGCATTGTTAGCTATTCCTCTGGCAAACTTACCGGCGAATTGGGGGCGTATCCTCCCCTTTGTGGGGGCGGTGCTCTTCGGCTACCTCGGTGTGACCATCGCTGTTTTACGCAAAAACGATCTGGCGCATGTTTTTCAAGTGGCTCTACTTCGCCGTGGACGAGAGCGGGAGGAAGATCGCGAGAAAGAGCGTGAGCGAGACAAAAAAGCGGCCGTACAAGAAGAGAAGCTACCTCCTATACTGCTAGATACAAGTGCCATCATTGATGGGCGTATCAAAGATATTAGTCAGACCGGCTTCGTTTATGGAACACTGGTTGTGCCTCGCTTTGTCTTACACGAGCTACAACGTATCGCTGACTCAGCCGATACTATGCGGCGCAATCGGGGCCGACGTGGGCTGGAGATACTCAACGGCTTGCAGAAGGAGGCCACCGTTCCTGTTGAGATTAGTGATGCTGATATTGATGGTATTGTCGAGGTCGATGCCAAACTCGTCAAGATGGCAAGAAACATGCACTGCCCCATCATCACCAACGACTTTAATCTGAATCGTGTAGCAGAGTTACAGGGCGTCAAGGTGCTCAACATTAATGAACTTGCTAATGCGATTAAGCCGGTGTTGTTGCCAGGAGAAGACATTCACATCAAGATCATGCAGGATGGCAAAGAACTGGGCCAGGGAGTTGGTTACCTGGATGATGGCACGATGATTGTCGTGGAGAACGGACGGCAATATATGGGGACGACGCTTGAAGTCACCGTGACCCGCGTGTTACAAACAGTGGCTGGGCGGATGATCTTCGCGCACCCAAAATTACTGGGCGGCGGTAATACGCCGTCGCCACAATCGTCCAGTAAACAACGTCAGCTATAAGATAAAGGAGGGCGATGGCAAGGAGCGCCCGTGTAGCAGATGCAAGAGAGATCAGCCGCTATTATCGTCGCTGCTGGTGGAAGTAGCCGCATGCAAGGACGTGATAAGCTCTGGACACCATTGGCCGGGCGAATCACGCTTGCACGCACTATCGACGTGTTTGAAGCATCACCTCTCGTGGAAACAATTATTCTGCTCACGAGCGCCCAACGCTATGCCGATGCTCAGATACTTTGTAAGTCTGAATCGTGGCAGAAAGTCGCCTCCATTGTCATTGGCGGCCCTAGTAGGCAGGACTCGGTTCGCATAGGGCTTACCACATTGTCCCGGCTTGCTCCACTCTGCCGTTGGGTCATGATTCATGATGGTGCACGCCCCCTTGTCACTTCCTCTATGCTTGAGGCTGGTTGGCAAGCTGTGCAAATCCATCAGGCGGTGACGGCGGCTGTTCCGGTCAAAGAGACGATGAAGCTGGTAGAAGAAGGGAAGATCACTGCGACGCTCGACCGCTCACAACTCTGGACTGTGCAAACGCCGCAACTGTTTTCCTTCCCACTGCTTCTCCAGGCACACATGACACCCCAGGCGCCGGAAGATGTGACTGACGATGTTATGCTACTACAGCGTCTTGGGCATCCGGTGAGCATCTTCCCTGGTTCGTATAGTAATATCAAAATCACCACGCACGATGATCTCTTGTTGGCTGAAGAACTACTGCAAGGATATAGCATATGAGGATGCGTGTGGGGTTTGGCTACGATGTTCATGCCTTTATGCCAGGTCATGCTCTCGTACTAGGTGGCGTTACCATCCCCCACGACTATGGCCTCTCCGGTCATTCTGATGCCGATGCCGTGATCCATGCCGTTGTCGATGCACTGCTCGGAGCTGCCGCCCTCGGCGATATTGGGACGCACTTCCCATCCCATGATCTCCGCTGGAAAGATCAGCCCAGCGCCATCTTCCTCGATTATACTTATGCTCTGTTAGCTCAACACTCCTGGTGCATAGGTAACATCGATGTCACTATCGTTGCCGAACGGCCAAAGATGGCTCCGCATATCCAACAGATGCGTGCCCACTTAGCCGAACATCTCCATCTAGAACGAGAACAGGTGAGCGTGAAAGCGACCACTACCGATAAACTCGGCTTTGCCGGGCGTAGCGAAGGCATTGCCTGTTATGCAGTGGCGCTGATTGAGCGGTAGCTCTGCTGTATGATATGAAGAGGTATGCTACACTAAAACACGGGAGACACCAGATGGCGAACCTTCATATCCTCGGCTTCTCAGGCAGCTTACGCAAGAAATCGTATAACAGTGCTGGCTTACGCGAGGCACAAACATTAGTACCAGAAGGGGCAGAGCTAGAAATCTTTGAGCTTGATGCTTTGCCCCCCTTCAATCAGGATTACGAAAACGACCCGCCGGAGCCGGTTCGTATCTTCAAAGAGAAAATCCGTCAGGCCGATGCCCTCCTGATGGCAGTCCCGGAATACAATTACTCATTTTCTGGTGTCCTCAAGAATGCCATCGACTGGGCTTCACGACCAATCACAACCACACCTATGAGAGGAAAGCCCACAGCCATCATGGGCTTCGGAGGAAAATATGGGACTGTGCGGGCGCAGTTGCAGCTTCGCCAGGTATTTCTCTTTCTGGATACCCCCGTGCTCATGAAACCAGAAGTATATGTTATCAATGCCTGGGAGAAATTCGATAGCGAAGGCAATCTGATAGATGAACCGACACGCCAGCAGGTTGCAACACTGCTTCAGGCCCTTGTAGAATGGACACACCTGCACACCCGGTTGTAGGGACAGCCTTTATGCTGCCCTGCCCAAGCGGGCAGCATAAAGGCTGTCCCTACAACCGGGATCGAAGGAGGTTACGTACATGGCTATCTCTGACCTACATATGTGTGGAGTGACGCAGGATGGCAGACTATGGCACACGCTGCGTTCAGTGCAAGGTACGGTCGCTTCCTGGAGTCCCTGGGAACAGGTGAAGGGTCCAGGCCCTTTCATCAATATAGACTGTGTACGGGTTGCACAGCCCGGTAGCCAGGGAAATGACAATCCTCCTCTAGAGTTCCATATTCTGGGCGTTACTCAGGATGGGAAGCTCTGGCATACCGTCAGTACTGTAGCGCATCAGTGGCATTCATTTGAGGATTTCGGCGCTCGTATTGGCGGCAACTGGGGAGCATTCCAGCGCGTGAGGGCGGCTCAGTTACATGGTAAATTGCACGTTTGTGCCATTGTCCTGACAGCGCAAGGGCAACGGCACATCTTGCACACCGTGCGTGATACCAATGGCAAATGGAGTAGTTTTGAGGATGCCACCCGGCCAGAGTTGGCAAGCTTCCCAGGCTCTTTTGTCAATGTCGACTGTACTGGTTTGTGGGACTCGACGGAGGAGCTGCATGTTTGTGGTGTGACCGATGATGGCAAACTCTGGCATACGATCAACTGCGACAATCCACCCTGGCTGCCGTTTATCAATGTGCAGGTGATGTCGTCCAATATCCCAGGCTCCATTTCCACCGTCAGTATTGCCATACCCAGCGAACTCCTCCATGTCTGCGTTCAGGCGCACGGCGATCTCTGGCACACAACACGCTCCTCGGACATTCCTCCCAGCTGGCAGCCTGCTTTCGATGCAATCAAGAATAAGGCTGGCAACCCGGGCGCGTTTGGCTCTATCAGTTGCGCGGATATCGGTGGAGAGCTGCACCTTTGTGGAAATACTGGCGACGGAAAAGTCTGGCATACACGTTTCTCTTCGGCAGGCAATGCTTCCGGCTGGCAACCGTTTGAGAGTGTAAAGGCTGGCAATAACCCTGGACCTATGTATCACATCAGTATCACGGGTGAACCTCCTACAACGGGACCGCAAGGTGAGGATCCGCATTGTGCTCCCATCCAGATACAGATGGGCAATGATATCTCCGCGATGCAGGGTTTGCAAAGCCAACTCGCCAGTACAACGAATACGGCGACCATTAATCAGCTCAATGTGCAGATAGCTGGCTTACAACAAGCTATTGCTGTGCTTCAGCAGCAAGCGCAGCAATATAACTGTCCCGGCTAGGACAGGGCATCCGCTTTTGATAATTGGATGCAAGGGTAAAGAAATTGGGGCTTATGCATGCTCATTTGTGTGAGGATGCATAGCCAGGGGGGTTGTAAGTACTTGCAACCCCCCTTTTCTCCTATTGCCAATCAATTGATTTGACACCCCCCACCGCTTCTATTATCATCCCTCATGAAGTAAAGATGTCACTAGTTAAGCGCTAGAAGTCAAGTAAGGCTCAAAAGAGAAGGCAAAATGGGTGATCGCGTAGGTCAGCAGCTCGGCAACTATCGCCTCATTCGCTTGATAGGCGAAGGTGGGTTCGCGCAGGTCTATCTAGCAGAACACCTCTTTCTCAAACGACGTGCTGCTGTCAAAGTGCTCCATCAGCAGGTAACGAAAGACGCCCTGGAGGAGTTTCGCCGAGAGGCAGAGATGATCGCTAGGCTGGAACATCCTAATATCGTCCGTGTGCTGGAATTTGGCATAGAGCATAACGTTCCATTTCTGGTGATGAGTTATGCGTCCAATGGTACCTTGCGCCAACGCCACCGCGAGGGGAGCCGGTTGCCGCTGGATACCATT
>Ga0070739_10007637_pt1 | contig 11378 bp, 12 predicted proteins | sample Coa_R1_7_FD_66445 | JGI IMG/M metagenome (GOLD analysis project Ga0070739, IMG submission 66445) | Surface soil microbial communities from Centralia Pennsylvania, which are recovering from an underground coalmine fire - Coalmine... | ecosystem: Environmental > Terrestrial > Soil > Unclassified ... | reverse complement strand
GCGGCACGACCCAGTTGGCGAACGGCCCGAGCACGCCCGAGGTCATCATCCCCATCATCATCGCGCCGTGCATGCCCACCAGCGTGAGGTACTGGTTGGCGCCGAACACGTGCACGTTGGGCTGGAGCAGCTCCGTGCGGATCAGCATCGCGTTCACGCCGCCGACGAAGAAGAAGATGCCGATCCCGATCATGTACTGGATGCCGACGACCTTGTGATCGGTGCACAGGCTGAAGTAGCGCAGCCATCCCTCGGCCTCGTTCTCCTTCTCGGCCAGCGTCGGCGGGTGGCCGAGCATCCGCTTGAGCGGGTAGTTGAAGAAGCCCAGGCCGGCGAGGAAGCCGACCACGCCGAAGAAGTAGCCGAGCAGGATCGCGATGTCGTTCTGGCCCGCCTCGGTCGAGTAGTACGCGAGGCTCGTGGCATGGATCGCGTCGCCGATGACGTGGCCGATGATGTAGCCGACGACCGCGCCGACGATGGCGGTCAGCAGGTTGAATCCGATCAGGCGCCGCCACAGGGGGCGCGGAGTCGCGGGAACGGCGATCGCGCTCATCCACCTCTCCTCTGCGGGTCCGGGAAGTACTGCTTGGCGTACGGGTCAAGCGACTTGGTTATCGGCGCAAACCGCTGGCGCTGCTGGGTGATCCAGCTCGTGAACTGGCTGTCGCTGACCACGTGACCGGTGTCGAACATGTAGCCGTGCCAGACGCCGCACAGCTCCACGCAGTGGATGTCGAAGCTCCGCGGCCCGCGCGTCTCGACATAGGCGATGTTGTCCACGCTCGGGTTGGCGTCGGCCTTCACGCCGAGCTGGTAGGCCCAGAAGGAGTGGATGACGTCGAGCGAGGTCACGTGGAACTCGATCAGACGGTGGGCCGGCAGCTCCAGGTGCGCGGTCTCCACGCCGCCATAGCTCGGGAAGCGGTAGGTGAACTCCCACTGCTGCGCGATGACCTGGACCTGAAGCGGCGGACCGGACTTGGGATTGCCGGGGGCGGCGATCGGGTTGGGTCCCTGGCCGCCGCCCGAGCCGTCGATCAGCAGGCGGTAGGAGCCGTAGCCGGCGAGGAACAGCACGATCGCGCCCGTGACGGCGATCCACCAGATCTGCACGCCGGAATGACCGCGCACGGCCGGACCCTCGAGCACGGCGGCCGGGTCGCGCTCGCGGAAGGACACGAGCGCGTAGAGGAAGAACACGAGCACGGCGAGCGCGATCGGCGTCGAGAGCCCGAACAGCACCGTGTCGTCAAGGACCTGGCCGGAGGCCTGCACCGATCCCTGGCCGGGCGGGACGATCGGGGCAAAGAAGATGACGACCAGCGGCGTCGCCACCACGCTGCAGGCGAGCCAGATCAGGGTCACGCGCCGGAAGTGCTCCCGGCTGCTCATCGCGCCGCGCCCCTCATACGACCTTGATGAAGCCGTCCATGTAGCCGACCGTCTGCATCGGCCCGCCGAAGCCAGAGATGTAGCCGGCGGCGCACGGCACGAAGCACTGCCAGCGATAGAGGCCCTTCCCGGGCGTCCGGAACTGGAAGGTGATCGTCTCGTGATCGGTGCTCAGCGGGCACGGTGCGTTGGCGCATGGGTTCTTGGCGCTGTCCGGGATCCCGTAGAGCGGTACCGAGACCCCCATCTCGGGGATCGCGAAGACGTGCGAGGCGGCGCTGGGGTCGATCGCCTTCGTCGTCTTGCCGTTGAGCTGGAAGGTCCCGCCCACCGTGCCGGTGGCCTGGCCGAGGAACGGATTGCGCAGACCGGTCTGGGAGTCGAACTGGTAGATCGTGACCGTCACCAGCGTGTTGGCGGGCAGCACGTACGTGGTGTCGTGGCGCCAGTGGCCGTCGTTGGGGTCGACTGTGTAGTAGGAGACCCAGGTGGGATGCGGGTCGTCAGTCGCGGCGGCCGCGACCGTCGCCAGGTAGAGGTGATCGCCGCTCGCCGTCGTCTGGGCCGACGCCGCCCCCGGCTGGTTGGCCAGGTAGAGGGCCACGTACAGGCCGATCAGCACGCCGACGACGGCAACGCCTGCAACCACCCCGATGAGACGCTTCGTAAGAGAAAACATACGCGGCGGGCGATGTTCTACGCGACCGGGCCGCGGGACGGGGCGGAAATGACCGATTTGTCATCGCTTGGTCATCTTTGAGTCATCTGCGATCCACGGTATGGTTCGCGCCGTGGGGGGAGGGCCCCAGTGCGCATATTGATCGTGGAAGATGAGGCGCGGATCCGCGACTTCGTCGCGCGGGCGCTCGTCGCCGAGGGCCTGACGGTCGACGTGGCCGGCGACGGCGAGCAGGGAGCCGCGCGCGCGCTCGCCAACCGCTACGACCTCGTCATCCTCGACCTGCTGCTGCCCGGTCGCGGGGGCCTCGACGTCCTGCGCGAGCTCCACGACGAGTATCCCGACTTGCCCGTCGTTGTGCTCTCGGCGCGCGGCGACCTGCCAACCAAGCTGCGCGGCTTCGAGCTCGGCGCCGTCGACTACGTGGCCAAGCCGTTCTCGCTCGACGAGCTCCTGGCCCGCGTGCGCGTGCAGCTGCGCCGCGCGCGCTTCTCCGAGACGCCCAGCGAGCTGCGCGTCGGGCGTCTGGTCCTCGACCTGGCCGGGCGCCAGGCGCGCTTCGGCGATGCCGTGGCCGACCTGTCGGACCGCGAGTTCCGCCTGCTGCACTTCCTCATGCGCAACGGCGGGCAGGTCGTGAGCCGCCAGCGCCTGCTGGCGGAGGTATGGGGGTACGACTTCGACCCCCGGTCAAACGTCGTGGACGTCTGCGTGCGGCGGCTGCGCCGCCGGCTCGGTCCCGACGCCCCGATCGAGACGGTGCGCAATGCCGGATATCGGGCTGCCGCCTAGCCGCGCCGCCCTGACGGTCCTCGCGCCGGCCGAGCGCCCACGCGCCGGGATGCTCGGGGCGCTCGCGGGCACCGTGCGCCGCTACCGCGTCGAGCTGCTGTGGATGGTCTTTGCCGTGGCCAACTACTGCGCGATGGTGGCCTGGCCCTATTGGGAGACCGTGCCCTTCCACTTCGTGTGGATCAGCCTCACGCTCGTCTACGGCTTCCGCGTGTGGCCGGTCCGCGCGACGATGGGCGTGCTGGCCACGGTGATGTCGCTGACCACGTTGTCGATCACGCTCGACGCCTTCCACGGCAGCCAGGAGTGGGGCGAGCTGTTCGAGGTTCCGCTGATGGCGGCGATGTTCCTGGCCATGGTGTGGCACGCCCGGCGGCGCGTGCAGGCACAGCACATGGCCGAGCGCCGCGCCGAGGACCGCCGCTCGCTGCTCGAGCGCCAGGAGCGCTTCATTCACGACGCCTCGCACGAGCTGCGCACGCCGGTGACGATCGCGCGCGGACACCTCGAGCTCCTGAGCGGTCGCGTCGACCCCATGCCCGAGCTCGAGATCGCGCTGGACGAGCTCGCGCGCATGGACGCCATCATTGAGCGCCTGCTCGTGCTGGCCGCCGCCGACCAGCCCGAGTTCGTCCGCCTCTCGGAGGTCGACGTCGAGCCGTTCCTGGAGGACGTCTTCATGCGCTGGTCGGAGCTGGCCCCGCGGGCCTGGCGGCTGGGCCCGCTGGCCTCCGGGCACGTTGTGGCCGATCCGGAGCGGTTGCGCGCGGCGCTTGACGCCCTGCTCGAGAACGCCGTCAAGTACACGCCCGAGCACGCCGCCATCGAGCTGCGCGCGCGGCCGACCGGCGCCGGGGGCCTCGCCATCGAGGTGCACGACGAAGGCTCGGGCATCCCCGAGGCCGCGCTGGCGAGGATCTTCGAGCGCTTCGCTCGCGCCGATGCCGCGCGCACCCGCGCCGCCGGCGGGGTCGGGCTCGGGCTGGCCATCGTCGACGCGATCATCAAGGCGCACGGCGGGTACTGCCGCGTGGCCTCCACCCCGGAGGGCTCGATGTTCGCGATCGAGCTCCCGCGCTTCGCCGCCGAGCCGCTGCGCGCGCTCGCGCGCTGACGCCGGCCCCCCGCCGCACCGCCCCCGCCCGGGCTCGGCGCCGCGTTCACCCGACGAGTGCCGCCAGCTCCTCCTCGGCGATCCGCCCGGCCAGCATGCGCCTGCCGGCGAACAGCGTGGGCGTCGTGACCACTCCGGCGCGCACCCCGGACCGGAAGTCGCCGCGCACCCGCGCGCGAACCGCCTCGCTGCGACGGTCGGCATCGAAGCGCTCGATGTCCAGGCCCAGCGCGCGGGCGCGCTCCCACAGGTGCGGGTCCTCCAGGCGGGCCTGATCGCCGAACAGGAGATCGTGCATCTCCCAGAAGCGTCCCTGGCGCCCCGCCGCCTCGGCGGCGCAGGCGGCGGGCCACGCGCGCGGGTGGCTCGAGCGGACCGGGAAGTGGCGGAACACGCGCCGGACCGCCAGCCGGGCCAGGCGCGCCGACAGCGCCGCGCAGTAGGGGCATTCGAAGTCGGCGTACTCGATGACCACCGGGCCCGTGTCCGGGCCCCGCACGTGGTCCTCGGGCGAGGGCGGCGGAGGCGGCGCGGAGCCGAGCTCCGTCAAGCCGCCGCGGCCTGCTCTAGCCCGTCGAAGATCAGGTTGGCGCCCGGGAGCTCGCCCGGCGAGGCGGCCTGGTAGCTCCACCGCACGACGGCGTCGGGCCCGACGATGGCCAGAGCGCGCTGGGGAAAGCCACCCTCGTGGTAGGCGTCGAAGGCCCGGCAGGTGGCCCCCTTCGGCTCGAAGTCCGACAGCTGCTCGATGCTCACGCCCAGCGACTCGCGGAAGGCCCTCTGCGAGCACGTGGCGTCGCAGGAGACCCCGTACAGAGTGGCCCCGCGCGCGGCGAACTCCTCGGCCAGCTCCTCGTAGAGCGAGAGCTGATCCGTGCACACGGGCGAGAAGGCGAACGGGTAGAAGACCAGCACGGTCGTCCGGCCCTCGAGGTCGGCGCGCGTGAACTCGCTGCCGTCTTCGCGGCGCAGCGTGAAGTCGGGCGCGGGCGAGCCGGCCGGGATCACCGGCGCAGGCCGAGCTCGCGGATGAGCGAGCGGTAGCGCTCGAGGTCGCTGCGCTGGAGGTAGTTGAGCAGCCGGCGGCGCTTGCCCACGAGCATGAGGAGCCCACGGCGCGAGTGGTGGTCCTTGCGGTTGGTGCGCAGGTGATCGGTCAGCTGGTTGATCCGCTCGGTCATCAGCGCCACCTGGACCTCGGTGCGGCCCGTGTCGCCCTCGCCCGCGCCGAAGCGTGCGACCAGCTCCTGCTTGCGTTCCTTGGTGAGTGACATTCGGTGCCGGAGGCTAGCAGGCCCCGCGCGCGCAGATTTCCCGCGTCCGCTCGACGTCGCGGCCCATCTGCTCGACCAGCGCCTGCACCGACTCAAAGCGGCGCTCGCCGCGGAGCCGGGCCAGGAACTCGATGGTCAGCGGGCGGCCGTAGAGGTCGAGATCGGTGTCGAGCAGGTACGCCTCGACGAGCACGGCCCGCCCCGTGCCGAACGTGGGACGCACCCCCACGTTGACGGCCGCGCAGCGACCGTCGGCCCGGGCGGCGTAGACCCCGTGCCCGGGGCAGACCAGCGCCTCGTCGGGCACCAGGTTGGCCGTCGGGTAGCCGAGCTCCCGGCCGCGACGGTCCCCCGTCACGACGATCCCGCGCATGCGAAAGGGGGCGCCGAGCAGCCGGCCGGCCGCCTCGACCTCGCCCGCGAGCAGGAGCGCCCGGATGTGGCTCGAGGACACGACCTCGCCGTCGACCTCGACGAGGTCGACGACACGGGTCTCGAAGCGCCCGTCGGCGGCCAGCAGGCCGGGGTCGCCTGCGGCCCCGTGCCCGAAGCGGAAGTTCTCCCCCACCGAGACATGCGTGGCGCCCAGACGGCCGATCAGCACGTCGTCGATGAAGGCCTGCGGGCTCTGGTGGGCGAAGCCCTGGTCGAACGGGATGACCACGAGCTCCTGCACGCCGAGGCCGGCCACCAGCTCGGCCTTGGCCTCGAGGCTCGTGATGAGCTTGGGTGCCGCCTCGGGGCGCACGACCCGCAACGGATGCGGCTCGAAGGTGAGGACCGTGTCGCTACCGCGGATGACCTCGCGGTGGCCGAGGTGCACGCCGTCGAACTCGCCCACGGCGATCCGCCGCGGGCGCCGCTCGGCGTCGGATAGCTGGGTCAGGCGCATCGGCGCGGAAGGCTAGTGGGTACCCGGCCAGCCGCGCGCGGCCGTGCCCGCCGCCCGTCGGCGTCCGGCCGAGGCCGCCCGTCAGCGCCCGGCCGAGGTCGCCCGACGCTAGTGCTCACCCGCCGCCGCGCGCAGCCCGACCACGGGCCGCAGCTCCCCCTCCTCGGTGAGCCGCCCGATGGCGATCAGCCCCTGCTCGTCGGTCAGGCGCACGGCGCCGGCACCGGCCGGGGGTGGCGAGGGGGCGCCGACCCGGCCGCCATGGAGCACCCGCCGGGCGTCCTCGGCGTCGAGCCGCACCTCGGGCATGAACCGCAGGGCGTCCTCCAGCGCAACCATCCGCTCCGGGTCGGCATCGCCCACCTCGAAGGGTCCGACGCGGGTGCGGCGCAGCTCCTCGCAGTAGGCGTCGCCGAGGGAGGCGATCAGACTGCGCACATACGTCCCCGAGGAACAGTCGATCGTGAAGCCCCTTCGCTCGCCCCGCCGCCAGCGCTCCTCGAAGCGATAGACCTCGACCTCGCGCTCGGGCAGCTCCACGGCCTCGCCGGCGCGGGCCAGCGCGTAGGCGCGGCGCCCGGCCACCTTCACGGCCGAGAAGGCGGGCGGGCGCTGGCGCACGCGCCCGGAGGGCAGCGGGATCGCGCCGTGCGGCACCCGTCCGGTCTCGGTGATCGTGCCCTCGGGATCGCCCGTGGTCGACACCGCCCCGAAACGGGCGGTCACCTCGTAGGTCTTGGGCAGCTCCATGAGGAAGCGCTGCACGCGGGTCGCGGGCCCGACGAGCACGAGCAGCAGGCCGGTCGCGAAGGGATCGAGGGTGCCCGCGTGCCCCACCTTCACCCCGCGCCCCAGGCGCCGGCGCGTCTGAGCGACGGCATCGTGCGAGGTGATCCCGGCCGGCTTGTCGAAGAGGATGACGCCCGCGCTGCGTGGGGCGCTCACGTGGCCGTGGCGGCGAGCTGCTCGTCCACGGCCTCGCGCAGGAAGGCGACCAGCTCGCCCCACTCCAGGGAGGTCGAGAACCCTGCGGCCTGGCGGTGGCCGCCTCCCCCCTGCGCGCGAGCGATCAGCGATACGTCGACGCGCTCGTCGCTGGAGCGCAGCGAGACCTTGCGCAGCCGGTCGGGGTCGGTGCTCGCCAGCCGGTCGCGCACGAGCGCGGCCACCGCCGTGCCCTCGAGCGCGCGAAGGTGGTCGATGACGCCCTCGGAGTAGCTCTCCTCGGCGCCCGACTGCTCGAAGTCCTCCGTGGTCAGCTCGGTCATCGTCAGCCGCCCGCCGTCGTAGCGCTCGACCCGCGCCAGCCCGCGGGCCAGCAGGGCGAGCTTGCCGAACGGCACGCCCTCGTACACCCGCCGGTACATGTGGTGCACGTCGACGCCGGCGTCGATCAGCTCGGCCGCCATGCGGTGGGCGCGAGCCGTCGTGTTCTGGTACATGAAGCGCCCGGTGTCCGTGATCAACCCGACGTAGAGCGCCTCGGCCACGGTGCGCGACGGGGTCAGGCCCAATCCGTGCATGAGGTCCCACACGATCTCGGCCGTGCACGACGCATCGGGCACCACGAGGTTCACCGTGCCGAAGCGCGTGTTGTCGTGGTGGTGGTCGATGTTGAGGATGTGCGCGCCCGGGAGCTGGAAGGCCTCGGCCGGGTTGCGCTCGAGGTTGCCGCAGTCCAGGAACACGCACGTGCGATGCGCCAGGTCCTCGGGCGGGCTCGTGACCAGGTTCTCCAGCGGCAGGAAGTTGTATTCCTGCGGCAGCGGGAACTCGCCCTCGGCCATGAACGTCTTGCAGTCCTTGCCCAGCGCAGCCAGCAGGCCCTGCATGGCGATCAGCGAGCCGAGCGCATCTCCGTCGGGGTTCTCGTGGGTGACGACAACGAAGCGCTCGGCGCCGCGCAGCTCCTCGAGCACGCGCTCGCGATCGCCGCGGGCGCCGTTCTCACCCACCGCGCGCCTCCTCGTCGAGCAGTTGCGTGACGCGCATGCCGCGCTCCACCGAGGGGTCGTAGTGGAAGGCGAGCAGCGGCGTGTGCTTGAGCGTCAGCTGAGCGGCCAGCCGGCCCTGGAGAAAGCCGTGGGCGGCCTGGAGCGCCTGGAGCGACTGCGTGCGGGCCTGTTCGTCGCCGAGGATGCTCACGTAAACGCGGGCATGGCGCAGGTCGGGGCTGGTCTTTACTGCAGTCACGGTCACGAAGCCGACGCGCGGATCGGAGAGATCGGTTGCGATCGCGTCGCTGAGGACTGCCCTCACGGCCTCGTCGACGCGTCGCATGCGGCCGTCGCTCATCCTACCCGTTATGTTCTCCGGTCATCGCGGTGCTCATGCGGTCAGATCGTCGACCGACGCGAGCACGCGCTCGATGTGGACGTGGTCGGGCCAGCGGGCCATCAGCCAGCGCTCGAGGTTGCCCGCCGCCGCCTCGAGCGAGGCGAGCGAGCCCCCCGTGAGCGCCGCGGTGAGGCGAGCGCGCTGCCACAGGTCCTGGTATGCCACCTCAGACACGGCGGCGCCCAGGCGGGTGTGGAGCTGCGCCTTGATCGAGCTGAGCTCCTTGCGCTTGCCCTTCAGGCTCTCGGCCTCGGGAAAGTGCAGGTCGATGACGAGCACCGCCACGAAGCCGCTGTGCGACACCGCGCCTAGACTAGCTCGCGCTCGACCTGGCGAGTGGTGTAGGCCTCGAGTACGTCGCCCTCCTTGACGTCTGCGAAGTCGCGCAGCACGATGCCGCACTCGTACCCCGAGCTGACCTCGCGCGCGTCCTCGTTGAAGCGCCGCAGGCTCGCGATCTCACCGTCGTAGACGACCGTGCCGTCGCGGACCAGTCGCACCTTGGAGCCGCGGGTGATGCGCCCGTCGGTGACGTAGGAGCCCGCAATCGTGCCCACGCGCGAGGCGCGGAAGATCTGGCGCACCTCGGCGCTGCCCAGCGTCTCCTCCACCTCCTCGGGGGCGAGCATGCCCTGCATGGCGTCGCGCAGCTCCTCGATGGCGCGGTAGATGACCGCGTAGTGGCGGATCTCCACGCCCTCGCGCTCGGCCACCGCCCGCGCGTCGCCCACCGGCCGGACGTTGAAGGCGAGGATGACCGCGTCGGAGGCCGCGGCCAGCATCACGTCGGACTCGGTGACGGCGCCGACCGCGCGACGGATCACGTTCACCGACACCTCGTCCTGCGGCAGCTTGGCGATCTCGTCCTCGATCGCCTCCAGCGATCCCGCGACGTCGGCCTTGAGCACGAGGTTGAGCTCCTTCTGGCCGCTGGCGAAGATGTCCTCGAGCGAGATCTTCTTGCCCGAGCGGCGGGCCAGCGACTCCGCCTTCAGCCGCGTCGCGCGCTCGTTGGCGAGCTGGCGTGCGCGGCGCTCGTGCTCGACCACGCGCACGTGCTCGCCGGCCTCGGGCACGCCGTCGAAGCCGAGGACCTCGACCGGCTCGCCGGGCCTGGCCTCGGTGACGCGGTTGCCGAGGAAGTCGTGCATGGCGCGCACCCGGCCCCACTGCGCCCCGGCGACCAGCGCGTCGCCGACCTCGAGCGTGCCGCGCACGACGAGGATCGTCACCACGGGCCCGCGGCCCGGGTCGAGCTTGGACTCGATGACGGTGCCGGAGGCGGGCGCGTCGGGATTGGCGCGCAGCTCCTCGACCTCGGCCATGACGAGGATCGTCTCGAGCAGGTCCTCGAGGCCCTCCTTGGTCTTGGCCGACACGTTCACGAACTCGGTGTCGCCGCCCCACTCGACCGGCTGGAGCCCGAGCTGGGCCATCTCGGCGCGCACGCGATCGGGCTGCGCGCCCTCCTTGTCGATCTTGTTGACGGCCACCAGCATCGGCACGCCGGCTTCCTTCGCGTGGTCGACGGCCTCCTGGGTCTGCGGCTTCACGCCGTCGTCGGCCGCCACGACGATCACCGCGATGTCGGTGACCTTGGCCCCGCGGGCGCGCATGGCCGTGAACGCCTCGTGGCCCGGCGTGTCGAGGAACGTGACGGTCTTGTCGCCGTGGTGCACCTGGTAGGCGCCGATGTGCTGGGTGATGCCGCCGGCCTCCCCCGCCGCCACCTCGGTCTCGCGGACGGCGTCCAGCAGCGAGGTCTTGCCGTGGTCGACGTGGCCCATGATCGTCACCACCGGAGCGCGCTCGACGAGATCCTCCTCGGCGTCGTCGAACGCCGGCTCGGCCGGGGCCTCGTCCTGGGCGTGGACGATCTCCACGTCCTTGCCGAACTCGGCCGCCAGCACCTCGATCGTGTCGTCGGAGAGCGTCTGGGTCAGCGTCTTCAGCTCGCCCAGGGCCATCAGCTTCTTCATGACCTCGGGCGTGGAGACGCTCAGGTACTCGGCCACGTCCTTTACCGTCGAGCCCGAGTTGATCCGGATCGCGTCGGGCTCGGCCACCGCCGTGCGCGCGGGACGCGACTCCGCCTCTTCGTCGTAGACGCCGCGCCGGCGGCGGCCACGGCGCTGGCGCCGCGGGGGCTGGGTGGCCGGTGCGGGGCCGCCGCCGGGAGCTCGGCGCGAGGCCTGGGAGTCGATGACCACGCGGCGGCGGCTGGCGGCGCTGCCGGGGGCGCGCTCGCCCTGAAGCGAGTCGCGCGTCGGTCGCTTGTGCGCAGCCTCGCCGGTCTGCGCGCGGGCGCCGTCGCCACCTTCGCGCGCCGCCTCGGGGGCGGCGGCCGGTGCCGGAGCGCCGGCGCGGGCGGCCGCATCGCCGGCCGGGGATGCTCCCCCGGCCTGCGGGGCCGCGGGGCCCTGGGCGGCGGCGGCCGGGCGGCGCCCGGTCCGGCGCGGATCGGGCAGCGGGTCGGCCCCGCGCCGCGGGTCGGGGTCCGGCATCGGCTGCCGGCGCGGCTCGGGCATCGGTATGGCGGCGCGGCGAGGGTCGGGAGCGGCGGCGCTGCGGCGGGGATCGCCGGCCGGCGTGGCCTCGGTGCGCCGGGGGGCCGCCTCGGTGCGCCGGGGGGCGGCTTCCGTACGCCGTGCGGCGGGCTCGGTGCGCGCCGGAGTGGCTCCGCGGCGCGGATCGCCGGCCGGTGCTCCCTCGGTGCGCGCGGTCGGTCCGGAGGCGGCAGCGCGGCGAGGATCGCCGGGCGCGGCGGCGCCGGTGCGGCGCGGGTCGGGCAGCGGCCCGGCGCCGCGGCGCGGGTCGGCACCGGCGGCGGCGCGGCGGGGATCGGGTAGCGGGTTGGCGCCCCGGCGAGGATCGGGCGACGGCTCGGGAACGCGG
>Ga0070739_10007636_pt1 | contig 11378 bp, 11 predicted proteins | sample Coa_R1_7_FD_66445 | JGI IMG/M metagenome (GOLD analysis project Ga0070739, IMG submission 66445) | Surface soil microbial communities from Centralia Pennsylvania, which are recovering from an underground coalmine fire - Coalmine... | ecosystem: Environmental > Terrestrial > Soil > Unclassified ... | reverse complement strand
GTTCGCCGTCGCCTTACCGGACTCGCAGGACTGACGCCGAACACGCCGGAATCGCCGGAACTGTCCGGCGCGATGGTCGCATTCCGTCTGCCATCGAATGTCGAAGCATCAACCCTGCGTCGCCGCTTGTGGGAGGAATTCCGCATCGAGGCGCCAATCATCGAACGCCCGGATCGACTGCTTCTCCGCACTTCGACGAATTTCTACAACACGGAAGCTGAGGTGGATCGACTGGCAGAGGCGTTGCCGAAGCTGCTGTAGAGCGTTGCATTGACTTTTCGGTTAGACGCTCCCTGGATCGACTACGGTAACGCCGGGACCGAATCCGGCCATGCGAACGAAATGAGCCACATTAAACGTGAGCAAGTGCGTGACCTTGTGGACGTGGCAAACGGCAACCAGCCGCGCATCGTGGACTTGCTTACCGATAACGCCCAGCGCTCCGACGAGAGCCTTCCATGCCGGGTAGATGTCGGGTGTCTCCGACAACAGGGGGAACTTCGCCTCGAACCCCGCAGCCTCAGCCTCAGCTTTTATGATCGATAATCCCAAGCCGTTGATGGAGAGCGGGCGCGTGGCGACATTACGGAATTCGATCAGGACTTGCGGCGTGAGATGCACCACCTCTCCACGCCGGTGTAATTCCAGCATGGATCGTGCTGCAACAGCGTGGCGTGCATCGGCTGCATTCGTGAGGCGAACCAAAATGCTGGTATCTATTAGATAAGCCACTAATCGTATAACCCCTCGCTGCTAACGGCCCAGTCGGGGAGAGACACGCCGCAGTCTATCGCTAAGTCGAGCAAGCCGCGTTCCCACTCGTCCCGCGGCAGTAACTCAAACATGCTGAGAATGCGCTCACGCAGTACATTGAGCGCCAGCACTTCCGGGGCAATTCCCTTGTGCCGTGCTACTTCGTTCAAGGCTGCTTCCAATTCAGGATCGAGCGTGATTACCATTGTGGTTCCTCCCTATTCATTTCTACCGGAGATGATAACCTAACCGCACTCGATGGCCAAGCTGTCCCGGCGACGGATGTGGAAGTTTCCCGGACGGATCAGCTGAGTACCTCGATCGTGAATCCTCCGGGAGCCTGGAAGTAAAAAGTCCAGGAACCGTGTTGTCGTGAAGGAGGTGGAACATCGAACCCATCTTCCTTCAGACGACGATTGATCTCGTTTACGCGCTGCTCACTCTCCTGGCCAAATCCAATGTGGAATAGGGCAGGGTACTTGACTTCGGTTTCGTTGCCGATCTTTATGCTGGTTAAGGACAAGAATAAGCCGTTATCGTCGGTCAGGAAGGCGATATTGTTGTTACCGCCCTTGTCCCGTAGTCCAAAATACTTTTGCAGGAACTGGTGGGTTTCGGGCACGTTCGTGACTGTGAGATTAAGGTGGTTGAGCTTCATGGCGCGAGGCTTCCTTAAGGGAAAAAGTGGTGGCATCGTGCAGTCAATCACAGCGATTGCTTGTATTCTTACCAATCTCGTTTGTCCGGGAAAGAGGATTCGGCTCTCCTGCGGAACCGAGTGAAGTTCTGCTTCCCCCTCGCCCGCAGCTCTCTGCGCGCTCTACATTGACCTCGCTGGCCTTATTCCATGATGGCGAGAGCGCTATGACTCCGGATGAATTTCGTCGCTTGGGACATCAGATCATCGACTGGATCGCCGATTATCGCGCCAGTATCGCGGAACGTCCGGTAATGGCGCGAACTGCGCCCGGCGAGGTCAAGGGCCAGTTACCCACCTCGCCGCCGGAACTGCCGGACGATTTCGCCTCCATTTTCCGAGACTTGGAGCGCATCATTCTCCCAGGTCTGTCGCTTTGGCAGCATCCGCACTTCTACGGCTATTTTCCGGCCAACTCGGCGCTTGCAAGTGTGCTGGGCGATTATCTCAGCACAGGACTCGGCGTGCTTGGTCTATCGTGGCAGGCCAGTCCGGCGCTGACGGAACTGGAGGAAGTCGTCACCGATTGGATGCGGCAACTGGTCGGTCTCTCGGAGGCGTGGAGCGGCGTGATCCAAGACACCGCCTCGACGTGTACGTTGGTCGCCCTCATCTGCGCCCGCGAACGGACGACTAGCTACAGTCTCAGTCGGGGCGGGCTGCAAGCGGAAACGCAGCCGCTCATCGTTTATGCATCGGACCAGAGCCATAGCTCTGTCGAGAAGGCGGCCCTCTTGGCCGGATTTGGTCGAGCCAATGTACGGCTGATCGCTCACGATGAAAGGTATGCCCTGCGGCCTGCGGAGCTGGATCAGGTCATTCGCCACGACATTCGCGAAGGGCGAAAACCGTGTGCCATCGTCGCCACGACTGGAACAACCACTTGCACGGCGTTCGATCCAATCGACGCGCTCGCCGCTATCGCGCGAAAACACAATCTGTGGCTGCATGTCGATGCGGCGATGGCGGGTGCGGCCATGATTCTGCCCGAATGCCGCGGTCTATGGCAGGGCATCGAAGAGGCGGATTCGCTGGTTTTCAATGCCCACAAATGGCCCGGCGCAGCCTTCGACTGTTCGCTTTACTACGTCCGCGATCCAGAGCATCTTGTGCGCGTCATGTCCACCAATCCGAGCTATCTGCAATCGTCGGCGGATGGGCGGGTCAAGAATTATCGGGACTGGGGCATCCCGCTGGGCCGGCGCTTCCGGGCGCTTAAACTGTGGTGCCTCCTTCGTTCTGAGGGAGCTGCCCACCTGCAAGCGCGTCTGCGCCGCGATCTCGTCAATGCTAAATGGCTGGCCGAGCAAGTGCGTTCCACGCCGCCGTGGCGCATCGTGGCTCCGGTGCAGCTACAGACCGTTTGTGTTCGACATGAACCGCCGGGAGTGGAAGGTGAAGCACTTGATCGGCACACGTTAGCATGGGCCGAGCGAATCAACCGATCCGGACGGGCCTATCTCACCCCCGCGGTGCTCGACGGCCGCTGGATGGTGCGTGTCTCCATCGGCGCGGAAGCGACCCAGCGCGAGCATGTCGCGGCGCTTTGGCAATGGATGCGGCAGGAAGCAGAGCGCGCTTGAGGAACTCACAAACGGAGTTTGTGGCGGATGTTTGCGGCGATTTCGTCGGGAGGCGGAGCGATGTCAATCTCGATGGCATGTTCGGGCGGCTCCAGCGTTTCGAATTGGCTGTGCAGCAAATTGGGATTCATAAAGTGGCCTTTGCGTTCAGCCAAACGCTGACGGATTAATTCCTCTGAGCCGCGTAGATACACATAATAGATGCGCTCCGGGTCTTCATGGGTCAGATACTCCTGATAAGCGTGCTTGAGCGCCGAGCAGGCCAGGACGACATTCTCGCCGCGCTGTGCGGCGAGCAGCAGGCGTTGCCGAATTGCCTCCAACCAAGGCCAGCGGTCGGCGTCGGTGAGCGGTTCGCCGCGGTGCATCTTGGCGATGTTGGCGGCAGGGTGGAAATCGTCCGCGTCCACGAACGTCCAGCCCATCTGACTGGCGAGCACTTTGCCCACGGTCGTCTTGCCCGAACCGGAAACTCCCATTAGCACGATAATCATGGTGTAGTTTCCATTTTTTCGCCGGCGCGATTTCTGAGTAACAGGGAATTTTTCGTGTTCACTTCTGGATGGGTTATTTTATTATGAATGAAGGCTTCGATCACCCAGCGATCGAAGGAGATCCACAATGTTGAGGACCGCACGATGCTCCGCCCATCGTTCATCGCCTCGGACATCGAACCGGCAGACTTCGATTTTTCCCCTCTGCCTTTTCTCCGCAATCCGCACGTTCAAACGGTGCTTGGCGCCCTCGTGCCTGGGCCAAACTGCCCTTTGCCGGACCAGCGCCATCTCGTCGCTCTGCCCGACGGCGACCGATTGGTACTGCACAACAACACGCCGCTGGGTTGGAAACCGGGCGATCCGCTGGCATTGTTGGTACACGGCCTGAGCGGTTCCCATGCTTCCTCAAGCATATGCCGGCTGGCTGCCTTGCTCCTGGCGCGGCGGGTCCGGGTGGTTCGCATGGATCAGCGCGGGGCCGGCGCGGGTGTGGCACTGGCGCGCGGTGTGTACCACGCGGGTCGCTCCGACGACCTTCGCGCGGCACTTGCGGAGCTACACAAGTGGAGTCCCGCTTCGCCGCTGCTTGTCCTCGGCCTGTCGCTGGGCGGCGCTCTGGCGCTGCGGCTGGCCGGGGAAGTCGCCGATCGGCCGGTGCCGGGTCTGTCGCGCATCGTCGCTGTGTCGCCTCCGATTGACTTGACGCTCTGTGCCGCTCTCTTGGCGCTGCCGAAGAACCGCCTTTACGAAACCAACTTCCTCCGTGATCTTTTGATCGTGGCTCGGCAACGCCAGCGTTTCTTTCCCGATTTGCCGCCGCTGCGCCTTCCGCGCCGCCTAACCATGCGGCTCTTCGACGATCTGTACACCGCGCCGCGCAGCGGCTTCGACGACGCATTGGATTATTACCGCAGAGCAACCTGCGCACCTTTGATTCCCAACATTCAGATCCCGACTCTCATTCTAACGGCACGCGATGATCCGTTCATCGCTATTGAGCCATTCGAGGCATTGAAAGTGCCGTCGCACATCTTGGTTCGCATCGTCAATCACGGCGGACATCTCGGCTTCTTGGGCTGGGATGGTCGTGGCGGCATTCGCTGGGCCGAACATCGCATCGTCGAATGGATCTGCGCCTCCGAGCATACCAATCCGAGCCGCGCACGCAGCGCAGCGGAGTAAGCGGTTGCCCTTTCCGCTTACTCCGCTGCGCCGCGTGCGCGGCTCGGATAGGCATGGCGGCTCCAATACGGTAAACTTCTGCCTTGTGTCTGCGCCGCACTTCCGAGGGTAGTTGGATGCGGCAACCGGCGATAGGCCGGTCCCAGCCAAGGACGGAGGTTTACCATGCGTGCCCCAATCGCATTGGTCGTTGCCGCTCTGACGGTTTCGCAGGCGTTCGCGCAAGCGACATTCAGACTTGCCCCCGCTGTTGCCGTCGAGGCCGAGGATTTCACCATCGAATCCGGTTGGAAAACCATCCACAACGGCCACGGCAATTACATGGTGGACATCATCGGTTTCAATCACATCTCCGGTGAGCGTCTGCTTGGACTCGATAGCAAGAATGACAACGCATCCGCATTGATGGATGTGAAAATTCCGGAGGCGGGCGCATATCGTCTCTGGGTGCGCTACGAATACCCACCCTTCTGCGAAGCGCGCTTTCGGATCGTCGTTCAGCAGGACGGACGCACGGTGGTCGATCACGTCATGGGCACGAAGACCAGTCCGCGTTTCGGATTTGGCGAGCCGCTGGCCAAAGCGCAACATGATCCGCCCTGGGGACCGGAGGGACTGTTTGAGGAAGTCGTGTCGGTGCCGGAGTTGAAAGCAGGCCAGGCACGAATCTACCTCAAGGGTATCGCTCAGCCGCAACAGCCCGGCATCGCTGCCAATCGCAACATCGACCTGGTGTATCTGACGCGCGATACCGACGATGCCTGGCGAAAACACTACGCCAAACACACGAAGCTGTATCCGATCTTGGATGCTTTCCGCGATAGCCGGGGACCGCGTTACGAAGTGCGATTCACCAATCGCGGCGACAAGCCGGCCGATTTTCATGTCACTCACGTTTACAATCGCATACCGTGGGGTGTCAGCGAGCCTGAGTCAGTGCGCGACATCGCCGCCGGGGCGAGTAGTGGCTGGATACCGCTGCGGATGCAGGATACGACGCATTTCAGTCTGGTGCGCTTCAGCGGTTCGACAAAGGCGTTTGACGTGGAAATCCGCCCCGTCGGCGGCGCGGTCGAGCGCAAGCTATCTGGTGCAGAAACATTGCAGGTTTATCTTCCGCCCTATCCCGGTAAGGGCGAGAAGGTCATCACGCCTATTGAGGAACTGGACGCCGTCCTGGCGGAATTGAAGAAGACACCGGCCGTCGGCAAGAAACCGACAAAGCCACTCTGCTTTGGTGGCTGGATGCCGGTCGGCCTGGAGAACGAGTATGGCCGCAAGTACGCCGAGCTGTATGCCGCGCTGGGCTTCCGTTCCTTGCATCCGGCGCTGAGCGGCCCGGCGGTGCTGAAAAACCTGCAAGCCGCCGGCGTTCCCGTGAGCAAGAGCTGGGCAGCCAGCGGCTATCGCAATCCGCCAACGCGCGTCAACATCGAACTAGCCCGGCAGACGCTTGACCGCTACGGGCTCAACGGGCAACTCCGCTTCTTCGACTTCGGCGACGAGATTGCTTTCAGCGAATGGATACAGATGCGTGTGCAGAACGAGATTGAGCAGGGCAAAGCGCAGAACGTAAGCCTCAAACCGATCAACATTATCTACAAGTTGTGGCTCGATTGGCTCGGCGCCAATCGGCCCCAGGGCAACGCCCAGGATTACTGGCTGAAAGAATGGGGACCGTTCAATCCCGGTCGCTTGCGTCCCGACAGCAGTGCGGCGGCCGCCGCGGCCAATCCTCGGTTGTACGTCGATTCGGTGCTGTTCTACGAAGACATGGCCATCCGCTTTGTTGCCGGCGGTATGAAGGAAGTCAAAAAAGCGCTCGGCGCAGACGTGCTATGCGGCGCCAACTACTCCTGCCATCCCTTCTACTATCCGCACAGCACGATGTACGTGAAGTGGTTCCGCCAGGGAGCCGCGGACCTCGCCCGGCACAGCGAATACTTCTGGCAGGTCGGGCAAGCCGGCCCGATGGTCAACGGCTACATCGCCGAGCATTTCCGCGCTGGCCTGCGCGACAATCCCAACGGCGTGTTGCGCCAGTACACCATGCCGCATGTTCCCGGCAACACCGACGCCAACTTCCTTCGTTCCGCCTTCACGCACCTGGCCCACGGCGCCACCATGCTCGATTTCTTCGGCATCGGCATGAACGAAACCTTCACCGAGAACTACATCGACCACCGCGTTCATTCGCACTATCACGCGCTGCGCGACGTGACGCACGCCGTCGGACTCGTCGAGGATCTGCTGCCGAAAGCACGTCCGGTGCCATCGCCGGTGGCGCTGCTCCTCAGCGCCAGCACCGAGCGCTGGGACTTCGCAGGAGTCGCCGAAGACTCCGCCGGACACGCTTTGTTCGGCCCGAATTTCCGCAAGGTGCGATTGAACGCGCATACGGATCGCCTCGGCTTATGGACGGCGCTGACGTTTCTGGGCGCATCGCCGGATCTCATCATGGAGGAAGATATAACCGAAAAGGGACTGAAGGATTACAAGGTGCTCGTGTTGGTCGGCGATTGTTTGCCGCCGGAGCTAGCGCCGGCAATCGAAGCCTGGGTGCGCCAGGGCGGCGTCGTCTTGGCCACGGCCAACGCCGGACGCTACGATCCCTACCGCGAAGCGACGCCGGTGTTCGAGAAGCTGTTCGGCCTGCAAGCACGGCAAAGCGAGGAGCGCGTCTCCTTCTTCCGCTCGCGTCAGGAATTGCCGTTCTTGCAGCCGTTCGACAGCATCACCTGCCCCGGCGGACCGCTGCCGCAATTGGCCACACGCGAATGCATCACGCTGGCCAAGGGCGCCACGGTCTTGGCTCGTTTCAAGGATAGTAAAGATCCGGCCATCCTCGATCATCGCCTCGGCAAAGGGCACATCATCTACGTCGCCGCGCTGCCCGGCGTCGCCTATCTGTGGTCGGCGTTGCAGCCGCCCGCCGTGCCCGATCGCGGTCCCAACACCCACTCTATCCCGACTGCGTTCAACTCCGGAGCGCGCTCCCTGCTGGAACTTGTGCTGCACGCCGCTCACGTCCAGCCCACGATCTCGGCGACGCCGGATCTGGTGGATGCACGCTTGCTCAAGGCACCGGGCGGATACATTCTGCCCATCGCCAATTATCAGAAGCTGATCGGCGATAAAGTGACATTACGCATCCGCATGGAGGATAAAATCAGCAAGGTCACGAGCGCTTATCACGGCGAGTTAGAGATCAAGGAAGAGAACGGCCGCATTGTCCTGACGATCCCGGCGCTGGGATACGGCGATGTTTTACGCTTGGATGCAGCAAAATAGCAGGCGCTTCAATCTGCTTGGCTTCTCCACCGCTGCCGGGAAAACAAAGTTATCGTACTGTCCGGCAACCGATGAGGATGCGATCAAAAGGAGAAACGCCATGATCGAACTAACAGAACAACAGCGCCAGGAATTGAACGCTGTTCCCCCTCGCGTCATTGATCCTCAGACAAAGAAGTCTTATGTGCTCGTGAGCGAAACGGTCTACGAGCGCATACAGGCGCTATTGATCCCGGAGCGTCTGTCGAAGGCAGAGCAGCAAGCGCTGCTGCGTACGGCAGGATTGCGTGCAGGTTGGGACGATCCGGAAATGGAAATCTACGACTGATCGTTCGGTTTGCACGCAGGGCCTCGGCCAGAGCTGGGTAAATGTCGGTTTCATCCGGAGGTTGCGCCCCGATCGCTCCCCGGTCCGAACTTGCCCAGTACAGTCTTTTCCAGCGCCTCGGCCAGCTTTCCGATCGTCTTGTAGAACAGACATTTTTCTTGGCTCAGGTCAAAATGCAGCCGTTGACCCTCGCGCGCCACCAGGATCACTGGTTTATTCATGCCCCAGGCATAGCCCACCTCCAGATACACGTTGGGCTTTTCCAGCGTCAGATCGGCAACGACGAACTGGGCGTTCCGTATGCCGTCTTTGATTTGGTCCACGATATTGCCCACGAATACGGATTCATCCACTCTCTCGCAGATATAGCCGCACCGGCGAATCGTCGAGTAAATGCCGAACTGGTACACGTCTTCAAACTCCTCCGTGAACGGCATCGCCACAAAGACGCTCTTCTTGGTGACCGGCTCGGCGGCGGGCGTGGTGCCGACCTTCAAGGTCGCCGTCGCCGCCAAGGAAGTGGACTGTCCCGTCATCGCGACATGGGCAGGGGAGACTAGCTCGACTCCTTGCAGCAACGTCTTCAATAGCTCGCAGCGCCGCGCGTTGCGTTCCACGAAGATGATCTTCTCCAATTGCGGCAGCGGCGATGTCGCCAATCCCTGCTGAAAGCCAAAGATCAAGGCCCGCAGCGCCTCGGCCACATCCAAACCGTATTCCGCGCCATGCACCGTGGTCGTCAGCGTGCGGACCGGCAGCCGGTTTTCGCCGATTAGCTTGATCGCTCGACGAGCGAACTGGGTCATCTCAGAGTAGCGAAAGTCGCGCAACCTCGGCGTTCCCAAGAACAACGTCCGCGTCGGGGCGATTGCCTCACCGGAGTGGATCAAGAAGTGCTCGTCGATGGCAGGCGCGATATCCGACTCGCGGCAGATACCGCGCTCTGCGAGTCTTGCCGCGACGGCTTGAGCAGCCCCGTACAAATTCTGAGCGTACTTCAAGAGCAAGAGATCAGCGGGTACATAGGCGACATCCGCACATTGAACCGAGATTTCCATAGGTGTCACACTTCTTTCGATTTCAGACAGCGCAGGTAGCTGGCGTTCCGTGTGCCACTATTGCCCAAGACCGATATGCTTCCATACGATTTACTGGACATATTAGAATGTCGAACTCGTCCGTTCAACCACTTCCTCACCTTCCCCGAGGGCTGGAACATCGAGTCCATCGAGCCAATCAGGCTCGAGATCCGCGCCGACTTCAAGGACTTCCCACTCAGCGAGGGCGGACCGAAAGGGTGGTTCTCAGTGATACGGCAAGTCCGAGCCTGAAGCGTAAGCGAAGAAGGATCTTCGCTCACGCTTCAGGCTCGGACTGGCAAGCGAGCGTCCGAAGTGGTAATCTCAAAGGAACGCTCGCCACGCGCTCGCTTTCGTAGGATTGCACCATGGAAGATCGACAACAACGGTGTTCGCGTCGCAAGTTCCTGGCTTCGGCGGCTGCTCTCACGCTGGCCGGCGGTGTCCCCGCTTCGTCCGCCGAGCCGCAGGGAGATTTGCCCCTGTCACGCACGCGGCCGATGAAGCCGTCGAACAAGGGACGCAAGCCCCTTGCTGTGCTGACCACGGTGTATCGGCCGTTATCGCATGCTTACCACATCGCCGGGCGCTTCATGCACGGCTACGCCCGCGGCGGACAGCTGCACGTGCCCAAGCACTACATCTACTCGCTCTATGTCGATCAGACACCGGAAAACGATCTGTCCGACGAGGTGGCTCGCAAGTTCGGCGTGCGTGTCACGCGGCGGACTTCCGGCGTTTCCACGGCTCGCGCCGTGGAGGATGCACTGATTGCCAACGGCAAATTGGCCGTCGATGGCGTTATGCTCATTGCTGAACACGGCAACTATCCGCGTAATGACGCCGGACAGATTCTATATCCTCGACTGGAGCTGATGGAGCAGATCGTCAACGTCTTTCGCAAGACGGGGCAAAGCGTGCCGGTGTTCAATGACAAGCACCTGTCATTTACTTTCGATCGGGCAAAGAAAATGCTCGCCTGGGCGCGGGAACTGAAGTTCCCCATGATGGCCGGTTCCAGCCTGCCCGTGGTCTGGCGCACGCCGTCGCTGGAATTGCGCTTGGATTCGCCCATCGAAGACGCCCTCGTGGCCGGCTACGGTCCCATCGAGGTGTACGGTTTTCACGCCCTGGAGACGCTGCACGTTATGTTGGAGCGTCGCAAGGGCGGCGAGAGCGGCGTCAAAGCTGTCACCTGTCTGAGCGGTAAGGAAGTCTGGAAAGCGGGTGATGCCGGTCGGTGGAGCTGGGATCTCCTCGAAGCGGCCCTGAGCCGCAGCGAGACGGTCAATCCCGGCGACATCCGCGATAACGTCGGCGGCGTGAAAGTTTACAACTACAACCAGACACCGGCTCTGGCGTTTTTGATCGAGTACAACGATGGCACACGAGGCACGGTGCTGCTGCTCAACGGCCACGTTCTCGATTTCACGTTCGCCGCCAAGCTGCACGGCGAGAGCAAGCCGGCTTCATGCTTGTTTCACCTGCCGCCCCCGCCGGGCGCACGCTTCTTTGATGCCCAGGTCGCCAACCTGGAGAAATTCTTCGAGACCGGCAAAGCGCCTTATCCTGTGGAGCGAACACTGCTTACTACGGGCATTCTCGATGCGGTCATGCGCAGCCATCATCGTGGCGGCGTCCGCATTGAGACTCCGGAGCTGGCAGAGGTTCACTACTCTGCCCCCGCCGACAGTGGTTTCCTCCGCGGAACCATCGCCGATTTTTGATCGGCTAGGAACCTATGATCCTACTCCGTCGTTTTTTGACACTGATCGCTCTGTTTTTCTGGCAGGGCGGCTTCACCTTCTATGCCAGCGTGGTTGTACCGATTGGACAGGAGGTGTTCGGCCCCCTTCGTCAGGGGTTCCTTACTCGTCAAGTGACCGTGTATCTCAACCTCGCGGGGGCCGTGGCTCTGCTTGTGCTTGTCTGGGATTTGCTTGCGGCGCGGGATCCCTCGAAGGGGGG
>Ga0070739_10007635_pt1 | contig 11378 bp, 7 predicted proteins | sample Coa_R1_7_FD_66445 | JGI IMG/M metagenome (GOLD analysis project Ga0070739, IMG submission 66445) | Surface soil microbial communities from Centralia Pennsylvania, which are recovering from an underground coalmine fire - Coalmine... | ecosystem: Environmental > Terrestrial > Soil > Unclassified ... | reverse complement strand
GGCCGGTGTGCTGGTTGCGCTGGAGGGAGCCAGGTTACTGACAATCACCGTGTAACTGCCCGGCAAGGCCGCCTGCGTGGCGTTGACAATCAACGAGGAACTGGTTGCGCCGGCAATGTTGGTTCCGTTGAATTGCCATTGATAGTAGAACGGCGGCGTCCCTGAAACGCCAACTGAAAATTCCGCGCCGGTGCCAATCAGTGCGGTCTGGTTCTGCGGTTCAGACGCGATGCTGACCGGCAGTATCTGCGGCCCAAAACTGACCCCGGAGAAAACACTCGAAGAGCCAGCCATGACTATTGTGGTCGGCGCGGATGCCGCGCCATTGTCCACAATGCGAATGAACCGATTGCCGGAAGCTTCCGCACTGGTCGCGTAAATCTTTGCACCCGTTACTCCAAGCCCCCATGAGGTTTGCGCGCTGAAGTCCACAGCCAGTCCGCGCGCCCCGGCACTCGAACCCAGATTAAGGGTATAGCTGTTGGTATAGCCACCCAACGGACTCGCGTCCCACCGCTCAATGCCTCCCGCCGAAACATTGGTGCCGCCGAATGCGGAGTTGTCAGCAATGTAAATTGTCTGCTGGTCCGGGCTGAGCGCAAAGTCAACCGGACTGTTCGACTCGGCAAGAAAGAGGGAAGCCGTCGAGGAATTGGTGGGCGTGCCACCTACTTCATACAGTCCCGCGCCGCTGGTTCCGTTGCCCACGGAATCGGTGAAAAAGAGATTCCCGTTGATGATGCGAATGTGACGCGTCCCTGCATCGCTGCCGGCGACGGTGGTAATCCCATTGCCATTGGCGGGCTGGAAACTGGGAGTTATCCACTTGATGCCCACGGATCCAGCTTCACCGGTCGTCCAATAATTAACCTGGTCGGAAGTCACTGCTGAGTGAATCACGTGATTTCCGCCGCTGTAGAGACCGGTATTTGTATAGACCAGGCTGTAAGCGCCAAACGCATTCACGCTGCCGACGCCGCGCCAATCAGTGCCGCCATTGCCGGTGCTTGTGCTGACGTCCGAACCGGTGAACGGATAGGCCTGGCAATAGCCGGCGAAATTGATGGTCTGGCGATCTGCGGACAAGCTCAGCAAACCTTCCAGGGAACCATCATTGGCGGGAGTATTATTTCCGGCCACCAAAAGAGCCTGACTGCCAAAAGGCATCTGATCACTGCTTGCGCTGCCTGTCCCGTACGGCATCCCTGTGCCTTCGTCCGGCACTTGAAGGCTGCTGACATACACGCCGTTGGTGGTGTATTGGTCGAGGTAAAGGGTGTTGCCTGTCACTCCGCTCAGAGGTTGGGCTCCGTCACCAATGCGCGCCACGATGATGTTATTTCCGGACAAATGGACCGGCGATGATTCGACTGTCAGTGTTCCGGAACTGTTGTTGCTGCCGTAGGCATTGGCAACATAGAGCAGATAGTTGCCGCTTTGGCCCGTCTGAATGTTGGTCAAGACCAGGTACAAATTCGTCGCGCCAGGGATTGGGTTGGTGGTGCTGTTAAAGTACCACTGCGCGCTGATCGGCGTTGAGCCGGCGACAACCGGCGCAAAAGCCAGGTGATCGCCAGCGCCTTCGACATACGACTGAACGCCCGTGGTGAAGGTTGGCGCGCCGGCGGTTACCAACAACGTCGCATTTGCACTGGTCACCGTGGAGGGAATGAGATTGCTGACGATGACTGAATAATTTCCTCCGCTGGCAAAGCTGACGTGGTTGGTGGTGAAGCTTGATGCGGTTGCGCCGGGAATGGGCGAGCCGTTGAATTCCCATTGATAAAAAATCGGCTGGCTGCCGTTGGCGGTGACGGTGAAAGCAACATTGCCGTTGGGGAAGTTGGTCTGGCTTTGGGGCTGGCTTGCGATCGAGACCGGAATGGCCGAAGGCCCGAAGCGGACACCGCGAAAGCCCTGGTTTGGACCCGCAGTGGCAATCACGGTGGCCGTTGAAGCCAGTCCGTTATCCACGATTTGCGACAGGCTATTGGTGGTGCCTCCATACGTGGTCGCGTACAGAACCGCGCCCGTGACACCTGCACCCCAGGCAGTGATGCTGGGTGGAAAATAAACCGTCAATCCTTGCGCGCCATTGGTCGCGCCATTCGGAAGAGGCGCAATCGTATAGCTGTAAAGCCAACCAGTGCCTGCAGTGTTCGTGTCCCAACGCTGAATGCCGCCAGCCTGGACATTGGTACCGCCAAAAGATTGCGCGTCGGCGATGTAAACCGTTTGTCCATCCGGACTGAACGCGAAGCCTCCCGGCACACCGCCTTCGCTGAGGATTTGCGATGAAGCCACGGTGCCACTTAATGGCTCCGGTGTGCCGGCACACGCATAAAGGCCCGGTGATCCGGCTGCGTCTGAAAAGATAAGTGTCCCGTTGACGACTTGAACCGAGCGCGGGCCGGTGGTGCTGGAAACGATTGTCGGAATACCATTGCCGGTCGCAATCGCGGTGTCTGTTGTGTTGATAAATTTCACGCCGCCGACCGAGCCCGCCTGGCCAGTGGTCCAAAAATTTGTGCCATCCAGAGTTACAGTGCCACGGATGGTGTGATTTCCGCCGTTGTAAAGGCCCTGGTTTGTGTAGGTGAGCGTGTAGAACCCGAAGGCGTTCACGCTGGCCAACCCGCGCAGGAAAGCCGCGCCTCCCACAGTGACATCCGAGCCGGAGAATGGGTATTGCTCGCAGTAGGCGGCGAAGTTGAGGTATTGCTGATCGGTGGAGACAGTCAGGAACATGGAGTTGATCGAATCATTACCTGTCCCGCCTTGGGCGAGCAGCGCCGGGCTGCCGTAAATCGTCTGTGAACTGCCTGTGCCATAGGCCTGCCCAACATTTTCATCGGGCACTTGCAGCGTGCTGACGTAAGTTCCATTGGTCGTATATTGATCCAGATAAATGGTGTTGCCTTTTGCTCCGCTGTACGCCTGCGCGCCATCGCCAATTCGCACAACCACGATATTTGTGGACGCGAGGGGAAGCACCGTGCTGTCGATCACGCCCAATGTTGCTGAAGCGCTGTTCGTGTTGATGGAATTGGCCACCTTCACCGTGTAAGTGCCATTGTTGGCATCTTGAATGTTTGTCAACACGAGCGAACTCGTGGTCGCACCCGCGATGTTGGTCCCGTTGAGCTGCCATTGAAATATTGGCGCTGTCCCTGTAACCCCAACCGCAAACGCCAGATGATCGCCCGCACGCTCCACGCGCGATGCCGGTGGCTGGACTATCGTTACGGGATCGATTACGACGAGCGCATTCGTTGTGCTGTTGATGGTTTGCGCGCTGCCGCCAAGAACGGAAACATAATAATTGCCTGCGTTCGCGTCCGTGACGCCGTTGATGGTCAAAGTCGCGGTCGTTGAACCGGAAATCGTGCCGCCTCCGGCGACGGTGTTGCCATCGCTCAAAGGATTATTATTTTGATACCACTGGTAACTGAGCGTGGGTGTGCCCGAAGCGCTGACTGTGAAGGTGGCAGTGGTGCCGGCATTGTTCGTCTGGGGCGTCGGCTCGGTCACAATATACGGATCAACCACTGTCAGGGTTGCCGACGGGCTTTGAACGGTGTTGTTGTTTGCGTTTGTCACCACCACGTAATAGGAGCTGCCGGAATCCTGGTAAGCGACGCCCGAAACGCTCAGGGAGGATGTGCTTGACCCGGAAATGGCCGCGCCAGAACCGGAGGGTGAAGGCCCATCCGTCAGTGGGCTGCCGTTATAGTACCATTGATAACCGAACGGCGACGTGCCGCCCGCAACCACGCTGAAATTGGCCGTGCCATGGTAATTCACAGTCGCATTGTTTGGCCCTGAAAGAATCACCGGGTCCTGCACCGTCAAGCTGGCACTGGAACTGGTGGCGGTCAGCCCGACCCCATTGGTGACCATGCAATAAAATTGCGCGCCGTTGTCGTTGGCCGAGATGCTCGACAGGCTCAGATTGGTCGTGTGCGAGCCTGAAAAAACAGTTCCCGTGACACTCGTCCCGTCCGTGATGGCGTTTCCGTTCTCAAACCATTGATAGCTCAAGCTCGGCGTGCCAATCGCGCTGACGGTGAAATATGTGCTGCCACCTGTCGGCGCGTTTTCGTTGGCGGGTTGCACGACAAATTGCGGGTCTCCGGTGACGGTCACGGTGGTGGTGGTTGTGGCCGGGCTGCCGATGCCAGTGCTGGCGGTGCAGGAATAGGTCCCCGCCTGTGGCGCAGCCATGTTGGTGATGGTCAAAACGCTGGTAGTAGCGCCGGCAATATTCGTGCTGTTGAATTGCCACTGATAAGCAACGGAGGCACTGCCCGTTGCGACGTTCGTCAATGATAACGTGCCGCCGAAAGCCACGGATGCGCTGGCAGGCGGCGGAGTTTTGACTGCTACTGCGCCGGTGACAAAGGCCCAATTCGTGCCGAGCCGGAAATCATCAACGATAAGCACGTTCGGCTGGGTCGTTGAGCGGTTGGCCATGATAAAGGTATTGGGGCTGGTCGCTTCATCCGCATCGGTGAAAACAACGGTGTTCGTGTTTTCGGGCGGGGGGTTGGTGCCGCCGAAGCTGTTCGTCGCGGGGTTGATCCATAGCCGACAAATGTCATTCGTGGTGGAGGCCGCGCCGGTTGAATTGGTCGTGACAATTTCGTACGACGCCACGATAAACAAAGTTTCGTTGGTGCTGTGGACTGTCGGATCGTAAGCAACGCTGCTGGTCCTCGCGATGCCAAGCTGGTATCCCGCCCCATTTTTCTTGAAATAAACCCTCGCATGAAAGTCGCTGGGCTGTCCGGTTTGATCTCCGCTGCCGTTATTAAAACCCCAACAATAATCTCCCGTGGAGGAAGAGAGGCTGGCGATGTTCGGCAGGGAGACAATCATGGAATAATAAACTTTGGCCCCACTTTGCGTCTCTTTGATCTGCGGGTTGGCGGTGGTCATTCGCATGCCGCTGCCGCTCGCATTGGTCAGCACGATTGCGTTGCCCGTGGAAGCCGGCAGACCGGGGTAAGAGAGCGAGAAATTCGTCAGATAAATCGCCGGCCCCCCGCCGGTGCTGTTGATTTCATACCAAAAATCTCCCTGGGCATTGGTTTGATGCCAGCCCGGCGATCCGGGAGCGTAGGCCGTGCCGGTGGGAAAAAGCCCCACGGAGTTGGCGAACGGTTCATAGCAAGGCAATATCGCGAACGAGGCTGTCGCAAAACTCAACAGGAAGGTTAGTAGGAAGAATACTTTTTTCATATATGTGGTGATAGGGTTCGGGGCATATGGGAGTTTGGGGCATCTTATCGATGATTTCGGGGACAAAAATTTTTCGGGTTCACTTCATGTTGATTTTTCGGCATTGCTGTATCCGAGATTTATGGCAATGGCGCGCCGCCGACCTGCACGGTGGCGTTGCGCATCAGCCAGATGTAATCCTGATTATTGGGCGCGCTTTGGCCGGTTAAACTTATGGTTCCCACAGTGTCGAACAGTGCTGTGGTCCATTTTTGGAGAATGGCGTGACCATCGGCGAACGAAAATCCCGCGGCTTCGTTATGGTAATTTGCGGGCATGTCCTGGACCCTGATGGACCCGTAATTGATCGTCATGAGGACTTCGAAATATCCGTCATTGATCGAGCTGGCGCGCTCATCCAAAAAAACAAACGAGCTGGAGGGCTGCACGATGTCAGTCACACGCTCGTTCAAGACAAATTGATTTGAAAGAATTCCGCCGCCATCCCCCGCCATGTAACCGTTCATCGAAATGCTCCGCACCCGTGGCGTCCCTCTCGGATTTCCCGGGTCAGCCGGACATTTATAAGGCCCCGGACTTTTGACGTAAGGTCCAAGAAGTGAACCCGTCAGCAAGGCGGTATTGGTTTCATCTTCAATGCCGGGAGAATATTGATTTGCGGTCGAACTGACGTTGCCCACCACCCAGCAAAGATTCGGGGCATAATAGCCCGTCGGAGGCGCTTGGGCGTCACCGGCGGTGTGGACGAGCATCTGACCGTTGTCGTCGTAATAGATCATCCACGCCAGTGCCAATTGCTTTTCATTATTGACGCAGTAAATACCCTGCGCTTTTTGCTTGGCTTTGGAGAGCGCCGGCAGCAACAAGCTCGCGAGGATTGCAATGATGGCTATGACCACCAGCAATTCGATCAATGTGAATGCGTGAGTGCCGGGATAAACAACCGGCTTGATCCGATTTCTGAGCGGTTGAACAAGACTGGTTCCCTTTAGGGCAAAAAAAGGCTGAAAGGCAGGAGATAGCCATCGGGACATGGCGTTTATGCCGCGCCTTCGCGAGGGAATCATATAATCGTTTTAAACCAGCCAAGGACAAAGTCAAGGCTATTTATTTCGATTTAAGAATAAATAAGTTTTCCACTTAGGAAACAGAGGTAAGTCCCGAAGCGAGTTACTAATAATCCTTAACTCCAGAAAGTGTAGTTCATTGAATACAAACAACATCCACATTAGGCTTTCACTAAAAATAAATCCTTTGGGCTTAATAGCCATCAAAGTGGAGCGTTGTGCATCAAACCGCAGCCGCCCAACGTGAGAATGCGGCCTTTATTTGATAATCCTCCTTATTCCGCGACTACCAATTTTGTGTATTGCTCTAACCGCGCCGCGAAGTTACAGGTCCTCTGCGCCGTCGTCGTTGCGCGGCAGTATGCGCCTGGCGAGACAACGCTCGATGAGACGCAGCCCCGCGGCCTTCGCGCTTCAATGCGTTCAAGCGCGACCGCGAACGTTTTGCCGAGGGCTTTCGGCCAGTATGCGCCTGTCCTTTGCGATATTCGCGTTCGGCCTGGTGGCGTGTTTTTTCCGAAACTGTTCCTTTGCGCGGCGGCGGAAGTTTCACACCGGCGCGGCGCGCCTTGGACAATCCGATGGCGATCGCCTGCTTCGCGGAACGCGCGCCGTGCTTGCCTTCGCGTATGTGATGCATTTCTTCGCGGACAAATTCACCCGCCTGTGTGCTGGGCGCTTTCCCTTCGCGCTTGTCCTCTTGTGCTCGTGCGAGCGTTTCTTGTTCGGGCATATATATCTCCTTGTTCCTTCAATTTAAAACGATTCCGTGATGGCGCAAATTGATTTCGCGGGATATACTGTTTAGAGAAAAAGGACTGGCATGCCACGGGTCGCGACGCAATCTGAAATCGAAATCCCTTTCGCCAGCTTTCATTTGGAAGGCGAACTGAATTTGCCGCCGCAAGCATCGGGCGTGGTGCTGTTCGCGCACGGCAGCGGCAGCAGCCGGCACAGCCCGAGAAACCAATTCGTCGCGCGGACGTTGCGCGAACATGGCGTGGGAACATTGCTGTTCGACCTTCTGACAACGCACGAGGAACGCGAAGACCAATACACCGGTCATCTTCGTTTCAACATCGACTTGCTTGCCGAACGCTTGCTCGGAGCAACGGAATGGTGCCATCGCCAGGAGCCTGATTTGTCCACCGGTTATTTTGGCTCGAGCACCGGCGCGGCAGCGGCATTGTCTGCCGAAATCTGCTCGCCGGTTCCTATTACGGCCATCGTTTCGCGCGGCGGACGTCCCGATCTGGCAGGCGGCGCCCTGCCCCTGGTAAAAGCAGCAACACTATTGATCGTGGGCGGCGATGATGATGTCGTCCTGGAATTGAACGAGCTTGCCTGCGCAAAATTGCGCTGCGAAAAAGAATTGCGCGTCATTCCTGGTGCGACGCATCTTTTTGAAGAAACGGGCGCATTGGAACAGGTCGCCGCAATGGCGGCTGAATGGTTTGAAGATCACTTTGTCGGCGAAAAGCGCTGACTTCCCGGTTTGGACAAAGTCGTCCAATCTGTGATTTTTCGATTTTTCATGAGTCAGGAACCGGCTATCCTTGTCTATCTTCCTGAAAACGAAGAAAGATTTCGCAACTTATTGCAAATCAGTTAAGCAAACAGTTTCATGCATTTTGAAAAACAGTCGAAAACAGTGATCAGCGCATCTGAAAATGAAATCCGCGGAAAAACAAACGCGGGTTTTAAATCCACAAATCCGAACTCATTCGGCCCCCATCCGCAAACGTTTGCGTGGCGGTTGCGGAACTGGGCGTTCTCTCCGAGATGGCCGAAGGCTTTCCTATGGCTGGTGCTGGCAACCCTCATTTTAATGTCTCAAGGTTGCGGCACATTTGTCGCCGACCGCATTGCGCAGGCGCCGAACACGTATCCGACCTGGTTTGCGCCCAAGGCCCGCGTTTCGCTGGGCATCAGTCCAAAAATGCTGAACACCTTCCCTTCGCGTTACGTGGATGTCAGCAATCCCAAGGCGCGGCTTTATTATCGCGTCATTGAGCCGGCGCAATATGACTTGCGCGTCAATTCGAGCAACTGGGTCGAACACGGCGAACAGCAATTCGATTTCACCTTTCACGCAAAGCTTCCGGGCAAACCCAACCAATGGACCGGCTCGCCGCGCGGCACAGTCGTGTTGCTGCACGGCTACGGATTGGCGCAATTCTCAATGGCACCCTGGGCTTTGCGTCTCGCCGAGGAAGGCTGGCGTTGCGTGCTCGTGGATTTGCGCGGTCATGGAAAATCCTCCGGCAAGCGCATCTATTTCGGCACCCACGAGACGAATGATTTGAGCCGTCTGCTCGACAAAATGGCCGCTGACGGTCAATTGACCGGCCCAGTCGCCGCGATGGGCGAATCCTACGGCGCGGCGCTCGCCTTGCGCTGGGCGACCGTCGAACCGCGCGTCAGCAATGTTGTGGCAATCGCTCCTTACGCGGTTTTATCGAACGCGGTGTTGAACATTTCGAAAGATTATGCGGCATGGGTTCCGCTGGGCATCATCCGGTCCGGCTTGCGCAAATTGCCTTCGGTATTGGATGTCCCGCCGGGCGAACTGGATACCACAACGGTCCTGCGCCGCTGTCCCGAAACCGCGCTGTTTATCGCCGGCGAAAATGACAAAATCGCTCCCGCGGCGGATGTTAAAAAACTATCCACGCTGGCAAAACCCGGCAGCCGGGTGATTGTTGTCCCGCACGCCACGCATGAAGCGGTAACTTACTTTTTCAAAGACCTCTCACAACCTGTCATCACCTGGCTGGAACAAGACAGCCAACCTGTCCAGCAGGCTGAAAACAAGCAGGCCAAGCGATAATATCCCGCTTGGGACGAAGGAACAGCGCGATTGACTTTCCCTCCTGATTGCCGCATCTTCTTACAAGAGTTACAATATAACTAAAGTATATGGCCAAAACAGAATCCATGGTCATCAGCATGAGGTTGCCGGCAAAAAGCGGCGCGCGGCTCAAGCGCATGGCACACCGCCATGGCTGGACCCCGAGCGACGCCAGCGCGCGATTGGTTGAGGAAGGCTTGCGCCGGTCGGAATTTGCATTCATTGATTTCCGTGATTCCACAGTTGGGCGCCAGGCCTGCATCCAGGGCAGTTCACTCGCAGTTTGGGAAGTCATGATGCTGGCGCGCGCTCACGGCAATAAGGTCGCCTCGGTAGCCACACACTTGGGATGGCCGGAAGCACGCGTGCAGGCGGCATTCAATTACGCCCGCGCTTTCCCTGAAGAAATTGAAGCCGCGCTTGCCGAGAATGATGCGGTAGATTCCGAGGCTTTATCCCGCATGCTTCCGCAAACGGAGGAGTTTAAAATAAGTTCACACAGCCGAAAGCATTGAGATGCTCAAGCTGCTGCTGGATGAGCAAATATCCCCGCAAGTCGCCGCCGGATTACGGCAAAGAAATCGAGACATCGTGGTGCGTTCTCTGACTGAGTGGGAAAGCGGACGTTTTCTGGGACTTCCTGATGAGGCGCTGCTAAGCGAAGCTGCCGCGCAACATTTCAGTCTGGTCACTTACGACCGAAGGACCATTCCTCCCTTGCTCAAGAGCTGGGCAGAGGAAGGCCGCGCGCATGGCGGAGTGATTTTCGTGGATGACAAGACGGTTTCACCCGCCGATTTTGGCGCACTCATCCGCGCTCTGGAAAAAGTTTGGGAGGAAACGCGCCGATGGAATTGGACGAATCGAATCATCCTTTTGCGGCGTTGAGCGCGCTTTTTTCAAAAACCAATTCCGCCCGTCTCTCAATGAATTGCGCCATGATGCTGACGGCGATTTCCTGGACGCTCCGCGATTTGATGTGGATGCCGACGGGACAGGCGACGCGCGCAAGTTGCTCGGGCGTGGCGAGCTGTTCCTCGCGGAAATGATCGAAGATGATGCGGGCCTTGCGCGCGCTGCCGATCATGCCGATGAACAAAAATGGTTTTTGTATCCAATCCTTCAGCACGAGCGCGTCATGACGATGGCCGCGTGTGACAATCAGCGCGAACGACGGCGCGTCGGGCACCGGCAATTGCATCAATTTTTCCCACACGTCCGTTTCAAGCGCGATTTCGTCGGGAAAATAATGATGGTTCGTCAGGGCCGGACGGTCGTCGAAAACGGTCACCTTGAAATCAAGCTGGGCTGCCAGCGGCGCGACGGCTTGCGCGATGTGGCCCGCGCCGGCAATCCAAAGATGACACGGCGGCAGGATGGATTCGATGTAGAGGTGGTTGATGGTTGATGCCTGAGAGTTGGCGGCCTGAAGCATCGTCAGCTTGAAATCCCTTGTGACCGCCCAGGTCATTTTTGATTTGCGCGCGGCGAGTTGCGACCAAAAATCAGCGCCCGCCGCACTCGCGTTGGGCAGAATCAGTCCGAAAACTTTTCCGCCGCAAATCAGGCCGTCGTCCCAGCCGAAATCGTGGTCCAACAACAGGTCGAACGTCTCCGGCGCACCGGTCTGCAGCGAATGGATCGCGCGCTGCTGGATTTCGGCTTCGAGGCAGCCGCCGCCGAGCGTTCCCACGATGCGTCCGTCCGGATAAAACAGCGCCTTCGCGCCGACTTTTTGCGGGCTGGAACCTTTGGCTCCGGAAATCAACGCGAGCGCGACGGACTCGCCGTTGCGCGCAGCGTCCGCCAATGCCTCAAAGACGATATGGTTCATGTCCGCCAATTTGTTTGTTTGCGCGTTGAAAAATAATTCTCAATCAGCCGTTGCAGCTTGAAGCAGGATAAGTTGCACACGAACGAACGGCAAGCGTGGCCGGACGCGGAAGCGAACGTCAGGGCGTATCCGCGCAATGCCCCCGCGTCGAAGGCTAGCGAGTGAATGGCTGTATTTTGTAGCGCAGAATTATATTTTGCTGTATCGCAGAGTTGCACTCTGCGGAGTGCTGGAATTTTCCACGCGCGTCGAACCTGCGAACGCCCTGCCGACTACAAGTCGGCGATACAGCCACGAGTGTCCGGTTGTCGTGGAGAGCAGGTTTCGTTTGATACAATGTTTATGAGCATGAAGTGGCATTTTTGGGTTGTGAGCGACTTGGGGC
>Ga0070739_10007633_pt1 | contig 11385 bp, 5 predicted proteins | sample Coa_R1_7_FD_66445 | JGI IMG/M metagenome (GOLD analysis project Ga0070739, IMG submission 66445) | Surface soil microbial communities from Centralia Pennsylvania, which are recovering from an underground coalmine fire - Coalmine... | ecosystem: Environmental > Terrestrial > Soil > Unclassified ... | reverse complement strand
GGCAGCTCAACTTCACCCAGCCCGTGCAGCACTCGCTCGCTATCGGGACGATGGTGAAAGTCTACCTGTGCCCTTGGGACAGCTACCCGCCGAGTCCGTTTCCAGTCCCTGACGGCTTCGGCAATACCGTCTGTTTGGCTGCTCCCACCAGCTATGCCGCTTGCTGTGGCAGTGACGACTCCGATACCACCGATCCTACGGGCAACGGCGTCTTCTTTCGCAACAGTCGGACTCGTCTCGCCGACATCACGGACGGGACAAGCGAAACAATCCTGATCGGAGAAAAGGCCTGGGCCCAAGCCAACGGCATCTGGGCCGGCGCTGCCCCCGGTGGTGTGCTGAGGCGCGGCCAATACAACCCCTGCCAGCCCAATGTCCCCGGTGCCTGGTATCCGGCCGCCGCCCTCGTCCTATCTCATGCCCACCTGAACAACGCCCTTGTGGACCCTGACGGCAGCGCCGGGATGGACGACTTTTCGAGCATGCACTTCGGTGGTTCTTTTTTCCTCTTCGCGGATGGTTCGGTCCACTTTATCCAAAGTGTTTCGTCGGACAATTCGGACGGCAGCTACACGGCAGACGGTCTGATCTTCCAAGCGTTAGCAACGCGTGCCGGCGGCGAAGTGGTTGCCGGGGATTTCATCAATTGACGGGATCAAGGGAGAAGTCTTGCCATGAGATCAGTCCTCGTTGCGATCCTGTTCATCTCGTTGATCGGCTGCGGCAAAGCGCCGCCTACGACGCGGGTGAACCATTGGGTCGAGACTCTGCGCGCGCCCGATGCCAAGTTACGCAAGAAGGCGGTGTTCACCTTGGGCAATCTCGGAACCGCCGATCCGGCAGTTCTGCCGGCCCTGCGGAGGGCGTTGACGGATGCGGATGCCGCTATACGCTGCGAAGCGATCCTGGCCCTTATCAAGTGCGGTCCCGAGGCTACCCAAGCCGTGCCGGAACTCACCGACCTTCGCCAGCGCGATCCCAATGCTCAGGTCCGCCACTATGCCGCCAGGGCAGTCGAGAAACTTGCCAATTGAGCCGGTTGCGGCTCTCTATGCTCTGGTCACACATGCGGGCGGTGATGTTGTGCAGGGGCTCAACTATTGAGATCAAGAGTAAAACCACGAATCACACGAATCAAACGAATAGAAGAAAAACTAAAAGAATTGCATTCAGAATAATTCTCCCTGAAATGCCCCATTACTTCTTGGTCTTTTATTTGTGTGATTCGTGTGATTCGTGGTGATCTTTTTGGATCCTCGCGCGCAGCGCTTTGTAATCGGTCTTGCCCGTGCCCAAGACGGGAATGCGCTCCACTTGCCGCACTTCATCCAGCCGCATGACGCCACGAAAGCCCGCTTCCAGCAAGTGCGCATTGGCTTCACGCAGGGTTATCGACTCCGTCGTGAACAGGATGATGCGGCGGCCCGACTCGGTTTCGACGCCTTCGACGGCCACGCGCGGACCGTCCTTGGTCGGCGGATAAAGACGGACGAACGGTTCCTCCAAAGCGGGCAGCGAGATCATCTCGCCGCCCGCCTTGAGGAAACGTTTCAGTCGGCCATCGAAGTGAATGAAACCGTCGTCGTCGATATGTACCAAGTCGCCGGTGACATACCAGCGCTTGCCATCGCGCTCCTGGAACGGCGAGGGACCGTCATAGGCGATGTACCCGGGAAAGACGGTGGGGCCGCTGACCAGGAGCATCCCCATGCGATTGGTCGGCAGCGGCTCGTTTGATTCCAGATCGACGACCATTACCTCGACGCCAGGCAACGGTTTGCCGAGTGTGTAGGGACGATTTTCGGCGACGGTGTTGCCGGCCACGACCGGCGAACATTCGGTGATGCCGTAGCCTTCCAGCACCGTTGCCGATGGCGCCAATTCCGCGCAGCGCTGGCGAACGCTCGGCGGACAACTCTCCGCGCCGACGACGATGAGACGCAACGAGGTCAGCTGTTCGCGCTTGGCTCGCTCCAGGATGAACGAGACGAAAGTGGGCGTGCCGACGAGGATGGTTGGCTTATAGACGCCGAGCTTATGGGCCAACGCGGAAGCGTCGGTGGGATCGGGGTGATGAACGACGCGCATTCCGCCCAACAGTGGCAGCAGACAGGTGACGGTCATGCCGAAACTGTGGAAGGCCGGCAGAAAACCGAGGATGGAATCGCGCTCGGTAAGGCCGAGGAAAGGAGCCCCAATCTTCAGAAGCGTGAGGATGTTTCGATGCGTGAGTGGGACTGCCTTCGGCTCCTTCTCCGAGCCGCTGGTGAAGAGCACGACAGCCGGCTGCTCGGGAGAAACGTGCGGCACCAGCTTGCGAACGTGCCCGGGCAGCCAACGCACCATCAACAGGGTCCGCAATAGCTCGAATTTGCCCATGTCCTTGCGGAGTTTTTCCAGGTAGAGATACTCGACACCCTTGACCTCGATGCCGGTGCGGTCGATGAAGGCGCGCGAGGTGACGACGTGGGTGAGTCCCGTGATGCGAGCAGCGTGGGCCAAATTGGCCGGGCCCGTCGTCCAGTTGAGGACAACAGGCAGCTTACCCGCCAGATGCAGGGCGACGAACGCGATATCACAAGCGACCGAAGCCGGCATCATCAGTCCGACATTGGTCGCCGGCAGCGCGGCAAAGCGCCGGCTCATGGCCAAGGCTGCCGTCAACATGCGCTCATAGGTAACGGCTCCGGCCAAGTCGTCTGCGGCCACGACCTCACGCGGCCTCTGTTGGGCGCGAGCGACGAAGGCTTCCGCGATCGTATCGCCTCGAACCGTCAACAAACCCTCGCCTGTCGGCGGCGTGAACCAACCGGGCGGCGGCGGCTTCGGCGGCGCTCTCTCCACCAGCCCCTGCGCCAGCGCCCACAGCTGCCCCAGCGTCGCCGGCACCTGATCCGACGTGAAACCGTATTGCTGCTCGACGTGCAGGTTCAGCTCCATGCGGTCGAGACTATCTAGGCCGAGCTGATCGAAAGTCGTATCGGGCTTTAGCTCATCGTCGCCCAGCGGCCGGCCCAATTTGTCGGCGATCATGTGTGTGACGGCTTCGCGGATCTCCGGCTTGATCTTCGCCGGATCGACTTCCTCTAGCTCCCTCAGTTTCGGGAAGTCGAAAGTCCGGCGGCCAAAGAGGAAGTGATAGGGCACATACGTCGGCTCCTCCTGCCCATCGGTGGGACCGGCGTCCCGCCGGTCGGTGGGACCGGCGTCCCGCCGGTCGTTCGCGTTGTACCACGCCTCCAGCCAGGGGTTGAGCGTCTCGCGGCGCAGCTCGGGCAACTGGTTTCGCTCTATGTGTGCAAGTGTGATGTCTACTCGACGGCGCGGCGTGAACACGAGCAGATTAGCGAGCAGCCAGCCGAGTCCCGCGGCATAGCGTCCGATCAGGCTAGGATGTTGGCCGGTCTGAGCGTAGCTGAACATACTGCCCCAGACGCCGCGCGTTCGCACCAGGACGATCTGCGTCTCCGGCACCGCTTGCAGAATGTCGGCCACCGCCCGCGCCCCGCCCAGTCGTTCCTTGCCGTCGTGCTGAATGTGCCCGGATGGCCAAAGAATGTGGTTCTCGCCCTTGCGCAGCCCCTCGATGACGGCCTCGACGGCTTGCTGTGCCCGCAGCCGGGCTTTCGAGCTGGCTTGCTCCAACCCCGGCACGCGCACGGCGTTGAGCAGTTTCATCAGCAAGGACATGATCGGATTGGTGAAATTGCCCTCGTACACCGTCGGCCTCGGCTTCAGCGCCGGCCAAACGACCGTCAGCACCAGCAACGGATCAATCAGTCCCGGATGGTTGGGCAGAATGATGACCGGCCCTTTAAGGCCATCGATCTGCTCTCGTCCGTGAACATGGATCCGGTAACGCAAGGACACAAACCAGCGGGCCAGCAAGCACAAGCAATAGCGCACGAGCGTCAGCATGAGGTTCCTCGGATGGAGTGGATCGCCCCACTTGCGAGCGTGAAGTGATCCATGCAGCACTGTACTTGAAATAGTCAGGCACCGCCAGGGGCGGAATGTCACGAATCAAGCTCGGACTTCTCATCTTCGAGAAGAATCGCAACCGTAATTGTCGTGCGCGGGAATGTCTGCCGATGCCGCGTCCATTTTTCCTGTCATTTCCGCTAGAAAATCTCCGGCATCCTGTTTGCCGATGTCTGCTGCGCACGATCGAGCCTCCTGAAAAAAAGTGGACTTCCAAGGGACGCGAACCATGCTTACGCGGCGACGAGCGCTTGCAATTCTCGGGGCGGCGGGGATCGGAACGGGCGTCTTTCAGCGGGCGTTGGCGGCGAAGGCGGCCGAAGGACCGGTTTCGCCCCAAATGATTGCCGATGCCGAGTGGATCGCAGGGATCAAGCTCACCCCGGCCCAGCGCGAGGCGGCAGCCAATCGTCTGAATGAGCATCGAGAATCGATGAAACGCATTCGCGCCATTGAACTGGACAATTCGCAGCATCCCGGGCTACTCTTCAAGCCCTTGACCAGCCCCGACTCGCTGCCCGACCCGCGCGGTTATCAAGTTGGGGCAGCGCCGAAACCGGTTTCTCGCGAGGTGGCACGCCCCAGCTCCGACGAGGACTTGGCGTTCGCTTCGATCCGACACCTCGGGGCCTTGTTACGCAGCCGAAAGATTTCCTCCGTCGAGCTGACGAAGCTCTACCTTGCCCGTCTGCGCCGCTATGATCCGTTGCTCAAATGCGTAGTGACCTTCTTGGACGAGGTCGCTCTCGAACAGGCCAAGCAAGCGGACCAAGAGTTAGCCCAGGGGAAGGATCGGGGGGCGCTGCACGGAATTCCGTGGGGGATGAAGGACATCATCGCCTATCCCGGCTATCCGACGACCTGGTGCGCCCCGCAGTATCGCAGCCGCATCCTCAACGTCAAAGCGGCGGTCGCCGAGCGTCTGGAAAATGCCGGGGCCGTGCTCATCGCCAAGCTCGCGTCCAACCCCTTTGCGGGAGGCGGCGTTCAATGGTACCGCGGCCTGACGCGCTGTCCCTGGAACCCGCACTTGGACGCAGCGGGCTCGTCATCAGGGCCCGGCTCGGCCATCGCCGCCGGACTCGTCGGCTTCTCGATTGCGACGGATACCGGCGGCAGCATTATCCACCCGTCGATGCGTTGCGGCACCGTCGGGCTGCGGCCAACCTACGGGCGCGTGAGCCGGCACGGCTGCATGCAACTGTGCTGGTCGCTCGATACGGTCGGCCCGATCTGCCGCAGTGCCGACGACTGCGGATTGGTCTTTGCCGCGATTCATGGCGCTGACCCGCGCGACGCGGCTTCCGTCGATCGCCCCTATGTGTGGCCCTCCTCGCGCGACATTTCCACGATCCGCGTTGGCTACTCCCCGGAAATCCGTAAAGAGGACGATCGCGAGAAACTGCGCGTCCTGCGCGAGCTTGGCGTCAAACTTGTGCCCATTCGCAAGACGAAACCATTGGACGATTATGGCGTGACGTTCGAGTTGATTGTAGCAGTCGTCGCAATGGAGTCGGCCGCGTCGTTCGACGAGCTGACACGCCGCGGGGAACCCAAAGGAGTCCACGGTTGGCCCCAGTTTTGGACATACGGCCATCTCTTATCGGCCGTCGATTACCTGAAAATCAGCCGGTTGCGGGCGATCTTGATGGAACGACTCGAGAAGTTGATGCAGACAATCGATATCTATTTCGGAGATGAGTTGGCGGTGTACACAAATCTCGCGGGGCATCCGGTACTTGCATTCCCCAAGAAGTTCGAGAAAGAAGACGGCTTCCTCATGCCTCGACACCAGTTGATGGTAGGCCGCGCCTACGATGAGAGCACGCTGCTGGCTCTCGCGGACGCTTATCAACGGGCGATTGGCCTCAAGGAACGACCACCGCTGGAGAAGTTCCTGGCCGAGAAGGACCAATTCCTCAAGGACGAAAAACTCCCGGACGAGAATAAACTCTACATCGACTAATCGGCAAAGCAGTTGAAGTGTTCACGAGCCGGAAGCGTAAGCGACGGCGTCCCTTCGCTTACGCTTCCGGCTCGGATGTGCGGCGAAACTCAAATCAACTCGGCGATCGGCTCGCGTTCATCGAGAATGTACATGGGCCGTCCGTTGCCGTTGAGGAATGTCTGCGACGGATCGATGCCCATGGCGCGGTAGAGCGTGGCCAGCACCTGCGGCACTGTGACGGGGCGGTCCTTGGGATATTCGGCGCGGGCATTGGTCGCACCAATGGCCTGGCCCATCTTTAGTCCGCCGCCAGCTACCAGAGCGCTCATGACCGGCGCCCAGTGATCGCGGCCGCCGTCGCTGTTGTTGATCTTGGGCGTGCGGCCAAACTCGCCCCACATGACTGTCACCACGTCTTTGTCCATGCCGCGATCATGCAGATCCTGGATGAGGTTGGCGACGCCGCGGTCCACGTCCGGCAGCTGATTGCGCAGGATCTTGAAGTTGCTGCCGTGCGTGTCCCAGCTGTGGATGGCCAGCGTCACGCAGCCGACGCCGGCCTCGACCAGACGCCGCGCCATCAGGAACTGCTCGATACCCCGGTAACGATCGCGCGAGCGCGGCTCCTCCTTGGTCAGATCGAGCGCCTTACGCACCGCGCCGGAAGCGATCATGTCGAAGGCACGGGTGGTGAACGAATCGATGCCCGTCATGGTGCCACTGGCGTCGATGTCGCGGCGAACGTCATCGAAATGCGACAGCAGCGATTTGCGCTCCTCCATGCGGGAAACATTGATGCCGCCGGCCAAGCGCAGGTTCTCGAATCCGGGACCGTCCGGCGTAAACGGCCGATGGGCCACGCCGAGATAACCCGAATCGGTGCCGTAGGGCGTCATGCCGCGCAGACTGACGTAGGGCGGCACATCATTGGCCCCGTTCTGGCGCAGCCGCGATACCACGGAACCGAAGGACGGATGGTGGGCCGTGACGTTGGTATTTTCGCTGAATCCGGTCATCAGCAGGGAATCGGAGTGTTCCTCGACCGCAACGACCGAGCGGATCACGGCCAGCTTGTCCCACATCCGCGCTTGCAGTGGAAACAACTCGCAGATCTGTACGCCGGGCACGTTGGTGGCGATCGGTTTGAACTCGCCGCGGAATTCCTGGGGTGCCTCGGGCTTGAGGTCGTACATATCTATGTGAGATGGGCCGCCCGGCAGGTAAATCATAATAGCGGCTTTGTTTGATGAGCTGGAGCCGGCGACGGAGCGAAGACGGAGCATCTCCGCCAAGGACAGGCCAGCGCCGAAGGCGCCGATCTCGAGAAAGTTTCGCCGCGATATGCCATCGCAGAATCTCTGCCGTTTGCCCCAAAGTGTCAACATGGCGGGATCCCTCCGTTGGTTTGCGATGCGCTCCCCCCATAGTCGGGGAGGACAGTTGGTGAGATGACCTGATGATACCTCTACCAGAGCAGCAGGGCAAACCCATTTTCGGTGGGAGCTAGGGAATAGGGGATAGGAAGAGATTGTTGCTTCTCTATTCCCTAGCAACCGGCACGCCTGGACTCCTGGACGGCGGCTATTTCGCGTTCTCCGCGACCTTCCTCAGCACTGCCGCCACGTCCGGGATGCGTGCGCGGCGGGGAACGCGAGCACTTGAGCTTACTTCACACCCAGCACGCTCGCCGCTTCGCTGCGGTAGCGGAGGAGGATGGGGTCCTTGGGCGCGTGTTTGTCCATCCAGGCGATGCCCTTGTCATACCATTTCTGGGCCTCGTCCTTGTGGCCGGCGCGGTGGTGGGCCATTGCCAGGAAGAAGAAGGTCTCAGCGTCGCCGCTCTTGAACAACGCCAGACCCTTGTCCAGTGCGGTGATCGCCTCTTGCCATTGGCCGGCCCGGTAGTAGGCTTCGCCCAGCGTGCCCCAGGCATTCGCTAGTTTGGGGGCCAGCTCGATGGCTTTCTTGGCTAGGGCGATGGCCTGAACGGGGTCACGCCGCTTCGGGTCCGCGGCGTTGGCCAGCATATCAGCCAGGTTGTTGTGGGCGTAGGCGTCCTTCGGGTCGAGTTCGATAGCCTTCTTCCAGCAGGCGGTGGCCTCGTCCAACTGGCCCTTGTCCTTCAGCGCAAGGCCCAGTGTGACGTAGGCGTTGGCGTACTTCGGGTCGAGTACGATGGCCTTCTTGCAGCTGACGATGGCCTCGTCCAACTGGCCCTTGCGATACAGCGCAGCGCCCAAGTTGTTGTGCGCGATGGCGTGCTTGGGGTCGAGTGCGATGGCCTTGTTGTAGCAGGCGAAGGCCTCGTCTAACTTGCCCTTATGGTACAGTGCATTGCCCAGGTTGCCGTGGGGTGCGGCGTACTTCGGATCGAGTTCGATGGCCTTACGGCAGCTAGCGATGGCCTCGTCCAACCGGCCCTTGGCCACCAGCGCATTGCCCAGGTTGGAGTGGGCCGGGGCGAGCTTCAGGTCGAGTGCGATGGCCTTCTTGTGGCAGGCGATGGCCTCGTCCAACTGACCCTTGACTTGCAGCGCAGTGCCCAGGTTGGTGTGGAACCTGGCGTCCTTCGGGTCGAGTCCGATGGCCTTGTTGTAGCAAGCGATGGCCTCGTCCAACTGGCCCTTGTCCGCCAGCACAATGCCCAGGTCGTTGTGTGCCAGAGCGTACTTCGGGTCGAGTGCGATGGCCTCATTGTAGCAGGCGATGGCATCCTCCAACTGGCGGTTTCGCCGCAGTGCCTCGCCCAGGTTGAGGTGAGCCCCCGGGCTCTCCGGACGCAAAGCAACCGCGGCGGTCAGGAAGCGCACCGCCTCCTCCCTCTGGGGCGGCGTCACCGCCTGCAGCACTGTGCCTAGGTCGTGGTTGACCCAGAAGTCGGCCGGGTACTGCCGCTGCGCCCGCCGCAGCAACCGCGCCGCACTCGCAGGAGCTTCCACATTTTGGAGTTGCCTGGCCAGACGAGTCAGGGCCTGAGCGAGAAGTGTCTCCACGTCGTCCGCCGCCGCCAGTTTCTCCAGGGCCGTCCGTCGCCGGGCTTGGTTCTTCTCCTCGCGGATCGCCCGGAACTGGCGCGTCCACCCTGCGGCCGGCTCGACCGCCTCCAGCACCGCCCGCAGCCACTCCCGGTGCGGCTCCGTGATACCCAGCATCTTTTCGCCCGCCAGGCCGTCCCACTGGTCCAGGGCGGCGAGGATCGCCTGCCGTACCGCCGCTGGACGTTGCCGGATACGCTCTGCGGCTACTTTCGGCTGACCTTCTCCCGCCGCAAGACCGTAGGCCCGAAACGCCTCCCGAAACTTCGGCACCGCCCGCTCTTCGGCGAACCGATTTTCCGACAGCGTCTCGGCCTGGGCTAGCTGGGCTTCATCGAGGGCAGCGATCAGTTTGCGGTCCTTCTCCTCCTCGCCCAGTTCCGTTTGCAGGTACGTAACTAGATTCTTCAGCGTGTCGTCAGCTGGTCCACTCTCGACCAGGGCCAAGGCCCGCTGCGCTTGCTCGCGCGCCTGGGCGAACAACGCCGCACCACCGGCGCTAGCCGTCCGCGCCTGTTCCCGCAACGCCGTGACCTGATTCAACGTCTCGTTGACCTCGCGCGTCAGTTGGGCTTGCCGGGCATCACGCTGCGTCTTGAGGTACAGCCAGCCACCGCCGCCCAACGTCAACGCCAGCAACACAGTGCCAGCCAACGCCAGCGTCAGCCGACGCCGCTTGGCCTCTTCGGCCGCCTTGGCCCTGGCCTCGGCCTCGGCCAACTCCGCCTGATGTAGCCGCGCTTGCACGCCGTCGAGGTAGGCCGTCAAGCCCTCGGCAACCGCCTGCGCGTCCTTGGGCCGATCCACCGCCTCCGGGGACAGACACGCCTTGGTCAAGACGATCAACTCCAGGTCGGCCCCGCAGCCGTCCAGCCGCGCCAAGGCGTCGGCCAGGTCGCCGTTGGCCGCCTTGCGTCGCACTTCCTCGGCGGAACGACCCACATACGGAGCCTTGCCCGTCAGGATCTCGCACAGGATGGCACCCAGGCCAAAAACGTCGGCGCGGCGGTCGAGCAAGGCCACATCACCGTTGGCCTGCTCCGGCGGCATGTACGCCGGTGTGCCTAAGAGGGATCCCGCCTCTGTATCCGTACCGCTTCCTGCCGAGCCCCTGCTGCGAAGGGTGCGGATGGTGGTTTCCTCCGGTCGCTGACGCTCCCGGCTCGCCGCGCGTTCCTCGTCGGCGATGCCGCCCTCGGCCAGCACCTTGGCCAGTCCCCAATCCATCACCTGCACTTCACCGAATGCTCCCACCATGACATTGGCCGGCTTCAGATCGCGGTGAATGACGCCCTTGGCATGGGCATACGCCAATGTTTGCGCCACCTGCAAGGCGATGCCCAGCAAACGCGGCCGGTCCGACGTCAGCTCCTTGCGTTCGCTCAACAGCGCCTGCAGCGTCTGGCCCTTGACCAGCTTCATGGTGAAGAACGGCCGCTCGCCGAAACGGCCGATGTCGTAGACGGGCACGACGCCCGGATGCTGCAACTGGCCGCCGATCTGCGCTTCCTCGATGAAGCGTCGCGCTACCTCCGGCCGGTCGGTGTACTTTTCGAGCAGCACCTTGACGGCCAGGTCGCGTCCCAGATCGACATCGCGTCCCCGCAGCACCACACCCATGCCGCCGCGAGCGATTTCGCCGGAGAGCTGATAGCGGTCGCCGGTTTGTTCCGGCGGCGGCATGGCGTCGGACTTGGGCTTGACGACCATGCCGCTCTCGCCGGCGGCCTCCTTGAGCAGAACGGGGTAAAGTGGCCCCAAGCGGGAGCGAAGTCCCGACAGAACGCTGCCCGGCCCGTCGGCCGGCCTGCCAAATCTAGCGGCCAGGCCCGCATCCAGGGAGTCGGCCTCGACAGAAGGAAGATCAGCCGTCTGGTTCGGATCGTGCGGTTCGTTCATGATCGGTTCACTCCTGTGTGAATGGGTCTGATAAACCAGGATCAGGCCAGGGACCGTTTTCGCGCGACAAATCTGGAAAAAATCTGAAAAAATCAGGAAAGCGCTTTGAGCAGGCTCGCCGCCTCCTGCTCCAATTGCACTGGGCTTCCCGGCAGATGAAAGGCCACCACTGCCAGCAAAGCCGCCTTAAACTCCTTGCGGGCAAGGGCATAGGCGTGGTGCAACCCCGCTGCGGCGACGCCCCAACGCTCGGCGATTGTGCGAATGGGCAGGTTTTCCTCAAAGCGGAGGCGAAGCAATTCGACGCGCTGGACGGCTTCGGGGCCGCGTTCGGTCGCCCAGCGTCGTTGCAGCCGGGCGGCCTCCGCCATGATGGCCTGCGCCCAGGTTCGGTCGAACAGCCGCGACAGGCTCGGCTCGTCGTCCGGGATTTCCGGCAGTGGGCTTGCTGCGAGCGCGGCCCGACTCTCAAAGCGGCGAGCGACGTTGCGGACGACTCCGTAGAGAAAGGCGCGAAAGCTG